>Ga0256867_10000053_pt1 | contig 38202 bp, 31 predicted proteins | sample RVTome_15_FD_185939 | JGI IMG/M metagenome (GOLD analysis project Ga0256867, IMG submission 185939) | Soil microbial communities from uranium-contaminated site in the Upper Colorado River Basin, Wyoming, United States - RVT150D86 (HiSeq) ... | reverse complement strand
CCTCGTGGGCGCCGGCCTGTTCGCGCTCGGCATCGGGTGGTCGGCGACGTTCCTCGGGGCGACCGCCGTGATCAGCGACGTGACGGCCCCGGCCGAGCGCGCAGGCGCCCTCGGCTTCACCGACCTGTTCGTCAGCCTGTGCTCGGCGACCGCGGGGGTGATCTCCGGAGTGGTGCTCGAGACCGCCGGGTACTCGACGCTCGGGGTGATCACGGCAACCCTCGTGGTCGCCGTGCTGGTGGTCGTGATCCGGTCGCAGACCGCGCCTGCTCCGAGCCTTGACCCGGGCTCCCGATAGAATCGGAAAGGTCACCACCCCGACCCCGGAAAGCTCAGGAACGCATGCCAGCCGTACTCGACAAGCTCGGCAACATCGGCGAAGGCCGCAAGCTCAAGAACCTCGAGGCGATCGCGAAGATCGTGAACACGTTCGAGCCCGAGGTCGAGGAGCTGTCCGACGACGAGCTCAGGGCGAAGACAGCCGAGCTGAAGGCGCGAGCCGACGCCGGGGAGTCGCTCGACGACCTGCTCCCCGAGGCGTTCGCCACCGTTCGCGAGGCGGCGCAGCGCACGATCGGCCAGCGACACTTCGACGTGCAGATCATGGGCGGCGCCGCACTGCACCAAGGCAACATCGCGGAGATGAAGACCGGTGAGGGCAAGACGCTCGTCTCGACGCTTCCCGGATACCTGAACGCCCTCTCGGGCGGGGGTGTGCACATCGTCACCGTCAACGACTACCTGGCCAAGCGCGACTCCGAATGGATGGGCGGCATCTACCGCTTCCTCGGCCTCGACGTGGGTCTGATCCAGGCGACGATGTCCCCGGGACAGCGCCGCCCGGCGTACGCGGCCGACATCACCTACGGCACGAACAACGAGTTCGGCTTCGACTACCTGCGAGACAACATGGCGATGCGTCTCGAAGACTGCGTGCAGCGGGGTTACAGCTACGCGATCGTGGACGAGGTCGACTCGATCCTGATCGACGAGGCCAGGACCCCGTTGATCATCAGCGGCATGGTTCGCGACTCCGCGAAGTGGTACGTCACGTTCGCGCGGGTGGCCCCCCGGCTCAAGCGCGACGAGGACTACGAGGTCGAGGAGGCCAAGTATCAGATCGCGATCACCGAGAAGGGTGTCGCCAAGGTCGAGGACATCCTCGACGTCGACAACCTCTACGACCACTCGAACACGACGCTCGTACATCACCTGCAGAACGCCCTGCGCGCCAAGGAGCTCTACAAGCGTGACGTCGCCTACGTCGTGCAGCAGGGCGAGGTGAAGATCGTCGACGAGTTCACCGGGCGCGTGCTCGAGGGCCGCCGCTACTCGGAGGGACTCCACCAAGCGATCGAGGCCAAGGAAGGCGTGAAGATCAAGGAGGAGAACCAGACGCTCGCCACGGTCACGATCCAGAACTACTTCAAGATGTACGACAAGCTCGCCGGCATGACGGGCACGGCGAAGACCCAGATGACCGAGTTCGAATCGACGTACAAGATCTCGGTCGTCGAGATCCCGACGAACCGGCCGAACGTCCGCAACGACGAGCAGGACCTGATCTACAAGGGCGAAGAGGCCAAGTGGAACGCGGTCGTCGACGACCTGCGCGAGCGGAACGAGAGCGGCCAGCCGGTCCTGGTGGGCACCGTTTCGATCGAGAAATCCGAGTTGCTCTCGGGACTCATGAACCGGCGCGGCATCCCCCACGACGTGTTGAACGCGAAGAACCACGAGAAGGAAGCGCTCATCGTGGCCCAGGCCGGCCGCAAGGGTTCGGTCACCGTGGCGACGAACATGGCCGGCCGAGGTGTCGACATCCTGCTCGGCGGCAACCCCGAATACCTGGCGCGCCAGGAGATGGCCGCGCGGGATTGGGACAACGACCGCTACCTGCTGTTCGAGATGGACGACCAGGAGCGAGCGGCCTACGAGGCCGAGTACGAGCCGATCCTCGCGAAGTACAGGGCCCAGACCGATGCCGAACACGACGAGGTGGTCGAGCTCGGCGGGCTCTACGTGCTCGGCACCGAGCGACACGAGTCCCGTCGCATCGACAACCAGCTCCGAGGGCGGTCGGGGCGCCAGGGCGATCCGGGCGAGTCGAGGTTCTACCTCTCGCTCGGGGACGACCTGATGCGCATGTTCGCGAGCGACCGGGTCGCCTCGATCATGCAGCGGTTGAAGTGGCCCGACGACGAACCGATCGAGGCCAAGATGGTCTCGAGGGCCGTCGAGAACGCCCAGAAGCAGATCGAAGAGCTCAACTACGAGCGGCGCAAGAACGTCCTCAAGTACGACGAGGTCATGAACGGCCAGCGTGAGGCGATCTACGGCGAACGTCGCAAGATCCTCGAAGGGCAGGACCTGCGCGAGGAGGCCCTGGGGTTCGTCGAGGAGATCGTCACCGGTGTCGTCGAGTCGCAGTGTCCCCCCGACGTCTTCCCCGAGGAATGGGATCTCGACGGGCTGTTCACGGCCCTGCTCGAGATCTATCCCGTGCAGGTCTCACGCGAGCAGGCCGCCGAGGCTCTCGACACCGACGAGCTCGTCGCCCTGTTCGTGGAAGACGCGCTCGCCCGCTACGACGACAGAGAGCGAGCGGTCGCGCCCGAAGTGATGCGCGAGCTCGAGCGCGTCGTGCTGTTGAACATCACCGACACGAAGTGGCGTGAGCACCTCTACGAGATGGACTACCTGCAGGAGGGCATTCACCTGCGGGCCTTGGCACAGCAAGACCCGATCACGGCGTATCGCCGCGAGGCCTACGACATGTTCCAGGCGCTCACCGCCTCGATCCAGGCCGACTTCGTCCGCTACATCTATCGCGTCGAGTTCGTCCGCCACGACGAGGAGCAACCCCGACAGCACGAGGCCCAGCCGACCCGGATGCAGGACAACCGCGCCGAGGTCGAGCAGGCGGGCGGCCAGCGGGCACCGAGCGCCGGCGGAGCCGGAACGGCCAATGCCAACCAGGCTGTCAGCGACAAGGTTCCCCGGAACGCGCCGTGCCCGTGCGGCAGCGGCAAGAAGTACAAGAAGTGCCACGGCGCAGCGGCGTGAACATCGCCGGCTACGGGGAGATCGGGCGAGCTAGCACCTGACACGGGTTCTCGGGGCCCCAGATGTCCAGCTCTGCCACCGGCATGAAACCCCGGGCGAGGTAGAAGCCTCGGGTCTGGGAGTACTCGGGCCCGGGGTCGCCGTCGCGATCCGAGACCGTCTTCACGAGGAGCGATCGGGTCCCGGCCGGGAGTCGACCGACGAGCGCGGCCACGAGCGCCGTACCGATGCCGCCGCCACGCCGATCGGCCCGCACGGCCATCCACGTGATCTCGTGGGCGGAGCCCTGGCGGGGCCCGTGGGTGATGAATCCCAGGACCTCGCCGTCCTCTACCGCGACGAGGCCGTTTTCGGTCCGGACGGCGCGGGCGCAGTCCGCGATGCCGCCGGCGTCGCCGAACCAAGCGGGCAGCCCTCGAACGATGGCGTCGCACGCGTCGGCATCGAGCGCAGGGTCGAGTCGCCGGATCATCGCGAGAACCGTATCGGACGGCCCGCTGCTACGATGCGCCGCGCGATGAGCGAGCACACCGAACGGCTGCACAAGCTCCGCGAGCGCGTCCTGGCCGCCAAGGAGTTCCTTTGACGTCGAGGGCAAGCGTGCGCAGGCCCAGGAGCTCGAGCGCCAGGCGGTCGACCCTTCCCTCTGGGACGACCAACAGCGAGCGCAGCAGGTTACCTCGAAGCTTGCCCGGCTCCGCGACGACATCGCCCGCTACGACGGTCTGATCGCCCGCGTCGACGACGCGGTAGCGATCGATGAGCTGCTCGCCGAGGAGTCGGACCCCGATCTCGAGCGGGAGCTCACGGTTTCGCTCGGTGGGCTCGAGGCCGACGTCGACAGGCTCGAGCTCGCGGCGCTGCTCTCCGGCCCGTACGACGCCTCCGACGCGATCGCGACGATCAACGCCGGCGCCGGCGGCACGGAGAGCCAGGACTGGGCCGAGATGCTGCTGCGCATGTACACGAGGTGGGCCGAACGGCAGGGTTTCGAGGCCGAGGTCGACGACGTGCAGTACGGCGACGAAGCGGGCATCAAGTCGGCGACCTTCACGGTGCGAGGCACGAACGTCTACGGGTTGCTCTCGGCCGAGCGAGGCGTTCACCGGCTCGTGCGCATCAGCCCGTTCGACGCGCAGAAGCGGCGGCACACGTCGTTCGCGTCGCTGGACGTCATCCCGATGCTCGAGGAAGCCGATGAGGAAGACATCGAGATCCCGCCCGACGAGCTGCGGATCGACGTGTACAGGTCCAGCGGCCCCGGCGGGCAGTCGGTGAACACGACCGATTCCGCCGTTCGCATCACGCACATCCCGACCGGCATCGTGGCCGCCTGCCAGAACGAGCGTTCGCAGCTGCAGAACAGAGCCGTCGCGATGCGTATCTTGAAGGCGCGGCTCGCCGAACGGGATCGGGCCAAGCGCGAGGAGGAGATGGCATCGATCCGGGGGGAGCGCAAGGCGGTCGACTTCGGATCGCAGATCCGCTCGTACGTGCTGGCTCCTTATCAGATGGTCAAGGACCATCGCACCGACGAGGAGATGGGCGATCCGCAGCGGGTGCTCGACGGCGATATCGTCAGGTTCACCGAGGCGGAGCTTCGCCGGCGGGCGGCGGCGTCGAGCTGACGGCTCGCCGGCGGCGCCGTTCTGCGACGAGCGCAACGAGGCCGGCGAGGGCGAGCGTTCCCCAGGCCACGATGCCCACCCTGACCCCCGAGGCCACCGATGCGTCGACGTACGTGAGGCGCACCTCGTGGTCCCCGGCGGGCACGGCCACGCCTTGCAGGAAACCGTCGGTCGGGATCACCGGAGCGGGTACTCCGTCGACCGTCGCCTGCCACCCGTCGTCGTACACGGTTCGCACGACGACGATCGACGGCGCGGTCGCACGCACCTCGATCTGCACCGACTCGGGCGACGCCTCGCGGTACGTCGCGCTGCCGGGCTCCGCCTCAGGTGTGGGCTCGATGCCCGGATGTCGCTCCAGCACAGCGATCTCCGCCGGATCGAACGACGGCGGCAGAACCGTCCTCAGCGCGCCGGTCTCGCTCGGTACCACCCGGAAGTTCGGTACCACCGAGACTCGCGGCTGCCATCCTGCGACCTCGAATAGGTCGTAGCCCTGTGCACGAGCCACGATCGAGCCAGCGAGCGGAGGTCCGATGCCAGTCGGGACCACGAGATATCGGGCACCCAATAACCGCATGTCCCGAAGCGTCGGAACGTCGACCACCGATGCGTTGTAGAAGATCGGCAGCGGGGATCGCACCCGGATGTAGTCCCAGTAGCGCCGGAGCTGCACCGGGTTGTAACCCAGGGTGTCATGGATCCCGAAGAGTGTGCCTCGTTCCATGGCGAGCGCCGGCCAATCGGGCTCGAGCTGCATGAAGAGGTAGCCCTTCTCGAACGAGGAAGCAGGCGGCGCCCAGGTGAGGTAGCGGTCGTGCGTCGCCGCCAGGCGAGGCACGAACGCGGTCGGGGTGACGAACGCCGAGGCGTCGACGCGGGGCAAGGGCAGCGGCTGCGGGATCAGGTTCGGGTGCGTCCCGGCCTCGAGGTTGAGCCTGATCGTGTCGCCCGGCGGCGTGAGTTGGGAATAGACGGCGCTCGCGAGCAACTCGACGACGAGCAAGCCGGTGACGGCGATCCACCCCCGGGGTCGCTTCGCCGTCATCTGGAACAACGCCCAGACGCCGGCTGCGAGCCCCACGGCGAGCACCACGAACCGCAGCGGATGCGCGAACGCGATCAACGGCACGCCGAGCCACAGGAAGGCCCCCGCCCCCAGCCAAACCGCTGCCCGGCGTGGCTCGAGCGGATCGTCTCGTAGTCCCTGGATGCCGATCGCGCCGAGGACCGGAACAGCGATCACGGCCAGGTATCGCATGCGGCCCGGGTTGTGCAGGAAGACGTCGCCGAAGGGGATGCGCAGGAAGAGGTCCCGGACCGGGGTCGCGGTGACGACCGCGTCGAGCATCAGGAGCCAGGTGAGCGCGAGCGCGCCGCCGAACGCCATCAGGAGGACGCGGTGCCGTCGCGAGCGAAGCGCGAGGGGCACTCCGAGCAGGATCGCCGCCCCTGCGTAAGCGCCGGGGGTGGCGCCGAACGCGAACGGCCAGGCCGCCCAGACCCCGTTCGCCTGGATCCCGCCCGAGCCGCTGCCGCCGAGCACTCCGATCGCGTCGCCGAGCCGGTCATAGCCTGCGGCCAGGCTCGATGCCTCGATGGCGTCGACGCGCGGAAGCAGGACCGCGAGGGACAGGAGCGGCACGGCGACCAGGAACGCTGCGGCGCGTCCGACCGCTTGGCCGACGAGGAGCCGTATCGACGATGGGTCGGCCTCGTTCCGCCGCGTGATCACGTCGACCACGGCGCCTGCGGCCACGTATGCGGTGATCAGGGCGGTGCAGACGACGAGGCCGTGACTCAGGTGGGCGGTCGCAACCTGTGACCAGCCGAGTCCGCCCGCCCCGACCCACGCAAGGCGCGCGGACCATCGACGGGAGCGTCGGTACCCGGCCGCCCCGATCAGGGCGATCGTCGTCCACGCCATCGCTCCCGCGAAGGGCATGGCGATGGCGATCTCGGAGGTCGACATCAGCATGGCGAGCGAGAGCCCGCCGACGGCCGCAGTGAACCTCGAGAGCCGTTCGATCCGCAGGAAGCCGTAGAGCCCCAGGCCGGCGATGATCGGGTTGGCAACGATGAACGCGCGCATCGCGACCGCCGGCGAGAGGCGAGAGAACAACCCCATCGGCAGCAGGTAGAGCCAGCCTCCTTGCGGGTCGGCCGCGTAGCGGTAGCCGGCCATCTCGAACGGGTTCCACAGCGGCACGTGACCCGCCGCGATCGAGCGTCCGAGGAACGAGAACCGAGGGAGCCAGAACGACAGGATGTCGGGATGCGCGTCGCTCAGCCGATCGGCGAAGACGAATCCCCGTAAGGCGAACAGGACGCCGGCGACGATCAACGCCGGCCCGGCGACCGCGACGGCGACGCGGCGGGCACGGCCCGGAGGCACGAGCCGGTGATCGGCACGCCGGTCGGGGGTGGCCACGGTCGTCGCGCGCATGGCGCCCAAGCTTACGGAGGTCCGCTCCCGGCCGCGCGGGAGACGTCTGGTAGGGTGGTTCGGTTCGCGCTTCCCCCCACTCCTGAGGCCAAGATGATCAGTCTTCAGCGTGTCACGAAGACCTACAAGAACGGCGTCACCGCCCTGACCGACGTCGACGTCGAGGTCGAAAAGGGCGAGTTCGTCTTCATCGTCGGTCAGTCCGGATCGGGCAAGTCGACGATGATCCGGTTGCTGATCCGTGAGGAAGATGTCACGAAGGGCTCGATCTACGTCGGCGGCAAGAACCTCGCGAAGATGTCCAGCTGGGACATCCCGAAGCTCCGCCGCAACGTGGGCACGGTCTTCCAGGACTTCCGCCTGCTGCAGGACAAGACGGTGTTCGAGAACGTCGCGTTCGGGCTCGAGGTCATCGGAAAGCCGAAGAACGTGATCGGCCAGCGCGTGCCCGAGATCCTCGAGTACGTGGGTCTGGGCGACAAGCTCAGCAACTATCCCGACGAGCTCTCCGGCGGCGAGCAACAGCGCGTGTCGATCGCGCGCGCCTGCGTGAACCGGCCGCTCGTGCTCCTCGCCGACGAGCCGACGGGCAACCTTGACCCCAACACGAGCGTCGACATCATGCGGCTCCTCGACAAGGTGAACCGCATCGGCACGACGGTCGTGATGGCGACGCACGACCAGGCGATCGTCGATGCGATGCGCAAGCGCGTGATCGAGCTCGACGAGGGTCTCGTGATCCGGGATCAGTCCCGGGGCGTCTACAGCTGATGCGGCTGGAGTACTACCTCCGGGAGACGGCCGCTGGGCTCCGACGCAACGGCATCGTGGCGTTCGCCGCGATGTCCACGGCGTTCATCGCGCTCTTCCTGTTCGGGCTCGCGCTGCTGATCGCTCGCCAGTTCAACCTCGTGATCGAGGCGTGGACCGGCAACGTGCAGGTCGCGGTGTACCTCACCGACCCCGCGAGGCCACAGACCGTCACCCGCATCCAGACGAACCTCGAGCAGCTGCCGGCCGTGAGCTCGATCGAGTACTGGGACAAGGCCGAGACGTGCGCGCAGTTCGACCAGCTCTTCGAAGGTCAGGACGTGTTCCAGGAGGGCGTCGACTGCGAGCGGGCCATCCCGACGTCGCTGCGCATCAACCTGGCCGATCCGTCGCAGTTCGACCAGATCACCGCCGCGCTCGGATGCGAGGCCGACGGCGCGACCCAGGAGATCCAATGTACGGAACCGGGTGTCCGCGACGTCTCCGACTATCGGGATCTGCTCGATCGCCTGACCGCGATCACCCGTGTGTTGTCGATCGGCGTGTTGTCGATCGCGGTGATCATGCTCGCATCGGCGATCGCGCTGGTCGCGAACACGCTGCGCATGGGCATGTTCGCGCGCCGCAAGGAGATCGGCATCATGCGCCTGGTCGGGGCGACGAACTGGCGCATCCGCGTGCCGTTCCTGATCGAGGGTTTGGTGGAGTCGTTGATCGGCGCGGTCGCGGCCCTCGCGGCGCTCTTCGTGATCAAGGTCTTCTTCATCGACCAGCTCCGTGGAGAGCTGCAGTTCTTCCCGCTGATCCGCAACTCCGACGTGCTCGCGGTCGCGCCGTGGATCCTGATCGCGGCGGTGGCCGTCGCGGTGATCGCCGGGACGATCGGCATGCGCCGCTTCCTCGACGTCTGAGGCGCCCATGTCGCCGAAGGACCGCGATCCAGGCCGGCAGACCGTCGCTTCGAACCGCAAGGCACGGCACGACTACCAGGTCATCGAGACGATCGAGTGCGGCATCGTGCTGACCGGCGACGAGGTGAAGTCGCTCCGCGGCGGGCGAGCCTCGCTCACCGAGGCGTACGCGCGTGTGCGGGACGGCGAGGTCTGGCTCGAGGGCATGCACGTGCCGCCGTACGAACAGGGCGACAAGCGCCGCCACCTTCCGACACGCCCCCGGAAGCTGCTGCTGCATCGTCGCGAGATCGACAAGCTCGTCGTGCGGCAGCAGGAGCAGCGGCTGGCCCTGGTGCCGCTCCGCGTGTACTTCGCCCACGGCATGGCCAAGGTCGAGATCGCCGTCGCGCGGGGCAAGCGCGAACACGAGAAGCGGCAGTCGATCGCGAAGCGCGAGCAGGAACGCGAGATCGCCCGAGAGCTCGGTCGGCGCCGGTAGCAGGGACCATCGATACAGTAACCGGGTCCGAGGCACGCTCGCCGGGGGTCGTCCGCTGATGCCGACATCACGATCGGTCGTCAACACCTACTACGTGCTCGAAGGGGGGACGACCCTCGCCGCATCGCTGATCTGGGGGATCAACACGATCTTCCTGCTCGATGCGGGGCTCTCGAACTTCGAGGCGTTCGCCGCGAACGCGTTCTTCACGGCCGGCATGGTGATCTTCGAGGTCCCCACCGGCGTCGTGGCAGACGGGTGGGGACGGCGACTGTCGTTCCTGCTCGGCACGCTCACGCTCTCGGTGACCACCGGGCTCTACGTGATGCTGTGGCAGCTCGAAGCCCCGTTCTGGGCGTGGGCGGTCGTGTCGACCCTGCTCGGCCTGGGATTCACGTTCTTCTCCGGGGCCGTCGAAGCTTGGCTTGTCGACGCCCTCGAGGCGACGGGGTACGGCGGCACGCTGGAAGCGGTCTTCGGGCGCGGCCAGGTGATCGGCGGCATCGCGATGCTGATCGGCTCGGTGGGCGGCGGCGTCCTCGCCCAGGTCACGAGCCTCGGGGTGCCTTTCGTCGCTCGGGCGGTCGTGCTGGTGCTCGTGTTCGTGGTCGCGCTGGTGACGATGCACGACGTGGGCTTCACGCCCGACCGTTCTGGAGGCTCACTGCACGCGATCAGGTCCATCACGGCGGACTCGATCGAGTACGGGTGGCAGGTTCCCCCCGTGCGGTTCCTCATGCTGGCCGCGCCGTTCACCGGTGGGGTCGGGTTCTACGTGTTCTACGCGCTGCAGCCCTACCTGCTGGAGCTCTATGGCAACGAAGCCGCATACGGCATCGCGGGGCTGACCGCTGCCATCGTGGCCGGCGCCCAGATGCTCGGGGGTCTGCTCACGGCGAGGATCCGCGGGCTTTTCAGACTGCGCACCTCGGCGCTGCTGGTGGCCGAGGGCGTGAGCGTCGCGTGCATCGTGCTGATCGGCCTCATCGCGAACTTCTGGGTGGTGCTGGCGCTGATCGTGATCTGGGGCTTGCTCTTCGCCGCCGCCATGCCGATCCGGCAGGCCTACCTGAATGCCCTGATCCCGTCGAAGCAGCGAGCCACGATCCTGTCGTTCGATTCCTTGATGTCGTCGAGCGGTGGCGTCGTCGTGCAGCCCGGACTCGGGCGGGCCGCCGACGTGTGGGGTTATCCGGCCTCGTACCTGCTCGCGGGAGCGATCGGAGCGATCGCGATCCCGTTCATCGCTCGATCTCGGGCTGAGCACGCGCCTGCCGATGCGGCGCAGGGGCTCACACCTGCCGAGGCCGAGCCCGACGCCTCGACGGTCGACTCGATCGAACGTCGCTGATCGGGTCCGGGGATCTCGGGCGACGCGGGTACCATCGTCGGATGGCGGAGCCCAGCGCGCCGCGAACCGATGAGATCGATCCCGTGATCGCCCTGCTCGCCAAGGAAGGCGCCGAGTACATGGCGGCCCTCGACGACGGGCCGGTCCGCGAGGCGGTGGCGGAGACGGTCGCTGCGTCGTTCGACGCTCCGCTGCCCGAGCGAGGGGAAGGCGCCGAGGAGGCGCTGCGGGAGCTGCTCGGTGGGCTCGAGGGGACCCTGCGGACCTCGGGCCCTCGTTGGTTCCACTTCATCACGGGCGGCACGACGCCCGCCGCGCTCGGCGCGGATTGGCTCACGACCGTGCTCGACCAGAACCCCGGCGCCTGGGTCGCCTCGCCGCTCGCCGCCCAGCTCGAGACGGTCGTGCTCCGGTGGCTCCGGGAACTGTTCGGGCTGCCGGCGACGTGGGGCGGGGTGCTGAGCACCGGTGCGACGATGGCGAACTTCACCGCGCTGGCGTGCGCCCGGCGCTGGTGGGGTCTGGAGCACGGCGTCGACATCGACGAGCGGGGAACGGCGGGTCTTCCGTCGATGCCCGTGTTCGGGTCGGGGTACGTGCATGCCAGCGACGTGAAGGCTCTGGCGATGCTCGGTCTCGGGCGATCGAGCGTGCGCAAGCTCGCTCGGGACCCCATCGGTCGGCTGGATCTCGACGCGCTCGATCGAGAGCTCGCTGACCTGAGAGGTGCCCCCGCCGTGCTGATCGCGAGCGCCGGCGAGGTCAACGCCGGCGACTTCGATCCGATCGACGCCATGGCCGACCTGGCCGAGCGCTACGGCGCCTGGCTCCACGTCGACGGCGCGTTCGGGCTGTTCGCGGCGTTGTCCGATCGTACGCGTCACCTGTTGACCGGGCTCGAGCGCGCTGACTCCGCGATCGCCGACGGCCACAAGTGGTTGAACGTGCCGTACGAATCGGGCTTCGCGTTCGTGCGCGATCCGTCGTTGCAACCGGCGGTGTTCGGGAGCGGCGCGGCCTACCTGCCCGACGTCGACGATCCGAAGCCCAACTGGGGCTACCTCGGCCCCGAGATGTCGCGCCGGGCGCGATCGTTCCCGATCTGGGCGACGCTGCGCGCGTACGGCAGCGAAGGGTACCGAGCGATCGTGGAGCGCCACCTCGACCTCGCGCAGCGACTGGCGGCCCGGGTCGACGACGCGGGGGACCTCGAGCGGCTCGCCGACGTTCCCCTGAACATCGTGTGCTTCCGCTACCACCCCAGCGGCGTCGCCGAGGAGCGCCTCGACGACCTGAACCGGCGCCTCGGCGACGCGGTGATCGAGGACGGGCGGGTGGCGTTCGGCACCACCGATCTCGGCGGCCGGGTGGCCCTGCGGCCCGCGATCACGAACTGGCGCATCCGCGAGCAGGACGTCGATCTGCTGGTCGACGTCACCCGAGAGCTCGGAGCACGACTGCTCGAGGACGGCTGAGGCCCGGTCTTCAGGCTCGTCGCCCGGCAGCCGTATACTCGAAGAGACAACTGCATATGGGGGTGTACTGGCTTCGATCTGGGCGTTCATCGCTCGGGGGAAGCGGGCCGTGATCCCGGATGTCACGTTAAACGCCGGACAACACACAAGCGCCAACGAAGAGTACGCGCTCGCTGCCTAAGCGGTAGCCGTCCCCCCCGGGACGTCTGCGACCGGGGGATGGGCGTCGTGAGCAGACTCACTCCGCCGGTTCGGCCTCGGGGCCGGCGGGGGACATCGCACCGAGGCTGGCCGAAGGGAACTCCGCCGGTGGGAGCCCCGAGGCGAGATCTCACCACCAGGCTGCGCCCGGAGAAGTCCCGAGTGGTCGCCGAGAGACAGGGGTTCGATTCCCCTCACCTCCACACGAGATCATCGCTGGAATCCAGGTTGGCACCGGCCTGGCCTGGAGAGTCCTTCGAGCAAGAGGCGGAATGGCTCCTGGTAGAGGTCAGCTGTCTCACCTTCGCCTTCCCGTACGTGATCGTCGGGAGAACGGGCCCCACCTCATGACGCGGGCGATCAGCGCGGAGGACGGGCCAATGCGCGAGCGATTCGGGATGACCTCCGGGCGCTCTGCGGCAGCGGATCGGCGTCTAGTTCCCCAAGCCCCGGCGCTCCATGGTTAGGCGTGCATCCTCTCATCGATGCCGGGTGAGGATCGGGGGTGGCCGCTCCGTCGCGCGATGTGCCCGGCGATGCGTTCGGCGTCGCGGCCCACCCCGTGGATCTGTTCCGACGACTTCGAATAGAGGAACTTGAGGCCGACGAAGTAGAGGCCCGGCTGGGACGCTACGACCCCACGGTCATGCGTTGGCTCAATCGGGCCGAACACCGGCAGGTCGATCCACGAGAAGCCAGGATGGAACCCGGAGCACCAGACCACGTTGGCGACGTCGAGGCGACGGCCGTCCTCAAGTTGAGGGAGTCCTTCTTGGACGCCGGTGGTTCGAGGCACCCGCTGTACCCCTGCCGATGCTAGATCCTTCGGCTTGACCCGGATCAGCGGTTCACCCTTGGCAAGCATCCGTGGCCGGGCCTTCCTACCGATCGGCGTGCTGGTCGTGAGCACCCGGTGGAAGATGACCCGCCCTATGAACGGCATCAGAACGCGCGCGACGCGGCTCTCAGGTCGGAACGGCAAATGACCGGTGTCCGGACCCGACAGCCACACTCGATGGGTCGCCGAGAGCTCGGAGGAGACCTCCGCTCCCGAGTTGCCCGCCCCCACGACGAGGACGTCGCCGTTCCGGAGCTGACGAGGGTTGCGATAGTCGGCGACGTGGAGCTGGTTGATGCTTGGGTCGAGGTCGCCTGCGAAGTCGGGAACCCGCGCTCGCTGCCAGGAGGACATGGCGATCACCACGTTGTCGGCTTCGAAACTTCGGTCACGTGCCGTCGCCATGAAGCGGTCCCCATTCCGGGCCAGTCGCTCCACTTCGACGCCGGTCCACACGGGGAGCTCGTTCCGCTCGGCGTAGCTCTCGAGGTAGTCGGCGAACTCGTCCTTGGTCGGCAGCGCCCAGCGAGGGCCAGGAAGAGCCATCCCGGGCATGCCGTTGAAGCGGTTAGGCGTGAAGAGTCGCAGGGAATCCCAGCGCTTGCGCCAGGCGTCCCCGATCCTTTCGTTCGCATCGACGATCAGGAAGGGAAGGCCGCGTCGGGCCAGGTGGTACCCGACCGCCAAGCCCGCCTGACCGCCGCCGATGACGAGGGTCTCTACGCGCTGCTCGTCCATTCACGTTCCCTCCTTGGTCCAATCGCCCGCGCGCGGCGTCCCTCGCGATTGGATGTCCCAGCTCCGAGTGCCGAATCGTCGACCAGGTCATCGACCATACGGATGGCGCGTCTGCTGGGGAATCGGGAGTCCTCCCCATATCGGGCGTACGCCCCCTTCTCTTCGTTACACGAGGGTGGCGGTCGGATCAGGCGAGACCGGTCTGGGCCCGCGCGAGGTCTTGCTGGCCCTGCGGGGGCACGAGACCGTGCTCCATCGCGAAGAGCGTGGCGGCGGCTCGGGTCGAGATGCCGAGTTTCCGATAGGAGTTCTGGATGTGTCGATCGGCTGTCTTGACCGAGATGTCGAGCCGCCGGGCGACCTGCTTCGTTTGCAGGCCGCGCGCAACGAGTCCCACCACCTCGGCTTCTCGTTCCGTCAGTCCGGCCGGACGCTGGATCGGAGGGGCCGGCTGGCCCGAGGCCTCGACCACGGCGGCGACCACCTCGGAGTCCAGACGCCCTGCGCGGGCCTCCTCAGCGAGCACCTCGGCTCCCTTCTCGGGTGGGAGCCCGCGTCGGTGCCGGCGGGGCTCGCACATGGCGTGGAAGGCGTCGGCGGCGGCCAGCAGGCGTGCACCAGGGGCAAGCGCAGCCGCAGAAAGCCGGCGATGGTATCCAGTCCCGTCGAGCCGCTCGTGGTGGGCGCAGGCCATGTCGGCGAGCGTGGCGAGGAACCCGGGGCGGAGCAGGACTCGCTCGGTGTGGTACGAGTGCAGACGCACCTGCTCCCACTCGTCGTGCGTCAGGGCACCCGGCTTCAGCCAGATCCGCGGATCGACCGCCACCCGCCCCAGGTCGTGCACGAACGCCGCACGCCGCACCGAGGCCACGTCTGAGGAACCGTACCCGCGGATGCGGGCGGCGGCGCCCGCCAGTTCCGCAACGCCGCTCGAGTGACCGGAGAGGTCGGGTGATCCCAAATCGGCGAAGTCGCCGATAGCGGCGAGTGCTCGGTCGATCCCCTCGCCCTCCAGGGCGAGCCAGGGCCGGGGCTCCGCGGCCAGGGTCGCCTCCCATGCCGAGCCGGACTCATCCGCTGCGGCCATGATCTCCCGTGCCTCTTCGCCGAACCGACGAGCGACGGCCGGATCGAATGCATGCCCCGACCGCTGGCGGATGATCTCGACAGCGTGGTCATCCCCACCGATCATCCGCTGGTACGCGGCGTCACGCGCAACGTGCACGATTCGAAGAGGCAGGGGGATCTCCTCCCCCTCGGCTCGCTTGAGCAACCCCTTGCCGTCCCAACGCTCTGTGAGGTGGACGAACAGGTCGTGCACCTCGGGAGGAAGACCGAGCCGCTTCGCCATCATCTCCGCGACCTCGCAGAGGGCTGCGAAGTGCGGCTTCACGAACCTCCCCGCGGGGACGAGTCGTCTGGCGATCTGGTACGCGCGCCGGTGGCGCGGAATCGCCGGGGAGGGGAGGGAGCGGATGAGACCCGCCATGGCCTCCGCCGTCGATCCGAACTGGACAGGAGTGATGTTGTCGTGCCGGCTTCCCGCGAAGATCTGGAAGGCGATGTCTGCGTTGGTAGTGCACCCCGAGTACATCAGGAGAGACGCGTAGTAAGTCTGCGACTCGGTCTTGCGATCCACACCGAGCCGATGGGCGAGCCTCATGGCCATCAGCGTGCCACGCAAACCATGCTCGAACGGGAATCCCATGCCGAGATCAGTGGCCAGGCACGCTGCGGCGATGATCTCCGCGGCCCGAACAGGCTCGTCTTCAGTCGGTCCTCTCCCCGTCATTCGACGCAGGGTACGCGAGAGGCGCGCGATGCGTGACCGGAGGCGCCATGTCCCTGGGAACCTGGCCTGGACATGACCAGCGCCTAGCCGTCTCAGCACGCCGGATCCGCCCGATCGGATCCGTTCGGGAGGCTCGATCTGCGACGAAGGCGAGGGACACCCTCCGACGTCGCTCCGTCGAAGGCTCCTCCGAACGCCGGCGGCACAACGGCCACCAGCGCTCCAACTTGGGACAGCCCATACACTGTTCGCTTGCCTCCACCGTTCACCTACCGGGGTCGATGCCGAGCTCGGTGAAGATCGCGCCGGCCGTCGCTGCGGGTTCCGAGCCTTCCCGACCGGGTGCGACGCGCGCGAGCCCGGCGAGCGCGTGGGCCTGCTCGAACGTCCCGCCCCACGCCTCCCATCCGTCGGCGGCTTCCGTGAATCCGTCGGCCGCCGCCTCGAGCCGACCGCGAGCCTCGGCGAGGAACGCGTGCGACGTCGCCACCGCGAGCCGGGTCCGGCGCACGTGCACCGGTCGCTCTCCCACGATCCGAGAGGCGATGTCGGGCGCGCCCGCAGCGATCAACGCGCGCACGAGCTCCGGCAGCAAGAGCTCCCGGTACTCGGTCGGGCCCCCGGCCGTCGCCGCGTCGAACTCCTTCGCCAACGTCAGCACCTGCGTGGGATCGTCGGCACCTGCGTGGGTCACGACGCCGGCCAGCAGCGCTGGGGCGCGCACCTGCAGGTCCCCGATCTGACGGGCGGCCGGGAGGAACGACCCCTCGAGACGCTCGGCGGCCGCTGCGTCGCCTCGGTGTGCCAGCACGCGCGCCCGGTAGAGCCCGGTGACGGTGGAGAGCTGCGCGTCGCCGTGCGACTCGGCCCACGCTCCGAGTTCGTCGGTCTCCGCGAGCAGCTCGTCCCACATGCCCGCGTCGAAGAGCAGCCAGAAGCCCTCCGCCCGGGTCCACATGCTTCCCCCTTCGATGCCCCGGCGTCTGCTCAGGTCCACCGTCTCCCGGTTCATCGGGAGCGCTACCGACGGGCCGTCCTCGAGTCCGACCCACTCCAACAGGTAGGACCGCGACGTGACGATGTCGATCGCGACCCCGGAGTCTTCCGCGATCTGGAGCGCCTTCCGCAGGTCGTCGATCCCTCCGAGGTCACCGATCTCGCACCGGGCGTTCCCGCGCAGGTGCAGTGCCATCAGGGTCACCGACTCGGTCCTCGGCAGCTGGAGCGCCCGGTCGGCCCACCTGCGCGACTCGTCGGATCGGCCGGCGAACATCTCCGCCTCGGAGCGGCATGCGTAGAGCTCGGCGAGCTCCTCCCGGGCCTCGGGATCGGCTTCGATCAGGGCGATCCCACGCTCGAGCGCCTCTCGGGCCGCGGTCGTCTCACCGCGCAGCCCGAGCTGGTAGTAGATGCGTCGGATCACCCGCGCGGCGAGGCGCAGGTCGCCCGCCTCCATGGCTTCGCGCTCCGCGGTGCGGTACTCGTCGAGCGCCGTCTCGGTCGTCATGCCCCCGGACCGCCAGCCCAGGCTCGTGGCGTCCCTGCGGATCTGCGCCCGCTCGCTGCCGCGCGGCGCGAGCGCCAGCGCCTGCCGGTAGTACTCGGCGGCTTGAGCAGCATCGAGGGACTGCTGGCGTTCGCCGGCCAGCACCAGGGATCGCATCGCGGTGGCCTCCAGGTCCGGCACGTCGTCGTCCAGGCCGGCGGCTCGTGCGAGGTCGAGCGCACGCACCGCATGGGAGGCCAAGAGGTCGGCGTACGTGACCATGCCGTCCCCGCCGATCGAGCCGAGCCAGACGGTGACGTCACGGTGCGAACGAGACCGAACCGGTCTGGGCAGACGTCCGTATGCGACGTCGCGGATCAGCGCGTGCGCGAACGAGAACTCCGCCTCGCCCTCGATCGCGCTCGTCGACGATCGCCTGATCAGCCCGCGCCGCTGCAGGGCGTGCAGGGAAGCGTCGATGTCGGACCCATCGTCGACGAGCGAGGCGAGCGCCCCGCGCCAGAATCGATCGCCGACCACGGACGCGGCCTGCAGGAGCGCCCGATCGGAGTGATCGAGGGCGTCGAGCCGCGCCGAGATCAGGGCTTGCACCGTGTCGGGCACGCCGGCATCGACGGGTCCGAGGTCGCCCGGCTCGGCACCCCGATCCTCGAGCATGTGCACGAACTCGCGCGCGTATAGGGGGTTGCCTCCCGCTCGGCGCATCAGCGCCTCGCTCTCGGCCGTCGGCACCATCCGCCGCAGCAGCAGCGACGTCAGCAGCTCGGCCATCTCCGCATCGGTCAGCGGCGAGAGCGAGATCGTCGTCGTGTTCGCGACGCCCGCCGCCCACCCGGGTCGTTTGGCGAACAGTTCGGGCCGTGCGCTGCACAGCAGGAACAGCGGCACGTCGGGAGCGCGCTCCATCAGCGCCTCGAGGAACTCGAGCAGCGCGTCGTCGGCCCAGTGGAGGTCCTCGACGACGAGTGTCAGCGGCGCGCGTTCGGCGGCGGCCTCGAAGTACCGCGCCCATGCCGTGAACGTTTCGTCGCTGTTCGCGGTCGCTTCGTCGGCGACCGGCAGGCCGACGAGCGGCCGCAGCCGGACGGCGAGCCAGCCCCGATCGTCGTTGGTCAGATCGAGATCGGCGAGGTCTGCCTCGAGCTTCGTCTGGACATCGACGCCCTTCGCGCTCCGGGAGATGCCCGCGATCGACCGCACGACCTCGTCGAGCGCGGCGTAGGTGATCGATTCCCCGAACGGGCGGCAGCGCCCCCGATGCCAGGTGAAACCGTCGTGGGTCGCCCGGATGTGCTCCTGGAGGTCGAGCACGAGCCGCGTCTTGCCGATGCCCGGCTCGCCGACGATGGTCGCCAGCCGGGGCGTACGGTCCTCGATCGTTCGCTCGAGCAGGTCGTGCATCAGCTCACGCTCCCGCACGCGCCCGACGAACGGGGGCGGATCGTCCTCCTCGCGCTCCGGCGTTTCGGCCCGCAGGGCCTCGGCGACGAACGCGGTGAGCGGCTCTGCTTTCCCTTTGACCCGCGTCGCCGGCAGCCGCGCATACTCGACCACGTGCCGGGTGGCGCGTTCGGTCGTCTCACCCACGATGACTGCTCCCTCGGGTGCGAACGACTGGAGCCGTGAGGCGGTGTTCACGACGTCGCCGGCGACACGCTCACCGATCGTCGGACCTTCGCCGGACGTGACCAGCGCCTCGCCCGTATGCACGGCGATGCGCACCGGCTGGTCGTCGTCGACCATGCGCTCTCGGATCGCCAACGCTGCTCGTACCGCCCGTTCCGGGTCGTCTTCGTGCGCCATCGGCGCGCCGAACACACCCATCGCGGCGTCGCCGATGAACTTGTCCAGCGTGCCGCCGAACCGTTCGATCTCTTCCTTGGCGACGGCGTGGAAGGGCACCAGGATGCGTCGCACGTCCTCGGGATCGGCCCGGTCGCTCCGTTCGGTGAACCCCGCAAGGTCGGCGAAGACGATCGTGACCAGGCGTCGCTCTTCGAGCGATGCTTCCTGCGCGGGCCGGCCTCCGAGCGATGTGCCGCACGAGGGACAGAAGCGGGCGCCGGGCGGCACCTCCGCCCCGCATGTCGGGCATCGAGACGCAAGCTCGGAACCGCACGAGGCGCAGTACCGCGCGGTGTCCTCGTTCGACGCATGACAGTTCGGGCAGGAGATCGCCACTCGGCGAGTGTAGTCTCGGCGTCGCGGAGCTCAGTCTGCCGCGAGCTCGACCGTTCCGTCCGGGTCGGCGCGGACGGTGACGTGGCGGCCGGTGACGAGCCCGGGCGTAGGCACCACGACGACCGGCAGGCCGATTCCGTAGAGCTCCTCGGCGACGATCGCGCCGAGGGCGACGATCGGATCGGGCTCGCCGAGCACCACGGCGACGGGTGCGGTGCCCGCGCGCGCCGCCTCGGCGAGCACGTACGAGCTGGAGCTTGAGCCGCGGCCGGCCGGCATCACGAGCACGCTGCCGCCGAGCGCGGCACCGACCTGAGGATGGTGCGTGTCGACGAGCCGGCCCGTCGTGGGATCGAACCCACCCCAGAAGCTCAGTGGTTCGTCGAGCACGACCACCGGTCCGCTCGCGGTTCCCGTCACGAGCACGCGGGTCGCGTCAGCCATCGCCCCACGTCTCCTGGTCGCGCACGAGATAGCCTGCTTCCGCGGAGCCGATGCATTCCTCGAGCGTCGCGAACGCGACGTCGAAGCCCAGGTTCCCCGGCGCGTACCACGCCCATTTGCCCGAGTTGGTGACGACCGGGGTCGCCGCGCGCTCGATGATCGGGGTGATGTAGGTGCACGTGTCGGTCACGATCGTCACGCCGGCCGCCCGTAGCGCCTCGGCGACGTCGGGGATCTCGGCGAGGACGTCCCGCCCGGTGTTCGCGTAGCAGGGGATCGCGAGGCGCCGCCCCTCGACCAGCGCCGCGAGCCGACGCAACTCGATCGTCGAGCAGTGCGGAGTGCCGATGCTCACGCTCCCGACCGAGGTGCCGACCTGCACGGTCGACAGCTCGTCCCGCGCCGCCCGCATGGCGGGTAGGTCGATCGAGACGTCGATCGCCGGCTCGTGCCCGCCGGTCGCGACCTCGAGCGTGGGGGCTTCGGGCGTGACCCCCACCGCGTGGAACATCGCGACGGCCCCCGACGACGCGGCCGCCGCCCCGAGCGCCTTCAGCTGGTCCTCGGTGGCCGACGGGGGGAGGCCGACGATCGCGGGCACGGCGTTGCGGGCCGCTCGCCCGACGAGGTGGCCGATCGCTGAGAATGCGGCCTCGTCCTCGAGGAGTCGGCCGGGAACCGCTCCGATCCGGAAGACCGTCCGTGCCCGGCGCTCGCCGTCGAGATGCAACCCGGAGGCGGGTGCGCGGCCCGTGACGGCACAGCAGATGTCGATGAAGTCGCCGTACCGGCCGGTGCGTGCGCCGAGCACGGAGTTCGCGAAGACGATCGCGTTCGACTCCGCCCAGGCGACGTGCTCGCCGAGGGTCGGCCGTTCCGGGAGCTGATAGGGCGCGCACGTCCACGTGGGCCGGCACCCCATGGTCAGGTAGGCATCCATCAGCTCGCGCGCCTCCGTCTCCGTCTCCGGCTTGAGACGGACGAGCCCGGGGTGCAGCAGATCGAGCGACGAGACGTTGAGCGTCGTCGGGACCGAGACCTCGGCGCCACCGTCGATGAGTCGTCTCGCGAAGTCCAGACCTGCCCTGCCGTGGTAGAGGCAGCCATCGACGTGGGCGGACGAGACGTCGAGCAGCGTCCGCGCGCCCATCGCCTCGGCCGTGCGCACCAGGATGCGCATCGCGAACCGCGCTCCGTCGCCGCGCTCGCCCGCGAGCGTCGCGCGATCGTCGTCGGAGAGCGTGAGGGAGCCCGGCACGGCGGCATCCTGTCACGTGGCCCCGTCCCATGTGTAACTCTGCGGCTCGCGCCGGCGACGGGAGCCTGTCGACCGAGAGGAAGGAGCCGCCGTGGCGAGCCTGAAGGCCGTGATGCTGAACTGCACCCTGAAGCACGCACCCGAGGTCTCCAACACCGAGGCGCTGATGCTGAAAGTGAAGGCGTGGTGGGACACCATGGACGTCGAGACCGAGGTCGTGCGCGTCACCGACTACGCGGTCCGGTTCGGCGTCAGCTCCGACGAGGGCGAAGGCGACGAGTGGCCGCAGATCCTCGAGAAGGTGAAGGCGGCCGACATCGTCTGTGTCGGCACGCCGATCTGGTTCGGCGTTCGCGGCTCGGTCGCCCAGATGGTGATCGAGCGGCTCGACGGCACCTACAACGAGCGGAACGAGGCCGGGCAGTACCCGCTCTACAACAAGGTCGGGTGCGTCGTCGTGACCGGGAACGAGGACGGCGCCCACGCCGCGGCCGAGACCACCCTGTTCAACCTCTCGCACCTCGGCTGCGCGATCCCGCCGAACGCCGACACGTACTGGGTGGGCGATGCCGGCCCCGGACCCAGCTACATCGAGGCCGGCGGCGAGGATCATCCGTATACGCAGCGAACGACCCGCTGGATGGCCCACAACACCGTGCATCTCGCGCGCATCCTGCAGGCCACGCCGATCCCGGCGGAGGGCAACACGTTCGACGAGGAGACCGGCCACAGCCCGATGCACAACGGGTGAGCGCCGAAGTGCAGCGCTGCCGTCTGCAGCAGTCTGAGATGGACTAGTCGATCGGACCCGGTATGCCGTCGGGGTCGCCGTCGGCGAACGTCGTCTCGCCGTAGCCCGCGAGGTCCCGGCCGGCCACCGATCCGAGGTACGACGTTCCGAAGACCGCGGCGAACTCCTTCTGGTCGAGCAAATCCTGCTCGACGGCGCTCCGGGGGACGTAGGGGCCGACGTTCTGTCGGTAACGGTAGTCGGCGAGCGACGCCGCGACGTCCTCGATCGTCGCGCCGCCGTTGTCGCGCAATCGTGAGACGTTGAGGAACACCTCCGACGGCACGACCCCCTCGACGACGCCCGTCACGCTCGAAAACCGGGACTCGATGAATCGCTCGAGCTGGATCGGGTCGAGCCGAACCCCGCCGACCGAGTCGGGAAGCGGGCACTGTCCGTGGTCGGCGGTCACGATCAGGGCGTACTCACCGGGGAAGCGCTCGTCGAGCATCGCTCGCAGGCGACCGAGCTGCTCGTCGACGGCTCGCAGCTGCAATCCCGTCCATTCCGACCCCATGCCGTAGACATGCCCCGTGTAGTCGGGTGACTTGTACGTCGTGTAGAGCAGGCTGGCCGACCCCTCGCCGATCGGCTCCGAGTCGAACGCCGCCTCGATCACGTCGCCCTGGTAGGTGACGATCGGCGGCCGGCAGCACGGGGACTGCCTTCCGACGGGCTCGAACTGGGCGTCCCACCCGGGATCGACGAACTCGTCGAGGTAGCGCTGATAGTCGTCGGGCGACGGCATCGAGACGGGCAGGCGGTAGAGCGCAGGGTTGTGGGGCTGCCACGTGGCGGAGCCGTCCTCGTCCCAGAAGACGCCGACCGGGAGGTCGTCGGCCGGCCTGCCGCGGCCGCCGAGGCCCATCATGCCGAGGTGCCAGACCTGGTACCCGATCTGTCCGACCCACGCGCCGTTCTCCTCGTTCCAGAGGTCGGACAGGGTCGGGACGAAGATGTCGGCGGGGTCGGCCGAGCCGGGGTCGCGGTAGGCCTTGCGGACGACGCCATCGAGGTCGCGGAGGTTGTGCCCGGTGACACCGTGCACGTTCGGGAACGCGCCGGTGCCGATCGTCGCATGCGCGCACGCGGTCACCGCGGGGAACGATCCGGTGATCGCGTTGCGGAAGTTGGCGCTCTCGCCCATCAAGGCCTTGAGGGTCGGCCAGTCGTCCGGGAAGGCGTGGAGCACGTTCCACCCGCCGCCGTCGATCACGAACGTCACGACGACGCGGGGGCGGGCGCCGGAGGTCGTCGTGAGGGGGAGCGGCGTGCCGTCTCGATCATCGGGCCAGGCGTCGAAGCCGATGAGCCCGGCGGTCGTGGGCGCCAGATCGGCGAGCGTCACGCGTTCCTCGGAGTCGCTGGCGGCTACGAGTCCGGGAGCGTGCACCACGAGCGGGATGCGCTGGAGGTACATCCAGACGCTCGCGTGGCTCGTGCGCGGATCCTGCGAGACCAGCGAGAGCGACTCCTGCGGGTAGTTCGCGCTGTTGTAAGGCGCGAGCAGGAGCTGCAGGTCGCCGGACCGGCGAGGGATGAACGTGCGGCGCACGAGCTCCATGTATTCGGAGCCGAGGCCGGAGGCCATCGCCTCCTGCACGGGACGGGGATCGGGGCGGCCCAGCTTCCTCGCGGCCCAGCCGATCGACGGTCCGGCGACCGCCCAGGCGAGTCCTCCCAACCCGGCGGCGACGAGCAGGTTCCGGCGGCCCGGGACCGGCCCGTGCGCGGCTGAGCGTCCTGGTCCTCGGAGAGCGATCCCTAGTCCTAGCGCGATCGTCACGTTGGCGACCGCGACTCCGAGCACCCAGGAACCGGCGAGCCCGACCGCGAGGCCGGCGAGTCCCGCGAGGGTCGCGAACACGACGAGGGCACGGATGTCTGGGCGTCGTTCCATGGATTCCTCCATGTTCCCAGAGGCCGGGCCGGGGGGCGGAAGGTGCGTGTGGCGTTCCCGTTGCGGGAAGCGGAGGCTAGGTGCGCTTGCGCTCGAGGTCGAGGAAGGGGAGCGGCACGACGGTCGCGGCGACCTTGCCGCGCTCCCCCTCGACGCTCCACTCGACGCTGAGGCGCGTACCGGCCTTCGCGTGTGCCCGGTCGACCGAACCGAAGCCGACCATCTTCTTGATCGTCGTGCCCCACGTGATCGAGGTGGCGCGGCCCACCTGCTTCCCCTCCTTGTACACGGGAACCGGCGCTCGATGCACGAACGGGCTGATCGCGGGTGCCTGCCCGTGTTTCGCGAACATGTGCTCGATGCCCAGCCAGTCCAACTCCAGGCCGACGAGGCGGCGCTCGGGGCCGCCGGCCGCGTGCTCGGCGCGCAGCGCCCGGCGTCCCGTGAAGTCCGCGCTCTTGCCGAGGTCGACGAGCGGTGCGAAGCCGAGCTCGAACGGCGAGTACTGCTGTTCGGACGCGACCGCGTGGCGGGCGCTCGTGTACTCGGCCTCGATCAGGATCAGGCCGGCCTCCACCCGGGCGACGTCCATCGCGTCGATGCCGACCGGGTAGATGCCGTAGCGCTCGCCGACCTCGAAGAGCTCGTCCCAGACCGGCAGGGCCTCGTCGGCGGCCATCCAGAGCTCGTATCCCCGGTCGCCGGTGTAGCCGGTGCGGGTGACGTCGACCGCCACGCCACCGATCTCGGTCGTGCGGCGGCCGAAGTATCTCAGGTCGGTCCAGTCCTGGCGGGTCGCGTCCTGCAGCACCTCGCGGCTGAGCCGGCCCTGTAGGGCGAGCGCTGCGGTCCGGTCGCTGATGTCGTCGATCTCGACCTCGAGCCCGGTCGCGTTCAGCACGAACCAGCGGTAGCTGGGATCGGCGGCCGTGATGCGGTACGTCGAGTCGTCGAGGCGGGCGACCGTGCCGTCGTCGAGGACCTTCCCCTCCTCGTCGCACCATGGGGAGTAGAGGACGCGGTCGACCCGCAGCTTCGTCATGTCGCGGGTCATCACGCGGTCGAGCAGGCGCTGGCCGTCGGGACCCGAGATCTCGTACTTGTAGAGCGGACTGACGTCGATCACCGCGGCGGCCTCGCGGATCGCGCTGTATTCGATGTCGTGGAAGTCGGCGTAGACGGGAACCGAGAAATACCCTGACCACTCGCCCCATGCCATCTTCGTGTTCAGCACCTCCTGGCGCGGGAAGAACGCGGTTGGCACGCTCACTGGGTGGACCTCCTCGGGGTACGGACGCAGACCGGAGCTCGCTGCGCGGAAGACTATCGCTCGCGTCTCCGCGTGCCCGCGACCGCCGGTCAAGCCGCTAGGATGCGCCCGACGTGCTCGTGGCGCGAGGCCCGAGCCACGGAGTCCGACGGAGCGCATGTCCGATACCGAGAGCCCTCGGCACGTCCGTGACCCCTTCGCTGCTCGACGCACTGATCCCCCTGGTCGCCCTCGCGGCGTTGATCGCCGGCTCGCTGGCGCTGTTCGATCTCGACGCGCTCGACGGGCCGATCCAGGTCGCGCTGGTGATGTGCGCGATGATCGGGCTCATCGCCCTGAAGAACGGCCACACCTGGGAGGAGGTCCAGGTAGCGGGTCAGGGTGCGTTGTCCTCGATCACGAGCGCCATGTTCATCCTGCTGGCGGTCGGAGCGCTGATCGGAGTCTGGAACCTCTCGGGCACGATCCCGACCCTCGTGTACTACGGCGTCAGCCTCGGATTGATCGTGTCCGTGCTCGGCGCGTACCTGGCGTGGACGCTGATGGCGGCCGAGGTGCTGTTCGTGGCGGCGAAAGACGACGACATGCCGCGGTTCCTCGCCCGCTCCAGCGGGGCCGACGTGCCGTCGGCCGCGCTGTTGATGACGACCATCCTCGTCCAGATCATGCTGGTCGTTACCCTGGCCTCCGAGGATGCGTTCAACTTCGCCCTCGACCTGACGAGCGCCCTGACCCTGATCCCGTTCCTGCTCGCCGCCGCCCACGCGCTCAAGCTCGTGCTCACCCGAGAGACGTACACGGAGCAACCGGAAGGCAGGAGTCGCGAGCTCGTCGTCGGGGCGCTCGCCATCGTCTACACCGCGTTCCTGCTGTTCGCCGCGGGGCCGAAGTTCATCCTCGTGTCCTTCATCATCTATGCGCCGGCCACCGTGCTGTTCGTGATGGTCCGACGCGAACAGGGTCGACCTCTCTTCTCGCCCGGTGAGCTCGTGATCCTCGCCGTCTCGGTCGTCGGCGCCATCGCGGGCGTGGTGGCGCTCACGACCGGGGCCATCTCGATCTGACGAACACGCGACCGAGTCCAGCAGAGGAAGGATCACCGATGACGGACCAGAACGCCGCAAGCTCTACCTACGGGGTGCATTCGGAGGTGGGCAGGCTCCGCAAGGTGCTCGTCTGCTCGCCGGGGCTGGCCCACCGCCGGCTCACGCCGACCAACGCCGGCGACCTGCTGTTCGACGACGTGATGTGGGTGGAGAACGCTCAGCGTGACCACGCCGACTTCGTCGACGAGCTGCGCACGCGCGGGGTCGACGTGGTCGAGCTCCACGACCTGCTTGCTCAGACGGTGGCGATCCCCGAGGCGAAGACCTGGTTGCTCGACCGCAAGATCGTGCCCAACGAGGTCGGCGTGGGCCTGATCGACGGCACGCGGGGGTTCCTCGAGTCGCTCGAGCCGCGCGAGCTCGCGGAGTACCTCATCGGGGGGCTCGCGACGTCGGAGCTTCCCGACGACTTCCGATCGGGCTACGTGGCCCTGGCTCGCGAGTCCACCGGTGTGCGCGAGTACCTCATGCCGCCGCTGCCCAACACGTTGTACACGCGCGACACCACGTGCTGGCTCTACGGCGGGGTGACGCTGAACCCCCTGTTCTGGCCGGCGAGGCACGACGAGACGCTACTGATGAAGGCTGTCTACGAGTTCCATCCGGACTACGTCGGCTCGACCGTGTGGTGGGGCGATCCCGAGCAGGACTGGGGGATGGCGACGTTCGAGGGCGGCGACATCATGCCCGTCGGCAACGGCGTCGTGCTGATGGGCATGAGCGAGCGCACGTCGCGCCAGGCGATCACGCAGGTCGCGGCCGCCTTGTTCCAACGAGGTGCTGCCGACCGGGTGGTGGTGGCCGGGATGCCGAAGCTGCGAGCCGCGATGCACCTCGACACCGTGTTCACGTTCGTCGACCGCGACGTCGTGACGCTGTACCCGACGATCGTGGGTGCCATGCACACGTTCAGCCTGCGGCCGAGCGATACTGCGCCGGGCGTCGAGGTCACCGACGAAGGCTCCAGGCCGTTCGTCGACGTGGTCGCCGAGTCGCTCGGCCTGCCGGAGCTCCGGGTGATCGAGACCGGTGGCGACGTGTACCAGTCCGAGCGGCAACAGTGGGACAGCGGCAACAACGCGGTCGCCCTGGAACCCGGCGTGGTCTTCACGTACGACCGCAACACGCTGACCAACACGTTGCTGCAAAGGGCGGGCGTCGAGGTCATCACGATCGTCGGCGCAGAGCTCGGCCGCGGTCGGGGAGGGGGCCACTGCATGACGTGCCCGATCGTCCGCGACCCCGTGGATTTCTGAGTCTCGGCGCGTTGACCTCAAGTCAAGGGGCCGTTGGTGGCCGTCTGGGCCCCCGATTAGCATGAGCGAACCGGTGGATGCGGGTCGCGGCAGGCGCTCGTGTTCGGGCCACGTCACGTCGGGTCGCGCGAGTCGAGTCAGGAGTCCTCATGGCGAAGCGGTACGACGCGGTCGTGATCGGTGGCGGGCACAACGGGCTCGTGAACGCCGCCTACCTCGCGAAGGCCGGGTTGAAGGTGCTCGTGCTCGAGCGGCGGCACATCCTCGGCGGCGCCACGCTCAGCGAGGAGATCGTCCCCGGTTTCACGTTCTCCGTCTTCAGCTACGTGGTCTCGCTCCTGCGCCCCGAGATCATCCGCGACCTGCAGCTTCCCAAGCACGGGCTCGAGATCCTGCCGCTCGATGGCACGATCACGCCGCTCGATGACGACTACCTCTGGCGCGTGAACGACCACGGCAAGACGGTTCGGGAGCTCCGTCGGTGGAGCATGAACGACGCCGAGGTCTACGAGGAGTACGGACAGCTGATGGCCGAGATGGGCAGGTTCATCAAGCCGATCCTGTCGATCGCCCCGCCCGACCCGGGCAAGATCTCCCCGGGGCACTGGCTGCCGCTCGGCCCGCTCGCGAAGGCGTTCCGCGACCTGCCGAAGAAGATGCAGTCGACGTTCATCCAGCTCATGACGATGAGCGCGGCCGACTTCCTCGACCAGTGGTTCGAGACCGAGCCCTTGAAGGCCACGATGAGCGCCTCGGGCATCATCGGCACGTTCCAGGGGCCGCGATCGCCGGGCACCGCCTATGTGCTGCTGCATCACTACATGGGTGAGATCGACGGAGCGTTCCGCGCGTGGGGCGTGCCGCGAGGAGGCACCGGGTCGGTCGCCACCGCGATCGCGAACAGCGCGCTCTCGCTCGGCGTCGAGATCCGAACCGAGGCCGGGGTCTCGCACATCGAGACGGCTGGCGGCCGCGCGACCGGCGTCGTGCTCTCGAGCGGCGAGGAGATCGAGGCCGACGTCGTGATGAGCTCTCTCGACTCGCGCCAGACGTTCATCAACCTGCTCGACGAGCACGACCTCGAGCCCGATTTCCGCGACGAGGTGATGCGCTACAAGTACCGCGGGTCGAGCGGGAAGGTGAACCTCGCGCTCAACGGCCTCCCGGAGCTCGCGTGCAAGCCCGGCGTCGGGCCGTGGCTGCGCGGCGCGATCTCGTTCTCGCCTTCGCTCGACTACATGGAGCGCGCCTACGACGACGCGAAGTACGGGCGGCCGTCGAAGCGACCGTACATCGACTGCATCATCCCGACGCTCGTCGACCCGACGATGGCGCCGCCGGGGAAGCACGTGATGAGCTGTTTCGTGCAGTACGCCCCCTACCACCTCGAGGGCGGCGAGCGGTGGGACGATGCCAAGCGCGAGGCGTTCGGCCAGAACGTGATCGACACGCTCGAGGAGCGCTTCCCGAACATCCGGTCGCTGATCGAGGGCTACCAGTTCGTGACGCCGAAGGACATCGAGGACATCACCGGACTCTCCGAGGGGAACATCTTCGCCGGCGAGCTCTCACTCGAACAGCTCTTCTTCAACCGGCCGGTGCCGGGCTGGGCCCGCTACGAGACGCCCGTCGCGAACCTCTGGATGTGCGGCTCGGCGACCCACCCGGGCGGAGGCATCATGGGCGCCCCCGGCATGATCGCGGCGCGGGAGTACCTCAAGCAGCGCAAGCGCGGGCGGAGGGCCGCCTAGGTGTCCGCCCGGAGCGACGTCGTGGTGGTCGGCGGAGGCCACAACGGCTTGATCGCCGCGGCGTATCTCGCCAAGGCCGGGCGGAAGGTCACGGTGCTCGAGGCGGCCGATCGGGTCGGTGGCATACTCCGTAACACCTCGCCCGCCGACGGCGTGACCGCACCCGGCATCGCGCACACGGTCGGACGTCTGCGCGCCTCGGTGGTTCGGGACCTGCAGCTCGAGCGGCACGGCTTCGAGGCCATCACGCCGGCCGTGCGCATGTTCGCGCCCCAGCCGGACGGATCGGCCGTGACGTTCTGGAACGATCCCGCGCGCACGGCGAGCGATCTCGGCGAACGGAACACCCACGACGCGGAGGCGTTCGAAGGATTCGACGCCAAGATGCGGGCGATCGCGAGCTTCCTCGCCTACGTGAACGTGGCGACCCCGCCCGACGCGAAGTCTCCCTCCCTCGCCGACGCGATCATGGGGCTGAAGCTGGGGAGGGCGTTCCGGGACCTCGGAGCCCGGACCGGCCGCGAGGCGATCCGAGCGCTGCCGATGGCGGTTGCCGACCTGGTGCAGGAGGTCTTCGACGACGAGGCGGTTCGGGGGCCGCTCGCGACGCGCGGCGTGCTGTTCACGTCGATGGGTGCGTGGGCGACCGGCACCGCGGCCGTCTTCCTCAACGACTCCGCCGGCACCGATGGGGGAGCGGCGGGCACGGCGGTGTTCGCCCGGGGCGGCACCGGGGCGCTCGCGAGCGCGCTGGAGTCGGCGGCGAAGGCCCGAGGGGTCGAGGTGCGCACCGGTGCCGAGGTCGTCGCGATCCGTTCGACGGACGGCCGGGTGCGCGGCGTCGCGCTCGCCGACGGCTCCGAGCTCGACGCGAAGCTCGTCGTCTCGGCAGCGGACCCGAAGCGCACGTTGCGGCTCTGCGATCCGGTCGAGTTGAACCCCTACGAGGTCTGGCGGGCGGAGAACATCCGCCAGCCCGGATCGACCGCCAAGGTCAACCTCGCGCTGTCGGGGGTCCCCGCGTTCGACGGAGGCGACGAGGAGCGGCTGACCGGCCGCATCGTGGTCGGCACGTCGATCGACCATGTCGAGCGGGCGATGGATGCCCACAAGTACGGGCACGTCTCCGAAGATCCGATCCTCGAGGCCACGATCCCGTCGCTTCTCGACCCGTCCCTCGCCCCGGACGGGAAGCACGTGATGTCGATCCTGTTCCAGGCCGCGCCGCGGCAGCTGCGCGACGACGACTGGACGAGCGAGCGTGACCGGGTCGCGGACATCGCCGTGAAGTCGATGGAACGGTTCGCTCCCGGACTCGGCGAGCTCGTCGAGGCGCGCGAGGTGATCACACCCGAGGACATGGAGGCCGACTACGGCCTCACCGGCGGGCACGTCTACCACGCGGAGCCGGGCCTGGATCAGTTCTTCGCCTGGCGTCCGCTGAACGGGGAGGCGCGGTACCGGCTGCAACTCGACGGCCTGTACCTCGCGGGGTCCGGGGCACACCCCGGCGGCGGTATCACGGGGGGGCCGGGCGCGAACGCCGCCCGCCAGATCCTCGCCGAGACCAAGAAGTAGTTCGTGAACCGTAAGCAACTGGAGACCCTCGAGCAGATCGCCCGGTCGTGATGTTCGAGTCCGGGTGAGCGCGCACGGCGTCGGGTTCATGGAGCCGGAGAAGGTCGACGACGGCGCGTGGGAGTACCTGAGCTGGGAGGGCAAGAAGTACCAGCCCGACGTGCTCTTCGTGGACTCCCGTCCGTCCTCGGCCTCGTTCGAGGACCTCGCCGAGCAGCCGACCTGGGAGCAGCTCGATGCCGTCAAGGCCGGGCAGCTCGTGCCCTGGAAGGTGCCGTCGGTGGAGAGCTTCCAGCAGCGGGCCGACCGGCTGAACGTGTTGGCGGAGGCGATCGAACAGGCCCAGGTGGTGTCGTGAGGCCGGTCACGCCTCGCTGATCTCGAACAGGTGGCCGTCGGGGTCGCGGAAGAAGCAGCGCACCTCGTGCCCCCAGTCGTGCGGAGGTGTGAGGAACACCGCTCCCCGGGCCGAGAGCGTCTCATAGGCGGCGCGGCAGTCGTCGACGCGGATCGTCACCGAGTGGCTCACGCGCGTCGGGTCCGGCGGGTCGAACGTCACGTCGGGCTTGTCCTCGGTCGGCCCGCCGCCGGTCGCGAGCAGCAGCCAGGCCGCGCCGAACCGGAAGACCGCGGACGTGCCGCCGTACTCGCGAAACAGCTCGGCACCGAGCACGTCGCGGTACCAGGCGGTAGATCGCTCCACGTCGTGCACGACGAGGATGTGCGTCAGCTCCGTGCCGGGAGCAGGGAACGTCGCCTCGCCGGCCATCGAGGCCTACGCTACCCGACCCAGAGCCGTTCACCGCTCGGCGAGTCGCTTCCTCAGTCCGATCGCTCGATACCGAGCACCTCGTACCGTTGTTCCCCCTCGGGCGTGGACACCGTCACGACCTGCCCCACCGAGCTGTCCAGGAGGGCCGCGCCGAGGGGTGCCCGCGCCGATACCCATGTGTCGTCCATGCGCGCCTCGAGCTCTCCGACGATCGTGAACCGCTCCTTCGTCTCCTGGCCCTCGCGGCGCACGGTGACCGCATCACCCAACTCGACGATGGTGGGGTCGTGCGGCTCCGCCTCGAGCGGCTCGGCGGTCTCGAGCGCATGCCGCACCCTGGCGGCTTCGTCCCGTGCATCGCGAAGGGCCGTCTCGGCCAGGGGATCTCGGGTGGTCGCGAACTCGCTCTCGAGTCGCGGGATCCGCTCCTCGTGGAGCTGCGCGAGCCGTTCCTCGAGTGATCGACGGGCAGGGGCCGACAGCATCAGCCGGTCGTTGGTCATCGAGATCACCGTCCTCCATCGGTATCGGTCCATCCTCCCATCTCTTCTCCGTACGGCTTGACCCGCTCGTCCGCGTGGACGTTCTCGTCGCCCCTCACTAGGGTCGACCGAACGATGATCTCGCTCGAGCACGTCGAGAAGCGCTACCCGGGAACGACCTCGTCGGCCGTGGGTGATCTCACCCTCGAGGTCGACGAGGGCGAGACGGTCGCGCTCGTCGGGCCGTCGGGATGCGGGAAGACGACGACGCTCAAGATGATCAACCGGCTGATCGAACCGACCGGCGGGCGCATCGTGCTCGACGGCACCAACGTGCTCGATCAGGACCCGGTCCAGCTCCGGCGCGGCATCGGCTACGTGATCCAGCACACCGGGCTGCTGCCCCACCGCACGATCCGCCAGAACATCGCGACCGTTCCTCACCTGGTGGGATGGGACGACTCCCGCGTGGACGGCCGCATCGACGAGTTGCTCGAGATCTTCGATCTCGACCGCGAGCTGCTCGGCCGGTACCCGGCCGAGCTCTCGGGCGGCCAGCGGCAGCGCGTGGGTGTGGCGCGCGCCCTGGCCGTCGATCCGCCCGTCATGCTCATGGACGAGCCCTTCGCCGCGGTGGATCCGATCGTCCGTGGTCGGCTGCAGGACCAGTTCCTCGAGATCCAGGAGCGCCTGGGCAAGACGATCGTGTTCGTGACCCACGACGTCGACGAGGCGATCAAGCTCTCCGATCGGATGGCGATCCTCAACATCGGGGGTGTGCTCGAACAGTTCGCGCCGCCCGAAGCCGTGCTGCGTGAGCCGGCGAACGACTTCGTCCGCGAGTTCGTGGGCGCCGAGCGAGGCCTCAAGCGGTTGGCCCTCATCGAGGTCGGCGACATCGAGGTGGAAGACGGCCCGATCGTCGCTCCGAGCGCCACGGCCGACGAGGCCCGGCGGACGATCGAGGCCGGGGGCTTCGGGTGGGTGAGCGTCGTCGACGGCGGTGAGTTGCTCGGCTGGGTCGACCACGACGCGCTCGAAGGCTGCGCGACGGCGGGCGAGGCCACCGCTCGACCGTTCAGCGCCTACGTGACGGCGCGCGATTCGCTCCGCCAAGCGCTCGATTCGATCGTCACCTCGCGCACGGCCGTCGCGGTCGTGGTCACCGAGGGCCAGCACTACCGGGGCATCCTCACGCTCGAGCGCATCTCGAAGGAGATCGTCGCGTGACCGCCCTCGACGTGCTCACGCGTGTGTCGGCCCAGGCAGACACCGAACCGCTGATCCGCTGGATCTGGATCACCGACCACGTCGACGAGATCGTGAGCCGCGGCCTGCAGCATGTCTACCTCACGGTGGTCGCGGTCGTGATCGGCTTCCTGATCGCGTTCCCAGCGGCCGTGCTCGCGTCGAGGCACCGGTGGGCGGTGTCGCCGATCACGTCGATCTCGGGTGTGCTCTACACGATCCCGGCGTTCGCGTTCATCTTCCTGCTGCTGCCGATCACGGGCCTCTCGCTCACCACGGTGGCGATCCCACTGATCGCGTACACCCTGCTCATCCTGTTCCGCAACACGCTCTCGGGGCTCGATTCCGTGGACCCCGACGTGAAGGAAGCCGCGCTCGGCATGGGGTTGTCACGCCGCCAGCTCCTGTGGCGCGTCGAGGTGCCGCTCGCGACGCCCGTGATCGTCGCGGGCCTGCGCATCGCGACCGTGAGCTCGATCGCGCTCATCACGATCGCCGCGCTGATCGGGCGAGGCGGGTTCGGTCAGTTCATCCTCGACGGGCTCGACACGTTCTTCTGGACGCCGCTGATCGTGGGGGTCGTGCTCTCGGTCGCGCTCGCGTTCCTCGCCGACATCTTGCTGCTCGGACTGCAGCGACTGATGACCCCGTGGGCGAAGGCGGCGGGCGTGCGGGCGGTGGCCACGTGAACGGGCTGCTCGAGGGGCTGCAGTGGCTCGTCGATCCCGCGAACTGGTCCGGCGTCGACGGCGTGCCCGCGAGGGTCTGGGAGCACGTGCAGCTCTCGTTGATCTCGCTCGCGATCGCGACCCTGATCGCGGTACCCCTCGGCCTGTGGATCGGGCACACCCGGCGAGGACAGTTCTGGACCGTGCAACTCGCCAACCTGGGACGGTCGATCCCGTCGCTCGCGATCCTCTCGATCGCCTTCCTGCTCGTGGTGAAGCTGGCGCCTGCGAACCATCAAGAGCTCGCGTTCGGGTTCCTGCCGACGATCGTAGCCCTGACGCTGCTCGGGATCCCGGTGATCCTGATCAACACCTACGTCGGCGTCCAGCAGGTCGACCCCGACTCGGTCGAGGCGGCCCGAGGCATGGGCATGAGCGGGGGGCAGGTGCTCTGGCGACTCGAGGTGCCGCTCGCGATGCCGCTGATCATGACCGGGCTGCGTCTGGCCGCCGTCCAGATCGTGGCGACCGCCGGGCTCGCCGCCTTGATCGCCGGAGGGGGGCTCGGCCGGTACATCGTCGATGGATTCGCGCTGCGAGAGAACGACCGGATCGTCGCGGGCGCGATCCTGATCGCGGTCCTCTCACTCCTCACCGATGCCGTGTTCTCCCTGCTCGCGAAGGCGACCGCTCCCCGCCTGACCTCGTCGGGGCGAGCGAGCGCCCCCGCACGGATCGATGTCGCTCGCGGGGAAGTCACACCCCCCACGTGACGTTGTGGTTCGTTGCCGGCACGCGTCGACCTCGCCGGGCGTTGGGTGGCTGGCAGCAACGCACCGTTGATACGGTGCTCGGGTCCGAAACCGGGGAGATGGACGCCCCACGACCTTCAGTCAGGAGGGGTACCCATGCGGAAGCACCGCATGTTCGTCCTCGGGGCGGGCCTCCTCGCGCTGTCGCTGCTCGCGGCCGCGTGTGGGGACTCGGGTGGGGACGACGCGGGCGAGGGCGCCACCGACACGGCGAGCGCCGAGCCCAAGGGCGAGATCGTCGTCGGCGTGTCCGGCGCGTTCGCCGAGAACCAGGTCGTCGCCGAGATGTACGCGCAGGTGCTCGAGGCCGACGGCTACACCGTGACGCGGGAGCTCGACATCGCCGACCGGGCGGTGGGGAACGAATCGCTCGCCGCGGGCGAGATCGACCTGAAGCCCGAGTACACCGGTTTCGACCTGCCGCTCTACGATGAGCAGTCGCCGACGAACGGAGATCCGCAAGCCGTCGCCGACGCGCTGACCGCCGCGCTCGAGCCCGAAGGGCTGGTGACGTATGCGATCTCCCCGGCGAACAGCACGAACGTGTTCGTCGTGACGCCCGAGACCGCCGATGCGAACTCGCTCACCGACATGAGCAGCCTCGCGCCGGTGGCCGGTGACCTCACGCTCGGTGGTCCGGCGGACTGTCCGAAGGCCGACTTCTGCGTCCCCGGACTGGAGGAGACCTACGGCGTGGAGTTCGCGGAGTTCCGACCCCTCGACTTCGGCGGCCCGAAGACGGTCGCGGCGGTCGACAGCGGTGCCGTCGACGTGGGTGTCCTGTTCTCGCTCGACCCCACGATCCAGGACAAGGGATACGTGGTGCTCACCGACAACGAGAACCTGCAGGCCAACGGGAACTTCATCCCGGTCGTGCGTGAGGAGGTCGCGAGCGACGAGCTCGGGGCGCTGCTCGACAGCGTCACGACCACGCTCACCGACGAGAACATGCGCGAGATGGTCGGCCAGATCCTCAACGACAAGCGTGACGTCGAAGACGTGGCATCGGAGTACCTGACCGGCGCCGGCATCCTCTAGCGGGAAGCTCACACGCGGTGGAGGGCCGGGGCCCGGGTCCCGGATCCCGGCCCTCCATCGTCCCTTAGCCGCAGGGACCGATGACTGCCTCGACGCCGCGGTGATCGGAGCCGGCGACCGTGACCGTCGTCGGGTCGGCTGCGCACCATGTCGGGTCGATGAAGATGTGGTCGATGCGCAGCAGCAGCGTCGGCCACCACCCTCGCACGTAGGTGGTGCGGCCGAAGGCGCCCGCCTCCATCGCGTCGGTCAGCGCCGTTTCCATCAAGCGGTAGCTCACGACGCGATCGCTCATGTTCATGTCGCCGGCGACGACGACCGGCCGATGCTCCCGGGCGATCGCCCCGAGCAGCACCTCGGTGAATCGCCGCTGGTCCGCGAAGCTCGTGTCTCGCAACGGGTTCGGCGCGTGCACGACGTAGAGCACGAACGGCGTGCCCGGCGCGTCGACGCCGACGCGCATCACGCGGGCGAGCGGGAGTCCGATCCCGGCGAGCGGTCGCATCGGGAACGTCGACCAGGCGGCGAGTTGCGCGCCGTGCACCGTCTCGGTGAGCCCGGCTGCGGTCGCCGCAACCGTCGCGCGTTCGTAGAACGCGTCGTCGGGCATCTCCGCGGCGATCACGATGTCGGCGTCGCGTGCAAGCATCGACGGCGCGACCGCATCGAGGGTGGGGTTCGCCTCCCACACGTTCGCCATGAGCAGCCGGATCCCCGGATCCGGCGGTGCGATGGCGCGCGGCAGCCGAGGGCCGATCACCGCGAACGAACACACGACGAAGAGCGACGTGCCCGCGACGACCGGCCATGCTCGGCCGACGATCACGGCGACGACCGCGCTCGACAGGATCGCCGTGGCGCCGATCAGCGGGAGTCCGACGGCGACGGCGTCGAGCGGGCCTCCGATGTCCCGCACCGCGAACCACGTCCACGGGATCGTGACGGTGATCGCGATGGGCAGCAGGCGTCGCGCGCGGCTACCGCGGGAGGCGGATTCCACAGCGCGGAGCCTAGTCCTCGCACGGCTCCGCAGGTATGGCGAGTCCGTGGAGGTCCGGCCCTCATGGTGTGTGGGAAGCTTCGCGGGTGAGCGAGCCGCCCGACTTCCGGCTGGAGCACAGCGAGCTCCACGGTGACGACGAGTTCACCGAGTACACGACCACCGATCTGCCGTACTACTCGGACTGGCGGGGATCGTTCGAGAAGCTGCCGTGGGCCGCCGACGACGACGCGTTGCGCGCGGCGGGCGCCGACGTCGCGATCGTGGGAGCCCCGCTCGACGAGGGCACCTCGTCGCGCCCGGGCGCCCGGTTCGGTCCACGGGCGATCCGCATGGCGCCGACGGCGTGGGGGAGCGACTCCGCCTGGTCGATCCAGCTCGACGTCGAGCCGTACGAGCACCTGACGGTCGTCGACGCCGGCGATGCCCCGGTCGTGCCGACCCGCTTCGAGCGTGCCCTCCGCGTGATCCACGAGAAGGTCTTCCGCGTGGCGAGCGCCGGCCCGGTGCCGATCGTGCTCGGGGGCGACCACTCGATCACCTACCCGAGCGCCGCGGCGGTCGCGCGCCACGTCTGGCCCCGGAAGGTCGGCATCGTGCACTTCGACGCCCATGCCGATACCGGCGCCGATCAGTGGGGCAACCTCTACGGCCACGGCGAGCCGATGCGCCGCCTGATCGAGGAAGGCTGGGTCGCCGGGCCGAACTTCGTGCAGGTCGGGCTCCGTGGCTACTGGCCCGAGCGGGAGACCTGGGGCTGGATGCGCGAGCAGGGCCTGCGCTGGCACACGATGGTCGAGATCGAGCAGCGGGGGAGCGAGGCGGTGATCGCCGACGCGATCGCCGAGGCGCTCGACGGGCCCGACTGCGTCTACCTCAGCGTCGACATCGACGTGGTCGACCCCGGCATGGCGCCGGGCACGGGCACCCCCGAGTCCGGCGGCATGCTCGCCAGGGAGCTCCTGCGAGCCGTGCGGCAGGTCGTGGAACGTGTGGATCTGGTCGGCATGGACGTCGTCGAGGTCTCCCCGCCCTACGACCACGCCGAGGTGACCGCGATCCTCGCTCACCGCACGGTGATGGAGGCGATCAGCGCGCTCGCGGCCAGGCGCGCGAGCTCCCGCTGAGCTGATCCTCGGTAGGCTGTTCGCCATGTGTCGAAGCATCAAGACCCTGCGCAGCGCCGAGGACCCGGCCACCGACGAGGAGATACGCGCCGCCGCCCTGCAGTTCGTGCGGAAGGTCAGTGGGTACCGCCAGCCCTCGCGGAAGAACGAGGAAGCGTTCGAGCGCGCCGTCGACGCCGTGGCCGAAGCATCGAAGGCCCTGCTCGACGACGTCAGCCCGGCCGGCACGGCAGCGTAGGGCGACCTCCGTCCACCGCCCGGGTCCCGGCTACCATGGTCGCCATGCTGCCCCTCGATCCCGCGCCCGACGACATGC
>Ga0256867_10000052_pt1 | contig 38383 bp, 42 predicted proteins | sample RVTome_15_FD_185939 | JGI IMG/M metagenome (GOLD analysis project Ga0256867, IMG submission 185939) | Soil microbial communities from uranium-contaminated site in the Upper Colorado River Basin, Wyoming, United States - RVT150D86 (HiSeq) ... | reverse complement strand
ACCGAACCGATCGCTCTGGTCACGACGACCCGTCCGTCCTCGAGCGGCTGGCGCAGGCCCTCGATCGCATCGCGATGGAACTCGGTGAGCTCATCGAGGAACAGCACACCATGATGGGCGAGCGAGACCTCGCCCGGGCGCAGGTAGCCCGTGCCGCCGCCGAGCAGCCCCGTGGACGAGATCGAGTGATGCGGCGCGCGGAACGGCCTCGCTCGCAAGACGCCGCGTCCCGCGAGCAGCCCGGCCACGGAATGCAGTTGGGTGGTCTCCAGGGCCTCCTCACGTGACAGGCTCGGCAAGATCGTCGTCATGCGCCGGGCCAGCATGGTCTTGCCGGCGCCGGGTGAGCCGATCATCATCACGTTGTGGCCACCCGCTGCGGCGACCTCGAGGGCGCGGCGGGCCTGCGACTGTCCTCGCACATCGCCGAAATCGACGTCGCTCGGCCCTTCGGACTCCGGGGCCGATCCTTCGGGCGCCGGCGGTTGCCAGGCTCCCTTGAGGAACGCGACCACCTCGGCGAGCGTCGACGTCGCGACGACACGAACCCGATCGACCTGCGCCGCCTCGAGGGCGTTCACGCTCGGCACGATCACACCCTCGAGCCCGGCTCGCGCCGCAGCGATCGCGACCGAGAGGATGCCGGGTGTCGGCATGAGTTCGCCCTTGAGCGACAGTTCCCCGGCGAGCGCGAACCGCCCGAGCTTCGCTGTGGGTACCTGCGCGGTCGCTGCGAGCACCCCCGTGGCGACCGGAAGATCGAGACCAGGCCCCTCCTTGCGGAGGTTGCCGGGCGCGAGGTTCACGACGACCCGCCGGAGCGGCCACTCGAGCTGCTGGCTCTCGACGGCGGGGCGGATGCGTTCGGTCGCGTCTCGCACCGCCGCGCCCGGTAGACCGGTGAGTGTCAACGACGGCAGCCCGCGACCGACGTGCGCCTCGACCGTCACGAGGTGGCCTCCCACCCCGAGCACCGTCACTCCGAGCACCCGTCCGTACATCGCGATGACGGTAGGGTCCGTCGACGCACGGTTCCGTGACGGTCGTCACGGCGGGCCGACGGTTGGTCCACAGCGGGCTGCTAGCCTCCCCGCCGTGTCCGATCGATTCGAGTGGAGCCCCGAGCCCGAACTGATCGACGTGCTCGACGAAGAGCGCTCCCGACCGGCTCTCGAGGCCATGGGCGAGCGCACGTGGAGCGAGGCGCTCGACTGGCTCTACGGCGTCGCGACCCGCCGTCCGATGCACGCACGCACCTACCCGGAGGCTCGCCAGGACTTCTTCGGCCCGACGGGCCGGCCCGCTCCAGCGCCGAAGTCGCCCAGCCCGTGGCTCGACGTGCTCGTCGAGTTCCGGGAGCGGATCGCCCCCGCCACCTTCAACTCGCAGCACCCCGGTTCCTTCAGCTATTTCACCCCACCCCCGCTTCCGAGCTCGATCGCCGGCGAGGTGCTCGCACAGTGGACCCAGCAGGGCGTCGACGTCTGGCACGCCGGTCCGATCGGCGCGCTCGTCGAGGAAGAGGTGACCGGCTGGCTCCGAGATCTCGTCGGGTTCGGGGCCGACGGGTGGGGGGTGCTCACGAGCGGAGGCGTGATGGCCAACGTGATGGCGATGACCGTCGCCCGCGACGTGTGGCTCGCCACGCTCCGCGGCGTCGCGGGCGCCCCGCGCGGCGGCGACCTCGACGGCGTGCGCGTCTACGCCAGCGACCAGGCGCATTTCTCGATCGCCCGTGCGCTGGCGCTGCTCGGTTTCCCCGACGAGACGCTCGTCGTGATCGAGAGCGACGAACGATTCCGACTGCAGGCGGCGCCGGTCGCCGAGGCGATCGATCGGGACCGGGGAGATGGGCTCACGCCGCTCGCGATCGCCGCGGTCGCCGGCTCAACGAACACCGGGTCGGTCGACGACACGCCCGCGCTGGCCGACGTTTCCGAGCGGGAGGGGGTGTGGCTGCACGTCGATGCGGCCTACGGCGGAGCCGCGCGGCTCTCACTCCGTGACGCGCACCGCGTGCCCGGCCTCGAGCGCGCCGATAGCGTCACGGTCGATCCACACAAGTGGTTCTTCCAGGCGTACGACATCGGTGGCCTCATCGTGCGACGCAGGCAGGACCTTCTGACCACCTTCCACCGTGCGCCCGAGTACTACGCCTCGAACCGGCCCCAGGACGACCCCCTCGATTGGTACAAGTACTCGCTCGAAGGCACGCGCCGGCTCAGAGCACTCAAGCTGTGGATGAGTTGGAAGCAACTCGGCACCGACGGCCTGGGCGCGTTGATCGAGCAGAACGACGACCTGGCCGCCTACCTCGCGCGCCGGTGCGCGGTCGAGCCCGACCTCGAGACGGTGCCGGAGGATCCCGAGCTTTCGGTCGTCTGCTTCCGGCATCTGCCCGACCGGCACGGAGACTGGCCGACGGGCGCCCTCGACACCTACCAGTCCAGGTTGCAGCGCGCGCTCGAGATGAGCGGAGAGGCATGGGTGAGCGTGACGACCTTGCGCGGAGACACGTTCCTGCGCGCGGGCATCGTGAACTACCTGTCGGCCGAGCGCGACATCGACCGCATGCTCGACGCGCTCCGACGGCTGTCGACCGACGTGCTCACCGAGCTCGACCTCCCTTGAGCTTCGGGACCTGCCCCCCCCGTTCAGCGGAGTCGACGCAAGAGGCGACGGGGTGTCCGCTCGTTCCGAGCGGCCGCCGAGGATTGGAGCTCGAGCACGTCGACACCCTCGATCTCGCGCCCCTCGACACGGTCGCGCAGCCCGCTGTTGTCCCAGGGCCGCCGGATCGGCCGGATCTCGTCAGGTTCGCGCCGGAGCTTCCGCATGTGGGGATGGTACGGACCACCGCCCCCGCCGCGCCACCGTCGGACGGCGGCGATACGTCGGGCGGACGAGGTCGCCCACGGGGCCCAACGACGTAGGGCTCGAGGCTCAGACGACGTGTCGTCAGAACGCGTCCTCGAACAGCTCCACCTGGGTACCACCAGGTCGCTCTCCCGCCCCGACCGCCACGCTGGCCACGTCGAACCGCACTGCGGCAGGGGCTGTGGCATGGGTCAGCAGGAACACTTCGGCGAGCGCCCTGAGCTTTCGACGCTTCCTGCCGTCGACCGCTTCGAAGCCCCCGCCGTGGCGAGAACCACGGCGGGTCTTCACTTCGCAGAACACGATCACGTCGCGCCGGCGCAGCACCAGGTCGATCTCGCCCAGGCTGCAACGCCAGTTGCGAGCCACGAGCGTGAACCCTCGGCGCAGGTAGAGTTCGAGCGCTGCCTGTTCGCCGCGAGCCCCGAGGACGAGCCGAGCTTCGGGCATGTCCGGACGCTACGCCGGAGGTGTGACACCGGTCGACGAAAGAGGGCAGGACCGCAGCTACGGCGCAGCCGGCGTGTCGGGGATCGTCGTGGGTTCGTCGCGCTTGGCGAGTTCCTCGACGTTCACGTCACGCCGGGTCATCACCCGCACGCTCGCGACGAAACGAGCGGGCCGGAACATGTCCCACACCCAGGCGTCGGTGAGCTCCACCCGCACCCATCCCTCGTCGATCGGGGTGAGTTCGACCTGGTTCGCGAGGTAGAAGCGCCTTTCCGTCTCGATCACGTAGGTGAACATCGGGAGCACGTCGCGATACTCCCGGTAGAGCTCGAGCTCGCGCTCCTCCTCGAACCGCTCGATGTCGTCGTCGCTCGTCATGTCCCTCCAGCTTCTCACGCCATAGCGTCTGCCTCATCCGGTGTCGCGAACGAGTGGTCGGCGGCGGCGAACAGCGACGGCTGCGCGCACGGCGCGAACGACATGCGGTGCACGGGAGTCGGCCCATTGTGCATGAGCGCCTCGAGGTGCTCCGGGGTGCCGTACCCCTTGTTGTGGTCGAACCCGAACGCCGGGTAGCGCTTGTGCAGGCGGCGCATGATTCGATCCCTCGTGACCTTGGCCATGATCGAGGCCGCCGCGATGCTCACGCTCACCATGTCACCCTTCTTCACCCCGATCGACGGGCACGGGATGCGCGGCACGGGGAACCCGTCGGTGAGCACGTAGTCGGGCTCCAGCGCCTTGGCGGCCCGCCGCAGCAACGCGATGTTCGACCGATGTAGTCCGCGTGTGTCGATCGCACCCGGCTCCGCCTTGCAGGCGACCCACGAGGCGCGATCCGCGATCCGCTCGTACGCGGCTTCGCGCTGTGCCTCGGTCAACAGCTTCGAGTCGTTGATGCCCTCGATGTCGAAATCGAGGGGCAGGATCACGGCGGCGGCGACGAGGGGTCCCGCGAGAGCCCCGCGACCGGCCTCGTCGGCGCCGGCGACCCTGGCGAACCCCTGGGCGGTCAGCAGCCGCTCGTACCGATCCATCGTCATCGCCGCCTCGTCCTCACCCTAGGACCCCGAGCCTCGATGGTGGCCACACCCGCAGGAAGGCCGCCCCGATCACCTTGTCGACCGGCACGAGACCGGTGCACTCAGGGGGTCCGCACCGGGAGTCGCCGGAGTTCCCCCGATTGTCACCGAGCACGAACAGCATGCCATCGGGCACCGTCGTCGGTGGGAAGCCCTGGAGGGGCACCGGTTGGAGCAGATATGGCTCATCGACGGCGCGTCCGTTCACCATGAGCTGTCCCGAGCGATCGATCTCGACCGTGTCGCCGGGCAGGCCGACGACGCGTTTGACGAAGTCCTCGTGTGGCGGCTCCGCGACGCCCAGGGTTTCACCGAGCCAATGCAGAGCGCCGCCGACGAGGCCCCGATCGGGCGAGGTTCCGTCACGCCCTTCGAAGACGATCACGTCTCCGTGGTCGATGTCGTCGACGAGGGTGCACGCGCGACAGACGAGGATCCGGTCGCCCGGCAGGAGTGTCGGCACCATCGACACCGATGGGATCGAGAAGGCCTGCACAACGAACAGTTTGAGCAGGATCGCCAGCAGGATCGCGATGCCGATGAGCGCCGGGAGCTCGAGCCGGCGAGCGCGTCGGCGGTCGTTCGATGGGGAGGTGGGCTCGGCCTCGCCGGACGGCCCGTCGCCCACGGGTCAGTCCTCGGCCTTCTCCTCGTCGGCGGTTTCCGCGTCGTCGGCGGTTTCCGCTTCGTCGGCCTCCGCCGGTTCACCGTCCCCCGGTCCGGCGGATGCCTCGCTCGACGCGCCTTCGGGCTCGGCCGTAACGGTGGGCTCGTCGGCGCCATCGGGCTCGTCGACGCCATCAGGTTCGTCCGAGAGCGTGGGCTCGTCGGCGACCGGTCGGGCGGCCGCCTCCTCCATCGCCGCGAGCTTCGCGTCGTCGATGCGACGTTCCCGGATGCGTGCCTTCTTCCCGCGAAGCTCCCGCAGGTAATAGAGCTTCGCGCGGCGCACCTGGCCACGGCTCACCACCTCGAGCTTGGCGATCGACGGCGAATGCACCGGGAACGTGCGCTCGACGCCCACGCCGAACGAGATCTTCCGGACGGTGAACGTCTCACGCAGGCCGCCGTGCTGGCGGCCGATCACGACACCCTGGAAGACCTGCACCCGCTCGCGACTGCCCTCGACCACCCGCACGTGCACCCTGACGGTGTCGCCGGGGCGGAACTCCGGGATGTCGCTGCGCAGGTAGGACTGCTCGATCAGATCGGTCTTGTTCATGGCGGCAGACGAGTCTACCAGCGGCCCTTCCGGCCGCCGCTGGGCGTTCAGGAACGGTCGCCGGGTACGAGATCCGGCCGGTTCCTGCGCGTCTTCGCCTCGGCCGTCTCGCGTCGCCACCGCTCGATCTCGGCATGGTTCCCGCCGAGGAGCACCTCCGGCACCGACATGCCCCGGAACTCCCTCGGCCGCGTGTAGTGCGGATGGTCGAGCAGGCCCGGCTCGCTGAACGAGTCCTGCTCGAGAGACTCCTCGCTCCCGATCACGCCCGGCACGAGCCTTGTGACCGCCTCGATCGTGACGAGCGCCGGCAGCTCACCACCGGAGAGCACGTAGTCGCCGATCGAGAGCTCCTGCGCTGGAAGGCCCTCGACGACTCGCTCGTCGACGCCCTCGTATCGTCCGCAGAGCAGGGTCAGATGCGGCTCGTCGGCGAGCTCCCGCACGAGATCTTGGTCGAGGCGACGTCCCGCAGGGGAGAGCAACAGCACTCGGCCGCGATCGGGATCGAGCGATTCCACGGCACGGAACCAGACGTCGGGCTTCATCACCATGCCCGGACCTCCACCGAAGGGGGCGTCGTCCACGTCTCGGTGAGGATCCTCCGTGTGATCTCGCAGATCGTGAACCCGAACGTCCACCACCGCCGCTTCGATCGCCTTGCCGAGCAGGCTCGCTGTGAGCGGCCCTCGCACCAGGTCGGGGAAGATCGTGAAGACGTCGATGCGCATCGGGTGAGGCTACCGCGCGGTCACCCGGCGCCACCGGTGCCGTCTCCTCAGCCTTGCAGATCGGGAACGGTCAGGCCGGGCACGTCACGCACGACGATGCGCCCGGCGTCGACGTCGACGTCGACGATCAACGCACGGACGGCCGGCACGAGGGTCTCGGCTCCCTCGTCGTCGATCGCTACCCACAGGTCGTTGGCAGGATTGTGGATCACCCGGGTGAGCGATCCGAGCGAACGGCCGGACTCAGTCACCATCTCGCAGCCCTCCAGCTGGAACGGCCAGTACTCCCCTTCGGGCAGGTCGGGGAGCCACGATTCCGGCACGACCAACTCGTGGCCCCGCAACGATTCCGCTACCGCCCTGTCGTCGACGGAACGGAACTTGACGAGGAGCCGAGCGCCGTGCGCGCGAACGCGCTCAACCGGAAGGGAACGACCGGTGTCCGCGAACACGACCGCGCCCACGGAGAAGCGCTCCGGGTCATCGGATCGGAGCTCGACTTCGACGTCACCCCCGAGGCCGTGTGCCCGCGTGACGTGACCGACGACGACGGTCGGCTCGGCCACCTCAATCGGCGATGTCGACGTAGGCGCTCGCGCCCTGACGCGTGGCGGCGGCACGGACGACCGCACGGATCGCCTTGGCGGTGCGACCACCCTTCCCGATCACCTTGCCCATGTCGTCGGGCGCGACGTGCACCGTGTAACGGAGCCCGCGATCGTCCTCGGACTCGCTGACCTCGACCGCGTCGGGGTCGTCGACCAGCTCGGTCATGATGAAGTCGACGAGCTCCCGCATGGCGACCTACTGCTCGGGAGGTGCCTCGGGTGCGGCGGATGCCTCGGGTGCGGCTGGTGCCTCGGGTGCGGCCTCCACGGCCGACTCCGACCCTGGGGGCGCCGCGGCCGGAGCCTCGGTTTCCTCCGCAGCGGCGGCCGCCTTGGCCTGGGCCTTCTTCGAGAGTCGGGGCCCGCCGGCCTTGGCCTCGCGCACCTTGACCTGGCCGGCGGCGCTCGGCCGTTCGGCAACGTATGTGTCCCAGATGCCGACCTTCACCATAAGGTTGCGGACCTGATCGCTCGGCTGGGCGCCCACCCGCAACCAGTGCAGCGCACGCTCTTCGTCGATATCGATCAGGCTCGGGTCCTCGAGCGGATGGTACTTGCCGATGTTCTCGATGAAGCGGCCGTCGCGCGGGGAGCGCTGATCGGCCACCACGACGCGGTAGAACGGACGCTTGTTCGCCCCCATGCGCCGCAACCTGATCCTCGTCGACATGTCGCGCTCGTCCTCGTTCCTCGTCTATCGCTTCGGCACCTTCGCCGACGGAACCCTCATGGTCCCCGGCATCCCCGGAACCCGACCGGGGGTTCGCTTGCCGCCCATCATCGTCCGCATCATCTTCCTCGCGCTCTCGAAGTCCTTGAGCAGCGAGTTGACGTCGGCGGTCGTGACCCCGGACCCGTTCGCGATCCGCAGCCGGCGCGGCCCGGAGATGATACCGGGTTCCCGGCGCTCGGCCGGGGTCATGGACAGGATCATCGCCTCGGCACGCTTCAGCTCTCCTTCGTCGACCGCCTCGGCCATCTCCTTCACCGCGTTCTTGCCGCCGGGAACGCCGGGAAGCATCTTGAGCAGGTCGCCCATCGAGCCGAGCTTCTGCACCTGCCGAAGCTGGTCGAGGAAGTCCTCGAAGGTGAACTGCCCCTTCAGGATGTTCTCCGCCGCCTGCTGCGCCTCGGCGGTGTCGAGCTTCTCCTGCGCCTTATCGATCAGCGACAGAACGTCGCCCATCCCGAGGATGCGCCCGGCCATGCGGTCGGGGTGGAACGGCTCGAGATCGTCGAGCTTCTCCCCCGTGCCGACGAAGTACACCGGGCGGCCGGTTACGGCGGTGATCGAGAGCGCGGCGCCGCCGCGCGCATCGCCGTCGAGCTTGGTGAGCACGAAGCCGGTGGTATCGACCTCGCGCATGAACTCCTTGGCCTGCACGACGGCGTCCTGCCCGGTCATCGCGTCGGCGGCCATCAGCACGTGCCGAGGCTTCGTGCCTTCTTTGATCCTGCGTGCCTGCTTCATCATCTCCTGGTCGACGTGGAGCCGGCCGGCCGTGTCGATTATGACCACGTCGGCGCCTTGGCGATCGGCCTCCTTGACGCCCTGCTTGGCGACCTTGACGGGATCCTTGCCCTCCGACCACACCGGCACGCCGCACTCGCGTCCCAGCGTGCGCAGCTGTTCGACCGCGGCGGGACGCTCGAGGTCGGCGGCGACCAGCAGTGGACGTTTCCCCTTGGCCTTGAGGTGTTGAGCGAGCTTTGCGCAGGCGGTCGTCTTTCCCGACCCTTGCACGCCGGCCATCATGATCACGACCGGCCTTGTGCCCCCGAGATCGAACGTCCTGTGCTCGCCGCCGAGGGTCACCGTGAGCTCGTCGTTCACGACCTTCACGACCTGTTGACCCGGGGTGAGGCTCTTCATGACCTCCCCCGACAGCGCGCGCTCGCGGACCCTGCCCAAGAAGTCGTCGACCACCTCGACGGCCACGTCGGACTCGAGGAGTGCCGTTCGGATGTCGGACAGGGCGTTGTCGACCTGCTTCGGATGGAGCTTCCCGCGAGATCGCAACTTCCGGAAGGTGCCGTCGAGCCGTTCGGTGAGCGTGTCGAACATCGGTCCCCGTGTGATCGATATCGGATGGACGCGGCTGCGGGCTACCCCGCTGCCCGCCGACTAGGATTCTACCGGGGGGAAGGCATGCCCGAGTCCGATCTGCGTGACGCGAGCCTGGTCGCTGTGACGAGCCATGAGATGCGCGCGCCGCTCGCTGCGATCCGCGGCTTCGTGGATATGTTGCAGCGCCGACGTTCCGAACTCTCAGAGGCGGAGATCGACGAGTTCCTGGAGGTGATCTCCGTACAGACCCTGCGTCTGATCCGCCTGGCCGACGACCTCGTCACGATGGAGAGCCTCCAGGATGCCTCGCTCACGATCGAGCACGAATCCATCGTGCTCGTGCCCGCGCTCGAACAGATCGTGCGCGACGTGCCGGGTGGCGAGCGGGCGGAGATCCGCGTGTCGGCCGACGCGCCGCCGACGATCGAATCCGACGCGCTCCGGCTCGGACAGATCCTCACGAACCTGGTGACGAACGCCCTGAAGTACTCGGAGCAGGGGTCGGTGGTCACCCTGGAGGTCGTCCCCGGCGGAGACGGCTGCATCGGCATCGCCGTGATCGACCACGGAATCGGGATCGACGCGCAGGAACGCGATCGCGTCTTCGAACCCTTCTACCGCACGACCGCGGGCGCTCGTTCCGCCGAAGGCTCCGGGCTGGGGCTCGCGATCGCCCGGCGACTGGCCGCGGCGCTCGGCGGCGACATCGCTGCGGAGCCGACGCCGGGCGGCGGCGCGACGTTCCGGCTCACGCTCCCGGTTCGTGAGGCGGCGCGCTGAGCACCTGCTCCACCGTATGCAGCAAGGTGATGGGGCTGAACGGCTTCGTGAAGTAGTCGTCGGCCCCCATGGCGATCGCTCTCTCCCGCCCTTCTTCACCATCGGCGGTGACGATGATCACCCGGACACCGGCCGTGAGTGGGTCCGCCCGCACCTCGGCCAGAACCTCCGCTCCACTCGATCCGGGGATGTGCATGTCGAGGAAGACCAGATCGGGCGGGTCGTCCCGCACCATCTCGAGGGCACGCTGCCCGTCGGCGGCTTCCTCGATCTCGAAGCCCTCCCCCTCGAGCACGAGGCGCATGGCCTCGCGCATCGTCGGGTGATCCTCGACGATGAGGATCCTCCCGTCTGGCACTGCTGAACCCCTCCCGCCTGGCTGCTTCCGCCCGGCTGTATCAGTCGGACAACAGCCGCTCCGCGAACGCCGCCGCCTCGAATGGCCTCAGGTCTTCGGCGCCCTCTCCGACGCCGACGTAGCGGATCGGAACGTCGAGCTCCTCGCGCACGGCCAAGACGATTCCGCCTTTGGCTGATCCGTCGGTCTTCGTGAGCACCACGCCGGTCACCTCGACCGCCTCGGTGAACGCCCTCGCCTGTGCGATGCCATTCTGCCCCGTCTGCGCGTCGAGCACGAGCAGGGTCTCATCGACCGATGTGCCGGCCTTCTCGATCACGCGCTTGACCTTACGCAGCTCGTCCATCAACGGGGTCTTCGTGTGCAGTCGCCCGGCAGTATCGACGATCAGTACGTCGGCCCCGCGTGCGGTCGCCGACTTCACGGCGTCGAACACGACGGCGCCGGGATCGGCGCCTCGCTCCTGCCCCACGAGATGAGCGCCGGCCCTCCTCGCCCAGACACCCAGCTGCTCCCCGGCCGCGGCTCGGAACGTGTCTGCGGCGGCGAGACTCACCTGCAAGCCTTCCCCGGCAAGGCGTTTGGCGAGCTTCCCGATCGTGGTGGTCTTGCCGGTGCCGTTGACCCCGACGACCATGATCACGCCGGGTCGCCCGGTCGGCAGGTGCAGTGGCTCGTCGGGTCCGAGCAGGTCGACGATCTCGTCTTGGAGCAGCGCGGCCGGATCGCCGCCGGTGGCGACGCGGGACTTCACGCGACCCACGAGATCGGCCGAACCCTTGGGCCCCACATCGGCCTTGACCAGCAGGTCCTCGAGCTGAGCCCATGCGTCGTCGGCGGCGGCCCCCCGGAACAACCGCCTGACCTTGGCCCCGAGCCCCTCCTTCCGGAAGACGCCCCCCGACGGGCCCGGCTCCGGTCGGGTCGGTTCGGGGCGCTGTCCGGCCGGATGTAGAGGCACCGGCGGCCGGACGTGCCCTTCGGTCGTATGCGTCTCGCGTTCGAGGTCTCGCAGGCGGTCCCGCCGCGACGAACGAAGCACGCCGAACGCGACGATCGCCACGACCGCCAGGACAGCGAAGACGATGACACCGAGCTCCACGGGCGGAGGCTAGCCGACCGGCTCGCCCTCCGGCACCTCGATCACCGCCCCGTCCTCGGCCGAGGTCTGGGAGCCGGGGCCGGCAGCTTCCCGTTCGCCCTCGAGCCTCGCGTCGGATTCGAGCGGAGTCTGCTGATCGAGTCGCTGCGCGACCACCTTCGTCGTGCCGTCCTTGCTCAGGGAGATGCCGTATATCATCGCGGCGACCTCCATCGTGCGCTTCTGGTGCGTCACGATCAGAACCTGCGACTCGCGCGCGAACCCCTCGACGAGGCGCAGGAACCGGTGGAGGTTCACGTCGTCGAGCGCCGGCTCGACCTCGTCCATCAGGTAGAACGGCGACGGCCGGGCGGTGAAGATCGCGAACAGGAACGCCATGGCGGTCAGTGACCGCTCGCCGCCCGATAGCAGCGAGATGCGCTTCACTCGCTTGCGGCCGGGTGATGCCTCGATCTCGATGCCGCTCGTCAGCGGCTCCGCGGGGTCGGTGAGCACCAACCTGCCGCTACCGCCCGGGAACAGGTCCGCGATCAGCCGCTCGAACTCCGAGGCGACGTCGCGATAGGCGGCGACGAACGCCTCGGTGATCTCGCGGTCGACCTGCGCGATCACCTCGAGCAGGTTGCGGCGTGCCTGCTTGACGTCGTCGAGCTCTCTGGCCATGAAGTCGTGGCGCTCCTGCATGACTTCGAACTCTCCGGTGGCGAGCAGGTTCACTCGACCGAGCAGCGCCAGGCGGCGCTGCACGAGCTCGGAGCGCTTCTCGAGCGCCTCGACGGAGTCATCGTCGGACAGCTCCGCGACGAGCGCCGCCGGGTCGGCCCCGTGACCCTCGCGGACCAATCGTTCCGCCTCTCGGATCCGCCGCTCGATGTCGCCCCTCGTCCGGTCGTCGTCTTCGTACGCCTCGCGGAGACGTTCGAGCTGCGTCGACGCATCGCGCCACGCCTTGTTCACTGCGGCCTCCTGCTCTGCTACCTCGCGCTCGACCGTCGCGGCGGCGTCGCGAACCGTGGCCGCCTCGTTCGCCGCCGCATCGGCGCGCGCGACCTCTGACTCAGCCTCCGCTCGATCGGTCTCAGCGGACGCGAGCGCGGCTCGCATCGCAACCGGATCGTGCGCCGATAGGTCGACGCGCTCTTTCCGCAGCGCCGCGAGCCGGCCGTCGTGCGCCGAGCGGTCTCGTCGCAGGGTCTCCACCGCGACGCGAGCCGAGACGGGCGCCTGAGGCAAGGGCGGGAGGTCGGGCAGCGATTCGGCTTCCGCCGGCGTCAGCGCGACCAGGCGCTCCCGAGCCAACGCGACGGCGTCGTCGACCGCGGCCAGGCGCTGGACGTGCAACGCCTCCTCGGCCCTCATGCCCGTCAGGGTGCGGTCGACCCCGGCGAGACGTTCTGCCACCGAGACGATCTCGGCGTCGGCTGCCTCGATCTGGTCGCGGAGGAAGTCGATCTCCCCGGCGATCTCGGCGAGGCGCTCCCGCTTGGGCTTCAACGCGTTGACCGTGGCTGCCAGGTCGTGGGCCACCACCTGAAGCTCGGCCCTGATCTCGCGGGAGCGCACATCCGTTTCCTTCGCCGTGTGGATGACCGCGGGGCCGACGAGCACGCCGTCGGGCGTGACGAACGACGCAGCACCGTGCTGCCGCTGCTTCTCCGAGGCTTCGTTGACGTCGGACGCGACGTAGACGTCGCGCAGCACGGTGCTCGCGATGCCCCTGGCCGCCGGATCGGCCTCGACCGCCGCGAGCAACTTGCGCTCGCCCGTCAGGCCAATCGGCACCGGTCCCCCGGCCGAGATCGCGAGGATCGCGCCGTCACCTTCGGGCGCGTCGGCGAGGGCAGCTCTTCCGTCCTCGTAGACGACCGCGTCGGCCAGCGAGCCGAGCGCCGCAGCGAGGGCGCGCTCGAGGCCCGGTTCCACCTTCACGAGATCCCCGAGCAAGCCGATGGCTCGACCTTTGTGTGCATCGAGGAAGCGCGAACCAGGCGTCTCCTCGATGTCTTGACGACGCGCCTCGAGCAGGTCGCGCCGAGCCTCATGGCGGCGACGCACATCGTCGAGCTCCTCGATCCTGCCGACCAGGCTGCGCCGCTCCGACTCGAGCGCGGCACGCTTCTCGTTCATCGGCGCCGACTGGTCGTCGAACGTCTCGACCTCGGCTTCGAGCCCGGCGCGTTCGGCCTCGGCTTCCGTGATCCGCTCACGGACCGACGCCAGCGACGCCGCGACCCGTTCGCGCTCCCGCTCGCTCGAGGCGATCGACCGCTCCAATGCTTCGACCTCGGCGCGGCGGCCGGCAGCCTCTTCGCCCGCGCGCCGGTGCAGCGACTCGATATGCCGACGTTCCTGCTCCGCCTCGCGGAACGCCGTCTCAGCAGCTTCGAGCTCGCGCTCGCTGCGCTCGAGGTCGGCGACCACCCTGCCCAGCTCGGCGTCGACGCGAGTGATCTCGGCGTCGACCGCGTCGACCCGGGCGGCCCTCGTCGCCTGCGAGGCCAACCGTTCGCGCGCGGCGCCCTCGCGCTCCACCGCTTCCCGGAAAGCCTGCTCTGCCCGGCGCCGTTCCTCGGCGGTGGCGCGTGACGCGAGCTCGGCGTCGGCGAGCACTGTCGACGCGGTCGCACGGGCGTCGGCCGCCCCGAGCACGTCGCCGTCGAGCGCGTCGAGCCGCTCACGGGCATCGCGACGTTCGTCGAGCCCCCGCTGCCAGGATTCCGCTCGCCGATCGCGCTCTCGCAAGAGCGCTCGCAGGCGGGCGGCCGCGAGCTTGCGCGAGAGGCTCTCCGCCTCCGCTGTGAGGGTCTCGTGTTTCGTCGCCATCTGGGCCTGCTGCTGCAGCGGCTTCAGCTGCCGGCGCAGCTCAGAAAGCACGTCGGCCAACCGGAGCAGGTCCTGGTCGAGGTTCGCGAGCTTGCGTTCGGCGCGCTCCTTGCGGCGGCGGTGCTTGGCGATGCCTGCTGCCTCCTCGATGTATTTGCGGCGGTCCTCCGGCCTGGCGAGCAGCACCTCCTCGAGCTGCCCCTGCCCGACCACGGTGTGCAGCGCACGACCGATGCCGGTCTCGGCGAGCAGCTCCTGAACGTCGAGCAGGCGGACGACCTCGCCGTTGATGCGGTACTCGGAGTCCCCCGAGCGGAAGATCGTGCGCGCGACCTCGATCTCGCTCATCGGCACGGGGATCTTGCCGGCCGAGTTGTCGATCACGAGCTTCACCTCGGCCATGCCGAGCGCGGGTCGCGAAGGCGTGCCGGCGAAGATCACATCGGCCATCTGCCCACCGCGGAGCGAGCGGGCTCCTTGCTCGCCGAGGGCCCAGCTGATCGCGTCGACGAGGTTGGACTTGCCCGAGCCGTTGGGCCCGACGATCACTGAGACGCCGGGGATGAACTCGAGCACCGTCTTGTCCGCGAACGACTTGAACCCGCGGATCGTGATCGACCTCAGGAACATGTGCAGCGGATGCTAACAGGCTTGTGATTCCGGATGACTGAAGACGGGCTACCGAGCGACGCGGAAGGTCCGTTCCCCCGTCGGCGGCTCTTCCTGCACCTCGACCGAGTCGACCCGAGCACCGGGTGAACCTTCCCCGCACCAGGCGACCATGGACTGGACGGCTTCCGGCACGCCTTCGAACTCGGCTTCGACGCTCCCGTCGAAGGTGTTCCGCACCCACCCGCCCACACCCAGCGCCCGGGCGCGCTCGACGCACGACGCCCGGAAGAAGACTCCCTGCACCCTGCCTCGGATCCGGACGTGCACCCTTCGCACGGCCGTCATCGTGTCATCCCACGAGACCTCCGAGCCGCCTCGGCTCGTCCGGTACGCTGGCCGGCGATGGCCACCTACGACGACCGGACGGCGTTGCTCGTCGTCGACGTGCAGAACGACTTCGCCGACCCCCGCGGCAGCCTCTACGTCGACGGTGGCGAGGAGATCGTCCCGACCGTGAACGCCGAGGTGGAGAAGGCCGCCGCCTCCGGCGCCCTGGTGGTGTACACGCAGGACTGGCACCCCGAGCACACTCCCCATTTCCAGCGCGACGGCGGCATCTGGCCGGTGCACTGCGTGGAGGACACCCAGGGAGCCGAGTTCCATCCCAACCTCTTGGTGGCCGATCACGAGATCGTGCGCAAGGGCCATGACGGGCGAGACGGGTACTCCGGGTTCAGCGTGCGCGATCCGCTCTCCGGCGAGCGGGGGGACACCGTGCTGCACGAGATGCTGAGCGCGGCGGGCGTCGAGCGACTCGTGATCTGCGGGCTCGCGACCGACTACTGCGTGGTGGAGACCGTGCTCGACGCGCGGATGCTCGGTTACCCGGTCGAGGTGATCACCGACGCGGTGCGAGCCGTCGACCTGCAGCCCGGCGATGGCGCGGCCGCGCTGACGCGCATGCGCGACGCCGGCGCCGAGCTCGTCTGAGGCGCGCCGACTAACTCTGGCACTGTGGGCAGAAGAACGAGCTGCGCTGTGAGATCTTCACACTCTCGATCGGGGTACGGCACCGGCGGCACGGCAACCCGAGGCGCCCGTACACCTTGAGCTCCGCCCGGTATCCGCCCGGATCCCCGAACAGGTCGACGTAGGCCTCGTCGTCGAGGGTCGTGCCGCGGAGCTTGATCGCCTCCTGCAGCACCTCCTGGATCGCACGGTAGAGACGGCGAACCTCCTGAGAGGACAGATCGTCGCTCATTCGGTCGTACCGGATGCCGGCATGGAACAGCACCTCGTCGGAGTAGATGTTGCCGAGACCCGAGATGAACTTCTGATCCATCAGGAGCTGCTTCATCTTCGAGGCACGATCGGCGAGCAGGTACTGGAAGGTCGGCCACGTGAAGACCTGATCCAGCGGGTCGATGGCCAGGTGCTGCAACTCCTTGACCTTGCCGAGGTCGTCCGCCGACGTCACGAACAGCTCCCCGAAGGTGCGAGGATCGACGTAGCGCAGGTCCCCACGGTGCTGGAACGTGAGGACCACCTGCGTGTGGGGCGCCATGGCCACCCGCCCCGTGCCGCGCTGGAGCTGGCCGCTCATGCCGAAGTGCACGGCTAGCACCTCCTGAGAATCGAGGGTCATGAGGATATACTTGCCTCGGCGCTCGACCTTCGTGATCTTGTGCCCGACGAGCCGCGACGTGAAGTCCTTCCGTGTCTTGTGGCGACGGATCACGCGCATCGCGTTCTTCGAGCTCTTGACCTCGGCATCTTTGATGCGGAGCCCCACGACGTCCTTCTCGAGATCGCGTCGCATCACTTCGACTTCAGGCAGCTCCACCCTGGTCCCCCCTGCTCGAGGCCTCGGTGCCCGGCGCCAGGCGCTCGGAGATGCGTGCGAACGCCTCCGCGGCGGCGCGTTGCTCGGCCTCCTTCTTCGACCGGCCGACGCCGGTTCCCATCGGCTCACCGCCGAGGTTCACGGTGGCGGTGAACTCCTTCTCGTGATCGGGACCGCGCTCCTCGAGCCGGTACTCGGGCATCGAGCGCAGGGCCTGCGATGCGAGCTCCTGCAGGATCGTCTTGTAGTCGCGATCGCCCTCGCCGCGTACGTACGCCTCCATGCGTGGCCGGAAGAGCCGCTCGATCAGCTCGGTCGCGACGGCGAGGCCCCGGTCCAGGTAGATCGCACCGAAAACGGCCTCCAGGGCGTCGGCCAGGATCGAGGACTTGTCGCGCCCACCACTCAACTCTTCGCCCTTGCCGAGCAGCACCACGTCACCGAGCCCGAGGGAACGCGCCACGTCGGCGAGCGCTCCCATGTTCACGATCGCGGCGCGCAGCTTGGCGAGGGCCCCTTCCGGCATCTCGGGATAGGCCGCGTACGCCATGTCGGTCACGACTAGGCCGAGGACCGAGTCGCCCAGGAACTCGAGGCGCTCGTTGGTCACGATCAGCCCGCGTTCGAATGCGAACGAGCGGTGCGTGAGTGCAGCCAGGCGCAGCGATGCGTCATCGAAGGTGACCCCGAGCGCCGGATCGAGGGACTCGAGCGGCCGGATCGCCCCGGCACGCGCCTCGTCCCGGGCGTCGTCGAGCGCTTCGGCCACGCCGTCTACTCGACCTCGATCGCTTGACGTCCGGCGTAGTAGCCGCAGTTGGCGCACACACGGTGCGACAGTTTCGGTTGCTTGCACTGGGGGCATTCGGCATAGGCGGGGGCCGAAGCCTTCCAGTTCGCGGCGCGCTTGTGCCCGCGCGACCTGCTCTGCTTCTTCTTGGGTACCGCCATCGGTTCGCTCCTTCGGGTCGTCTCCGTCGTCGATCAGTTCTCGTCGAGCACGGGCTCGAGCTGCTCGAGCGCTGCCCATCTCGGGTCGATCTCGGCGTGCCCTGGACATTCCCCGCGGTTCCGGTCGCCGCCGCAGACCGGGCACAGGCCTTGGCAGTCGGGGCGGCACAGCGGCGAGAACGGCAGCTCGACGCCGATCGCATCGCGAACCATCTGCTCGAGCTCCAGGGAGCCATCGGGGTCGAGCCGGTAGTCGTCGCCATCGGGCTCGGGCTGGGGCACGAACAATTCGTGGACCGTGACCGAGAAGGGTCGCTCGAACTCCTCGAGACAACGGGCGCACCGCAGCGCGAGTTTCGCGCCGAGGGTGCCCGAGACGAGGATGCCCTCGACCAACGCCTCGACCAGCAGATGACCCTCGACCGGCATGTCGTCACGAACCCGGGCCAGTTCGGTGCCGAGGCCCTCGATCGGCGACTCCACACGATGCTCCTTCGACGCTCCGGGGCGCCCGACGAGATCGCTGACGTCGATGGGCGGGATCATCGTTCCTCCTCGTCGAAGAGCTGGGTCTCGGGCCGGTGCCCGCCTGCTTCGGCTCCCACGGCTTCCCCGGCGGGCTCACCGAACTCCTGGGCGGCGACGGTGCCCGGCGTTCGGAGCTTCTCGCGGCCGACCTCCACCTGGTCGAGGGTCTTGGCCAACGCTCGGGAGGAGACCTGCGTGTCCTCGAGGATGCGGCGCAGGGCGATCTCGAACTGTGCGAGCTTGGAGTCGACGTACTCCTCGGCTTCCCGGCGCATCGAGCGCGCCTGTTCGTCGGCTTCCGCCAACACGCGCTGTGACTCCTCGGCGGCCCGCGAGAGCACCTCCTCCTGACGTGCCATGTTCAGTTGCTCGCTCCTGGCCCGTTCGACGATGCTCTCGGCATCGGCGCGTGCCTTGGCGAGTAGGTCTTCGCGGTCCTTGACGATCCAACGCGCCTGCTTGATCTCGTCGGGCAGCGCCTCCTGCATCTCGCCGATCAGGTCGAGCACCTCGTCGCGATTGACCAGCACCGACGACGACAGCGGCATCGCCTTGGCTTCGCGGACCATCTCGTCGAGATTGGCGAGCCGGGCGGTGATGTCCATCAGCGCCCCTCCTCCAAACGGTCGTGAAGCCGCGCGCGTACCTCGTCGGGCACCAGGCCCTCGACGTCGCCACCGAACCGAGCGACCTCCTTCACGAGCGAGCTCGACAGGAAGGACCAGGACGGGTTCGTCGGCATGAACAGCGTCTCGACACCCGCGAGCCGGTGGTTCATCTGAGCCATCTGGATCTCGAACTCGTAGTCGGAGACGGCCCTGAGCCCCTTCACGATCACGGCGTCGCTGCGCCGGCGCGCGAAGTCGACCAAGAGACCGTCGAACGAGGTCACCTCGACCCCCGACATGTCGGCACATACCTTCTCGAGCATCGCGATGCGCTCCTCGACGGTGAACATCGGTCGTTTCGCGGGGTTCTCGAGCACCGCCACCGCCACGGTCTCGAACGTCTCGCTCGCGCGCTCGATGATGTCGAGATGACCGTTGGTGACGGGGTCGAACGTCCCCGGACACAGGGCGGTCAGGCCCATCGAACCTCCAGGTGTCAGGCAGATCCTTCCGGGCGGAACAGGATCACGAGGGTGTCGCCGTAACGAAGCTGCCTCGCGAGGGCCCAGTGTAGCGGAACGACAGGCATGGAACTCTTGTGACCACGGGTCAGGACGACCGTCGATCGTCGGTCTCGGAGCCAGCCGTCGGCCAGGTCACGCAGAACGTCGTCCAGCTCGGGCCCGACGAGATCGTACGGCGGATCGCAGATCACCAGGTCGTACGGGGCGCCCGGCCGATCGTCCCTGCCCACGAACCGAGCGACCTTGGAGGGGTGGATCTCCCCTCGCTCCGAGAGCTTCGCGATCGCCAGGTTCCGCTTGATCGCATCGACGGCCGCCGGAGCCCGGTCGACGAACGAGGCGTACACGGCGCCGCGCGAGAGGGCCTCTATCCCCGCGGCGCCGGTGCCGGCGAACAGATCCAGCACAGTCGCGCCGTCCAGGGCATCCGGCCCGATGCTCGAGAACAGCCCCTCGCGCGCCCGGTCGGAGATCGGGCGGACCGAGGACGGCACGGGCGCGAGCCGCACACCCTTGGCGGAGCCGGCGATGATGCGCATCGAGCCAGCGTACCGACGTCGTCACGGCCGGCCGGCAACGGCCACTCAGGAGCGGAACAGCCAGTCGATCGAGCTCTCGAATCGGTGGCGGAGCTCGTCGAGCAGCTCGGGTCGACGCTCGAGCGACGGGTCCTCGTGGATCACGGCGAAGGCGCGCTGCCGGGCGCGGGCCACGAGCGGCATGTCCTCGGCGAGTCGGGCCAGTCGAAGGTCGGGCATGCCCGACTGCTTCGTATCGAACAACGTGCCCTCGCCGCGCAACCTCAGATCCTCGTCGGCGAGCTCGAACCCGTCGGTCGTACGGACCATGGCGTCGATCCGAGCTCTCGCCTCGAGGTTGGACTCGTCGGACTCGTCGAACAGGATGCACGTGCCCGGATGGGCGCCGCGACCGATGCGGCCACGTAGCTGGTGGAGCTGCGCCAGCCCGAACCGCTCGGCGTTCTCGACGAGCATGACCGTGGCGTTCGGCACGTCGACACCGACCTCGATCACGGTCGTCGAGATCAACAGATCGGCCTCCCCCGAGCGGAAGCGATCCATGACCGCTTCCTTGTCCCTCGGACGCATCCGGCCATGGAGGAGCTCGATCCGCAGCTCCGGGAAGACCTCGGTCGCCAGGCGCTCGGCCTCGGCCTCGGCCGCCTTGACCTGGGTCCGGTTGCCCTCGTCGATCGCGGCGCAGACGACGAAGGCCTGCCGACCCTCCCCGACCTGGTCGCGGACGAGCTCGTAGGCGGCCGCCCTCTGGGCGGCCGACCGCACATCGCGGGTCGTGATCGGCTGCCGCCCCCGAGGCAGCTCGTCGAGCACGACGACGTCGAGATCGCCGTAGTACGTGAGCGCGAGCGTCCTGGGGATGGGCGTCGCGGTCATGATCAACATGTCGACCTCACCACCCTTGCGCTGCAAGGCGGTCCGCTGATGGAGCCCGAACCGATGCTGCTCGTCGACGACCGCGAGACTCAGGTCGGCGAACGAGACCGACTCCTGCACGAGGGCGTGCGTGCCGACGACCAGGTCGAGGCTGCCGTCGGCGACGGCGTCGACGATTCGGCCGCGATCCTTGCCGGTCACGGCCCCGGTGAGCAGGGCGTAGGTCAGCGTGGGCTCTGCCGCCGACGAGGGACCCTCGTCGGCGAGGGCCTCGAGCAACGACGCCTGAGCGCCGGACGCGACCCGTCGCGAGGCCGCGAACTCCAGGAACGGCACGGCGCCCATGTTCTCGAGCAGCGCCTGTATCGAACGGAAGTGCTGGCCGGCGAGCACCTCGGTCGGCGCCATGACCGCCGCTTGGTGCCCCGATCCGATCGCGATCAGCGCAGCATGGAGCGCGACCAACGTCTTCCCCGACCCGACATCACCCTGCAGCAGCACGTTCATGGGCCTCGGCCTGCTCATCGCCTCGCCGATCTCGCGCATCGCCCGGCGTTGTGCGTCGGTCGGCTCGAACGGGATCGAAGCCAGCAGCCGGTCCCTGTGGGGCCCGTCGTGATCGTGGGCGACCCCCGCGCTGTCGGCTTCCACCCGATGCTTCCGGAACGCCACGCCCAGCTCGAGCGTGAACAGCTCGTCGAACTTCAGCCGCTCCCGCGCCGCGTCGAGGGACGAGTCGTCGGCCGGGAAGTGGATGTCCCTCAATGCCCGGTCGTACGAGCCGAGCCCCTCGACCCGGACGATCTCCTCGGGCATCGGATCGGCGACCGGGTCGAGCCGTTCGATCGCCCGATGCACGAGCTCGCGGATCGTGCGCGCGGTGATGCCGTCGGTGGCAGGATGCACGGGCGTGATCCGTCCCGTGTGCACCGGGTCGGCGTCGCCGCCCCGGAGCACCTCGACCTCTTGCTGCGCAAGTTGCAGACGACCTTTGTACAAGGTTGCCGAGCCCGAGACCGCGATCTCGGCGCCCTCGCGATAGACGTTCGCTGCCCACGGTTGGTTGAAGAACGCGAGGTCCAGGTACCCGGTGCCGTCGCCGACCGTGACCGTCACCATCGTCTGACGCCGGCGCGTCTGCCGCTTGCGCACCTTCTGCACGAGGCCGATCACGGTGACGTATGCCCCGATCTTCACGGCACGGATCGGCTCGACTCGTGACCGGTCGATGTAGCGACGCGGATAGTGGTGCAGGAGGTCGCCGACCGAATGGATATCGAACGAGCCTTCGGCGAGGACCTCGAAAGCCGGAGCACCTTTGGTCCTGAACCCGGCCCGCCGCGTCGCGAGCTTGCGGTCGATCTCGAGGACCGGCGAAGCGAGGGTCAGGCCGGCGCCGCTCATCGTGGGGTTGTACCACGCTGCCCCGACGGTCCCGTCGCCGCTGCCTCTAGCATGGGCGGGTGTCGCGCAAGGCTCTCTTCCTCGCAACCGCGGTCGCGGCGATCGTGATCGCGGGGTCGATCGCGCTCACCGTCCGCGATGACGACGGAGCCTCCTCGGGCGTCGGCGCATCTCCCTCGCCGGCCATCCTGGCCGTCGAGGGCGTCGAGGGCCTTCCGGACACGGTTTCGGCGCTGCCCAACGCCGACGCCGATGCCTTCCGTTCCCTGCTCGACGGTCTGCACGGCACCCCGGTGGTCGTCAACCTGTGGGCTTCGTGGTGCGAACCCTGTGAGCGCGAGATGCCGATGCTCTCGGCCGCCGCGGCCGAGGACGCCCGCGTGCAGTTCCTCGGCGTCGACACTCTCGACTCCCGTTCGGGAGCAGAGTCCTTCATCGCCGAACATTCTGTGCCGTTCCCGTCGCTCTTCGACCCCGACGGCGCGATCCGCACCGACCTCGGCGGCTTCGGACTGCCGGTGACCGTCTTCTTCGATGCCGACGGGAACCAGGTCGCCAAGGTCGACGGTGAGCTCAGCCGGAGCTCACTCGACGAACACCTCGGCGAGATCACATCGTGACCGACGTTCTCCACTGGATGCCTGTGGCCCTCTGGTAGCCTCGTCTGGCTATGGCAGCCGTCTGCGACATCTGTGGCAAGAAGCCGTTCTTCGGCAAGGCCGTGACCTTCTCGCACAAGCGGAACAACCGGCGTTGGAACCCAAACGTCCAGCGTGTGCGTGCCCTGGTCGAAGGCACGCCGCGGCGCGTCAACGCATGCACCTCGTGCATCAAGGGCGGCAAGATCACGCGGATCCCCCGCTCCGCCTGAAGACCTCTCCTCGCGTCGGTTCTTCCGAGCCGGGCATTCCGTTCCCTGCGCCCGGCGGATAGCGCTCTCCCTCGTGGAACGACGGGGCCACATCACCGTTCGATAGACTGGACCGCTTCACGCGCGTCGACGTACCACGACCCGCACCCGACCCCGACCCCTCGCGAGGAGGCCGCACCCGTGGCAGAGGTTCTCGTCGATCCCACGCCCGAAGAGCTCAGGAGGTTCACCGAGGAGATGCCCGAGTCGCGCATCTCCCAGTTCGGTAACACCAACACGAGGACCAAGGCCCTCTCGCGCAGCGCCGGCAGCACCTACGTCGTCGACCGGGAGTCCAGCGGCAAGACCATGACGCGCGAGGACTACGAGGCGATCGCGGCGGCGCAGGATCTGTACATCGCGGAACACGACATGATCCAGATCGACGGCTACATCGGGAACGCCCCGGAGATGCGCACCGCGGCTCGACTCCTGATGGAGAAGCGGTACGCCAACATCGCCGGCATGCAGCAGAAGCTCTACTTCGAGCGGAGCGACGGGGCCGATCCTCAGGTGCAGGTGATCTACACGCCCGGCCTGCCGGCTCCCGGATACCCCGACGAACGGGTGATCGCCGTCGACCTCGACAACTACGTGACGCGCGTCCTGAACTCGGACTACTTCGGTGAGTCCAAGAAGGGCGGCCTGCGCATGTGGAACGACATCGTCTACAACAAGGGCGGGCTCGCCCTGCACGCCGGGCTCAAGGTGATCCCGACGGCCGACGGCGACAAGGTCTTCATGATCATCGGCTTGTCGGGCACCGGCAAGACGACGACGACGTTCACGACGCAGAACGGGTCGCTCCCGATCCAGGACGACTTCGTCGGCCTGATGCCAGGGGGGCGCGCCTACGGCACCGAGAGCGGCTGCTTCGCCAAGACGTTCGGCCTGGACCCCGAGTTCGAACCCTCGATCCACGGCGCCGTCACGAAGCCGTCGGCCTATCTGGAGAACGTGTCGATGGACGATGCAGGCACCGTCGACTTCTTCGACGATCACTACACGAAGAACGGCCGGTCGGTCTTCGAGATGAAGGACCTGCTGGCCTACGGCGACGCCCGCGAGGTCGGCCCCGTGGACTACCTGCTGATCCTGAACCGGAACGAGAACATCATCCCGGCGGTCGCCAGGCTCGACCAGGAGCACGCGGCTGCGTTCTTCATGCTGGGCGAAACCACCGGCACCTCGGCGGGCGGAGCGGCCGAGGAGGGCAAGTTCCTGCGGGTCCCCGGCACCAATCCGTTCTTCCCGCTTCCCCACGGCCTGCAGGGCAATCGGCTGCTCGAGCTGCTGGCGACCCATCCGATCGAGACCTACCTGTTGAACACCGGACGGGTGGGCGGCAAGGACGACGACGATCGCTCGAAGAAGCTGCGCATCCCCGACACCTCCGCATGCGTCAAGGGCATCGCCGAGCAGACGATCTCGTTCGAAGAGGACCCCGACTTCGGCTACGAGGTCGCCTCGGCCGTTCCCGGCATCGACGACGAAGAGAAGCTCCGGCCCCGGCGTCTCTACGAGCGGCAAGGTCGCGGCGACGAGTACCGTGCGATCGTGGAGGAGCTCAAGAACGACAGGGTCGCGCACCTGCAGCAGTTCACGCAGCTCAGCGAGGAGATCATCAAAGCCGTCGGCTGAGCACCCCGCCGTTGCGCCGCTGATCCCGATCTCCGAGGACGACGATGTCTTCCCACGAACACCATCAGACGACGGAAGCCGCCCCCGGCCCACGGCCGAACGAGGCCGGCGGCGACGGGGTCGACGGTCACGACGATCGCAGCAGCCATGGCGATGGCGCCCACGGGGGGCACGACGCCCACGGGGGGCACGACGCGCACGCCGGGCACAGCGTCGCGATGTTCCGAGACCGGTTCTGGCTGAGCCTGCTCCTGAGCGTCCCGGTCCTGATCTGGTCGGAGATGCTGCAGGACCTGCTCGGCTACACCGCGCCGGACGTTCCGGCCGAGCGCTGGATCCCGCTCGTGTTCGGCACCGCCGTCTTCGTCTACGGCGGCGCCCCCTTCCTCAAGGGGGGTTGGAACGAGCTCCGCGACAGGGCCCCGGGCATGATGCTGCTGATCTCGCTCGCGATCACGGTCGCGTTCCTAGCGAGCATCGCGACCGAGGCAGGCCTGCTCGACCTGGACTTCTGGTGGGAGCTCGTGCTGCTGATCGATGTGATGCTGCTGGGGCACTGGCAGGAGATGAAGGCGATCGGGCAGGCATCGAGCGCCCTCGACGCGCTCGCCGCGCTCCTTCCCGACATGGCCGAACGCGTCGAGGGCGCGGGTATCCGCGAGGTGGCCATCGCCGAGCTGCGCCCGGACGATCTGGTGCTGGTCCGCCCGGGGGGCCGCGTACCTGCCGACGGCATCATCGACAGCGGGCAGGCAGCGTTCGACGAGTCGATGATCACGGGCGAATCGCGTCCGGTCGACCGGGCCCCCGGCGACCATGTCGTCGCGGGGACCGTCGCGACAGACTCCTCGGTCCGACTTCGTGTCGTCGCGGTCGGCGACGACACGGCGCTGGCCGGCATCCGCCGGCTCGTGGCCGACGCGCAGGCGTCGAGGTCCAGAGCACAGGCGCTCGCCGACCGTGCGGCCGCCGTGCTCTTCTTCGTGGCGCTCGGCGCGGGCATCGTCACGTTCATCTCGTGGCTGCTCGCCGACGACGCCGACCAGGCCATCGAGAGCAGCGTCTCGGTGCTCGTGATCGCCTGTCCCCACGCGCTCGGCCTCGCGATCCCGCTCGTGATCTCGCTGTCGACCGCGATGTCGGCCCGTAACGGCATCCTCGTGAAGGATCGCCTGGCCCTCGAACGCATGCGCACCGTCGACGCGGTGCTCTTCGACAAGACCGGCACCCTGACGCAGGGGCGTCCCGCCGTGCGCGACATCGCGTCGACCCGTGGCGACGACGACGCGGTCCTGCTGCTGGCCGCCGCGGTCGAGGGGGAGAGCGAGCACCCCCTGGCCCGGGCGATCGTCGCCGCTGGGCGTGACCGTGGCCGGGTGCCCGAGGCATCGGGCTTCCGTTCGATCGCGGGCCGCGGCGTCGAGGCCGAGATCGATGGCCGTCCCGTCGCGGTGGGCGGGCCGGCGATGCTCGACGAGCGCGGGCTCGAGCTGCCCGGCTCCGTGCTCGCGAAGGTCGAGGCGTGGCGCGACCGCGGCGCGACCGTGCTCGCGGTGATCGACGCCGGCGAGGTCGTGGGCGCGCTCGCGCTCGAGGACGCGGTGCGTCCCGAGTCCCGCGCCGCGATCGACGCGCTGCACGCCGAGGGAGTGCAAGTGGTGATGATCACCGGCGACGCCACTCAGGTCGCCGAGGCCGTGGCCGATGAGCTCGGAGTGGACGAGGTCATGGCGGAGGTGCTGCCCGAGGAGAAGGACTCCAAGGTGGCCGAGCTGCAATCGCGCGGTCTGCGGGTCGCGATGGTCGGCGACGGAGTGAACGACGCACCGGCACTCGCGCGCGCCGACGTCGGCATCGCGATCGGCGCCGGCACCGACGTCGCGATCGAGTCGGCCGGCGTCGTGCTCGCCGGCGACGACCCTCGCGGCGTGCTCTCGGTCCGCCGGCTCTCCCAGGCGAGCTACCGGAAGATGCTGGAGAACCTCGGATGGGCCACCGGCTACAACGTCGTGGCGATCCCGCTGGCCGCAGGAGCGCTCGCGTGGGCCGGCGTGGTGTTGCCCCCGGCCGTCGCCGCCGCGCTCATGAGCCTCTCGACGATCGTGGTGGCGGCCAACGCCCAGCTGCTTCGCCGGGTGGAGCTGCGGTCCGACGTGATCGCGCCCACATCCGCCAAGTCGACCTGAGCGGCCGCCGTGCGTGACCGGGTGGGGTCAACGTCCTCCGGCACGACGTCCGAGGAAGTACGCGGTCGCGAACTGCAGGGCCCCCAGCGCCAGGAACACGAGATACAGCCACCGATACCGACCGACGTCGTCGATGAACGCCCGGCCCCGCGTGTCGGTGACGGCGTACAGGGTGAACGCGGTGGCGAGCACGAACCACATGCCGGCCCGGCCCGTCACGAACAACGCGTACAGCGCGAGGTCCGACGCCCTGGTGCTCTCGTACGGCGTGCGCGCCCAGTACACGAGCGACCGTACGCCGAGCGCGGCGAAGATCACGGCCACCACGATCTCGACCGCGGTCACGGGCCGCCGCGCCCCTCACCGGCGGCGTGCAGGGCCTCGCCGACCTGAGCGTCGGTGGTCTGTTCGAACCGTTCGTACCAACGGCCCACCGCCCGAAGGTCTCGGGGGGTGAGCAACACCACGCAGCGGTCACACTCGTTCGCCAGCCGTCGCTCGATGCCCTGCGGCCCGACCGGCGCGGCGAAGACCACCGACCCCGCCCCTCGCGATCGGGCCCACCGCAACGCCGCGACCGCGGTCACACCCGTGGCCACCCCGTCGTCGACGACCACCACCGTCGTGCCGTGGAGGTCCACCGGCGGCTTCCCCTGCCGGTACGCCGCCGTGCGCCGCTCGATCTCGGCTTCCTGCCGCGTCGCCTCGGCCTCGATGTAGGCCTCGTCGACCCCCAGCATGCGCGCGCCGGCCTCGTCGACGACCCGTACCCCGGGGGCGACCGCTCCGATGCCGAGCTCGGGGTTGCCGGGCGCGCCGAGCTTCCTGGGGATCACGACGTCGAGGAGTGCCCCGAGCGCGCGGGCAACCTCGGCCGCGACGATCACGCCCCCGCGCGCCACCCCGAGCACCACGATCGGCGGCTCGACCGAATCAGCGAGTTCGGTCGCTAGCCTGCGGCCTGCCTCCACCCGATCCCGGAACACGCACAGCAGCATGCGCGTTGCGCGCCCCATGCGTCCACGGCTAGCATCAGGCTGCCGAGCGAACGGCCAGAGCGAACGGAAGGAACCCCGTGGTCCACGCGTACATCCTGATCCAGACCGAGGTTGGCAAAGCCGCCGCCGTCGCCGATGCGGTGCGGGCGATCGCCGGCGTCGCCGAAGCCGAAGACGTCACCGGTCCTTACGACGTCATCGTGCGAGGAGAGGCGAAGACCGTCGACGACCTCGGCAAGCTCGTCGTGGCCCGGATCCAGGCGGTCGACGGGATCACGCGCACGCTGACCTGCCCGGTCGTGCACCTGTAGACCGCCCTCGAGCGGTCCCGGCCGACCTCAGCCCGGCGGCGGGTCGAGCTCGGGAGCGACCGTGAGCTTGCTGCGCTCGGCCTCGAAGCGATCCTGCGCCAGGTCGATCAACCGTTCGACCAGCTCGCCGTAAGCCAGACCGCTGGCTTCCCAGAGCTTGGGGTACATGCTGATCTCGGTGAACCCGGGGATCGTGTTGATCTCGTTCACGAACAGCTCGTCGCCCCGCAGGAAGAAGTCCACCCGGGCCATGCCCCGGCACTCCGTGGCCTCGAAGGCGACGACGGCCATCCGCTGGACCCGAGCCGCCACCGCGTCGTCGATGCGGGCCGGCACGTCGAGCCGGGCGCCGTCCACGTCGAGGTACTTCGAGGTGTAGTCGTAGAACTCGTGCCCGATCGGCGTGACCTCCCCGCACACCGATGCGACGGGATCGTCGTTGCCGAGCACCGCGCATTCGATCTCCCGCACACCCTCGAAGCCGTGTTCCACCACGGCCTTCCGCGCGTAGCGGAGGGCCTCGGCCATCGCCGCGTCGAACCCGGTGGGGTCGTGCACCCGTGAGATGCCCACCGACGACCCGAGCGTCGCCGGCTTCACGAACACCGGGAAGCCGAGAGCCTCGATACGCGCGGCGACGCCCTCCGGATCCTCCGACCACTCGGGCTCACGCACCGGCTCCCACGGACCCACTGGCAGTCCCGCGGCCGCGAACAGCACCTTCTGGATCGCCTTGTCCATGCCGATCGCCGACCCCAGCACACCGGCGCCCACGTAGGGCACATTCGCGAGCTCGAACATGCCCTGCACAGCGCCGTCCTCTCCCATGGGGCCGTGCAGCACGGGCAGCACCACGTCGATCGGCGCGCGGCTCCCGTCGGCGATCACCAGCTCGCGCGAGGACGCTTCGCCCCCGAGCGCGACGCGGGCGCCCGCGCCGGCCCCGAGCGTGACCTCGGGCATGCGCCCGGTCTCCGACGGCAGCGCCGGAGGTCCGGACATCAGATGCCACGCTCCCTCCTTCGTGATGCCGACCGGGATGATCTCGAACCGCTCCGGATCGAGAGCGTCGATGACGGACCTGGCCGAGATGCAGCTGATCTCGTGCTCGGCGGATCGTCCCCCGAACACCACGGCGATGCGACGTCGCTCGGTCACACCTTCTCCAGCGCCTGATAGACGTCGTCGACGATGTCCTCGATGTCCTCGACGCCGACGCTGATGCGAACCAGCCCGTCGGCGATGCCTGCAGCCCGGCGGGCTTCAGGGTTCATCTGGCGGTGGGTCGTCGAGGCGGCGTGGCCCACGAGCGTGTGGGTGCCTCCGAGGCTCGTGGCCACCCAGGCGAGCTCGAGCGCGTCGCAGAACCGCCGTCCCCCCTCGACCCCGCCCGCGACCTCGAACGCCATCATGCCCCCGCAGCCACGGGCGAACTGTTTCGCCGCGACGTCGTGGTGCGGGTGCGTCGCGAGGCCCGGGTAGTGCACCCGGTCGACCTTCGGGTGCCCATCGATCGCCCTCGCCAGCGACATCGCGCTCGACGAGTGACGGTCCATGCGCAGCGAGAGCGTCATCAGCCCCCGCAGGCAGAGCCACGCCTCGAACGGCGCCATCGTGGCGCCCGTGTCGATCGCGACGTCGCGCAGCCGCTCACGCCCTCGCGCGCTCGTGCACACGACGCCGGCGATCAGGTCGTGGTGACCGCCGACGTACTTCGTGGCAGAGTGGCAGACGTAGTCGAACCCGTATCGGGCGGGCGTGCAGAGGTAGGGAGAGGCGAACGTGTTGTCGACCGAGGCGATCACGCCCGCATCCCGGCAGGCCTGGCCGAGCGCCTCGAGGTCGGCCACGGTCACGTTGGGGTTCGCGATCGTCTCGACGTGGAACAGGGCCGCGCCGGGCAAGACGTCGCTGACGGTATCGACGTCATGGGGATCGACGAGCGTCACCTCGACCCCGTTCCGCGGAAGTACCCGGGTGGCGAGCGCGTAGGTGCCTCCGTACAGCTCCCTGCTCATCACCACCCGATCTCCGGCGCCGGCGTGCGCGGCGAGCACCGAGTGGATCCCGGACATGCCCGACGCGAAGCCGAACGCCGCCTCGGTGCCCTCGAGCGAGGCCATCTGCTCCTCGAACGCGGCGACCGTCGGGTTCCCGTACCCGCGCGTGTACGTGTACCCCGGCGACCGGAACGCGATGGTCTCCGCGTACGCCTCCGAGTCGGGGAACCGGAACGTCGAGGTCTGATAGATGGGCACGCTCGGGGTCTGCTGCTCCACCGCCGGGGGTGTTCCGTGTATCGCCTTCGTGGCGAATCCGCGGTCGCGAGCCATGATCTCCGAGCCTACCCGTCGTCGGACCAACGCCGCGGATAGGCGGCCCTCAGCTCCTCGACCATCGTGGTCACCACGGTCATCATCTCGTCGGTCATCGCCCGGAGGGCCTCCACGTTCCCCACAGCCGATCGCCGGTCCGAGAGATCGATCGCCGGCCCCGCTCGCATCGAGACCGGGCGACCGAGCTTCAAGCTCCCCCTGCCCGACTTCTGCCACACCCCCTGCGATCCCCAGCTCGCGAGCGGCGTGATCGGCACACCGGTGGCCAGGGAGAGCCGAACCGCCCCCGACCGGCCCCGCATCGGCAGGTGGTCGGGACGCGTGGTCACGGTGCCCTCGGGGTAGATCACCACGACCTGTCCTTCGTCGATCGCCCGCTCGGCCGATCGCAGCGAGCTCGTCGGGCCGCCGCCGCGCTCGACCGGGATCTGCCGCACACCGCGCAGCACCGAGCCGACGACGGGGATCCGGAACAGGTCGCTCTTCGCCATGAACCGCGGACGCCGGCCGGCCTTGCAGATCGCGGCGGCGTTCGTGAGGGGGTCGAGGTAGGAGATGTGGTTACACGCCACGATCGCCGGACCGGCGCTCGGGATGTGCTCGAGTCCCTCGTACCGGAGGCTGAACCACGCCCGCACCGGCTGGATCGCGACGCCCTTCGCGACGTAGTACCACGGCTCGGCCAGGGTCACCCCTCCTCGCGAGGGCGTACCCGCCGTACGACGGACCACGCGGCGGGCAGGAGCACGGACGCGGCCAGCAGCTTCAGCATGTCGCCGATCATGAACGGGTACAGCCCCAGCTCGAGCGACTCCGCGAGCGGCACATCCAACGCACCCATGAGCCACGGCACGCCGCACGCGTAGATCGCGATCGATCCGAGGAGCATGGCCGAGATCGACGATCGGACCGATCGGTCCCAGCCGCGGGTAGCCAGCCATCCCGTCAGCCCCGCGGCCACCACGAAGCCCCAGAGGTAGCCGCCCGTCACCGACGCGAGCCCCAGCACCTCGACCCCGCTGCGGTGCGAACCGTCGGCCTCGGGCGCGAGCACCGGCAGGCCGACGACCGCCCACACGAGGTACAGGCCGAGCGTGGCGGAGCCGAGCACCGGGCCGTACGCAGCGCCGACCAACAGCACGCCGAGCGTCTGTCCGGTGATCGGCACCGGTGTGAACGGCAGGGTGAACGAGATCTGCGCGAGGCCGGCGACGAGCGTGCTGCCGACGAGGGTGCAGACGACGGCGTACGTGGAGCGGGCCGCGGCGCCGGGTCGGGCCGGCGCGAACTCCGTGGCGATCGTCGACACCGGTCGAGTCCCTTCCGTCGATGGCTCGGCAGCCGAGAGCCTATCGCCCCCGTGGCGAGCGACGACGGCAGAACCAGCAGCTAGGCTTGCCTGCCGTGCGAGTGATCGCCCTTCCCGTGAAGTCGCTGGCCGAGGCGAAGTCGCGCCTCGAACCCGTGCTGTCGCCGCTGGAACGCGGTGCGCTCACGCTCGCCATGCTCGAGGACGTCCTCGACGTCACCCTCGAGGTGACCGGGTGGGAGACCTGGGTGATCTCGCCGGACGAGACCGTGCTCGAGATCGCGATGTCGCGCGGGGTCCACGCCATCGAGGAGGATCGACCGCCGCTCGCCGCAGCGATCCGCCAGGTCGACGAAGAAGCCGACGGCAGGAACGTCGAGAGCCTGGCGGTGCTGCTTCCCGACACGCCGCTCGTGACGCACGCCGCCCTGACCCGGGCGCTCCGAACCCTCGGCGCGGTGGTCGTCGCACCTTCGGCCGACGAAGGGGGCACGAACCTGCTGCTCCGACGCCCGCCGGGCTCGATCCTCGCCCGGTTCGGGCACGATTCGTACCGCCGCCACCTTCAGGGAGCGGCAGAGGCGGACGTGCCGACCGCCGTCGTGAGCTCGCCGGAGCTCGCCTTCGACCTGGACCTGCCGGGCGATATCCTCACGGTGCTCGACTCCCGCCACGAGGGTCGCACGTTGCAGGTCTGCCTCGACCTCGACCTCGGAGCGCGGGTCGCCAGCCGGACCTAGAGGAGAACGACGACAGATGGCCCAGGGCACGATCAAGGACTTCGACGTAGCGGGCGTGACCGGCTCGCTGCTGATGGACGATCACACCGAGGTGGCGATCGACCGTACGTCGCTCGAACGTTCGGGCATCCTCACGCTGCGGCTGGGTCAGCGGGTCTCGTTCGAGCTGGCCGAGGTCGACGGTGCCCCGGTGGCGCGAGGGCTGCACATCGTCACGTTCGAATAGCGACCGCCGGCGGAACGGCGACCGCGGGGTCGATCGCCCCTCGAGCCGGCCGCTCAGGCCTGCGAAGTCGTCACCACCTGCTCACGGAACTCCTTGCCGGGTGTGAACGCCGGAAGGTCGCGGGCCGGGACCACGATCGGGGTCTGCGGCTGGCGCGGGTTCCGGGCGATCCGTTCGTTGCGGTGCTTCCTCTCGAAGGTGCCGAAGTCGGCCAGGGTGACCCGTTCCCCCCGAACGACCGAATCCCGGATCGAATCGATCGCTGCGTCGATCGCCCGGCCGGCATCGGCCTTCGACAGGCCGGTGCGCTTGGAGACCTCTGCGACCAATCCACCCTTGTTCATGACTGCTCCCTCCGTCGGGCAAGGGTTTCCTGACGTGACACCGTATTCCCCTGGACCCACACGGGTCAAACCCCTCGCCGCCCAGCGGGCTTGCGCCGCAGGCGGCGTGGCGTGCCGACCTTCCTCCCGGGTGATCCGCGGCCGCTTGATAGCATGCCTTGTCCACCCTGGGGCGTGGTGTAACGGCAGCACGACAGGTTCTGGCCCTGTTAGTCGAGGTTCGAATCCTTGCGCCCCAGCAGCGCGACCCGATTTCAGCCCACACCCGGGTAGGGGTCGAGCACCAGCGGCGGCAGCGGCTGCTGCGTGAAGTCGAAGTTGCCGGCGAGATCGCCCAACTCCTCGACCTCCTCGCGAACCGTCGGGCGTGCGTCGGGCCAGCCGTCGGTCTCGGGGTCGAGGCGTTCACCGCCGAGGAAACGATCCTCGATCAGCTTGAGGTAGGCGTCGAAGCTGAGCGTCTGGTGGTCGATGAAGCCCGGTTTCGCCCATGGACTGATCACGAACGCGGGAACACGCAGGCCCCAACCGTTCTCGTCGATGACGGGCGGCAGCACGTGATCATAGAAGCCGCCCCAGTCGTCCCACGTCACGAAGATCGCTGTGCGCAGCCACTGCTCCTGCGGGCCCTGCATCACCGCGTTGACCACCTGGGTCACCCAGGCCTGGCCGTCGGCGACCGAGTGGGGCGGGTGCTCGGCGAGCCCTTCCGTCGGCATCACCCACGAGACGCTCGGCAGGGTGCCGTCTCGGGCCGCCTCGAAGAAGTCCGTGTTCGGCAAGACGTTGTCGAGCTGCCCGGTGACGTCGACCGTGCGGAACCCGGGGAGCGGATTCTGCACCGCCCGAGTCTCCGTAGCCTCGAAGTCCTCGCAGGGGGCGACGATGCAGCTGCCCGGCCCGACGAAGTACCCCCACGAGACGCCGGCCTTGTAGAGCAGCCACGTGATGTCGGCCCAGATGTACGGGAGCGGCTCCCCGGCGTCGGGCGTCCAGTTCCTCGTCTGGAGCCCGGGGCGCCGCCCCGGGTTCCGCTGGAAGGACACGCACGCCATCGGGTCGTCGGGCACCCGGCACCTCGCGGACCAGGCTGAGACCAGGAACAGGTGGGCGGGCAGCGTCCAGGAGTCGGTGGGAGCGAACATCCGGTCGTGCAGCGTGTAGGTCCGGGCATACGCCCAGTAGTTCGGGATCTCACGAGCGGTGTGGTATCCCATGACGTCGGGAGTTCGGGCCCCTTCGGTGCCCGAGCTCGTCTTCGGGCACGGCGGCACGGTCGGATCCTTCTCGCATCCGTTGCCCTTGATGCGAAGCGCCCGCACGAACCCGTTCATGCGTCCGTCGGCGATGGAGACGGCCGAGGCGAGCTCGCCGTGCGGACCTCCGGCGTCGAAGACGTTCAGGTCGTGATACGGGCGGTGACAGATCTCGCGCCCCGGCTCGGGGGCGCAGACCGTGGGCTCGCCCCGCTCGTCCACCGGGATGCCGTCGGCGCCGGGGAACGTGCCGAAGTAGTGATCGAACGACCGGTTCTCCTGCACGACGAAGACCAGATGGTCCAGGTTCATGATCCCGGCAGCCGGGTCGAACGGCCGGAACGGGTCGGCGACCGGTTGCGGCGAGGGCGGGGATCGCAGCGGCCGGCGATCGACGCCGAGCGGCGCCCGCTCCGGCGCCACCGGGAAACGGTCGGGCACGAGGAACGGCAGCGGCAGCTCGCCCGCGGGTTGGGTCGCCGGCGAGGCCGTCGGCGATTCGGGCGTCCCGCCGATGCTTGGTTGGGGGGAAGGGTCCGCGCTCGACGTCACGCACGCCGCGGCCACCAGACCGGCGCAGACGAACGACGCCGTCAGCCGAAGTCGGGCCGCACGTGCAACGTCGGCTCGGGCCATGGCGCGAATCGTAGCCCGGCGAGGACCCGGCCCGGAGCAGGCGTCGAACGGCTCGGCGCGCCCGCCGCCCTCAGTCCCGCAACGGCCAGGGGGCGAGCACGAGCGGGGGCAGCGGTTCCTGGGTGAAGTCGAAGTCCGATGCCAGGTCGCCGAGCTGCTTCACCTCTTCCCGCACGGTCGGACGGGAGTCCGGCCATCCGTCGGTCTCGGGGTCGAGGCGTTCACCCCCGAGGAACCGGTCCTCGATGAGCTTGAGGTAGGCGTCGTAGCTGAGGGTCTGATGGTCGATGAAACCGGGCTTCGCCCACGGGCTGATCACCATCGACGGCACCCGGAGTCCCCAGCCGTTCTCGTCGACGACCGGCGGCAGCACGTGATCGTAGAAGCCGCCCCAGTCGTCCCATGTGAGGAAGATCGCCGTGCGCAGCCACTGCTCCTCGGGGCCCTTCATCACCGCGTTGATGGCCTTGGCCACGTAGGCCTGCCCAACCTCGATCGAGTCGGGCGGATGCTCGCTCTTGCCCTGCACGGGCATGAACCACGACACGCTCGGCAGGTCACCGGAGCGAGCGGCGCGCAGGAACTCCGTGTTCGGTCTTATGTTGTCGAGCTGTCCGGTCGCCGCCGTCGCCGTGAACCCGGGCAGCGGATTCTGCACGGGCGCCGTGAGGATGCCCTCGAGATGTTCGCAGGGTGGCGCCACGCACGTGCCCTCCCCGACGTAGTACCCCCAGGTCACACCCGCCTTGTAGAGCAGCCACGTGATCGGTGCCCACACGTAGGGCCGCGGCTCCCCCATCTTCGGGAGCCAGATGTCCGCGGGCCCGTCGGCCCACACGCCGCCGGGGAACTTCTGGTCCGAGGTGCACGACATCGGGTCGTTCAGATCGGAGCACGTGGCCGACCACGCCGAGATCATGAACAGGTGCGCCGGCAGGGTCCACGAGTCGGTCGGAGCGAACATGCGGTCGTGCAGCGTGAACGTCTCCGCGTACTTCCAGTAGATCGGGAGTTCCTCGGCCGTGTGGTAGCCCATCACGTCGGGCTGGCCCTGCGGCCCGTCGACCGCCCGAGGGCACGGAGCCTCGTCGGGGTGCTTCATACAGCCGTTGCCGATCGTGCGCAGGGCGGTCACGGCGCCGTCCATCTTCCCGCCGTTGATCGTCACCCCGCTGCCGACCTCACCGTGCGGTCCACCCTGGTCGAAGAAGTTCGTGTCGTGGTAGGGGCGATGGCACGCGCCCGGCCGTTCGGGATCGGGCAGGCAGACCGTCGGGCGTCCGTTCGCGTCCATCGGGATGCCGTCCGCTCCCGGGAACGTGCCGAAGTAGTGATCGAACGACCGGTTCTCCATCACGATGAACACCAGGTGGTCGAGGTTCATGATGCCGGCAGCGGGATCGAACGGACGCGACCGGTCGGCGGCCTGCTGAAGCTCCGGCGGCCGACGCAACGGCCGCCGGTCCACGCCCTTGGGCGCGAGCGCGGGGTCGGGCTCGCTCTGGAGCCCCGGCGCACCCAGCACGTCGGTCGGCTCGATCCACCCGGAGTCGGCGGGCTCGGCGGCGACCGAGGCGCTCGGCGACGCCGGTGGAAACGAGGGCGATCCGGGGGCCTGCGTGACCGTCGCCTCGCCGCCGGTGCACGCGACCGCGATCAGCCCAGCGACGGTGAGGAGCCCTGCGGCCCCGACCCTCGATCGCCTCATGGCCGGGGATGCTACCGGAGCCCGGCTCGCCGGCCGGATCGGCGCCGCTACCATGACACGGCACCGACACGACCCGCGATCCGCGAGGAGGCCGCGTGAGCGACAACGAGGTACCAGCCCGCATCCCAGTCACGATCATCCCCGGCGACGGCATCGGGCCCGAAGTCGTCGCATCGGCCCGGGCCATCGTCGATGCCGTCGGCGCGCCGATCGAGTGGCAGGAGGCCGAGGCGGGAGCCGAGGTGTTCAAGCGAGGGGTCGCCTCCGGTGTGCCCCAGGAGACAATGGACTCGATCGCGAGCACGCGCGTCGCGCTGAAGGGCCCGCTCGAGACACCTGTGGGCTTCGGCGAGAAGAGCGCCAACGTGACGCTCCGCAAGCTCTACGAGACCTACGCCAACGTGCGGCCCGTCCGTGAGATGCCCGGCGTCACCACCCCGTACTCGGGCCGCGGCATCGACATGGTGATGGTCCGCGAGAACGTCGAGGACCTCTACGCCGGCATCGAGTACATGCAAACGCCGGGGGTCGCCCAGGCCTTGAAGCTGATCAGCGTCAAGGGTTCGGAGAAGATCGCGCGCTTCGCGTTCGAGTACGCGCGCAGCGAAGGCCGGCCCACCGTGGCCTGCGCCACGAAGGCGAACATCATGAAGCTGAGCGAAGGCACGCTCAAGCGCGTCTTCGAGTCGGTCGCCCCCGACTACCCCGACATCGAGTCATGGCACGTGATCGTCGACAACGCGGCCCACCAGCTCGTGAAACGCCCCGAGCAGTACGACGTGATCGTCACGACGAACATGAACGGCGACATCCTGTCCGACCTCTCGAGCGCCCTGATCGGCGGGCTGGGATTCGCACCGAGCGCCAACATCGGCAACGAGGTCGCGATCTTCGAGGCGGTGCACGGCTCCGCCCCCAAGTACGCCGGCAAGGACGTGATCAACCCGACCGCGGTGATCCTGTCGTCGGTGCTGATGCTGCGCTACCTCGGCCTGTTCGACCAGGCATCGGCGATCGAGCACGCGGTCTTCGTCACCCTCGAGTCGGGCACGCTCACCGGCGACGTGATGGGCTACGATCGGGGCACCCCGACCACGGCCTACACCGAGGCCATCATCGGTAACCTCGGGAAGAAGACCGAGAACTGGACCGTGCGCGAGGTCAAGCCGCTCGAGCTGCCCGTGCTCTCCGCCGACCCCGACTACGTCAAGCCCACCGAGCGGAACGTGGTCGGCCTCGACGTGTTCGTGGAATCACCGCTCTCGGCGGACGAGCTCGGCTTCTCCCTGACCGAGCTCGCCCAGGGCACCCGCCTCGAGCTGAAGATGATCTCGAGCCGCGGCACGAAGGTCTATCCGCCGACCGGCGCGATCACCGACACGCTCGATCACTGGCGATGCCGCTTCATCATCCGGGAGAACCCCGGCGATCTCTGGGACGAGGACGTGCACCAGCTGCTGGCGCGCATCTCGCGCCGGCACACCTGGATGCACATCGAGAAACTGATGGAGTTCGACGGGGAGCTCGGCTTCACCCGCGACCAGGGAGAGAACTGACGGGGCAGCTGGCCGGGGTCGAGGGGTCAGACAGCCCGGGACGACCCCTCCAGTCGTCTGTCGGGGCGAGCCATCGCGGAGCGGTCCACCCGTATGGCTCGGCGCGTCGAGAGCGTCTCGACCCCGCTCCATCCCGCGAGATGACACCGATAGTGGTGTCATACGTGCTCGATCGTTCCTGCGGACCGTTCCGACATCGATAGTGGTGTCACCAGCGTCACTGGGCAGCACACCTAGCGG
>Ga0256867_10000051_pt1 | contig 39397 bp, 30 predicted proteins | sample RVTome_15_FD_185939 | JGI IMG/M metagenome (GOLD analysis project Ga0256867, IMG submission 185939) | Soil microbial communities from uranium-contaminated site in the Upper Colorado River Basin, Wyoming, United States - RVT150D86 (HiSeq) ... | reverse complement strand
ACAACCCGCAGATGCGCCAGGCGTACCTCGGCGAGCTCTGAGGCGGGCGCCGTGCCGGTGCCCTTCGTCGACGGCCCCGAGCTCCTCCGGCGCCTTCCCATGCGTGCCGCGATCGACGCGCTCGAGGTGGCGTTCCGAGACGGCGATCCGTCCGAGGGCCAGCTCCGCACCCACGTTCCGACGCCGGCCGGTTCCTTGCTGGTGATGCCCGCGGCGGGGGAGCCGGGGGTCGGCGTGAAGCTCGTGACCCTGACGGAGGCGAACCCGGCGGCGGGCTTGCCCTTCATCCATGCGCTCTACGCGTTGTTCGATCCGAGCACGCAGGCGCCTCGTCTGCTGGTCGACGGGGCCGCTCTGACCGCGTTGCGGACGGCGGCCGTTAGCGGGCTCGCCACCGAGCTGCTGGCGCGCGAGGACGCCCGTCGCCTAGTGATCTTCGGAGCCGGCGTCCAGGCCCGGGCTCACCTCGAAGCGATGGCGGCGGCCCGGCCGCTGACAGACGTTGTCGTGGTGAGCCGCACGCCCGAAGATGCCCACGCGCTCGTGCGACGCGCTCGGGCGACGGGCCTCGATGCCGACGTGGGCGGTCCCGACGCGGTCTCGGCCGCGGACATCGTCTGCACGTGCACGACCGCGACCGAGCCGCTGTTCCACGGCTCGGAGCTCGCCGAGGGGGCCCATGTCAACGCCGTCGGCGCATACCGGCCCGACACCAGGGAGGTCGACACCGAGACGGTGCGGCGGGCGAAGGTCGTCGTCGAGACGCGCGAGGCGGCGCTCGAAGAGGCGGGCGACCTGCTGATCCCGATCGCCGAGGGCGCGGTCGGGCCCGGACACGTCGCGGGGGACCTCCGGGAAGTCGTGCAGGGCAAAGTAGCTCGGGAAGGCCACGCCGACGTGACCTTGTTCGAGAGCGTGGGGCTCGCGTTCGAGGACCTGGCCGTTGCGGGTGCGCTCGCGGCCACGATGTGACCGTGCCGGGAGAGGGGGTCGAACCCTCACGAGCCGAAGCTCACGGGATTTTGAGTCCCGCGCGTCTGCCAGTTCCGCCATCCCGGCCGGGGCATCCATAGACTAGCGGCCGCCCCATCGATGACCCTCCGCCTCCGACCTGCGCTCGCCTGCACCCTCGCCGTGGCCCTGACGGCCGTCGCCGCCTGCTCCTCGACGAGCGGCGAGGAGGTCTCCCTGAAGGTCGCCTTCCTGCAGGACCTGTCGGTCCCCGACCACGTTGACCTCGTCTCACCGTCGTTCCTGGCCTTCGACATGGTCGTGCAGCGCAGGCTCGAGGCTCGCGGCGTCTCCGTCGACGTCGTCCAGTTCGATACGCGTGGCGATGCGTCCACGGCGATCGAGATCGCTGGGCAGGTCGCGGGCGATCCGTCGTTCGTGCTCGCGGTCGCGGCCCCCTTCTGGCACGAGCCGACCGAGGTGGCTCACATCCTCGCGGAGGCCGGCGTGCCGACGATCAGTCTCTCGCCGGTCAGCGGCTCGCCATGGGTCTCACCGACGCCTCCCCCGGGGCTCGCCACGGAGCTGTGGAGACGCTTCGTGCCCGACCGGATCGCCGAGGCATCGTTGCTCGCAGACCTGGCCGATCTCCGGTCGCCGGCCGGAACACCCCAGCCCGTCTGTCTCGTCGACGATGGCAGCCGGTACGGTCGAGGCTTGGCCGGGCAGGTGGAGCGTGAGATCGGGGGATCGTCGACGTCGATCGACGGTTCTGAGCCGGTCACCGCCGCGGACGCGGTCGCCGCCGCGCGGTGTCCCGTCGTGGTGTGGAGCGGATTCCCTCCGGGAGCGCGCGACCTGGCGAGGGCGATGCGGGCAGCGGGTTCCTCCCGAGGCCGCCCGGTCGACCTCGCGGGCGACGCATTGAAGACCGCGATCCCGCCGACCTCACCCGCCGGTGACGGGCCGGTCGTCGGATCGGTCGCCTGTTCGTGCGTCGACGTCTCGACCGGGCTCGAGCTTCACAGCCGGCGCTTCGTGCACGCATACCAGTCGGAACACGGGCTCACTCCTGGCGTGTTCGCCGCGGAGGCATGGGACGCCGGGCGCGTGGTCGCCGACTGGATGGCCGCCGATGCGACCGACCGCGCGACGATGAGGGTCGCGTTCTCGACACTGATCACCTACGACGGGGTGGCGCGAGCCTACGTGTTCGACGGTGAGGGGGAGCTCGTCGGGGAGACGGCGCGGCTGTTCGCGGCGAGTGGCACCCGTTGGCTGCCGCTCCCCTCGTGAACGCGGTTCGGTGCCGGTCGAACCGGGAAGACCACGACGTGCGTAGTCCAAGCGGGGGGACCGTTCGGCTGGCGTTGCCCGCCGAAGCCCCCCGGCCTATAGTCCGGCGAGGGAGCGCGGCTGATGCGCCCCCTCTGGAAGGAGGCAGGATGCGCAAGTTCCGTTTCCGGTCGATCCTCGTGCTCGTGGCGGCGCTGTCGCTCGTCGCGGCGGCCTGCGGGGGCGACGACGAGCCGACCGAGCCCGCTGGAGGTGCCACCGGCGGTACCACGGGTACCGGTGCGTGCGCCGACGCAGACACGGCGGCGGGCGACCTGCTCGCACAGATCTGCAGCGACGGTGTGATCAGGGTCTCGACCGACCCCGCCTACCCGCCGCAGTCCTCCCTGAACCCCGAGACCGGTGAGTACGAAGGCTTCGACATCGACGTCGCGACCGAGATCGCGAACCGCCTGGGCGCGACGATCGAATGGGAGACGCCGAAGTGGGAGGCGATCATCGCCGGGAACTGGCAGGGTCGCTGGGACATGAGCGTGGGCTCCATGACGGTGACAGCCGAGCGCGCCGAGGTGCTCGACTTCACGCCCGCCTACTATTTCACGCCGGCGTCGATCGCCGTGTCGGAAGGGAGTGAGATCTCTTCGGCTGACGGCTTGGACGGTATGACCGTCGGTGTCTGCTCCGGGTGCACCTACGACTTCTTCCTGCAGGGCTCCCTCGACATCCCTGGGTTCGAGTTTCCGCCGCCACCAGCGGGAATCACCGTGAAGGGGTATGACACGGACACGACGGCCTTCCAGGCGCTCGAGTCGGGTCAGGTCGACGCCGTCATGTCGGCGACGCCGACGATCCAGGCCGCGATCGACAAGGGCCGTCCGATGCAGTTGCTGGGCGAGCCGCTCTTCTCCGAGCCGCTGTCGGTGGCCTTCGACAAGTCCTCGGAGGTCGACCAGGCCTCGCTGGTCGAAGCGGTCTCCGGCATCGTCGAGGAGATGCACGGCGACGGGACGCTGAGCGACATGTCCATGGAGTGGTACGGCGAGGACATCACGATCGACCCCAGCACGGGGTGATCGCGGGGCAGGAACGGGAGGCATAGGTGGCGACACCCGAGGTGGGGGCCGGGGAGACCCGGCCCCCCGCTCAGCGGCCGCAAGGCCGCATGGAAGGAATCTCCCAGGCGAGCGCTCGCATACCGTTCAAGCTGAAGGTCGCGGTCGTATGGATCGTGATCTTCCTGGTCCTCGCGTTCCTCTTCAACGCTGCGGACTTCGATACGCAGTTCATGCGCGATCGTGCGGACTTCGTCCTGAAGGGACTCACGTACACGATCCTGATCGCGCTCGCTTCGATCGTACTGGCCGTCGTGCTCGCGTTGCTGGGGGCATTGGGTCGGCTCTCGCGCAACCCGGTCGCCTACGGCGTCTCCGGCTTCTACGCCTCGTTCTTCCGGGGGACACCGCTCATCGTGCAGTTGTTCCTCATCACGTTCGCCCTGCCTGTGATCGTGGGGAACCTCGGGCTCCCGCAATCGTTCGAGGAGCTCCTGACCCTCGACCCGTTCGTCGCGGGCATCGTGGGCCTCGGTCTCAACTATGGCGCGTACATGACGGAGATCTTCCGAGCGGGCATCCAGTCGGTGAGCCACGGGCAGACGGAGGCTGCCGACGCGCTCGGGATGACCTACCCGCAGAAGATGAAGCGGGTCGTGCTCCCGCAGGCGTTCCGGGTGATCATCCCTCCGACCGGCAACGAGTTCATCGCGATGATGAAGGACACCGCGCTCGTCGGCTTCCTTGGTGTGGTCGTTGCCCAAGCCGAGATCTTCCGTCGGGCGCAGCTGGTGGCCGCTGCGGACTTCAAGCCGATCGAGGCTTACCTGCTCGCCGCAGGCATGTACTGGGCGCTTACCGCGGTCTTCACGTTCTTCCAGAGCCGGCTCGAACGCCGTATCAGCAAGGGCTACGTGCGAGGCGGTACGACCACCGCGAAGGAGAAGAAGGCGCAGTTCATGTCCGCGAGTGCCGCGGGTGGTGCCGGAGGGGGCGCGGGCATGGCGGAGATCGATACCGAGGAAGACGTCAGCGGACCCGAACTGAAAGGGCAGGGGCATTGACGAGCGTCGGAAACGGCCAGGCCGTCGTCAGGGTCGAGAACCTCTACAAGCGGTTCGGCGACCTCGAGGTGCTCAAGGGCATCGACATGGAGGTCGACAAGGGCGAGGTCGTCGTGATCTTCGGCCGCTCCGGATCGGGCAAGAGCACACTGCTGCGCTGCGTGAACTTCCTCGAGGACCCCACCTCGGGCATGATCGAGGTCGCGGGCGTGCGCCTGGAGGGCGGGCACCGCACGAAGGGCAAGCGAGAGCAGGTCCGTCAGCTTCGCATCAAGGCGGGCATGGTGTTCCAGTCGTTCAACCTGTTCCCGAACATGACCGTGATCGGCAACGTGACCGAGGGTCCGATCACCGTGAAGGGCATCCCGGAAGGCGACGCTCGCTCGATCGGCATGGACCTGCTCGCCAAGGTCGGGCTCTCCGACAAGGCCGATGAACATCCGATCCGACTGTCGGGGGGACAGCAGCAGCGCGTGGCCATCGCGCGGGCGCTCGCGATGGAGCCCGAGGTGATGCTGTTCGACGAGCCGACGTCGGCGCTCGACCCGGAGCTGATCGGTGAGGTGCTCGCGGTCATGAAGTCGCTCGCGACCGATCTGCACATGACGATGATGGTGGTCACCCACGAGATGGGATTCGCGCGCGAGGTCGCGAACCGCATGATGTTCTTCAACGAGGGTGTGATCCTCGAGCAGGGCACCCCCGACGAGATGATCAACCACACGAAGTACCCCGAGACGAAGAAGTTCTTCGAAGCGGTGCTTTGAGCTCGCGGCTCCGCGAGCAGCCCCCGGTCTCGACGCTTGGTTCAGGGTCGCGGCGCGTCCGTCTCCGAACTCTCGACCCAAGGTTGCGGGTGGCGCCCGGCGGCTTCCCCAACGAGATGACGGGCCGCGATGCCCCTCGGGTTCGATCACGCCTTCCCCATACGCGATCGTTCCCTGTCGACCATCGCGGCCCGTCAAACTGTGGTCCCGTGCGACCTGGTCGGCTCGGTTGCCCGTGCCGCCCGCGGCCTCGCGGGACCGTCGCGAACGATAAACGCGAGGTTGAGACCTGTCAACTCGGCATGCTCGATGCGGCACAAACGGTTTCGCTCGAATCCGCAGGTCAGAGGCCTGAATGGGGGTCCCCCGAAAGAGTGACAGGAAACGATGTCGGCCGTCAGGCAGGTAGCACGCGGGCTTCGCCCCGCAGACGGAGCGAGACTGTGGCGCCGGCCACGAGGTCGGGATGCGGTCCGATCAGCCGAACATCCACGCGCTCGCCTTCGGCCGTGCGGCAGCGGACCAGTTGGTCGTGACCGAAGAACTCGACGTGCTCGACCGTGGCAGCGCCGCGAGGATCGGCGGCGATCTCGACGGACTCGGGTCTGATCAGCACCTCGCAGGCGCCGTCGGCGAGCCCGGGCGCCGGCACATCTCCGAGCGACGATCGAGCGAGACCTCCGGCGATCGATGCAGCGACGAGGTTCGCCTGGCCCACCATGCGTGCCACGCCGGCGTCGACGGGTGCCGTGTAGACCTCGAACGGCGAACCCATCTGTCGGACGCTGCCGTCGAGCATCACCGCGACGCGGTCGGAGATCGACAGCGCCTCCTCCTGGTCGTGTGTCACGAACACGGCGGTCGTGCTCGTCGCCTCGAGCAGCGCCCGCACCTCGGAGCGGACCTCCGCCCGTAGCTGCGCGTCCAGGTTCGAGAACGGCTCGTCGAGCAGCACCAGGTCGGGGCCCGGGGCGAGGGCGCGGGCGAGCGCGACGCGTTGCTGCTGGCCCCCCGAGAGTTCGTGCGGCATGCGATGGGCGAGACCGTCCAGCCGTGCGAGCGCGAGCATCTCGCCGACCCGGCCGTCGGGGTGGCCGTCGAGGCCGAACGCGACGTTGCCGGTGACGTCGAGATGGGGGAAGAGCGCCCATTCCTGGAAGACGAGACCGACCCGCCGCCGTTCCGGGGGCACCCATGTGTGGCGGTCGGCCACCGTGCGTCCGAGCACCCGGACCGCTCCGTCGTCGGGGTACTCGAGACCGGCGATCAGCCGCAGGGCGGTGGTCTTGCCGCATCCACTGGGACCGAGCAGGGCCACGAGCTCGCCGCGCCTCACCTCGAGGTCGAACCCGTCAAGGGCGACGGCGGCGCCGAACCGCTTCGACAACCCCTCGCAACGCAGCAGCACGTCGCCGCCGGTCATTCCGGTCGTACCTCCTGCAGGTGCCCGACGTCGAGGCGGCGCGAGAGCAGGTAGAGAGGTCCGGCGCTGACCGCGATCAGCAGCAGGGCGGGCGCCGCCGCCTGCGAATACGCCCCGATCGAGGCCCACGACCACACCGCCGTGGCGAGCGTCTCGAATCCGGTCGGACGAAGCAGCAGCGTGGCCGGTAGCTCCTTCATCGCGGTCACGAACACCAAGGCGAGCCCGGCGAGCATCGGACGGGAGACGAGCGGCACGGTGACGGTCCGGAAGACGCTCCGCCTCGAACGTCCGAGCGAGCGGCCGGCCTCCTCGAGGCGAGGGCTCAGCTGCAGCAGCGCTCCGCGCAGCGGCTCGGTGCTCTGAGGAAGGAACAGCACGACGTAGGCGACGACGACGAGCGGCAGCGACTGGTACAGCCACGGGAGCGCGTTCGCGGCGAGGAAGACGAACGCGAGCGCGACCACGAGACCCGGCAGGGCGTAGCCGACGTAGCTCGAGCGTTCGGCGGCGCGGGCCAGGACACCGGGGTACCGCGTCGAGACGAGTGCGACCGGGAAGGCGGCCGCGAGCGCGAGCATGGCGCCGGCGGCCGACACCGATACGGCCCCGACGGCGGCGCGCGCGACCGGCGCCGGGTCGATGCCGTCGAGGGCGCCGGCGACGAACCGATCGAGCAGCGAGATCGTCGGCATGCCGAGCGCGACGAGCGCGACCGTCGACACCGCGGCGAAGGCAGGCCAGCGCCAACGCCGCAACGGCAGTCGTCGCGGCCGGCGAGAGGCTCCCGCGCCGGTGCGGAAGTACCGAGCCCGCCCACGCGCCCGCTGCTCGGTGGCGAGGATCGCGATCGCGACGGCCACGAGCATCAGCGACAGGATCGCTGCGGGCGTGCGGTCGAACGCCGATCGGTACTGCACGAAGATCGCCTGGGTGAACGTCTCGTAGCGCATCAGCGAGACGGCGCCGAAGTCGTGCACGACGTAGAGCGCGACCAACAGTCCCCCCGCGGCGATCGCCGGCCGCAGCAGGGGCAGAGTCACCCGCCGGAACGAATCGCGTCTCGGCGATCCGAGGGTGCGCGAGGCTTCCTCGAGCGAAGGATCCAGCCCGCGCAGGCCGGCGGCGGCCACCAGGAAGACGTAGGGATAGGTGAACAGGCTCAGGGCCAGCCAGGCACCCCAGAATCCGGAGACCGTCGGCACGTGCTCCAGGGCGAGTGCCCCCGCGAGCAGTCCGTCGTTGCCGAACCAGGCCTGGATCGCGAACGCCCCGACGTAGCTGGGCACGACGAGGGGCAGGGCCAGCAGCACGGCGAACGTACGCGCACCGGGGAGGTCGGTTCGCACGACCAGCCACGCGAGGGGCACGCCCAGCGCGATGCACGTGGCGGTGACCGCGGCCGCGAGGCCCAGCGTCCGAACGCCGAGCATCAGCGTGTCGACCCGCAGCACGGTGTCCCAGGCCTCGGCCGAGGCGCCGGCGGCGCGGATGCCCAGGTATAGGATCGGGGTGAGAGCCACGGCACTGACACCCAGCACCGCGAGGCCGAGACCGGCTGGAACCGAGCGGGCCGGCCGAGCCCGTCCGATCGCGACACGCTCGTCGGTTCGGTCCACCTGACGTTTCCCCTCCGGTACGCCCGACGGTCGAGCGCGCGTCAGCCTAGGAATCGCGTCATGACCCGTCAACGCGCTCGGGCCTTGACGCAAATCCTACCCTCCCGATAGGGTTTCGCCGCAATTGGCAGGAACTGTTCGGCTCTCCTAACACAACCTGAGGCCGAGGGGGACGATCGAGGCATGGAACCGAGCGCCGCGGAGCGACGTTCGATCGGCGCGAAGCTGCTGGCGCTGGCGCCTCCGGACGGAGGATCGGGCGCCGAGGCCGGGCGCATCGACCTGGTTCGCCTGACGATCGCGTCGGTGCTGTCCCTCGCCCTCGCGGCGGGCGTCGCCTGGGGCCTGTACCTCCTGATCGACGGCGGCCAGCTTTCCCTGACGCTCGCCGCTCTCGTCCGCCGACCCGACCTCGTGGTCGCGTTCGTCGCGACCTACCTCGGCGCGTTCTCCCTTCGGGCCGTTGCCTGGAACTGGCTGCTGACCCACCGCCGGTCGTTCGGCACCCTGCTCGGAATCTTGCACGTCGCGCTGTTCGCGAACCACGTGCTGCCCGCGAAGCCCGGCGACGTGATCCGGGGATGGCTGCTGTACCGCACGGGTGTCCCCGCCGCCGAGTCGGGGGTCACCACCGTCGCCTCCCGTCTGCTCGACGTCGCATCGCTCGTGCTCCTGCTCGTCGTGCTCGGGCCGCTCGTCGTGACCGACACCGGCTTCATCGGGCCGATCGTCGCCTCGGCGGCCGGCGTGGCCGCCCTCGCCGTCGCGATCGCGGCGATCCCCCGGATCCCGGCGCGGCTCGTCGACAGGCTGCCCCCGCTCCTCGGGCGGGCCGTGCGGGCTACCGCCGCCGCCGCCGCCGATCTGCCTCGCGGGAAGGCGGCTGCCTCGGTCTTCCTGCTGGTCCTGCCGAGCTGGGTTCTCGAGGCCGGCGTGTTGTGGTCGGTCGCCCAGGCGGCGGGTGTGCCAGTCGGCGTGCCCGAGGCGGTCGCCGTCACCGCGTTCACGATCGTCTTCCAGGCGGTGCAGGTGACGCCCGGCAACATCGGCGTCTACGAGGCGACGATGACGGCGGGCCTCGTGGCGGTCGGGGTGCCGGCGGAGACGGCGCTGGTGCTCGCCGCGGTCACCCACGCGTTGAAGTTCGTCTACTCCTACGTCGGCGGGGTCGTGGTGTTGGGCACCCACGGGGTGCGCTCGGGGCTCCGCTGGCTGCGCGATCGCCGGCGCGTCACCGCGGGGTCCGTCGAGATCGTGGCCGCCCGGGCGTGGAACGTGCTGAACGAAGGGAAGCCGTTCACGATCGTGTTCAGCCTCGGCGTGTACGGGCTGGTGTGGCTCGCAGGAGGGCTGGGCTCGGTGAGCTCGGCCGAGGCTGCCCGCGGCGTCGCGCTGGCAGCGCCGCTCGCCGTCGTCTGGTACCGGTTCGACTTCCCGCTGCGGCTCCGCGCGCTCCTGTGGTGCCTCGTGGGCCTGTTCGTCGTCTGCTTCGGTCCGCCGAGCCTCGCACTCGTCGCGACCGCGCTCGCGCTCTACCTGCTGTTCACGGTGGTGCTCTGGGGGAGCGTCTACTACCACCTGCGGATCGGCACGCCGCTCTCGAACGTGCTGCGGTTCTGGAAGCTCGTGCTCGAGAACCCCGACACGACGAGCGCGAACTTCCTGGAGCAGATGCCGAAGGTCGTGCTCCTCACGGGGATCGCCGCTCTGGGGGCCTGGGGGTCCGCGGCCGGCGGTGCGTCGATCGTCGCGATCCTCGGGTTCACGACGGCCGTGGCGGTGATCTCGCTCTTCGCGCATCGATGGCTCTTCACGTGGCGCCCACACCTCCCGACGACGCCACGGCCGGTCGAACCCTCCGCGGATGCTCCGGCCGAGCGGGTGTTGATGATCGTGATCGACGGGTGCCGCCTCGACCGGCTCGAAGAAGCGCGGACACCCGTGCTCGACCGTCTGGCTCGCGAGGGCCTGTGGTGCGGCGGCATGGAGACGGTCTATCCGGCTCGCACCGTGACGGGCTTCAGCTCGATGCTCACAGGCGCGCGGCCCGAGGTCCACGGCCTCCGCAGCAACTTCGTTCCGCGGCTGGGGGTTCGATGCGAGAGCGTCTTCACGGTGCTGCGCCGGGCCGGTCGGAGGGGCACCCTCGTCGGCATCGCCCACCTCGTCGACGCGTTCGGCGACGACGTGCGCCCCGTCACCGCCGTGCAGCACAACGACCGCATCGATCCCTCCTTGATCGCGGAGGCGAAGCAGGAGCTCCTCGAGCACGACCCCGATCTGCTCGTGCTGCAGCTGCTGAGCGTCGACCAGACCGGGCACGCGCGAGGGAGCTACCGCGAGGAGTACCTCGCGAAGATCGAGGTCACCGACGAGCTGATCGGCGGCTTCCTCGAGTGGGCGGCCGAGGAAGGATTCCTCGACGGGGCCACGGTGATCGTCACCGCCGACCACGGGCAGGGCAAGGGGGTCGGCGGGCACGGGCATCTCGGGCCGGGGGAGCGGTCGGTGCCGTTCCTGATGTGGGGCGCCGGCGTGCCGTCGGGGGCGGTGCTCGAGGGCATCCGATCGCTCACCGACGTCGCTCCCACCGTCACCTGGTTGCTGGGAGAGCGCTCGCCGGCTCAGTCGGTCGGTCGCCCCGTGGTGGGGCCGCCGGCCGGACCCCGGCCGCTCGCCGTGATCATCCCGGCCCACAACGAGACCCGGAACCTGCCGGACGTGCTGCTCGCGATCCCCCACGAGCTCGGCCCCACCGAGGTGATCGTGGTCGATGACGCCTCGACCGACGACACGGCCGCCGTCGCCGCGGCCCTCGGCGCGTCGATCGTGTCGCTCGGGTGGCGTCACGGGCTCGGCGCCGCCCTCCGCGCCGGTCTGGAGGCCGCCCGGACGATCGATCCGTGGGCGGCCGTCTACCTCGACGCCGACGGGGAGTACGACCCTCGCGAGATCCCCGAGCTGCTCGCCCCGATCCGAACGGGCGAGGCCGACTACGTGCTGGGGTCGCGGTTCGCGGGCTCGATCGACTCGATGCATCCGTCGAAGCGGCTCGGCAACCGGTGCTTCACCGCGCTGCTGTCGGCACTGGCCGCACGGCGAATCAGTGACGGCCAGACCGGCTTCCGAGCCTTCGGTCCCGATGCGCTGGCGGTGGCCGAGATCGTGCACGACTACAACTACGCACAGGTCCTCACGCTCGACCTGCTGAGCAAGGGCCTGCGCCTGGCCGAGGTGCCGATCACGTACCGCCGTCGCACCGAGGGCCGTTCGTTCGTCCGCCTCGACTACCTCTGGCGTGTGCCGATCGGCATCGCCCGGGAGCTGATCACAAGGTGAACACGGCGTCCGAGATCCGGGCGTCCGAGAGGAAGGAGCACGACACGATGAGAGGAACGTTGCGATCCACCGCTCGCCGGCTCGGCATCGCCATGCTCGCGATCGGCCTCGCGGCCTTCGCGATGGCCTGTGACGGTGAGGACCGCCCAGGCGTCGAGGTGATCGAGGAGGGCGGGTCCGGCACGTCCTCGGGCACCGGAACCGGGACCGGGACCGGGACGGGCACCGGCTCCGCCAGCGGCACCGGCGAGTTCCCCGAAGGGGTCGTGGAGCCCAAGCCCGACGGCGCCACGCAGGTCGACGTGACGCTCGCGGAGTGGAACGTGACGCCCGCAGAAGGGTCGGCGCCCGCCGGCGAGATCTACTTCCTCGCTTCGAACGAGGGTGAGGATCCGCATGAGCTCGTCGTCGTAAAGAGCGACCTCGAGCCGGGCGACCTCCCGGTCGAGGACGGCGCGGTCGTCGAGGACGAGCTCGACTTCCGCGGCGAGATCGAGGGGTTCGCCTCGGGCACCCAGGCATCGGGCGTCTTCGACCTCGAGGCAGGGCGGTACGTGCTGTTCTGCACCATCGTCGAGGAAGAGGGCGGCGAGCTCGAGTCGCACTACGAGCTCGGCATGCACACCGAGTTCACGGTGGAGTGACGATGGCCGAGTCACCCCGGTCCCTCCGCCGCCGCCGCACGATCGCCGGGCTGCTGGCGTTCGTTGCGGCGGCGGCGGCCCCCGCGTGCTCGAGCGACGGCAGCGACACGCTCACGATCTACTCGGGCCGCGAGCAGTCGCTGGTCCAGCCGCTGTTGGAGCGCTTCGCCGAGGAGGAGGGCGTCGCGATCGAGGTCCGATACGGCGACACCGCTGAGCTGGCGGCCACGCTGCTCGAGGAGGGCGACGGCAGCCCCGCCGACGTGTTCTTCGCGCAGGACGCGGGCGCGCTCGGCGCGCTCGACGCCGCCGGCATGCTCCAGCCCCTGCCCCGGGAACTGCTCGACCTCGTGGTACCCCGGTTCCGGGCCGCCGACGGCGACTGGATCGGGTTCTCGGGCCGCGCCAGGGTCGTGGCGCATTCGACCGATCGACTCGAGGCCGAGGATCTTCCCGACTCGATCCTCGACTTCACCGATCCGGAGTGGCGGGGGCGCATCGGCTGGGCGCCGACGAACGGCTCGTTCCAGTCGTTCGTCACCGAGCTGCGGCAGGTCCAAGGCGAGGACGGCGCCCGCGCGTGGCTCGAGAGCATCCAGGCGAACGATCCGGTGAGCTACGAGAGCAACATCCCGGCCGTGCTCGGGATCGCCGACGGCGAGGTCGACGTGGCGTTCGTGAACCACTACTACCTGTACATCCTGCGCCAGGAGGAGGGTGAGGACTTCCCCGTCGAGAACGGGTTCATGGCCCCCGGCGACCCGGGCTCGCTGGTGAACGTCGCGGGATCGGGCATCCTCGGCACCGCGGACTCGACCGAGGACGCCCAGGCGTTCATCCGCTTCATGCTCGGGGACGAGGCGCAGCGGTACTTCGCGACGGAGACGTTCGAGTACCCGCTCGCCGACGGGGTGCCGGCCGAGCCCGAGCTCCGCCCGCTGTCGGAGATCACGCCTCCGGACGTTCCGCTGAGCGACCTGTCGGACCTGCCGGGCACGCTCGAGCTGCTCCACGAGACGGGGGTGCTGCCCTGAGCATCTCGCTCGGCCGCCGTGCTCCCGAGGCCACCGGTTGGTTCGCGCGGCGACTGCTGCCGGCGGTGGTGCTCGGGCTGATCCTCGCGGCCGCCTTCACGGCCTCGATCGGGCTGCGCGCCAGCCGGGGCGCTTCGATCACGGGAGACGAGCCGTTCTACCTGCTCACGACACAGAGCCTGCTCGACGACGGCGACCTGGACCTTCGGCAGCAGTACGAGCGCAGGTCCTACGAGGTCTTCTTCGATCATGCCGATGGCCTGTGGCAGCAGTCGGTGCCGCGGGCCGACGGCATGCTGCTGAGCCCGCACAATCCCGGGCTGTCGGTGCTCGTGATCCCCGGCTTCGCGATCGGCGGCCTCGTGGGCGTACAGGCGCAGCTGCTCGCGATGGCCGCCGTGACGTTCGCGCTCGCCTTCGTGCTCGCCCGAGCGGTCACCGGTGCGGCGGCCTGGTCGTGGTGGGCCACGCTGGCGGTGGGTCTGTGCGCGACCCCGTTCGTGTACTCGACCGACATCTACCCGGAAGCCCCTGCCGCGCTCGCGCTCATAGGGGCGCTCCTCGTGATCGTGTTGGGCCCGCAGAGGATCGACGTCGGACGCGCGGCCGCGGTCGTGGCGCTGCTCTCCGCGATCCCGTGGCTGGGCGTGAAGTACCTGCCGCTGTCGGTCGTGGTGGGCGCCTGGCTCGTGTGGCGCGCGACCCCGCGCGCTCGAGTGGTCGCTGCGGGGCTCGCTGCAGCATCGTCGGCCGCGTTCATCGGCTGGCACCTCTCGGTGTTCGACGGCCTCACCCCGTACGGGGTCAACACGGTCTACGCGGGCGGGTCCACCTCGGAGATCGTGGCCGATCACCTCTCGTTCGGCGACCGCGTGTACCGGCTCTGGGGGGTCTTCGTCGACCGCCGGTTCGGGATCGGGCGGTGGGCGCCCTTGCTGCTCGTCGCCGTTCCGGGAATCGTGTTGGCCCGGCACCGGCGAGGGGCCGCCCGCATCGTCGGGGGCCTGATCGCGGTGCAGCTCGGCATCGCGACGTTCGTCGTGATCACGATGATGGGCTGGTGGTTCCCCGGGCGCACGATGATGACGGTGCTGCCGATGTTCGCGATCCCTCTCGTCGAGGTCTGGCGGAAGGCGCCCACGCTGGGGCGCGCGGCGATCGTGGGCGTGGCCGGATGGTCGGTGCTCACCACCGTTCTCCTGGCGATCGCAGGGCATCGACGCGAGGTGGTGCTCGCGGTCGACCCCTTCACGATGACGGCCGCACCGTTCCGGCTGATGGCAGGACTGTTCCCCGACTACCGCGCGTGGACGGTCGGGACGTGGGTGCTCACGAGCCTGTGGCTGATCGCCTGCGCCGCCGCCGTGGCCTGGGCGGCGTCAGCCCGTGTCGACCCAGAGGTTGTCGGACAGGTGAGGGCCGAGCGCGGCGACGGCGCCACCGACGTCGAGGGTGAGGGTGCCGTCGGGGCCCCGCTGCACCACCGTGAACGTCGCGCCGGGCATCAGTCCGCTCTCCTCGAAGAACCGCATCACGTCGAGCTCGAGCTCGAGGTCCTCGGTGAGGCGCCGGAGCGTCACTGACGAGCCGGGCTCCACGTCGCGAAGGGCGACGAGGTTCGAGACGTCGGTCTCGTGGGCCGAGCCCGGGATCGGGTTGCCGTGCGGACACGCGCCGGGATCGTGGAGGATCACGACGAGCCGCTCCTCGACCTCGGCCGAGATCACGCGTTCCCACCGTTCGGCCTCTTCGTGCGCCTTGTGCCAGGGGAGGCCGATCACGTCGATCAGCAGGTGTTCGGCGAGCCGATGGCGCCGCACGAGCGAGACGGCCATGTCACGACCCTCGTCGGTGAAGCCGAGCGTGCGCCCGTCGGCGGCCACGAGACCGTCGGCGATCAGACGCTTGATCTGCTCGGAGACCGACGCCCGGCTCACGCCCATCCATCGGGCGATCTCGGCCTGCACCATCGGGAAGCCTTCCTCCTCGATCTCGTAGAGCACCTCGAGGTAGGCCGCCGAGGGATGGCGGGTCGCGGTGGCGGCGTCGGTCGTCATCGGCGGAGACTACGATACGGGTGTGACCCCTCCGAAGCGAACCGCGACGGCGGAGCGGTCCGCCGAGCCCGACGCTTCCCGCCGTCTCTTCCTGCTCGACGGGCATTCGCTCGCCTACCGCGCGTTCTTCGCGCTGCCCCCGACGCTCGCGACCTCGAGCGGCACGCTCACGAACGCGGTCTACGGCTTCACGAGCATGGTGATCAAGCTCCTGGCCGAGGAGAAGCCAGACCTGATCGCGGTCTTCTTCGACGCGGGCAAACCCACGGTCCGCCTCGCCAAGGACGCCGAGTACAAGGCGGGCCGACGCGAGACCCCGCAGGACTTCACGTCGCAGCTGGGCCTGATCGAAGAGGTGCTCGAGGCGATGCGGATCCCGGTGCTCCGCATCGCCGACGGCAACGAGGCCGACGACGCGATCGGCACGCTCGCGCTGCGCGCCCACGAGCAGGGCGTCGACGCCACGATCGTGACGGCCGACCGCGACTTCTTCCAGCTCGTGCGACCCGGCGTCACCGTGATGTTCAACCGAAAGGGCATCAGCGACATCGTCCGGTACGACGAGCAGGCCGTGACCGAGCGCTACGGCATCACGCCCGCCCAGTACCTGGATTTCGTGGCGCTCAAGGGCGACACGAGCGACAACATCCCCGGCGTGCCTGGCGTCGGCGACAAGACGGCGGCCAAGCTCGTGAGCCAGTTCGGCACCGTCGAGGAGCTCGTCGCGCACACCGACATGCTCAAGGGCAGGCAGAAGGAGAACGTCGAGGCGACTGCCGGCCGGCTGGAGCTCAACAAGGACCTCGCCCGCATCGACACCGACATCGACCTGCCGGTGACCCCCGGCGACTGCGTGATGGGGGAATGGGACACCGACGAGGTACGGCGCCTGTTCACGTCGCTCGAGTTCCGGTCGCTGTTCGACCGGCTACAGGAGATCGGCACCGTGAAGCCGAAGGTCGACGTGGCCGAGCTCGACCTGCGCGAGGTGTCGGCCGACGAGCTCGCGTCGGTGTGGGCAGGCGGCGCACCGGTGGGGGTCCGACTCGACGCAGACGAGGATTCGGTGCGGGGCGCGGCGATCTCGGCCGGAGGGGCACAGGCGGCCTACGCCGCGCTCGATGGGGTGAAGCCGCTTGCCGTGTTCCTCGCCGACGCCGACGCGCCGAAGTGGACCCACGACGCGAAGTCGCTCGAACGGGTGGCGTTGCGTTCGGGCAGCCCGATCGAGGGTGTCACGTTCGACACGATGCTCGCCGCATACCTCCTCGATCCGGCGACGGCCGACTACCCGCTCCGCACCCTCGCCGAGACCTACCTGGGCGCCGACGTCCTCGGCGCGGTCGAAGGTGAGGAGGCCGAGGAGGGCCAGCTCTTCGCCGACTCCTCGTGGCGCTCGATCGCGGCCGAGGCCGCTGCGGTCGCCCTGCTCGCGCCGGTGATGGAGGAGCGCATCGAGAAGCAGGGCCTCCGCTCGCTGCTCGACGACGTCGAGCTGCCGCTCTCGTCGGTGCTCGCTCGCATGGAGGCTCGCGGCATCCGACTCGACGTCGACTACCTCGCGGAGATGGGGGAGTCGGTCCGCGACCGCATGGCCACGCTGAAGGCCGACGTGTACACGCACGCCGGGGAGCAGTTCAACCTGAACTCGCCGCCGCAGCTGCGGAAGATCCTCTACGACCAGCTCGGCCTGCAACCCGGGAAGCGAACCCCGAAGGGCGAGCTGTCCACCGACGCGAGCGTGCTCGAGAAGCTCCGCGACGCGCACCCGATCGTCGACGCCCTGCTGTCGTGGCGCGAGCTCGACAAGCTGAATTCCACGTACCTCGAGGCGCTGCCGAAGCTCGTCGACGCGCGTGACGGCCGTGTGCACACGACGTTCGTGCAGACCGCCGCGGCGACCGGGCGGCTGTCGTCGACGAACCCGAACCTGCAGAACGTGCCGATCCGCACCGAGCTCGGCCGGCAGATCCGGCGCGCGTTCGTCCCCGGTTCCGGCGACCAGGTGCTGCTGGTGCTCGACTACTCGCAGATCGAGCTGCGCATCCTCGCGCATCTGTCGGGCGACGAGGGGTTGCGAGCCGCGTTCGAGAGCGGCGAAGACATCCACACGGCGACCGCAGCTCGCGTGTTCGGACTTCCCCTCGACTCGGTGGACCCGCTGTCTCGATCACGAGCCAAGATGGTGAACTACGGTCTGGCGTACGGCATGAACGCCTGGGGGCTCGCGCAACGCCTCGACATCGCGCCCGACGAGGCGCAGGAGATCATGGACGCGTACTTCGCGTCGTTCCCCGCGATCCGCGAGTACCTCGACAACCAGGTCGGGCATGCGACCGTCGAGGGGTTCACCGAGACGCTGCTCGGCCGGCGGCGGTACATCCCCGAGCTCCAGGCGGCGAATCCGCGGGTGCGCGACATGGGGCGCCGGCAGGCGCTGAACGCCCCCATCCAGGGCAGCGCGAGCGACGTGTTCAAGGTGGCGATGATCCGTGTCGCCGAGGCGCTTCGAGACGCGCCTGACCTCGACTGCCACATGATGCTCACGGTCCACGACGAGCTGGTGTTCGAGGTGCCCGAGGCGAACGTGGAAGCCGCGGCGGAGCTCGTGAAGGAACGCATGGAGCGCGCGGTCGAGCTCGAGGTGCCGTTGCGTGCCGACGTCGGCTGGGGCACCAACTGGTCCGACGCCGCGCCGGCCGGCCACTGACCGCTCGTTGACGGCGTTTCCGCCGGACACCTACCCTGTGCACGGCCGCGGGTTCGCTCGCGTGCCACTCGCACAATCCCAAACCGCGAGTGGTGAGCCCCGTGTGCCGGGAGGAGAACCACACGATGAGTGACGAGACGACGGCCGCCCCCGAGGCGCCCGAGAGCGAAGCGGCCCCTGAGGCCTCCACCGAGGAGGTTCCCGCCGCTGACACCGCCGCTACGCAGCCGGCGCCCGCACCGGCGCCGCCGCCGATCGAGCCCCGCCCTGCGGCGAACGCGGCATCCGCTCCTCCGCCGCCCGCCGACGGCAAGGACTACACGCCCGAGGAGCTGGTCCAGGCGCTCGAGGCGTCGTTCCACGACTTCGGCGACGGCGACATCGTCGAGGGCGACGTGGTGAAGATCGACCGTGACGAGGTGCTGCTCGACATCGGCTACAAGAGCGAGGGCGTGATCCCGAGCAAGGAGCTCTCGATCCGCCACGACGTCGACCCGAACGAGGTCGTGACGGTCGGCGACCACATCGAGGCCCTGGTCCTGCAGAAGGAGGACAAGGAAGGCCGCCTGATCCTGTCGAAGAAGCGGGCCCAGTACGAACGCGCGTGGGGTCGGATCGAAGCGGTCATGAACTCGGGCCAGACGATCAAGGGCCCGGTGATCGAGGTCGTGAAGGGCGGCTTGATCCTCGACATCGGGTTGCGGGGGTTCTTGCCGGCGTCGCTCGTCGACCTGCGGCGCGTGCGCGACCTACACCCGTTCGTCGGCACCGAGCTCGAGGCGAAGATCATCGAGCTCGACCGCAACCGCAACAACGTCGTGCTGAGCCGGCGCGCCTTCCTCGAGGAATCGCAGAGCGAGGGGCGCAAGAAGTTCCTCGAGGGTCTGCAGAAGGGCGAGCGGCGCAAAGGCACGGTCAGCTCGATCGTGAACTTCGGGGCGTTCGTGGACCTCGGCGGCGTCGACGGGCTCGTGCACGTGAGCGAGCTGAGCTGGAAGCACGTCGACCACCCTCAAGAGGTCGTCACGGTGGGCCAGGAGGTCGAGGTCGAGGTGCTCGACGTCGATCTCGAGCGCGAACGCGTGTCGTTGTCGCTGAAGGCCACCCAGGAGGATCCTTGGAAGGAGTTCGAGCGTACTTCGAAGGCGGGCGCGATCATCACCGGGCAGGTGACCAAGCTCGTGCCGTTCGGCGCGTTCGTGCGCGTCGCGCAGGGCATCGAGGGACTCGTGCACATCTCCGAGATCTCCCACGAACACGTCGATACGCCCGAGTCGGTGCTGTCGGTCGGAGACGAGGTGCAGGTCAAGGTGATCGACGTCGAGGTGAACCGCCGTCGCGTGAGCCTGTCGATGCGGCAGGTGTCGTCGCCGCCCGCGCGCGAACCCGAGATCAAGGCCGAGCCCGAAGCTCGCCGCGAGCCCACGCCGGAGATGGTGTCGACGATCCAGATCCCCGACGACATCCTCGCCGCTGTGGCCGAGGCCGACGCGGCGCGCGAGATCGAGCCGGCGCCTCCCGCGCCCACGCCGGAGCCCCCCGCAGAGCCCGAGCCCGAACCGGGGGCATCCGAGGGAACCGCCGAGGCCGCCGTTACCGAGCCGATCGAGGAGACGGAGGTCGAGGAGGCGGCCGCCGCCCCCATGGCGGAGGTCGCGGCCGACGACGCGATCGTCGCGGAGGCCGAGGGTGACGACGCGACTGCGGAGGCCGACGTCGAGGTCGCCGACGCTGCCGCCGAGTCGGCAGAGGAAGCCGCCGACGAGGAGGTCTCGCTCGAGGCGATCCTCGAGGACCTCAAGCGCCGCGAGGGCCGCTCCGAGTAGGGATAGCCGAGCCGGCGGCGGGTGCGAAGTGCTGCTGGTCGGCCTCACCGGGGGCATCGGGTCCGGGAAGTCCACGGTCGCAGGCATGCTCGCGAGGCGGGGCGCCGTCGTCCTCGACGCCGATCGGCTCGCTCGCGAATCCGTTGCTCCCGGCACGTCGGGCTTCGAGTCGGTGGTGGCTCGGTTCGGCGATGCTGTGATCGCCGACGACGGGGCGCTCGAGCGCGCGGCGCTCGCCGAGATCGTGTTCGCGGACGACGAGTCTCGGGCCGCCCTCGAAGCGATCGTGCACCCCGAGGTGCGGCGGCGGATCGCCGAGACCGTGGCGGCGCACGCGGACACCGACGACGTGGTCGTCGTGGATTCACCCCTGCTGATCGAGACGGGAGCGCACGAAGGGTTCGCGGTCCTGGTCGTCGTGACCGCTTCGATCGCCGGGCGCGTCGCCCGCCTCACCGCCCGAGGCATGTCCGAGCGTGACGTGCACGCCCGAATCGCCGCCCAGATGCCCCAGGAAGAGAAGGCCGAGCTCGCCGACGTGGTGCTCGACAACGACGGATCGAAGTCGGACCTCGAGGGCCAGGTCGACCGGCTCTGGGCCGACCTGAGCGAGCGAGCCCTATCATCGCGGGCGTGAGGTTCCGGGCGGTCCTGTTCGATGTCGGTGAGACGTTGGTGCATCCGGAGCCGTCGTTCCCCCAGCTGTTCGCGCGCATCGTGGGTGAAGCGGGGCACGAGCGCGATCCCGATGCCGTAGTTGCCGCGAGCGCAACGGTGAGGAGTCGCTTCAGCGAGGCGTCGCGCGACGGCGATCTCTGGACCCGGTCGCCCGAGACCTCGCGAACGTTCTGGCTCGACGTGTACGCGCGGATGCTGCGCGAGCTCGACCTGCCGAACCGCGACGGGCTGCGCGAGCGGCTGTACGACGGTTTCACCGACCTCGGGAACTACGCGCTCTTCGACGACGTGCCCGCGGCGCTGGATGCCCTGGAAGCCGATGGATTCATCCTCGGCATCGTCTCCAACTACGAGGCTTGGCTCGAGGACCTGCTGTCCACGCTCGGCGTTCGGGATCGATTCCCCGTGCGGGTGATCAGCGGCTTGGAAGGCATCGAGAAGCCGGATCCCCGCATCTATCGGCTCGGGCTGCAGCGGTCAGGCGTGTCCGCTCGCGAGGTCGCGTTCGTCGGCGACAACCCCGAGTTCGACGTCGATCCGCCGGCGGCGCTGGGCATGTTCCCGGTCTTGATCGACCGGCGGGAGCGGTATCCCGACCACGAGGGCACGCGCATCACCGACCTGCGCCAACTCGCCGATGTCCTGGGGTCGGCATGACCACGCGGCTCTTCGACCTGCAGCAGGCCGACGCCGCCCTGCCGATGCTCCGAGATCTCCTGCCGAGGGTCAGGGAAGCGCGGCAAGCCTTGATCGATGCCGCCGATCGCATCACGGCCGCGGTCGCGACCGACGGCGGAGGTGTCGCCGGGCACGACTGGTACGCCGCCCGAGACCGGTTGCGAGCCGACCTCACGACCCTGGCGGACGAGGGCATCCTGCTGCGCGACGCCGAGACGGGGCTCGTCGACTTCCCCGCCGAACGGGACGGGCGACCGGTGTTCCTGTGCTGGCGGCTGGGTGAAGACCGAGTGGCGTGGTACCACGACGAACGGGCGGGATTCGCGAATCGGCGCCCATTGTGAGTGAGACTCACCGTCCGATCGTGCTGGTGCTCGGGGCAGACGGAGGGCGGCCGCCGCCCGGCATCGACGCCGCCGTCGGGGCCGTCGAGCTCCGGTACGCACCCGACCTCGATCGCTGCTCGGCGGGGATGGGAGAGGCCGACGCCCTCTTCGAATGGATCCACGACCCGGCCTGGCTGCCCGCGGTGTGGGGCTCCGCGCGACGGGTGCGGTGGATCCAGACGGTGTCGGCCGGCGTCGACACCCTGCTGTTCCCCGAGCTGATCGCGAGCGACGTCGTCGTGACGAACGCCCGCGGCGTCTTCGAGGAGCCGATCGCGGAATGGGTGATCGGGGCGATGCTCGCGTTCACGACCGGGATGCACCGCTCGATCCTCGACCAGCAGCGGCGTGAGTGGACCACGGGCCGGACCGTCGAGCGGCTCGGCGGGGCGAGGCTCGTGATCGTCGGGCCGGGCCCGATCGGACGCGCCACCGCCGGGCGTGCCCAGTCGCTGGGCATGGCGGTCACGATGGTGGGACGCCGGCCTCGCGTCGACGCGACGTTCGGCGACGTGGTGGGCGTCGATCGTCTGCACGACGCTCTGGCCGACGCCGACCACGTCCTCGACGCGGTGCCGCTCACCGAGGAGACGCGCGGGCTGTTCGACGCGAAGGCGTTCGCGGCCATGCCCCGGCGGGCTCGCTTCTACAACGTGGGGCGGGGCGCCACGGTCGACGGGTCCGCGCTGGTGGACGTGCTACGTGGCGGCACGATCTCGGGCGCCGCACTCGACGTCTTCGCGACAGAACCGCTCCCGGAGGAGAGTCCCCTGTGGACGATGCCGAACGTGATCGTCTCGCCTCACATCAGCGGCGACGCCGAAGGGTGGGAGACGCGGGCGGTCTCGCTCTTCGTGGAGAACGCTCGACGATTCGCGGCCGGCGAGCCGCTCGTGAATCCGATCGACAAGGCGGCCGGTTACCGGACAGGAGAACCCCTCGCCGACGGGCCGTCGCGATGAGCGAGCGGGTGATCGACGTGCGGGGACTGCGCAAGGCTTACGGCGACATGGTGGCCGTGAGCGACATCGACCTGCACGTCGATCGAGGCGAGGTGTTCGCCCTGCTAGGGCCCAACGGCGCCGGGAAGACCTCGACGACCGAGATCCTCGAAGGATACCGATCGAGGACCGCCGGCGAGGTCTCGGTGCTCGGCTACGACCCGGCCTCGAGGGCGGCCGCCTTCCGGGAGCGGATCGGTATCGTGCTGCAGTCCACCGGGGTCGATCCGTTCCTGACCGTGCGCGAGACGATCGACATGTACGCGGGGTACTACCCACGACGCCGCTCGACCGGCGAGGTGATCGGCGTCGTCGGGCTCGACGAGAAGGCCGATACGCGCGTGAACAAACTCTCTGGGGGTCAGCAACGCCGACTCGACGTGGCGATCGCACTCGCCGGCGACCCGGACGTGCTCTTCCTCGACGAGCCGACGACCGGATTCGATCCGAGCGCGCGTCGCAACGCCTGGGAGATCGTGCGCAACCTCACGGCGATCGGGAAGACGGTGTTCCTCACGACGCATCTCATGGACGAAGCGCAGTACCTGGCTCACCGGGTTGCGGTGATCTCGCGGGGCGAGATCGTGGCAGAGGGTCCGCCCGACACGATCGCGGGCCGTGACCGGATGCTGTCGCACATCCGGTACCGGCTCCCCGAGGGCGCGCCGTCGCCGCCGGCGTGGGGTCAGACGGTCGAGCCCGACGGTTCGTTCACCGTTCGGGCAGAGGACGCCACGAGGATGGCACACGAGATCACCGGTTGGGCGCTCGAGCGCGGGTTCTCGCTCGAGCGCCTCGAGGTGTCCCAACCCAGCCTCGAGGACGTGTACCTCGAGCTGACCGACGGCGAGGGGTCGCCGTGAACGGGGCGAGCCTGGTCGCCCGGCAGTTCCGCTACACGAACACCGCGTTCTGGCGGAACCCGGCCTCGGCGTTCTTCACGTTCGCGTTCCCGCTGATGTTCCTCGTGATCTTCACCACGCTCTTCGGCAACAGCGATGCCGTTATCGGCGGGGAGACGATGAAGACTTCGACCATCTTCGTGGCGTCGATGGCGGCGTTCTCGGTGATCACCGCCTGCTACACCAACATCGCGATCAGCGTCTCGTTCAGCCGCGATCAGGGCATCCTCAAGCGCTTGCGAGGCACGCCGTTGCCGGGGTGGACCTACCTGACCGCCCGCGTGGTCCACGCGACGGCGATCGCCCTGGTGCTCGTCGCGATCTGTGCCGCGTTCGGCGCCCTCGTCTACGAGGCGTCGCTTCCGACGGGCATGTCGCTCGTGCGCTTCCTCGTTGCCCTGCTGGTGGGGGCGGCGAGCTTCGCGGCGCTCGGCCTGGCGATCACCGCGGCGATCCCCAACGCCGATGCGTCCCCGGCGATCGTGAACGCGTCGATCCTGCCGCTGCTCTTCCTGTCGGGGGTGTTCGTCCCGATCACCGACGACGCCCCGGGGTGGATCGACGTCATCAGCAAGGTCTTCCCCGTTCGCCATCTCGTCGACTCGATGAACGCAGGCTTCCTCGGCACGCCGTTCCGCTGGAGCGACGTGCTGGTCATCGGACTCTGGGGGCTCGCCGGGCTCGTGATGGCGTCGCGGTTCTTCACCTGGGAGCCCAGGAAGTAGCGCGAACGGCTCTGCTAGGCTCCCCACCCTGGGCGCGAGCGTTCCGGTCGCCCGTCCGACGGAGACTCGAACGAAGGGGAAGTCTGATGCGGAAGTTCCTGTTGGGGCTCGCGGTCCTGGCGGTCGTCGCGGCCGCATGTGCGCCCGAGGAGGACGACCCTCCGCCGGCCGACGACGGGGCGACCGCGACCGAGCCGGCGCCCGTCGACGCGGCGAGCTGCGCAACCGACGCCGGCACGATCAGCGACGGCGTGGTCACCGTCGGAACCGGGAACCCGGCGTTCCCGCCGTGGTGGGAAGGCGGCACCACCGACGAGAACGCCGACTGGGAGTTCAACGACCCGTACCTGCTCGAGGGCTTCGAGGGTGCGACCGTCGGCGCGGTCGCGGAGCAACTCGGGTTCGGCCCCGACGCCATCGAGTTCGTGCCGGTCCCCTTCAACAAGTCGTTCGCGCCCGGTCCGAAGGACTTCGACTTCGTGCTGCAGCAGATCTCCTATTCGGACAAGCGCGCAGAGGCGGTCGACTTCAGCGAGAGCTACTACGACGTGAACCAGGCGCTCGTATCGGTGAAGGGCTCCGAGATCGAGGGAGCGACCACGCTGGCGGAGCTGCAGTCGGCCGAGCTCGGAGCGCCGCTCGGAACCACGAGCTTCGACTACATCGAGCAGAACATCCAGCCGACGGAGGAGCCGGCCGTCTACAACGACCTCAACGGCGCCGTGCAAGCGCTGAAGAACGGTCAGGTCGACGGCATCGTGGTCGACCTGCCGACCGCCTTCTTCGTCACCGCGGTGCAGATCCCCAAGGGCGTGATCGTGGGACAGTTCCCGACGGTGGGCGCCCAGGAGTACTTCGCGCTGGCGCTCGAGAAGGACAGCGCCCTCACCGAGTGCCTCGATCTGGCCCTGCAGAGGCTGAAGGACGACGGCACGCTCCCGGCGATCCAGCAGGAGTGGCTCGCCGACAACGCTTCCGCCCCTGTGATCGAGGGCTGACCGCGACGGGAGGCTGAGCGGTGGCTGCCGGCTCGGGGGGGACCCCGAACCTCCACTCACCGCCCGGCACCCCCGAACTGGATCCTCGCTTTCCGCTGCCACGCGGAAGCCGGCGCTCACGCATCCTCGGCGGAGGAGAGCCCGGCGCACGGAGCGTCTGGATCGCCGTCGCGAGCACGGTCGCGTTCTTCGGCGTCGCCGCGATCCTGATCGTGAGCTCACCGGGGTGGCCCGAGATCAAGAGCACGTTCTTCAACGGGCGGGTGTTCGAGGAGAGCTTCCCGAAGATCGTGCGCCAGTTCGGTACGAACGTGTTCATCTTCCTCGTCGCCGAGGTGTTCGTGTTGATCGTGGCCCTGTTCTTCGCGGTGCTCAGGAGCCTTCCGGGGCCGGTCTTCGCGCCGCTGCGGATCCTCGCGATCGCCTACACCGACATCTTCCGGGGGATCCCGACGATCCTCGTCATCTCGTTGCTCGGGTTCGGCATGCCCGCGCTCCGGCTCCAGGGTCTCCCCAAGAGCGAGGTGTTCTGGGCGATCGTCGCGCTGACGCTCGTGTACTCCGCCTACGTGACCGAGGTCTACCGGGCGGGCATCGAGTCGGTGCATCCGAGTCAGACGGCGGCGGCCCGCTCCCTCGGCCTCTCTCGTCTGCAGTCGATGCGACATGTGATCTTGCCGCAGGCGGTCAGACGGGTGGTCCCGCCGCTGTTGAATGACTTCATCGGACTGCAGAAGGACTCCGCCTTGGTGGCGTTCCTCGGCGTGGTCGAGGCGTTGCAGACCGCGAACATCATCTCGGCGGCCGAATTCAACTTCACACCGTTCGTGTCCCTGGCCCTCGTGTACCTGGTCATCACGATCCCGCAGACGCGATTCGTGGACTGGCTCGTCGAACGCGATCGGAAGCGTCGGCAGGGGGGGACGGTGCTGTGACCACTGCGGCGGGCGAGGCTCCCCGAGCGGTCGTGATCGAAGGGCTCCACAAGTCCTTCGGTGACCTCCATGTGCTGCGCGGCATCGACTTGCAGGTTGCCGATCACGAGGTGATCTGTCTGATCGGCGCGTCCGGCTCCGGGAAGTCGACGCTCCTTCGATGCGTGAACCTGATCGAGCCGATCGACGCCGGACGCATCGTGGTGGAAGGCGACGAGATCACCGCGCCGGGTGTGGACGTCGACGCGATACGCCGACGCATCGGCATCGTCTTCCAATCGTTCAATCTCTTCCCGCACATGAGCGTGCTCCACAACATCACGCTCGCGCCCACGAAGGTCGTCGGCACACCCGCCGGGGAGGCGGATGCCGAGGCGCGCGAGCTGCTCGACCGGTTCGGCCTGGCCGACAAGGCCGAGGAATATCCGGACCGGCTCTCCGGGGGGCAGCAGCAGCGCGTGGCGATCATGCGCGCGCTCGCGATGCGGCCCGACATCATGCTGCTCGACGAGGTGACGAGCGCTCTCGATCCTGAGCTCGTCGCCGAGGTGCTCGACGTGATCCGCGAGCTCGCGGCGGCCGGCATGACCATGTTGATCGCCACCCACGAGATGGGGTTCGCTCGCGACATCGCCACCCGCGTGTGTTTCCTCGACGACGGGGTGATCGCGGAGCACGGCCCCCCCGAGCAGATCTTCGGCGGCCCTCAGCACGAGCGGACCCGCCAGTTCCTGGCGCGCATCGTGGCCGCGGGGCGGATGTAGGTCAGGCGAGGGACGCGCGCTCCACCGCTTCCAGCTCCTCGAGGTACGGCATCGCGCCCAGCGCCTCGAGCGTCGGTCGCGCGAGCGAGAGCAGGTCGACGGCTTCCTGCGTTCGACCGAGCTTCACGAGGCACCTCGCGGCACCGATGCGGCCGAGCGCGGTCTCGAGCGGGAACCCGTACTCCTCCCAAGCGGCGCCGACCTCGTGGTGCAGATCCGACGCGATCGCCGGATCTCCCCATCCTTCCTCGAAGGTCGCCCGGCCCGTGTCGTAGGACAGGCGCAGCCGGGTCGACGACGCGTGGTCCCGGACGTCGGGGCCGAGCAGGGCCGCCGCTCGGTCGCGTTCGCCCGCCCTCACGAGCAGGCGAACGGCCAGCGGCATGAAGCCGGCCCGGAACGTCGGTTCCGAGGCGGTCGAGACAGCGAACGCGTCGAGTTGCGTCAGCATCGTGGCGCCGTCGCCTTCGGCGCAGGCGACCTCGGCTGCGAGCAGGAAGGCGGGCGCCAGGTACTCGGCGATGCCGAACTGGAGGGCCCGATCCATCAGGTCCTTGGCGCACGCCTTCGCGGTGCCGTGGTCGCCGCGCCGCAGGGTCACCCATCCCTGGAACTGCGCCGCCACCGATCCGGGCTGTGTCTCGCCGCCGTGCTCGGTGTCCCAGCTCCTGAGCCAGGCGGCGGTGGTGAGCACCCGGTCCCAGTCGCCCGTGTCGAACAAGGGCTCGAGCAGGCCGCCGCGCGCCCACGCGTACGACGTCACCAGCCCGCGCCCCTCGCAGAACGAGGCCATCTCCTCCCAGACCGCGGTGGAGGCGGCGGGGCCGCGCTGGAACCAGAGCTCGTACGCGTAGTTGTTGTACGCGACGGCGGTCTCCTCGCCCAGCCCGTAGTCCAAGCCGATCTGCAGCGCCTCACGAAGATCCTCGAGTCCGGTCACGTCCCCCAGCTTGCTGCGGCTCGCGCCGCGGTACTGCAGGGCGAGCACCTCCTCGCCGTGCAGTTCCATGTGACGGGCGAGATCGAGAGCCCGTTGCGACCACGCCACGCACTCCGGTGAGTTGCCGACGACCCAGAGGTGGCCCGCCATCCGGGTGGCTGCGTGGGCGAGGGCAGGCCCAGGCCGATGTGCCTCGAGCACCTCGACCGCCCGACGCAGGAGCGGTCCCTCGCCCTCGATGTCGCCTCGCTCGAAGCGCGACCGTGCGAGCATCACGGTGGCGTCTGCGGCGCCGATCTCGTTGTCGTGCTGCCTGAAGAGGTCGATCGCCGTCCGCAGATCGTCGTCGGCCTCGTCGAACCGGCCTGCCACCAGCGCTGCCGAACCGGCGCCGACCAGTGTGCGAGGACGCCGTGGGTCGCCGGCGGACATCAGGTCGAGCCCCCGGCGCGAATGCGCGAGCGAGCGCGCGGGATCCAACCCCACGGCGCGGTTCGCCGCGGCCACCAGGTGGTCCACGGCCCGGTCTGCCATCGCCGTGGCCATCGGGTCGCCGGCCGCGGCTGCGAGATCGTGCGCCTCCGCGAAGTGGTACGCGAGGCGTTCCTCCCGATCGGCCGTGCCCACGCCGAGCGCGTCCGAGAGCCACTCCGCTACGGCTCGATGTTTGCGCGCGCGCTCGGCGCGGGGGATTCGCCCGTACGCCACGTCGCGCACCAGCACGTGGCGGAACGTGTACTCGGTCTGGCCGGCGACCGACGTCGTCTTCGACCGCCGCAACACCTCGCGCTCGACCAGCTCCTCGAGGGTGCCCCTCACGGCGTCGTTCGGGGCGCCGCCGATCGTGGCGACCGCTCCCGGCCAGCAGGTGAGCCCCACCACGGCGGCGTCCTGCGCGGCCGTGCGCAGCCGCGAGGGCAGCGCGTCGAGCCGGGACGAGAGCAGCGCCTGGATCGTGGGAGGAAGGCTGACGCCTTCGGCGAGCCCCGCGCCCTCGCGCTCGCGCAGGGACTGGTCGCGCATCATGCGCATGAACTCCTCGGCGTACAGCGGGTTCCCGCCCGATCGTTCGACGACCGCCTCCGCCGTCTCCGCGGGCAAGGTGCCGCGGTCCCGCAGCGCCGCCACGAGCTGAGCGGTTTGGCCTTCGGAGAGCGGGTCGAGCTCCACCGTCGTCGCGCCGGGCCGGTCGCCCCACCCCGGCCGCACGTCGAACAGCTCACGCCGCCCGGCCACGATCACCGTGAGCGGCACGGAGCCCACGCGGTCGAGCAGCAGGTCGAGGAAGGAGAACAGGGCCGGAGCCGCCCCGTGAGCGTCCTCGAAGACCAGGATCGTGGGATTCTCCTGTGCGAGACGTTCGACGAACGCGGCCCAGGCGGAGAACGTCTCCTCACGGGCGGTGTCGTCGGTCGTCGCCTGCGCCGTGACCAGCGGCAGCAGGTATCGACGCAGCCGCTCGATCTCGGCCCGGTCGGCCGCCACCCGCTGCAGCGTGACCTCGAGCTTCGACTCGACCGTGTCGGGCGGGTCGGAATCGAGGATGCCCGCCTCGGCCTTGACGATGTCGGCGACGGGGGCGAACGCGGTGGTGTCGCCGTAGGGAAGCGGCCGGCCGACACGCCACCGCACGAGCTCCGGCAGCTCGTCGGTCACGACGGAGAGCTCGGCGATCAATCGGCTCTTGCCCAACCCGGCGTCGCCGACGATCGTCACCAAACGTGGCCGGGGGTCGCGCAGCGACGCCAGGAAGGCGGTTCGCAGGGTCCGGAGCTCGTCGAGGCGGCCGACGAACGGCGCTGCCGACGGGTCGGGCGGCTCGATCGCCAGCCGGCCCCTCGACTCGATCGGCGCCCAGATGGGGATCGGGTCGGCCTTCCCCTTGACCGTGACCGGTCGCAACTCCTGCCAACGGAACGTGAAGCGTGTCGCGAGGTAGGTCGACTCCGCGACCACGATGCCGTCGGGCGGCGCGGTGGATTGCAGACGCGAGGCCGTGTTCACCACGTCGCCGGTGACGCGTTCCCCGATCCGCGGCCCGCGGCCCAGCGAGACGACGACCTCGCCGGTCGCGACGCCCACCCGTGCGGCGAAGGCCGAGGGATCGAGCCGGCGTCGCTGCTGCATCTGTTCCCGGATGCGCAGGGCCGCCCGCACCGCTCGCTCCGCATCGTCCTCGTGGGTGGTCGGCACGCCGAAGACCCCGAACACCACGTTGCCCACGATCTTCTCGACCGTGCCGCCGAAGCCTTCGATCTGGCGCCGTAACAGCTCGTGGAACGGCCGCAGCATCGCGCTGAGGTCCTCGGGGTCGGTGCCGGGGTCGACCCGTCGCTGCAGGTCGGCGACGTCGGTGAAGACCGCCGTGATCAGACGGCGTTCCTCGCCCGGGGCTTCGAGCTGGGTTCCGCACGCGATGCAGAACCGGGCCTGCTCGGGGTTCTCGGTGCCGCAGTTGGCGCATGTCCGCACGCGTCGAGTGTACGGACGCCTCTGTGCGGCACGAGGGAGGCCGGTCAGTGGGAGCGGGTGAGCGTGACGGTGATGGTTCCGACCTCGCGCCGGGTCACGATGCCGGTTGCCATCATCCCGTTGGCCGATCCAGGTCGGGGTGCCGGCACGGTTCGGCGAGCGATCCAGGACTGCGCCTCGGTCGTGCACAGTTGCGCCCGCCCGTCCTCTGTGAGCTGGGGCACGGAGAAGAGCAGCCCGCCCCCCGCACGCAGCGCGCCGAACCTTCCGTCGACGTGCAGGGCGCTGAACGGATCCACGAGATCCAGGTCGAGGCGCCGGCCGTCCATCCGTGCGCCCGCGCCGGCCCAGGCGACCTCCACGGCCCACCGTTGCATCGAGGCGTCGAGCTCGCACGTCAGAACCAGGCCTCGGATCCGGATCGACCCGAGCCGGAGCTCACCGCTCGCTCGCTTCCGGAGCTCGAACTGGACCCGCGAGCTCTGGGAGGTCCTGCCTTCGTACACCCGGGGTACGACCGCCGACGCGGGCATCGATCCGGCCACCACCAGCCAGGTGAGGAAGATCGAGACGAGGAATTGTCGGCGCATCGTGTGCCCCTGGGGAAGGAACACCCAGGGTTCCACGGGCCATCCGCCGATACATCGGGCGACCGACCGATGTCGTTCGGGGGACATACACTCGGTGGGTGCCCCCGTTCACGCTGCGCTCCGAGTTCCGGCCCGCCGGCGATCAGCCTGCCGCGATCGATCAGCTCGCGGCCGCCGTGCAGGCCGGCGACGAGCACGTCACGCTGCTGGGGGCCACCGGCACCGGCAAGACGTTCACGGTCGCGCACGTGGTCGAGCAGATCCAGCGGCCGACGCTCGTGATCGCGCCGAACAAGTCGCTCGGCGCCCAGCTGGCGAACGAGTTCCGCGAGGTCTTCCCCGACAACGCGGTCGAGTACTTCGTCAGCTACTACGACTACTACCAGCCCGAGGCGTACATCCCGTCGACCGACACCTACATCGAGAAGGACAGCTCGGTCAACGACGAGATCGAGCGCCTGCGTCACTCGGCGACCGCCGCTCTCCTCGGCCGGCGCGACGTGTTGATCGTCGCGAGCGTCTCCTGCATCTACGGCCTCGGCTCGCCCGAGGAGTACGAGGGGCAGATCCTCCGACCGTACAAGGGCACCGAGATCCCGCTCGAGTTCGCGATGCAGCGGCTGGTCGACATCCAGTACTCACGCAACAACGTCAGCCGCGCCCGCGGCACGTTCCGGGTACAGGGCGACACCCTCGAGGTGTTCCCGCCGTACGACCAGGCCGGGTACCGCATCGAGTGGTGGGGCGACACGGTCGAGAAGATCTCGAAGTTCGATCCGGTCACCGGCGAGATCGTCGACGACAGGGTCGTCGACCTCACGGTCTTCCCGGCCTCGCACTACGTGGCGAGCGAGGAGCGCATGAAGCGCGCGCTCGTCACGATCGAGGAAGAGCTGCACGATCGGCTCGCCGAGCTCGAGGTCCAGGGCAAGCTGCTCGAGGCCGAGCGGCTGCGCATGCGCACGAGCTACGACCTCGAGATGATGCGCGAGGTCGGGTTCTGCAGCGGCATCGAGAACTACTCCCGCCACATCGACGGCCGAAGCGCGGGCACGGCGCCGTACACGCTGCTCGACTACTTCCCCGACGACTACCTCGTCGTGATCGACGAGTCGCACGTGACCGTGCCCCAGCTCGGGGGCATGTACGAGGGCGACCTCTCACGCAAGACCACGCTGGTCGAGCACGGGTTCCGGCTGCCCAGCGCGATCGACAACCGGCCGCTGCAGTTCGAGGAGTTCGCCGAGCGCGCGCGTCAGGTCGTGTACATGTCCGCGACCCCCGGTTCCTACGAGCTCCGGCACTCGTCGAAGGTGATCGAGCAGATCGTTCGACCGACCGGTCTCGTCGACCCCGAGGTGCAGATCCGGCCGACGAAGGGTCAGGTCGACGACCTGATCGAGGAGATCCGCACTCGATCCGAGGCCGACCAGCGCGTGCTCGTGACCACCCTCACGAAGAAGATGGCCGAGGACCTCACCGACTACCTGGTCGAGATGGGCATCCGGGTGCGGTATCTGCATTCCGAGGTCGACACGCTGCAGCGCATCGAGATCGTGCGCGACCTGCGCTTGGGGGAGTTCGACGTGCTGGTCGGCATCAACCTGCTCCGCGAGGGCCTCGACCTGCCCGAGGTCTCGCTCGTCGCGATCCTCGACGCCGACAAGGAAGGGTTCCTTCGGTCCGAGACCTCGCTGATCCAGACGATCGGCCGGGCCGCGCGCAACGTCGACGGCACCGTGCTGATGTACGCCGACGCCGTGACCGACTCGATGAAGACCGCGATCGGCGAGACCCAGCGCCGCCGCCAGATCCAGCAGCGCTACAATGCCGAGCACGGCATCGACCCGACGACCGTGCAGCGAAAGGTCACCGACATCCTGCTCTCGCTGCGGGGCGAGGGCGATCCGAAGGCCACGGCGCCGACGAAGCCGCGCCGACAGCGCGCCGCCCGTCCCGAGATGCCGACCGAGGAGCTCGAGCGGCTCGTGCAGAGCCTCGAGGAGGAGATGCACCAGGCGGCCAAGGACCTGCGGTTCGAGTACGCGGCCCGGCTCCGCGACGAGGTGCACGACCTGAAGCGCGAGCTGAAGCAGCTCAGGGAAGCCGGCGTCGCCTGAACCGCGTGGCCGCCGACCCTCAGCCGTGCCGGTGGCGGTAGAACTCGACCTCCTCGGGCTCCAGCGGGGTGTTGCCGAGGATCAGGTCCGCAGCCTTCTCGGCGGTCATCATCACGGGGGCGTAGATGTTGCCGTTCGTGACGTACGGCATCACCGATGCGTCGACGACCCGCAGCCCCTCGAGCCCGTGCACCTTCATCGTGAGCGGGTCGGTCACCGACATGTCGTCGATGCCCATGCGGGCCGTGCACGACGGGTGCAGAGCGGTCTCGCCGTCCTCCGCGACCCACGTCAGGATCTCCTCGTCGGTCCCGACGGTCGCCCCTGGTGACGTCTCCCCTCCGTTGAACGGGTCGAACGCCGGCTGGTTCAGGATGTTCCGCGCCACCCGGACCGCCTCGACCCACTCGCGGCGATCCTGATCGGTCGAGAGGTAGTTGAATCGCAGCGCCGGGTGCTGCCGGGGGTCGGCGCTCTTGAGCTTCACCGAGCCGCGGGCGCCGGAGTACATCGGCCCGATGTGCACCTGGTAGCCGTGGTCGCCGGCGGGCGCCGACCCGTCGTATCGGATCGCGATCGGGAGGAAGTGGAACATCAGGTTCGGGTAGTCGACGTCGTCGTTGGACCGCACGAAGCCCCCCGCCTCGAAGTGGTTCGTTGCACCGAGCCCCGACCGCAGGAACAGCCATTGCGCCCCGATGAACGGACGCCGCCACATCTTCATGCCGGGCGCGACCGACACCGGCTGCGTGCATGCGTACTGCACGTAGACCTCGAGGTGGTCCTGTAGGTGCTCGCCTACGCCGGGCAGGTCGTGCACGACGTCGACGCCGACCGCTTGCAGATCGGCCGCGTTCCCGACGCCGGAGAGCTGCAGCAGCTGCGGCGTGTTGATCGCGCCTCCGCAGAGCACCACATCCCCGGCCATCGCCCGCTTGGGCGAGCCGTCACGAGCGCGCACGTACTCGACTCCGATCGCGTGGGTTCCGTCGAAGATGATCCTCGTCACGAACGCCCGGGTCTCGATGTCGAGGTTCGGCCGTGAGCTCACCGGATGCAGGTAGGCACGCGCCGCCGAGAGGCGACGGCCCTTGTGCACGTTGCGGTCGAACGGCGCGAACCCCTCCTGGCGGAAGCCGTTCACGTCGTCGGTGAGCTTGTAGCCCGCCTGCTGCACCGCCTCGAAGAACGCTCCGAACAGCGGGCTCTTCGCGGGCCCCCGCTCGAGCACGAGCGGGCCCGCGTGCCCGCGGAAGCTGTCGTCTCGTTCGGCGGCGAGGCAGCGTTCCATGCGCTTGAAGTAGGGGAGGCAGTGCGCGTAGTCCCAGGTCTCCATGCCGGGATCCGACGCCCAGCGCTCGTAGTCGAGCGGGTTCCCCCGCTGGAAGATCATGCCGTTGATGCTGCTCGATCCCCCCAGCACCTTGCCGCGGGCGTGGTAGACCCGCCGGCCGTTCATGTGCGGCTCGGGTTCCGATTCGTACTTCCAGTCGTAGTACCTGCTGCCGATCGGGAACGCGAGCGCAGCCGGCATGTGGATGAAGACGTCCCAGATGTAGTCGGGGCGCCCGGCCTCGAGGACGAGCACGCGGTTCGACGGGTCGGAGGACAGGCGGTTGCCCAGCGCGCTGCCCGCCGAACCGCCGCCCACGATCACGAAATCGTACCGCCCGCCCATCCGGTGCCCCCTGTCCGCGTCGTGTGGTGACGCCGGGAGCATCGCACCACGTGTGGGGGGCGGCATCGGCGGCGTTGCCGATCACGCAACCCATCTGCAGGTGGCGGCGCCGCCTCGCCGACTCGGGCTAGTCTCAGCCGCGATGGCTCGGCTCGCGATCCGCGCACCGCTCGCCTGGCTCGGCCCCGGCCGGGCGACGCCCGACGTGCAGGTCACCTGCGAGGGTGGCTCGATCGTGGAGGTCGGGCGGATCGGCCCCGTGCCCGAGACCGACGACCTGATCGCGGTCGACGGGTTCCTGATGCCGGCCGGCGCCGACCGTCACGTGCACGTGGCGCTGGGGGACCCGGTCGTGATGCTCCGGCGAGGGGTCACGGCTGTGCGCGACCTTGCGTGGCCGTCCCAGCTGATCTTCCCGCTCGCGGAGGCCTCGGAGATGCCGGGGTTCAACGGTCCGTTCATCCGCGCCGCCGGGCCGATGCTCACGGCGCCCGGCGGGTATCCGACCCTGGCCTCGTGGGCTCCCGCCGGAACCGGTCTGGTGATCGAGGATACCGAGAACGCCGCCGCGGCGATCTCGGAGCTCGCCGAGCTCGGGGCGGTCGCGATCAAGGTCTCCCTCAACGCGGAGGCGGGGCCGACGCCGAGCGACGCCGTGTTGGCGGCGATCTGCGACGCGGCGGCCGAACGAGACGTGCCGGTGACCGCGCACGCCCAGGGGGCCGGCCAGGTGGCGCGGGCGCTGGGCGCCGGCGTCGGCGAGCTCGCGCATACACCCTGGAGTGAACGCCTCGACGACGCGACGATCGCCGCGGCGGCCGACCGCATGCGGTGGGTCTCGACGCTCGACATCCACGGCTTCGGCCGCGACACACCGGAGCTGCGATGCGCTCTCGACAACCTCGCCAGGTTCCACCGAGCGGGAGGCGAGGTCGTCTACGGCACCGACCTCGGAAACGGGCCGATCCCTTCGGGCGTGCACGTGACCGAGCTGCGGTGGCTGCGCGCGGCGGGCCTGACGACGGAAGCGTGCCTCCAGGCGTTCGTCCGGGCCCCCATCGAGGTGGGCGCGCCGGCCGACCTGCTGGTCGTCGGGGAGAGTCCGCTCGGAGACATCGCTACGCTCGACGACATCCGACTCGTCGTCCGCGCGGGCGAGATCGTCGCGGCGCCCTAGTCCGTGTCAGACTCCGCGGGGATCGCCGAGCCACGTCGGCGTGGGAGCTTGGTCCCGCCGGCCGGGAGTCCGACCCACGTTCGCGAGGCAGTTAGGCAGTTGCCTGCGGAGTGCCGCCTGCGACGCAAGAGGCAGGTCCTTGACGAGCCACCGCGAGAGAACGTGTACGACCTTTCACCGAACGGCCAGCACCGCCCTCAACTCCTCGAAGCACCGATCGATGTCGGCTTCCGTGTTGAAGAAGTGCGGGCTGATCCGCAGGCCATCGCCCCGGAAGTCGGTGCATACGTCCCTCGCCAACAGCTCGTGGCAGATCGCGCCCGCGTCCTCGCCCACCCGCACGTTCACGACCCCGCCGCGCGCGGCATGGTCGCGCGGCGTGCGCACCTCCAACCCGGCCTCGTCGCTCCGCGCGATGACGTGGTCGGTCAGCTCACCCTGACGCGCGCGGATCCGCTCGACCCCCACCTCCGCGATGATGTCCACGCCCCCCTGCGCGAGGAAGAACACGGGCGCGGGCGGTGTGCCGTGTTCCAGCCGTCGCGCCGTGGGGTGGTAGGCGAGCTGTTCGGTGTCGAAGGAGAACGGCTCCTCGGTCGCGAACCATCCGGTCACCGCCGGTTCGAGCGACGGCAACAGCGCTCGCCTGGCGTACAGGAACACCATGCCCGGTCCGCCGCACATCCATTTCAGGGTGCCCGCCGTGTAGAGGTCGCACCCGAGGTCGTGGAGGTCGAGCGGCACGATGCCGAGGCCGTGGTAGTCGTCGACGAAGGACAGCGCGCCGCGGTCCCGCGCCAGCGTGCATACCGCACGGGCGTCGACGACCGCGCTCGACCGGTAGAGCACGCGGTTCACCATCACCAGGGCGGTGCGCTCGTCGATGGCCCCGTCGTAGGCCTCGATCGGGATCGTGAGACCGTCGGGGGAGCGCAGCCACACGATCTCGGCCCCAGTTCTCGCGGCCCAGGCGAGCCAGACGTGCCCGTCGGTGGGGAAGTCGAGCTCGGAGAGGATCACGCGGCGGCGTTGCCCCGAGAGGTCGAGGGCCGACGCGATCGTCGACAGCGCGATCGAGACGTTCGTCGTGATCGCGACCTCGTCCGCATCGCACCCGGCGAGCGCGGCGAACGACGTCTTCAGCCCAGCCATCCGAGGGAAGATGTCCTCGAACCACACGTGATCGGGCGCGCCCTTCGTCGCCCACGAGTCCAGGTAGCCGTCGAGCAACGCCCTCGAGCGTCCGGAGATCGGACCGAGCGACGCGCTGATCAGGTACGACTTGCGTTCGAGGACCGGGAACTCGTCTCGGTACGAGATCAGGTCGCGCTCAGGCGTCGCCGCCGCCTTCCGTCGCGCCTGGATCATCGGGACCGTGGGTGCCCTCGTGCTCGAGCAGGTAGTCGACGTACATCGGCCGCAGCGCCTCGCCGAGGGGGCCCGAGTCCGCGTCGTACAACAGATCGTTCAGCAGCGCGAGGGGCCGGCGGATGTCGGTCTTGCTGCGCTGGTCGTCACCGATGACCTCCTCCGCCACCGGGAGGGCCTTCAACAGGTCCCAGAAGAAGCCCACGTCGAGCCGTCGCTTGGCCGTGCCGATCGTCCGGTCGTAGAGCTCCTTGGTGGGGAGAGCTTCGAGTTCCTCGCGGGTCGTCATGGCAGGCAAGCCTAGCGCTCGCCGTCGTCGCCCGGCAGGAAGCGCTCGAACCATGCGACCGTTCGAGTGGCGAGGTCGAGGAGCGCAGGGAGGTCGGTGACGCCGTGCCCCTCCTGCGGATACACCACGACCTCGGTCGGCACCCCACGTTCCCGGAGCGCGCGGTAGTACTCGACCGCCTGGCCGACCGGCGTCGCGCGGTCGTGCCGGCCGGCTGTCAGCAGCACGGGGGTGGTCACGTTCTCCACCCCGAGCACCGGGCTCCGGTCCGTGTACTCGCCGGGCACGTCGTGCGGCTGACCCCCGAGGAAGTCGCCCACCCAGGCGCCGAGGCTGGAATCGAACCGCTCCGACCACCAGTCGGTCACCGGCGAGACGGCCACCGACGCCTTGAACCGACGATCGAGCGTCGGGATCCACGCCGCCATGAAGCCCCCGTAGCTCCCTCCGGTGAGCACTAGTCGGTCGGGGTCGGCGTGGCCCGCATCGACCGCCGCGTCGACGCCGGCGAGCACGTCCCCGACATCGGCGCCGCCCATGTCGCCCACGACACGATCGGCGAAGTCCTGGCCGCGTCCGGCCGAGCCTCGAGGGTTGGGTTGCAGGATCGCGAACCCCCTCGTTAGCAACAGGGCGTCCAGCACTCGGGGGAAGCGGTCGTCCGACGTGCCGATCGGACCGCCGTGCACGCTGAGCACGAGTGGGAACGGCCCCTTCCCGGGTGGCGTGGTGAGCAGCCCCTCGATCTCGAGGCCGTCGGGCGCTCTCCAGCGCATCGGGCTCCGCGCGCCCACCGCCGCGAGCAGGACGTCGTGACCGGCGTGGCGGGGCGCGGCGACGTCGCGCTCCGTGCCGTCGTCTTCGACAACCACGATCGACGGTGGCCGGGCGTGGGACGAGGTCAGCACGACGAACCCGTCGCCGAGCCCACCCCCGGAGGGGTGATACAACTCGCCGACCGAACCCGACGTCACCCACCGTTCGTGGACGGACCGACGGTCGATCCCGACCTCGAGCACGACGCTGTCGAGACCGCGACGGCCGAACACGAGCAGACGGTCGTCGTCGAGCCAGCGTGCGAGCGAGGCGTCGACGTCGCCGAGGTCGACGGATGTGATCTCGCTCGTCGCCACGTCGACGACGCGCAGGTCGCCGCAGACCACGACCCGGTCGCTGCACACCGCCTCGATCATCGCGACACGTTCGCCCGACGGCGACCCCGCGACCCAGCCGAGCTGCACGTGGCTCGACGCGATCGGGCGCTCACCGCCGGACCCCACGTCGAAGACCGAGACGCCGGCGCCGTACCACGCATCCTCCCCGGCGCCGTCCGACACCACCGCGACGATCGAGTCGAGGCCGCACCAGTCGGCCTCCCAGACGTTGCGGTCGGCGGGGGAGACCTGTCGCACGTCGCCGGTCGCCGTCTCGACCAGCCAGATCGACCGGCGTTCCGCTTCGCCCAGGTCCGACGACTCGACGTCCGGCACCCACGGCGGGGCCTCTCGCTCGCCGCCCAGCGTGCCCGATCCGAGGGCGTCGGCCTGCTCGGCGGCGTCGCCGGCGACACCCACCAGGATCCGGGAGCCGTCGGGTGACCAACGGTGCCACTCCACCGAGCCGAGGAAGGCACCGAGCGCTTCGGCCTCCCCGATCGCCCCGCGGTCGAGCACGTACAGGCGATGTCGTCCCTTCCGCTCCCGGTCCGAACGGAAGGTCAGGCGCCCGCCGTCGGGCGACCACCGCGGCTCGCTGTCGTCGTTGGGGCCGTCGGTGATCGTCCGCAGGCCAGTTCCGTCGGAGCCGACGAGACAGATGCGTCCGACGGGGTGCCCTTCGAGCCGATCGAGCCGTTCGCCGCGGAACACGATCTCGGCGCCGTCGGGGGTCGGCATGGGATCCCCTGCGGGCCAT
>Ga0256867_10000049_pt1 | contig 39949 bp, 38 predicted proteins | sample RVTome_15_FD_185939 | JGI IMG/M metagenome (GOLD analysis project Ga0256867, IMG submission 185939) | Soil microbial communities from uranium-contaminated site in the Upper Colorado River Basin, Wyoming, United States - RVT150D86 (HiSeq) ... | reverse complement strand
GGACTTCTTCATCCGTCTGCTCGAGAACGGCTACCTGGTCAAGGGATCCTCGGAGCAGTTCTACGATCCCGAGGCGGAGCGTTTCCTCCCCGATCGTTATGTCGAAGGCGAGTGCCCTCACTGTGGATACCCGGACGCCAGGGGAGACCAGTGTGACAACTGCGGGCGAACGCTCGACCCGAGCGACCTGATCAAGCCCCGCTCCCGGCTGAGCGGTGCGACCCCGGTCCTCAGGGAGACCGAGCACTACTTCCTCGACCTGCCCGCCTTCGCCGATCGGCTGCGGGAATGGCTGGAAGCCAAGACAACCTGGCGCAAACACGTCAAGAACTGGGCCCTCGGGATGATCGAGGACGTGCCGAGGCGCGCTATCACCCGTGACATCGACTGGGGTGTGGACGTCCCGGTCGACGATCTGGGGCCGGGCAAGAAGATCTATGTGTGGTTCGACGCCGTGATCGGCTACCTCTCGGCAGCCATCGAGTGGGCGTCATACACCGACGACCCCGACCAATGGGAGCGATGGTGGAAGGACCCCGAGGCGGAGTCCTACTACTTCATCGGGAAGGACAACATCCCCTTCCACGCCGTGATCTGGCCGGCGATGCTCATGGGCCGGGGAGACCTCAATCTGCCCACTGACATCCCCGCCAACCAGTTCATCACCTTCAAGGGATCCAAGGCCTCGAAGTCGAAAGGGGTCGGACGATCGGTCGGGTGGTACACCGAGCGGCTCGAGCCGGACGCGCTCAGATACGCCATCGCCTCGATACTCCCCGAGCAAGACGACACCGACCTCTCCGACGACGAGATCATCCGCCGGGTCAACGAGGAGCTGGTCGCCACCTGGGGCAACCTGGTGAATCGAGTCCTCTCCATGACCGCCCGCGACTTCGGGGGCAAGGTGCCCGAGCCGGGCGAGCTGACCGATGCCGACCGGGGGATCCTCGATCTCGGGGCGCGCACCCTCGACGCGGTAGCAGACCACATAGAGAAGGTGGAGTTGCGGGCGGGATTACGCACCGCCATGGATGCAGCCGGCGAGGTCAATGCCTACCTGAACGCCACCGAGCCGTGGAAGGCCTCCAAGGACGACCCGGTGCGGGCGGCCACCATCCTCTGGGTGGCCGTCCAGGCGATTGCCTCCCTGCGGGTGGCCCTCTACCCCTATCTACCCCATGCCAGCGTGGTCATCGGCGAGATGCTGGGCGTCGGCCCCGAAGTGCTCGCCTGGTCTGCTCCGGAGATCCGAGGAGGCACCGAGCTCGGTGACATCGCCCCGGTGTTCGCCAAGCTCGACGACGACGCCCTCGACTGAGACGTCTGAGCTCCGACTACGAGGGTGGGTAGACCCCCATCTCCTTGGCCTTGGCGGTCTGCCAGAAGATGTCGGCGATCTCGTCGATGAGATCGATCAGCTTCTGGCCCTCAGCAGGGTCGGCCGACTTCTTGGCCTCACCGGCCTGGTGGATGGCCCGCCAGAACAGGTCGTCGAGGTTGGAGAACTCTTTGCGGTGATCGGCACTGAAGAAGTCGGCCCACAACACCATCAGGTGGTGCTTGACCAACTCGGCCCGCTCCTCCTTGAGGAGAACGCAACGGGCACGGAACACCTCGTCATCCGAGTCCTGGTACTTCTCGGCGATCTTCAGCACCGACAGCGCCTCGATCTTGGCCTGTGCGGGGTCGTAGACGCCGCAGTAGAGGTCGCAATGGGCGTGTGCCACGGTTATCTGTCGCATGTGACTCCTCTCTTGGTCTCTTCGCGTCCGACCATACTCCCGGGCGACCCATGAGGATGAAGCGCTTTCGGGTGGCTGGACATTCGATGACACCCACACTCCAGCCCGGCCAGGAGGTCGTCGCGGTCAATACCCGCCGCCCCATCCCCGGAAACCTCGTCGTGTTCGAGCACCCCGCCCGCCCCGGGTTCTGGCTGATCAAGCGTCTGGGGGACGAGACCGGCTGGGTGGTGTCGGACAACCCCGAGGTGGGTGACACCGACTCCCGCACCCTGGGCCGCATCCCGACGGAGCAGATGATGCCGGTGGTCAGCCATCTCGACGCGGAGACCTTTGCCGCGGCCACCCGGCTCCTCGCCGCCGAGGACGAGCACATCGCAGGTCTGGTCGACCGATGGGGGATTCCCGACTTCTGGCACCGTCAGCCCGGGTTTCGGACTCTGGTCCTGTTGATCCTGGAGCAGCAGGTCTCCCTCGAGTCCGGCGCCGCCATGTATCGGCGTCTCGTCGGTCTCCTCGGGGAGGTGTCACCCCGACAGCTCATCGCCGCCGGGCCCGACAGACTGCGCGCCATCGGTCTCACCAGGCAGAAGACCGTTTACCTCCTCGAGCTGGCTGGTCGAATCGCGACCGGTGAGATAGACCTCGAATCACTCGAGACCGACCCGATGGAGAGGGCCAGGGACATCTTGATCTCGATCAAGGGGGTCGGTCCGTGGACCGCCGACGCCTACCTGCTCTCGGCTCTGCGACGCCCCGACATGTGGCCGGTCGGCGACCGGGCGCTGCAGGTCGGGGCGGGGGCCGCCCTCGGGATGACCGAGACGCCCAACGAGGTGCAGCTCGAGATCATCGGCGAGCCGTGGCGCCCGGTGCGAGCCGCCGCGGCCCGGCTGATATGGCATGCCTACCTGTCTGAGCGAGGACGTGTCGAGCCTCCCGACCCAACACTGGCACACCACCCTGACGCCGACGCGTAGAGTCGTAAGGGCCATGACCGAATTCATCGTGAACATGGAGAACCGCCCGGGCCGTCTGGCCGCGCTCACCGAGGCTCTCGCCGCGTTCGGGGTCAACATCGAGGCACTCACCGCCTACGGGCACGACGGTGACGGGACGGTGAGGCTGATAACCAGCGACGCCGCCACCACCCGCCGTGTCCTCGACGAGGCGGCGCTGCAGCACCACGAGAACACCGTGCTCACCGTGCTCCTCCCCCACCGACCCGGCGAGCTGGCGCGTCTGACCCGTCTCATCGCCGACATCGGTGTCAACATCGACGCCATCTATGTTCTCCGGGCGAACTCCGACGGTGTGGAGTTCGCCATCTCGGTGGACCAGCCGGAGACGGCCCTCCCCCATCTCGACGTCCTTGGCGGGGTTCTCACCGAGTAATTCCAGTTAATCGGGTGCCGGTTCGTACACTCGTCACGATGCGGACCACAATCGCCAGGTTGGTCGCACTCGGTTTGGTGTTGTCTGCGTGCAGCGTCGCCGCAACCGAGCCGCTCGATTCCACAACGTCAACGAATCCTGCTCCGACCACCACCTCCTCGACCAGCACGACCTCGACGACGACACTTGATCAGAGTGAGAACTCGCTGATCAACGGTCTCCCCGTCGATGACCCGGCCCTTCTGGACCGCCGTGTCCTCGCGGTGAAGGTCGACAACCACCCCCGGGCCATCCCCCAATCCGGGATCGACCAGGCCGACATGGTCATCGAGATGATCGTCGAGGGCATCACCCGCTTCATCACCCTTTGGCATGAGAGCGATGTCGACTACCTGGGACCGAATAGGTCGGGCCGGCCCACCGACGCCTCTCTCCTCGCCGCCCTCAACGAGCCGACCTTCACCATCTCGGGAGCACAAGCCTGGGTGCAGAACGTGATCCTCGGCAAGGACATCAACCTGATCAAGGAGCTCTCGGAGGGCACCTTCCGCATCTCCGGTCGGAGGGCGCCTCACAATCTCTATGTCGACACCTTCGCCCTCCGCGAGACCGCCGATGCCCGGGAGTACGCCAACGAGCCGCCTGATGCGCCGTTGTGGTCGTTCGGCCCGATGTCGGACCTGGCCGTCACCGCTTCATCGGTGACCATCGACTTCTCGGGGAACGTCGTGGTTTGGACATGGGACGAGGCCCAGGGTCTCTGGCTGCGCACCGCATACGGATCCGATGCCATGCACCGCGACGAGGAAGGCAGCGAAGGGCGTATCGGCGTTCCGGTGCTGATCGCCCTGTACACCGAGCGATACACCGCCAGCCCTCCCAGTGGCCAGTCGGGGACCAATCTCCCCAGCTCACGCACTACCGGCTCGGGCAAGGCATACGTGTTTGCCGACGGCAAGGTCACCGAGGGCACCTGGGAGCGGGAGACCGAGACCGAGTGGTTCCACCTGACCGACGGCAACGGTGAGGTGATCATGGTGCCCCCCGGCAAGTCGTGGGTGTCACTGGTCCCGGCGAGCTCCGGGCTGACCATCAGCGAGTAGCTTCTCGCTCGGCTAGCTTCTCGTCTCGTGTCTGGGCAATCCGCCGTCGCCAGGGTGCAGCGAGCCCTGGACCTCGCCCATTCCACCCAGGACACCATCAACGCCTTCATCTCTCTCGATGACGAACGAGCGCTCGGAAGCGCCGCGGAGATCGACTTCCGTTTGGCCAAGGGAGAAGCTGTCGGTCCCCTCGCCGGTGTCCCCGTCGGCCTGAAGGACCTGATCGATCATGAGGGACGAGTGACCACAGGTGGGTCCTCGTTCTATGCCGATGTGGCGTCGAGCACAGCTCCGAGCGTGGCCCGGCTCGAAGAGTCCGGGGCCGTCGTCATCGGACGTACCAATCTCCACGAGTGGGCGTTCGGTTTCAACTCGGAGAATGCTCATTGGGGGCCGGTTCGCAACCCCTGGGACCTCAAGACCTCGGCCGGGGGCTCCTCGGGCGGATCGGCTGCGGCGGTGGCGGCCGGTATCACCCCGATCGGTATCGGGACCGACACCGGTGGCTCGGTCAGGGTCCCCGCGGCCCTCTGTGGCACCTTCGGGCTCAAAGTCACCTATGGGCGGATTCCCCTCCAAGGTGTGTTCCCCCTGGTGCCCTCGATCGATACCGTCGGGCCCCTGGCCGACTCGATGGACAACATCGACCTGGCCTACCGGGCCATGTCCGGCGACGAGACACCCGAGCCCGAGCGCGCCCGGCGGCGGTTTGGCGTACCCGAGCCGTGGTACGGCGACACCGCCATCGACGAGGGGATCCGCGGCGTCTTCGAGGGCTGCATCGTCGCCCTCCGTGAGATGGGTCATGAGGTGCACCCGATCCAGATGCCGGATGCCAAGCCGAGCCGTCACCTCATCGCGGCACTCGAAGAGGTGAGCGCGGTGCACCGTGGCTTTCGTCTCCAAGGCAAGCACTACGACGCTGCGGTCGAGGCCCGGATCATCACCGTGGAGAACGTCACCCCCGAGGAGGTGGCGGAGGCCCGTGAGTGGCAGAGGATGATCCGCGAGCGTTTCGCCGACGCTCTGGCCACAGTCGACTTCCTGCTCACACCGACCACTCCCGCTCCATACAAGATCATCGGCCAGGAGAACATCGGCGAGAAGAGCCATCGGGCGGTCCTCTCCTATTTCACCTCGATCGTCAACCACGCATTGCACCCGGCGCTCGCCCTCCCCATGGCCAATTCCGGGGCGCCCCCGGTGTCGCTTCAGGTCATCGGGGGCCTCCAATCCGACACCGCCCTCATCGGCTTGGGGCGATGGCTCGAGGAGGCCGGCGTGGCCGGTTTCACCCCCGCACCCGCGACTTCAACTAACCCGGATGGCGAATAGACTTGGACATGCACGACAACTACGGGCGGTCAGCCACCGATGTCAGTCGGTATCGCTGTCGCGCCGCACACCCAAGGAAGTGAATCAAAGTGGCCGATGACATCGCCACCACAGATCCCTCGACGACCCCGACCGAGGAGCTCGACAAACTGGTAATCCGCTTCGCCGGCGACTCCGGTGACGGCATGCAACTGGCCGGCAGCCGGTTCACCGACGCCTCGGCTCTGTTCGGGAACGATCTGGCCACCCTTCCCAGCTTCCCCGCCGAGATCCGGGCTCCCGCCGGCACCCTGCCCGGTGTATCCAGCTTCCAGGTGCAGATCGCCGACTTCGACATCCTCACCGCCGGGGACGCACCCGACTGCCTGGTCGCCATGAATCCCGCGGCGCTGATGAAGAACCTAAAGGACCTTCGCCAGGGTGGGACCCTGATCGTCAACACCGACACCTTCGACGAGCGCAACCTCACCAAGGCCGGCTACGAGTCGAACCCCCTCGAGGACGACACTCTCCAGGGATACCGGGTGATCAAGGTCCCCATGGACGAGCTGACCAAAGAAGCCGTCAAGGACACCGGGGTCACCGGGCGCAACGTGTTGCGCTCCAAGAACTTCTTCGCCCTCGGTCTCATGGCCTGGCTGTTCCATCGCCCCACCAAGCCGACCATCGAGTGGGTGGAGAAGAAGTTCGCCAAACTCCCCGAGGTGGCCGCCGCCAACAAGACGGCCTTCCAGGCCGGATACACCTTCGGTGTCGCCACCGAGGCCACCAAGAACACCTTCGAGGTCAAGCCCGCCGCCCTCCCCGAAGGCACGTACACCAACGTGAACGGGAACACTGCGCTCGCCTGGGGGCTGATCACCGCCTCGCAGAAGTCGGGTCTGCCCCTGTTCTACGGGAGCTACCCGATCACCCCGGCGTCGGACGTGCTCCACGAGCTCTCCAGGCACAAGAACTTCGGGGTCCGCACGTTCCAAGCCGAGGATGAGATCGCCGGAGTGGGCAGCGCGGTGGGGGCGGCTTTCGCCGGAAACCTCGCCGTCACCGGGTCGTCCGGGCCGGGTATCGCCCTCAAGTCGGAGACGATTTCTCTGTGCTTCATGCTCGAGCTGCCCATGATCGTGCTCAACGTCCAGCGGGGCGGGCCCTCCACCGGTCTGCCCACCAAGCCCGAGCAGTCCGATCTCCTGTTCTCCCTGTACGGAAGACACGGCGAGTCACCCGTCCCGGTGCTGGCCATCGCCTCACCCTCCGACGCCTTCGCCATGGCGATCGAGGCCGCCCGCATCGCCATCACCTACATGACCCCGGTGATACTGATGAGCGACAACCAGATCGCCAACGGCTCCGAACCGTGGCTGCTCCCCGACGTGGAGGCGATCCCCAACATCGAGGTCGAGTTCGCCACCAAGCCCAACGGCCCCGACGGGACCTTCCTCCCCTACATCCGCAACATCGACACCTTCGCCCGCCCCTGGGCGGTGCCGGGCACCCCCGGTCTCGAGCACCGCGTCGGAGGGCTCGAGAAGGAGTCGGTGACCGGAAATGTCTCATACGACCCGGCCAACCACCAGCTCATGACCGACACCCGTGCCTGGAAGGTGGCCAACATCGCCAATGACATCCCCGTCGTGGAGGTCGACGGTGACCAGGGCGCCAAGATCCTGATCCTGGGCTGGGGCTCGACGTTCGGCTCGATCCGGGCGGCGGCGAGACGGGCCAGGCTCGAGGGCCACGAGGTGGCCACCGCCCACCTCCGCTATCTGAACCCCCTTCCCAACAATCTGGGCGACGTCCTCCGCTCATATGAGAAGATCCTCATCCCCGAGCTCAACACCGGTCAACTGCTCAAGGTGATCAGGGCCGAGTACCTCCTCGACGCGGTGGGCCTCAACAAGGTGGCAGGGGAGCCGTTCAAGGTCACCGAGATCACCGAGAAGATCCTGGAGATGGTCAAATGACTGCGCCTTCCTACACCAGAGCCGACTTTCAGACCGACCAGGAGGTCCGGTGGTGCCCTGGTTGTGGTGACTACACCATCCTGGCGTCGGTGCAGATGTTCCTCGCCGGTCTGGGCCGTCCTCGCGAGGAGTTCGTGTTCGTCTCCGGGATCGGTTGCGCCTCCCGCTTCCCCTACTACGTGAACACCTATGGGATGCACTCGATCCACGGACGGGCCCCGGCCATCGCCACCGGCATCGCCACCACCCGTCCCGATCTCTCCACCTGGGTCATCACCGGTGACGGAGACGGCCTCTCCATTGGGGGCAACCATCTGATCCATGTGCTGCGCCGCAACGTGAACCTGAAGATCATCATGTTCAACAACCAGATCTACGGTCTGACCAAAGGTCAGTACTCCCCCACCTCAGAGGTGGGCAAGTCGACGAAATCCTCACCGTTCGGCTCGGTCGACTACCCGTTCAACCCGGTCTCGCTGGCCCTGGGCGCGGAGGCGACCTTCGTGGCGAGAACCCTCGACATGGATCGCGGCCACACCCAGGAGATCCTGCAGAAGGCCTACGAGCACGAGGGCGCCGCCTTCATCGAGGTCTACCAGAACTGCAACGTGTTCAACGACAAGGCCTTCATCCAGCTCACCGGGAAAGAGGAGCGGGTGCACAACCGCATCGACCTCGAGCACGGCAAGCCCATCGTCTTCGACGAGGGGGGCAAGGCCGTGGTGATGCGGGGTGGCCAGGCCGAGATCGTGGACTCGTCCTCGGTCGACCCCAAGGCGATCTTGATCCACGATGAGACCCGGGAGGATCCCTCCATCGCATTTGCCATCAGCCGTCTCTCCCACGGCCCTTACGGGCCGACGCCACTCGGGATCTTCCGCGACGTGAAGCGCCCCGTGTACGACCACGAGGTCAATCTCCAGTTGGCTGCGGCCAAGGAGAAGTTCGGAGAGGGGGACATCAACGCCTTGATCCGCTCCCACGGGACCTGGACGGTCGGAGCCGAGTCACAGAACGGTGGATGACCGACCCCCGGTCGGCCCGATCATCCGGCGAGCTCAGCGGCCGAGGATCCTCCGAATCTCACTGACCTGATCGCGCACCGACCGGGGGTTTCCCGCGCCTTCGCTGAGACGTCTCTCCACCGAGGAGGCGGGGTCGAGGAGCATCAGGTCGTCGGAGACGAATCGGGAGTCGATCGCCACCAGGTCTTCGACATTCACCTCTTCGAGTGATCGGCCCTCATCCTCGACGCCCCTCACCACCCGCCCCACGATCTGATGTGCCTCCCGGAAGGGCACCCCCCGTCCGACCAGAGCCTCGGCGAGGTCGAGCATGGTGGTCTCCGCCCCGGGAACGGGTGGGGAGAGCTCGATCCCCTGGATCAGGGCGACGGTGGCGTCGAGGGAGGCCCCCAGGGTGTCGTCGGCGTGGAAGACGATCCGCTTGTCCTCCTGGAGATCGCGGTTGTAGGCGAGGGGCAGACCCTTCTGCAGGGCGAGGATCGAGGTGAGGTCTCCCACCACCCCCGCAGACCGGCCTCGCAGCAACTCCGCCACGTCAGGGTTCCGCTTGTGGGGCAGGGCGGAGGATCCGGTGCTCACCTCGTCGGAGAGTCGCGCCCAGCCGAACTCCTTCGAGCTCCACAGGACCACCTCCTCCCCGAGACGGGACAACTCGACCATGGCCTGGGCGCAGCAGAAGACATGCTCCGAGACGAAGTCCCTCGAGGCCACCGCATCCATCGAGTTGGGCATGACCGCGAGGCCCAGGGTCTCGGCGGTCATCAGACGGTCTATGGGGAGTGACGAGCCCGCCGCTGCGCCGGCCCCGAGCGGGGAGACACCGACCCGGGCACCGAGATCGCCGAAACGGTCGGCACTCCTCATCATCATCCAGGCATAGGCGAGCAGATGATTCCCCAGTGTCGTGGTCTGGGCCTGCTGGAGATGGGTGTAGGCGGGGATGACGGTCTCGGCATGGCGCTCGGCCAGATCGGCCAGGGTGGTGGCCAGTTGGTGCAGCTGGGCGATCCGTTGAGCAGCCGTCTCCACGAGGTACAGGCGGAGATCGAGAGCCACCTGATCGTTGCGGGACCGCCCGGTGTGCAGCCTCCCCGCGACCTCCCCCACCAGCTCACCGAGCCGTCGCTCCACTGCGGTGTGGACGTCCTCGTCACTGTCACGGAACTCGAATCGATCCACCTCGTCGAGTATCGACCGGAGACCCCCGGCGAGTGCCTCCGCCTCCCCTGGGTCGATGATCCCCGTCTTCCCGAGCATGATGACATGGGCGATGGAGCCGCGCACGTCTACCTCGAGGAGGCGCCGGTCGGAGTGATCAGCGGTATAGGAGCGGGTGATGTCGGACATCGGGGCATCGAAACGCCCGCCCCACAGGCTCACGGTCCCTCGCCGTGACCCCTGATGCGGAGAGCATTCAGGTTGATGAATCCCCGGGCGTCGCCCTGGTCAAAGACGTCGTCGGCCTCGAAGGTGGCCATGGCCTCGTCGTAGAGGCTGTTGGGGGAGCGTCGGCCGCCAACCCTCACCGATCCCTTGTAGAGGACCAGACGGGCATCACCGGTGACCGGCTGCTGGATGCGGTCCATCGTCTCCTGAAGCGCCGCCCTCTCCGGAGAGAACCAGAAACCGTTGTAGACGATGCGGGCGTACTGCTGGGCGAGCCCATCCCTGAGATGGAGCACCTCGCGGTCGAGGACGACCGACTCGATGGCCCGACGCCCCGCGTGGAGCACCGTGCCCCCCGGTGTCTCGTAGACACCGCGACTCTTGATCCCGACAAACCTGTTCTCCACGATGTCGATCCGACCCACACCATGAGACCCGGCGACATTATTCAGGTGGGAGAGGAGTTCGACCGGGGCCATCGTCTCGCCGTCGACCGACACCGGGTCGCCCGACTCGAAGCCGACCGCGATCTCCTGTGGCTCGTCGGGGGCGTCCTCGGGGTCGGTGGTCATGCGGAACATCCCCTTGGGTGGCGCCACCCAGGGATCCTCCAGGACCCCGCCCTCGTAGGAGACGTGGAACAAGTTGGCGTCCGTCGAGTAGGGGGACTCCTCGGTGACCGGGGTCGGTATCCCCCGCGCCTCGGCATAGGCAACCAGGTCGGCCCGCCCCTTGAGCTTCCACTCCCTCCAGGGGGCGATGGTGGCCAACTCGGGCGCCAAGGCCGCGGTGGAGAGCTCGAATCTGACCTGGTCGTTGCCCTTGCCGGTGGCCCCGTGGGCGATGGCGTCGGCTCGGTGCTCCCTGGCGGTCTCCACGAGGCCCCGGGTGATGATCGGCCGGGCCAGCGAGGTGCCCAGCAGATACTCGGTCTCGTACACGGCCGCCGCCCGGATGGCGGGAAAGACCGCCCCGGTGACGAAGGCCTCTCGGAGATCCCCGACCACCGCATCCACGGCCCCGGTGTCGAGGGCCTTGACCCGCGCCTGTTCGACCTCCTCCCCCTGGCCGACGTCGGCGGTGTAGGTGACCACCTCGGCGTCATACTCCTCACGCAGCCAGGCGAGGATGACCGATGTGTCCAGACCCCCCGAGTAGGCGAGCACCACCTTCATCGGGGCAACGATGGCCGAACATCGCGGGGTTGTAAAGACGCACCGCCTCGGGGCAGGTGGACGTCTAGGGGCAGGCGATCACGTTCACCGTCAACGTGGCACCACCGGCGTTGCCCCGGTCGTCGAAGGCGACCACCCGGACACTCGCCGCCTGGGCTGCGCTGAACGGTCCGATGACGCCCTCGAAAACGTCGTTGCCCACCGGCACCATGGAGCTCTCCTGTGATCCCGAGCCGTCGGGGCTCCAACGGACCACCACCGATTCGAGCGCTGAGGTGTCGCGGATACGCGCAGAGATCGTCGTCTGAGTGGGGGAGCACGAACTGTCCCCCTCGACTCTCACCTCCGACGGGGAGGCCTGCGGGTTGTGGATGACCGGATTGTCCTCGTGGGTGCCCACCGCGGTGACCACGGCTTCCCCGCCCGACCATGTGACCGTGAGCGTCTCGCTCAGCTCGCCCTCTTCGATGAGGGAGCGGTCGAGGCTCACCTCGATGGTCAACGACTCACCGGGGGCAATCTCCCCCGAGCCGATCGAAACCGAGATCGCATCGGTGCTCGACTCGATCGCCCACCCAGCGGGCTGCTGGCCCGAGTTGGCGAGGTCGAAGACCTCCGAGGTGGCATCGGCGCCGAAGTCGACGGTGTCCGTGGAGGCGGCGAGCGACGCCGGAGCAGCCTCGCCGACGGTGGAAGTCGTGGAGTCGCCGACTCGACTCGTCGTCGACGGCTGTGTGATCGAGGTGGTCGTGGTCGGGTTCCCGGCGACCCCGGGCGTTGCGACCGACACCGCCGCGGTCGGCGGGGGCTCGATCGGCTCGAATTGGGCAGACACTGCGATGCCGATGACACCCATGACCAATGCCACCACCGCAAATATGGCCAGTTTCATCCACTCGCCCGTCTCCGAGAACAGGCCCCGTGGCACGCCGACACGTGCGAAGACACGGTCGCGGAGGCTCGCCGGGGCGTGCACCATCATGATGCTGGGGAGGACATTGGCCGGTGCCAGCAGGAACGCCCTTCGCTCATGGCAGATCTCGCATTCCTCGACATGACGGGCGACCCGGGATCGAGTCTCCATGTCGAGTGTCCCCTCCCGGCCGGCCAGCAGCGACTGCAACTGCCTACAGTCCTCGTTTCCCAGTCGGGCGATCAAGAGGGCTCCCAGCGCCTTCTCAACCCGGTGCTTCATCGGGGACACCATCACGGGCAGGTGTGAGGTCTCCACTCCCATCGCCTCGGCGAGATCGTCGCCTTCGAGACCTTCGGTGAGATGCAGGGCCAATAGTTGCTGGTCACGCGGGCCGAGCCCGGCGGCGGCATCCCATGCCAGCTCTCTCAGCTCCGTCAGCTGGGGCCCCGTAGTAGCAACGTCTGGCTCGATCATCACGGTCTCGCTCAGGTCCTCCTCCGGGGTCACCCTCGACCGCTGACCACCGTTCTCATCGACCTGGTCGCGGGCCATGGCGAAGAGCCAGGGGCACAGCTTCGCCGGGTCCCTCAGTTGCTCGAGCCGGGTTGCGGTCTCGACGAAGACGTCGTGGGCGGCTTCGGCGGCATCATCGGGGTTGCGCAGCATCGTGAGGCAATAGGAGTAGATGCGATCGGCGTACCTGTCGTAGATACTGCCGAACGCAGCCAGATCACCCGCGCGGAAAGCGGTCACGAGCTCGGTGTCGGTGGGTGATTCGATGTCGGGCATGCGCATAGGACAGATGGCTGTCTGCTCGAATCCTTACACCCGGTGGTGCCAATCCACAGACTTTCGGGATGAGAAGCGAATCAGGCCGGTTCCCGGGCTAGCCACCTGATGGAGGGGGTCCCACGGGCGCCCCCCTCACTCGTGTCCTCGGGAACGGGCCAAACACCCCGACGAGGAGGATCAGCACCGCGAAGCCCGACCCGGCCACGAAGGTGGGCCCGGTGCCCATGACACCGATCGCGGCACCGGCCAGCAGCGGCCCGATGGTCTGACCGAGCCGGGCAAACCCGACCCAGACCGCGATCACGACGGCGCGGTGCTCGTCGGGTGCGTCCTCCATGTTCAGGTCCTGGAGCATGGGGATGAAGAACCCCTCGGAGGACCCGTAGATCAGGGTGGCCAGGATCGCCACGGCGAGTGTCGTGGTCAGCCCGAGCATGACGTAGGCGACGATGAGTGCCAGCGCGGAGACGATCACCACGGTGCGCGCACTGGTGACCACTCGCATCCGACCGAGGTTGAACGAGGCCAGCGTGGCGGTCACCGCCGGCAGTGAGATGAGCAGCCCTCTCGCCCCGGCCTCCATGCCGAAGACCTCGGCGAGATGCACCGGCAGGACTGTGAGGAAGAGACCGAAGATGGCCACGAAGACCAGGAATCCCGAGAGGATGCTCGCCCTCAGCACCGGGCGCCGAAGCACCACCAAGGCCTCGCCGAATTGTTCCTTGACGTGTGGAGGGCTCACCGGGCGTCTTCCATCGAGGATCACCCACGCCGCCGCCGCGGTGCCCAACGCCACCGTGTAGATCCCAAAGGTGGCACGCCAGCCCGCGGTCTCGGTGATCGCCCCCGAGAGAAGGGGCATGGCGGCCAGACCGATGGTGAGGACGGCGGAGTTGCGCCCGATCAGCCGGGTGCGGTCGGTGCCGCTCCAGTTGTCCCCGATGAGCACGACGGCCAGGTTGACCAGGGCGGCGGAGCCCACTCCTTGGAGGAAACGGGCGAGAAGGAGAAACCCGAACGTCGGTGCCAGCGCGGCAAGACCTCCGAATACCCCGAAGATGCCGAGACAGATGGTGAGCACGATCCGTCGCCCGAAGCGGTCGGCGAGGAACCCGGCGACGGGGGCGATCACGATCCCCGCGAAGGATCCGGTAGCCACCAGCAGACCGGCGCGGTCGGCGGTCATATCGAACTCGGCGAGGATGTCCGGGATCGCCGGAGTGACCAGCGTATTGCTGAGGATCCCCGTGAGAGTGACGGTGAAGATGAACACCAACGGGGGTCGGCGGGACATCGCTCCAGGGTAAGAAGACGCCATTCCCAACCAAAAACCGCCTGCGGTGCGCGAGTATTGGCGAACGATGACGATCCGGTGGCGTGACGAGGACCCTGGGCTCCCCATCGCCTTCGAGCAGTGCTCCAACGGCGAGTACGACCCGGAGCCACTGACGCCGCCACGGATCGCCGCCGAGCGGGAGGCGAGGGCAGGCATCGAGGCCGCCATGCGACGCACCGGTCTCAATCGCCGGGAGTTCCTCCGGTCGGCCAGCGCCCTGGCGATTTGCCTCTCCGCCATCGATGGCGCGGTGAGTGCGGTCAACGGCCTCGACCCGGGTCTCTTCTATCCCTTCGACCCGGTCTCCCGTCTCGACAACGATGCGGCGAAGGCCGTCATCGGGCCGGCCGAATTCGTCTTCGACGTCCAGGGTCACCTGCTCGAGTACGACATCGACCCGTCGACCCGTGGTGACTGGTTCTGGGGGCGCCAGTTTCCCCAGGCGAGATGTGAGGAGGAGGACGACCCCAGGGCCTGCTTCGCCACCAACCACTTCCTCGAGGAGATCTTCATACGCTCCGACACGACGATGACCGCACTGTCGGGGTTGCCCATCAATCCCGCGGGCAGCCCGCTGTCCAACGAGGTGATGGAGGAGACCAGACGGCTGGTGAAGGCGTTGTCGGGCGATGAGCGGATCGTCGTCAATGCTCTGGTCCTTCCCCAGACCGCGGCCATCGGGTCGGTGCTCGACGAGATGACCAGGACCGCGGAGGAGAACGAGATCGCTGGCTGGAAGACCTTCACCCACTTCCCCGCGGGCATCAACTGGTGGCTCGACGACCACGATCCCGACCAGCCCCAGGTGGGAGATGTCTTCCTCGACCACCTGGCGGCGATCGGCACCCCGATTCTCTTCGTGCACAAGGGCCTGGCCAACCAGGCCCGCTATGGGTCGCCGGTCGACATCGGGCCCGCCGCACGGACCCATCGCGACATCTCTTTCGTCGTCTATCACAGTGGCTTCGAAGTCGCCCGCCGCGAAGGCCCCTACACCGACGCCACCGCCAACGTCGGGGTCAATCGGCTGATCACATCGGTCCAAGGAGCCGGGATCGGCCCCGGAGAGAACGTCTACGCCGAGCTGGGCTCCACGTGGTGGCATCTGCTCCGTCGCCCCGATGAGGCCGCCCATGTGATCGGGAAGCTGCTGGTCGCATTTGGGGAGGACAACATGCTCTGGGGCACCGATTCCATCTTCTATGGGTCCCCCCAGGGACAGATCGAGGCGTTTCGCGCCTTCCAGATCCCCGAAGCGATGCAAACCCGGTTCGGCTACCCGCCGCTGACCCGGGGCGCCAAAGCCAAGATCCTCGGATGGAATGCGGCCAATCTGTTCGGCGTCGAGCCGATCACCGAACACGTAGGGTTCACCCGGGAGGACCTGGAGCTCGCCCGGGCCGAGCACCCGGTGCCCACCCGCACCTGGGGTCCCCGGACCGTCGACGAGGTGCGCGAGCTGAGGGCCCATCATCGAGGGTGGCCGTGACATGATCATCGATCTCGAACCCGGGCTCTGGATATGGCGGATACCACACCCCGACTGGGAGCCCGACACCGGCGGAGACCGGGTGGTCACGTCTGTCTGCGTCGAGGAGAGCGACCAGATCGCCGTCCTCGACGGCCTGGCACCTCCCGACGGCGACGAGGTCTGGGATCGACTCGACGGGAGACCGCCCACGATGGCGGTGGTCCTCAAGCCGGATCACGTGCGAAGCATCGACGTCTTCGTCACCCGGTACGGTCTGCGCGCCTTCGGCCCCGACGTGTTCCACAAGGATGACGTGCCCGAGAACGACCTCGAGCTCGTCTACCCCGGTATGGAGCTCCCCGGCGGCTTCCTCGCCCTATACGACGGCCGGTGGCGCAATGAGACGCCACTGTGGCTGCCCGCCCACCGGACGATCGTCTTCTCCGACGCCCTGACCACACTGGGCGGCGAGCTCCAGGTGTGGGCGACACCATGGCACGAGGAGCGGGCCCTGCCGGCGTTGCGGGCGATGCTCGATTTGCCCTTCGAGAGGATCATCATCTCCCACGGCGACCCGGTCCACGACCGGGTCGGGTTCGAGCGGGCCCTGGCCCGGGACCCGATCGCCGCGGACTGACCACCAGGCGTTGGCGTGGGGAGCTGGTATCTCGCTCCCCACTGCCTGACTGCGATCGACCTCAATCGGCCGGGCAGGCTCCTACGTTGCGGTTGAAGTCCTCGAACATCCCCGCGGGGTTCGCCTGCCAGACCCAGGCGTGGAGCACCCAGACGTTCAATGCGGTGTTGAGGTGAAACTGCTGTCCGAATAGTGTTGGTGCGCTGGTCTGGCCGTTCGGGGGAGCCGTGTTCGGGACGATGTACTCCACGGCGACGAGCTTGAGCCTGCCATCGTCACGGACGTCGTAGACCATGGCCTCCGGTCGCAACGCATCAACGGTGTCATCGAGGCGGCCGAGGTCGACATAGTGCTGGCCCATGCCCCCGGAAGGGGAGTCGAAGCAATCGAGGAACGACTGGTATCCAGCCGCCTCGGCGTCTGCCACGTCATGGAACTGAGCCGTGGCGCGGCGCAGGGCCGCCAACTCAGAGCCGGCCCCGGACGCCACCGCGGCCGTCGTCAGCATCATCATCAAGATCGTCCCCGCGACCAGGATTGTCGTTCTCATGTCTCCTTCTAGGTGTATTCGCCAACGAGGTAGATCTCATCGGCGACGAGACCATGTGCTTCCCGGTGGACGTTGTTGGCGTCTTCGGCGTCTCGGGCTTCGACCAGGCAGAAGATCTTCCCGGCGCCCTCGTCGACCCAGTAGCGGAGATAGCTCACCCCGAACTTCTCCTGGGTCTCCAGGTCCTTTTGGTGGGCGCCGGCCACGTCCGCAGCCGAGACGCCACCTTCGATTGTGTGCACATCCATGAACAGCGGCACTTCTCTCCCTTTGAGTCGAGGATCCCTCACACCGAGGGCTGACGCCAACGTATGCATGAGTGGGTGCGGGCACATCGGGCGAATTCCCCATATCGGGGATCAGACGGTGGTGTGGAAGGGGTAGGGGTCGAGAACTGAGATCTCGACGATGCGATCCACCGGCAACCCGTTGGCCCGGGCGGTGAGGCGGACCGCCTCGGGATTCGGTGCGTCATAGACACAGAATGTCGTCCTGTGGTCGGCCGACACGTACGATTGAACCCAGGTCACCTTGCGATCCGCGTTGCAGGAAATGATCGCCTCGAGTCTCCGCTTCCCCTCCGCGCCGGGAGCCACCTCCAGACCGTCGGGGAAGTTCCTCTCCACTAGATAGCGGGGCAGACCGACTCCTTCACGTCACCAACATACGGCTCCCCCGACCCGACCCACATCGGGCTTTGTCCCTAGTTTGCTGCCTCCGGCCCCACCCATCTGTTGGCGATGGCGAGAGCGGCGGCCTGACCCCGGCTGGACACACCCAGCTTCGCCAGTACCGAGGAGACGTGATGCCCCGCGGTCTTCTCCGAGATGAACAACTCCTCTGAGATCGAGGCATTGGACAGACCGGCACTGATCAGTTCCAGCACTTCCATCTCACGCTTGGTGAGACCGGCCGGGTTCTCGATGGTGTCCGTTCGAGGCCCCCGAGGCACCCGCTTCATTCCTCGCCGCTGCAGCTCACGGCGCAATCCGCCCGCCACACCATCCGCGCCCATCCTCTTCAGGTCGGCGAAGACGGCATCGAGATCGGCTCCAGGCGCCATGGCCCCCGTGATGGCGGCCTCGATCGCATAACCGCCCCTCTCCCACTTGGCAGCGGCCTCCCCAGGTCGCCCTTTCAGCTCGAGAGCGGCTCGGCCGACGGGCTCCCACTCCGGCAGGTCCACACCGAGCCGATGTGCCCAGAAGGTGAGTTGAGCCTGAGCGACGCGGTCACGGGCGGTCACCGGCGACCGCCGCATCCTCTCGTAACGCTCCATGGCTTCGGTGGGAGGAACGACGCCGAGCCAGGCACCCTCCATGGCCAACACACACCCTAGAACCTGCATCTGATGATCGTTGAACGTCTCGAGCCGCTGAAACACCTCATCGGCCAGCTCGAGCCCACCCGGATCACCGCGCCGCATCCTCAGCCGCGCCCCCACGATCAACGTCTCGATCTCTGTCTGCAAGCACGTCTTCTGGTCGGCGACGATCTCCAGGTCGCGGTCGGCATCGTCGAAGCGGCCGGCGGTGACGTTGATCAGGCCCATCGTGCTCACTGCGGCGATGTACCAGGCGTCGAGTTCGTGTGATACGCAGTACTCCTGGAGCTGGGCGAACCAGCGACGCGCCCCGTGAAGATCGCCGCTCTCCATGGCGATCACCCCGAGATTGTTGATCGCTTTGGCGGTGAACTCGCTCCCGTCGGACGCCATCCCCAGCCGAGCGGCACCCTCGACCTGGTGGAGCCCTGAAGGGTCACCCAAAAGCCATCGAGCGGAACCGGCGTTGGTCGCCGCGTAGACCTCGGTCCCGATCGCGCCGGTGGCTCGGGCGATGCCCACCGCCTCATCGCCGAGCTCGACCGACCGGTCCCAGTTGCCCTCGACGATCTCGACCCAAGAGAGCACCGCAAGAGCGAGTGCCAGCTCGACGCTGGGCGGCCTCCCCCGCAGTGCTGTGACCGCGGCCTCTCCCTCGGACCGAGTCGGCTCGAGGTCGTTGCGGCGTGACTCGAAGAACGCCACCCAGGCCCGGGCGCCTCCCAGCTCGTCCGTCGACTCTGCCAGTTCGAGACGACGTCTGGCGAGTTGGGCAGCGGTGTCGAACGCATTGATCACGCTGTGCTCCCGAGCCGCCTCGAGGAGTGACTCTGCCAACGTGACCCGGTCCATCGCGGCGGCGTAGCCGAGGGCGTTGGCATAGTGGAACGCCGCCTCACGGTGGGCTCCCGACGCCGCGGCGTCGCGGGCCGCCAGCAACGAGTACTCCCTTGCCTTCGTGGCGTCGTGGGCGCCGAGGGCGTGGTGGGCGAGACGGGCAGTGTCCGCTGACCCAGCAGCCCTGGTCTCCAGCGACACGAGAAGCAGCTGGTGTAGCCGTTGAGTGGTCGCCGGGGGGGTGGAGTTGACCAGGCTCTGTCGGATCAGCTCGTGACGGCACGCGATGCGCCCCCTGTTGGCAACGAGCAGGCGTCGCTGGAATCCCAGGTCGGTGTGAGCCCCGGTCTCGTCACCCATCTGGGCGATTTGCTCCAATGCCACGCCGTCAGGGCTCAGGGCGACCGTCCTCAGGAACTCCAGGGTGTCGTCGGGGAGCCTGCCCACGTTGGCCAGCACCGCGTTCTGGACGTTGGGAGGCAGCTCCAGGTCGGGGTGCCGAGCGACCTCGTCGACGAAGAGTGGGTTGCCCAACGTGGCGGCGTGAACCGCGGCAGGATCCAGGCCCAATCCGCCGACCAGCTGCTCCACGCCAGCGATGGTCAGGGTCGGCACGTCGATGCGGATCGCGGCCGGTCCGAGATCGGCCACGACCAAGCGCAACGGGGGGTTGAAGTCGAGCTCTTCGGGACGATAGGTGGCAATGAGTCGGCTTCCGGTCACTCCGATGCGTCGTCCCAGATAACGAACCATGCCCAGCGTGGCCTCGTCGGCCCAGTGCAGGTCCTCGATGGTCAAGACGACCTTGTCGTTCTTCAACAGGTCCAGCATCCCGGCGTACACCGCGGCGCGCCCCGCGCCGGTGCGGACGTCGGTTGCAAGGTCCTCGGGGAGATCGTCCAGCAATTCGAAGAGCGGGGCGAACCCGGTGGGGATGCCCACCGGCTCACAGGCGGCTCTCAGGGTCCGATAGCGATGATCGAGCGCACCCAAGAAGACCTCGAGGAGCGAGGTCTTGCCGAATCCGGCCTCGCCGGACACCAGGACGACCACGCCAGAGGACGGCTCGGCGAAGGCCTCGTCGAGCGCCCCCAACTGTCGTTCACGCTCGACCAGCACAACCGGCGCCATGTTCGGCAGAACAGTACTCGCAGCGCGGCATGAGACAACGCTCTAGTCGAGCGCGGCGCGGGCAAACCGAGACAGCCGGGCGACCAGGGCATCCCGGTCGAGCTCACCCTCCGGCCGGTACCACCTCTCGATGGCGTTGAGCATCGACAGGATGAAGATCGCCGCCGTCTTCGGGTCGGTGTCGGCGGCGAAGGACCCGTCTTGCATCCCCTCTCGGATCACTGAGCGAAACCCCTCCTCATAGTGATCCCGGGCGTCGAGGATCCGCGACCGGTGCTCGGGGTCGAGCATGCGAGCTTCGTTGAGGAAGGTGCGGGCCACATCGATGTTGTCGACCACGACGTCGATGTGGCCGCCGATGAGCGCGTCCAGCCGGTCCGCGGCCGATCCGGGCGAAGCCAAGGCGCGTCCGGCCGAGGCTTCGAACAGACTGGCCCCTTCTTGGACCACCTCGACGAGGAGATCCTGTTTCGAGGCGACATGGGAGTAGAGCGACGATCCGAGCAGGCCCAGCTCCCTTCCCAGGACACGCATCGAGGTGCCGTGGTAGCCCCGCTGGGCGAAGAGGCGGCCGGCAGCCCTGACCACGTCGTCGCGGGAGTTGCGGGTGGCCACCGTCAGCGGTGGTCGTAGCGGACGACGACTTTGTCGGACACCGGGTGGGCCTGGCAGGTGAGGACGAACCCCGCCTCCACCTCGGAGTCGACCAATGCATAGTTCTTGTCCATCCTCACCTGGCCTTCTTCGATACGGCCCTTGCAGGTGGCACACATGCCGCCCTTGCAGGAGAAGGGCAGCTCCGAACGGACCCGCAGGGCGGCGTCGAGGACCGAGGTCTCGGGGCTCATGCGAGTATCGACTGCCCGACCGTCGAGAATCACGGTGAGGTCGACACTGCCCTCCCCCGGCGGTGGCTCGGGGGGTAGGGCCGACTCGTCGAGCGGACCGGCGAAGAAGAGCTCGTCGCGTATCGACGCCCCGGGGACACCCAGATCTCCCAGGGTCGCCCTCGCCGACATCACCATGTCGTAGGGGCCGCAGAGATACCAGCCGTCCACGGAGCCGGCGCCCAGCAGCCGGTCGTGGACCGTCCTGATCTTCTCGTCATCTATGCGACCGGAGAGCAATGGCACATCGGAGCCTTCCCGGCTGAGGATGTGGAAGAGCTGGAACCGGGGGTGGTAGCGATCCTTCAGCCCCTCCAACTCGTCGAGGAACATCACGGAGTTGGCGGTCCGGTTCCCGTAGAGGAGTGTCCAGCTCGACGCCGGCTCGCTCTCGAGCGAGGTGGCGATCAGCGAGAGCACCGGCGTTATCCCCGAACCGGCGGCGATGGCCACCGCCTTGCGCGGGCGGCCCGGGTCGATGTCGATGGTGAACTCGCCCACGGGGGACATCACCTCGAGGGTGTCACCCGCGCTCAGCTCCTCGGTGGCGTAGGTGCTGAAAACCCCGCCCTGGAGTTTCTTCACCCCGACCCTCAGCTTGCCCGAACCGGCGGGAGCACAGATCGAGTAGGAGCGTCTCACATCGACGCCGTCGACGAAAGCGCGCAGGGTGACATGTTGGCCAGGCAGATAGGCGAAGGCGGTGTGCAGATGAGGAGGCACGTCGAAGGTGACGGCCACCGAGTCCTCGGTGAGCCGGCTGACCTCGGTCACCCGAAGCTCGTGGAACTCGAGCTCACTCATCAGAATTGCTTGAAGTAGTCGAACGGCTCGCCACACGACGAGCACACCATCAGCGCCTTGCAGGCCGTGGAGCCGAACCGGGCAACCAACCGCGGCCGGTCCGCCTCACATCGGGGGCAGAGGACCTCGTCTGGCCCCGTGGGTGGGGCGATCCCGAACTCGGACAGCTTGCGAATCCCGTCTTCGCTGATCCAATCGGTGGTCCACACCGGGTTGTGGGACACCCTCACCTCGAACGACTCCACATCCTCTCTGAGCAGGGCAGAGCCGATGTCGTCCTCGATCTGGCGCATGGCGGGGCAACCCGAGTAGGTGGGGGTGATGGTCACCACCACGTGGCCGTCTTCGGTCTCCACGGAGCGGAGGACACCGAGGTCCGCGATGGTGAGAACGGGGATCTCGGGGTCGACCACCGAGGCGACGACCGAAGCCAGATCGGTGGCGAGCCTCACCACTCCATCCCCGGGTAGGTCCGATCCATCCATTGCATCTCGGCGAGGAGGAAGCCGAGATGCTCGGTGTGATACCCCTCCCGGCCGCCGGAACGCTGATAAGGGTCCTCGGGTGCCATCAGACCGGCCCGGGCGAGCAGATCGTCGATCGCGGCCCGCCAGTTGTCGGGGTATGGCGCGGCGAGCTCGGCGGTGAACCGCCACAGGGCGTCCACCGCCCGCTGCGAGCGGAAGTGCGACTCCTCGGTCCCGTCGCCGAGACGGACCAGCCAGCTGGTGGAGAACTCGTGGTGATATGCCGTCTCCTTGCCCGCCCTGGCGGCGATGCCGGCCAGCGTCTCGTCCTCGGAGCCGGCCAGATCGCCCCAGAGGACCCCCTGGTAGACATCGAAGAAGACCTGGCGGACGATGGTTTGGGCGAAGTCGCCGTTGGGCTGTTCGACGAGGAGCAGGTTGAGGAACTCACGCTCGGTGCGTCGCATGGCGAAGTCGTTCTCGGTACGTTCTGCGCCCTCGAGCTCACCGGCGTGGGTGTACAGCGAGCGGGCCACCCCCAGATGGTCCAATGCGATGTTGCCCAGGGCGATGTCGATCTCGAGCTCGGGCGCCCTGGAGATCCACTCCCCGAGACGCTGGGCGAGCACCATGTTGTCGTCGGCGTGTGAGAGCAGGGTGCGGAGTGGTGGGTCCAGGTCGACCACGGGGGTCCCCTGGGGCGCTCCGGAGAGGATCTGGTCGCTCACATTTGCCCCACTTCGTCGGGTATGTCGTAGGTGGTGGCCAGGCGATAGACCTTCTCGTTGGCCTCGACGTACGCTGCGGCCGCCTCCGGCTCGAATGCGTGGATCTCCGTGCTGGGGACCACCCACACGCTGATCCCCTCACCACGGCGGGTATAGACGTCACGTGCGTTCTGGAGGGCGGTGCGGGCATCGGGGGCGTGCAGACTGCCTATGTGGACGTGGGAGATCCCCCGTCTCGCCCTGACGAACACCTCCCACATCGGCCAGCCCTCGGCGCCGCCCTCGACCGACTCCTCGAGTTCGGCTCGCTCCCCGGGCGCCACCGGGACGTCGTAGGTCACGCGGCCCTCCCCGCCCCCTTCGCGGCGTGAGCGCTGGCAGCCTCCCGGACCCATCTGCCTTCTTCCCAGGCCCGGGTCTTGTGCTCGATGCGTTCCCGGCTCATGGGGCCGTTGCCCTTGACGACCCTCCAGAACTCCTCCCAGTCGATCTCGCCGAAGTCGTGGTGGCCCCGCTCGGGATTCCAGCGGAGCTCCGGGTCGGGGATGGTGAGCCCGAGGTAGGCGGCCTGGGGGACGGTCATGTCGACGAACTGCTGACGCAGGTCGTCGTTGGAGACTCTCTTGATCTTCCATGCCATCGACTGCTCGGAGTGATCGGAGTCGCTGTCGTTGGGGCCGAACATCATCAGCGAGGGCCACCACCAACGGTCGAGCGCGTCCTGGGCCATCGCCTTCTGTTCCGGACCGCCCTGGCACAACTTGATCAGCAGCTCGTATCCCTGGCGCTGATGGAACGACTCCTCCTTGCAGATCCGAACCATGGCCCGGGCGTAGGGACCGTAGGAGCAACGGGTGAGCATCACCTGGTTGGTGATGGCGGCCCCGTCGACCAGCCAGCCGATCGTTCCCATGTCCGCCCAGGAGAGGGTGGGGTAGTTGAAGATCGACGAGTACTTGTGCTTGCCCTGGTGGAGCAGCTCCTGGAGGTCGTCGCGCCTCACGCCGAGTGTCTCTGCAGCCGAGTAGAGGTAGAGCCCATGACCTGCCTCGTCCTGCACCTTGGCCATCAGGATCGCCTTGCGGTGCAAGGTCGGGGCCCTGGTGATCCAGTTCCCCTCGGGCTGCATCCCGATGATCTCAGAGTGAGCATGTTGGGCGATCTGGCGGACCAGGGTCTTGCGATAGCCCTCCGGCATCCAGTCGGTGGGCTCGATCTTCGACTCGTCGTCGACGATCGCCTGGAAGTTCTCCTCGGGTGTCATGCCTCCATTCTAAACAAACGAACGTTCGTTTGTCGATGGATGGATCGCCGGAACCGAGAGACGAGAATCGGCGTCGAACCATGATGATGGGCAAGACCGCCAATCTCGGCCGGCTCCTGGTCGCCTCAGCCCTGCTCGCCGCCGCCCTCACCCCGATCCTCCCCCTCACCGCCCGGGGTTGCTCTTGTGCCACGCCCTCCGACCTCCACGAGTGGGTCGACCAGTCGGAGGCTGTGTTCGTCGGCACCCTCATCGACAAGCGTGACGGCGGGGACGGCCCTTTCGGTATGGAGAGTGTCTATGTGTTCGAGGTCGAGGAGTGGATCAAAGGTGATGCCGGGGACGTGATCGAGGTCCACTCGGCGAGCGATGGCGCCGGATGTGGATTCGAGTTCTTCGATGTCGACCAACGAACCGGCGCCGCCATATACCTCGAAGGCGGCGTCCTTCGCGGCGGGCTGTGCTCGCAGATCGATGCCGATGTGGCGCTGACCCTGAAGACGGGCCTAGTGGTGAGCAAGACCGGCATACCACGAATCGTGGCCGGAAACGGCTGGAACTCCACACGTCTGACTGTGCTCGACGCCGAAGGTGGCCACGTCGCCGATTTCTTCCCAAGGGATGACGCCGACGAGTTCGAGGGCACCCAGCTCCTCGAAGCGTGTCTCGGCGGAGACCTCGCGGTGCAGGTGACCAGCTCCGAGTTGGTTGTCTGGGATATGGCCACCTTCGAACCGGTCGCCATCCACGACCTCGGGGTCGAGAGCCTATGGGGCTCCGACGTCTCTTGCCGAACCGAGGATGCATCCTCGATCTGGCTGCTCTTGGCCTCCGATACCGGATCCCAACTCGTCGAGGTAGGAGCAACCGAGCCGATCCTCACCCTGCCCGGTACCGGAGGATGGGTCGGCACCGACTTCGTCCTCTCCCAATCGGGACCGGAGGGTGACATCACCTGGATCGACGTCGCCTCAGGGGAAGGAACACCAATCACCGCCGTCCCACCCGGGGAGTTGTGGTCGTTGTCCGCGGCAGCCCATCCCAAGGAGCGACGCGCTGCCCTGATAGAGACGCGATTCGACCAAGAGTCGACGGCCTCGTCCTCCACCTTGTCGATCGTGGACGAGGCCGGGGTGCGATCATTCAGCGTCGAGCTCGGCCTGGAGGCCTACTCCCCGACCTGGCTCGACGACGAGCGGGTGCTGGTCACCGGCTACGACTGGGAGGTTTCCGAGATTCCGATTGGCCTGGTAGTGGACACCTTCAGCGGTGAAGTGGTCGAGCTAGGTCCGTGGAACTCCATACACAACGTCGCCGCCGGTCAACTCATCTTCGGTGTCGAAGCAGGCTCGATCTTGAGGGCCGATCTCACCTCAGGCTCGGTAGAGACCCTGGTCACACTGCCGACAGCCAACGCCGGACCGCTGCTTGTCCTCGAAGACGCCGCGGCCATTGAGACACCGACCAGCACCGCCGTTCCCGCCACCGAGCCCACGGTCCCACCCCTGGTGGCAGAGGGTACCGGGCCTGCACCGGGTGCGGAGCCGGGAAGCTCGCTAGACGCCCGCTGGATCGCCGGCGGCACAGTGGTCGTCTTCCTCGGCCTGCTCATCTGGCTGGCCATCTCATCACCACGACGTCCCTCAGACTCCTCTTGACCAAACGCGCGAACCCCCTACCATCGCGACCGATGACGAATCACGTCAACCGCCTGGTCTGCGCCTGCACCTGTGCATGCGCCGCCGCGCCGCGCGGGCTGTGATCGTCTGACCCACCAGTAGACCGACATCGAAAGCCCGCACCGGCGATACGCCGAGGCGGGCTTCTTGCATTTCTGGAGAGCCCATGACAACACCCACGACCCAGGAGAGACTCGGAACCGACCTCTCGCTGCGGAGGTTCGCCCACGTCGGCGACATGCTCCCCGACGTCGAGAATCCCTCGCCCCTGGTGAGGGCCAACCGCGTCTTGCCCGACCGCGACTACGAGCTGTTCCTCAAGCTGGAGTGGCTCAATCCCTTCGGGTCGGTGAAGGACCGGACCGCCGCCTACCTCATCGATGGCCTCGCCCGCCGCGGAGAGCTGAAAGGACGCGAGCTGGTCGAGGCGTCGAGCGGCAACACCGCCATCGCGCTCGCCGCGCTGGCCGCCCTGTCCGGCACCCGCCTGACCACCACGATCCCCGACGGTGTGCCCGAGGAGAAGAAAGTGATCCTGCGCATGTTGGGCGCCGAGGTGTGGGAGACGCCGGACGACCTGTGCCCGGTGGACAATCCAAAAGACGGGGCGATCGCGCTGGCGAGAGCCCTGGCCGCCTCCGAGGGAGGCACGAGATATGCCGCCACCCGCCAGTACGAGAGCGAGGACAACGTGACCGCTCACTACGCCACCACCGGGCCTGAGGTCTGGCGACAGACCGGAGGACGGGTCCGCTGGCTCGTCGCCGCTCTGGGCACGACCGGCACATTGGTCGGCGCCGGCCGCTACCTCAAGGAGAAGGACCCGTCGATTCGGATAGTCGGGGTCGAGCCCGAGCCGGGCCATCGCCTCCCCGGGATGAAGAGCTTCGCCGAGGCCAGCATCCCGGCGATCTTCGACCCGAAGGCGGTCGACCACCAGGTCGTGGTCTCCGACGACGACGCCTACCGGGTGACCAAGGAGATCTGGCGGGAGGAGGCGCTGATGGTGGGCCCGTCCACCGGTGCCGTGGTCCACGCCGTCAGCACCCTGTCGCTCGAGCCCGGCGACGTGGTCGTGGCCATCTCCGCCGACTCCGGCGTCAAGTACACGAGCTACTTCGAGGACATCCTCGGAGAGGAAGGGAGACCAAACCCGTGAGTACCGACAACACCACTGAAATCGAGAGCGTGGAGCTCGACTGCGAGGGCCTGTTGTGCCCGCTCCCGGTGTACAAGGCTGCCCTGGTCCTCGACAAGTTGGAGAGCGGTGCCCGGCTGCGTCTGATCACCACCGATCCGGGCGCCTTGCAGGACATACCGGCGATGACGCGCCAGCGTGGCGACACCCTGGTCTCCGCGGACGATGAGGGAGGGCGCCAGCTGTTCGTCATAGAGAAGGGAACCCGAAGATGACCGCCGTGCCGATCCACGCCGAGACCCACGCCGAGGAACCGGCTGAGCGCCGGAAGAGGTTGGCGATGGTCGCCTCCAAGGGGACTCTCGACCAGGCCTACCCGCCGCTGATCCTCGCCTCGACCGCGGTCAGCCTGGGCTGGGAGGCGGGGATCTACTTCACGTTCTATGGCCTGGACATCCTTCATGCCGAGCGATTCGACAGGCTGAAGGTCGCCTCGCTGGCCAACCCGGCGGGGCCGATCCAGCTGCCCAATATCCTCGGCGCAGTCCCCGGTGCAACCGCGGCGGCGACCAAGGTGATGCGGAAATGGATGAGCGATGCGCGCATGCCGACCGTCCCCGAGTTCATCGACATGTGCCAGGAGCTAGGTGTGAGGTTCTTCGCCTGCGCGACGACCATGGGGGTGATGGGCGTGTCCCAACAGGACCTGATACCGGGAGCCGACATCGCCGGCGCCGCCGCGTTCCTGGACTACGCAGCCGACGCCGACGTCAGCCTCTTCGTCTGACGCGGGCCCCGGGGTGGAGGTGCCCCGGGGCCGGCGTCCCGGGCTCTCAGCGGGCCAAGGCCTTCATCAGATCGTCGAAATCCTCTAGACGCAGCGCCTGCGGCCCGTCACTGAGAGCATTCTGCGGGTCGGGGTGGATCTCCACCATCAGCCCGTGGGCACCCACCGCGGCCGCGGCCATGGCCAGGGGGGCCACGAGGTCGCGCTCCCCCGCGGCGTGGGACGGATCGACGATCACCGGGAGATGCGTCCGGCGCCGGAGCACCGGCACCGCGGTCAGATCGAGTGTGTTCCGTGACGATGTCTCGAAGGTGCGTATCCCCCGCTCGCAGAGGATCACCCGCTGGTTGCCTCCGGCCAGTATGTACTCCGCAGCCTGGAGGTACTCGTCGATGGAGGCGCTCATCCCCCGCTTCAGCAGGACAGGTCGGTTGGTCTGGCCGACCTCGGTGAGCAGGGCGAAGTTCTGCATGTTGCGGGCACCGATCTGGAGCACATCGGTGAACTCGGCCATCCTCTCCACGTGCTCGGGAGCAGGAACCTCGCTGACGATGGGCAGACCGTAGACTCGGCCGGCCTCGGCCAGCATCTCGAGACCCTCATATCCGAGCCCTTGGAAGCTGTACGGGGAGGTCCGCGGTTTGAAACAACCCCCGCGAAGCAGCTTGCCCCCCGACTCCTTCACAGCTCGGGCGGTCCTCATGACCTGGTCGAGCGATTCCACCGCGCAAGGCCCGGCGATCATCACCAGCTCGGGGCCGCCGATGGCGACCCCGGCGACCTCGACGACGGTGTCCCCCGCCTGGGCGGTCCGGCTGGCGAGGCGGTAACCAGCGACGGCCTCTGCGGCGGGTATGCGGGCGGATGCGGGTCCCACCGCCACCACCCTGGCCTCGGTCATCGGACGCGGCTCACGATGGGGACGCAGATCGCGTGACGGGTAGCTTCCCAGGACCCGCAGGTACATCGTGTGGCGCCGCACATCGTCGATGGCCCTCTGCACGCGGTCGTCGGCGAGATTGCCCTCGAAGTCCACGTAGAACATCTCCTCCCACGGGTTGTCCACCGTAGGGCGTGATTCCAGCTTGACCAGCGAGATGCCCTCGGCCCTGAAGGCATTGAGCACCTCGGCCAACGCCCCGGCCTCGTTGCTGACCGAGAGGACGAGTGAGGTCTTCGCCGGGACCTGGGAGTCCACGTCGACCGGACGTCGGGCCACGGCGACGAATCTCGTGTAGTTGGACTCGCGGTTGTTGATCCCGGCTTCGAGGATCTCCAGACCGTATAACGACGCGGTCTGCTCCCCGGCGACGGCGCCGACCGTGGGGTTGTCGATCTCAGCGATGCGACGGGCCGCGAGGGCGGTGTCGCTGGCGTAGATGACGTCGACGTGGGAGAGGCCGGCGAGGAAGTTCGAGCACTGGGCGACTGCCTGGGGATGACCATGGACGGTCTTGAGGTCCGAGATGGACGATCCTCTGACCCCGAGCAGACAATGCTTGACCAGCACCTTGGTCTCACCGACTATCGAGAGCCGGGCGTCCATCAACAGGTCGTAGACCTCGGCTATCGCCCCCGAGGTGGTGTTCTCGATTGGGAGAACCGCGATGTCCGCACGTTCTCGTCTCACCGCCTCGATGGCATCCCCGAACCGACTGCACGCCACGAAGTCCCGGTTCTCGACATGGGCAGTGAGCGCCAGGGCCGCCCGGTGGCTGTTGGAGCCCTCCACGCCCTGGATGGCGACGGTGACCGCATCACGACCGCCGTTGGCACTGTGCTGGGCGAACTCGAACTGGGCTCGCAGCGAGTCGGCGAGGATCTGCTCCCAGACCCGCGACACCAGCTCGGGGTCGAGTTGGTACTTGTCGGCGGCGGCGAGACGCTCCATTAGGAGCTCTTCCTCACGGCCACCGTCGCGGAGCGGCCGGGAGACGCGCTGCTTCTCGACGGCGATCTTCAAGGCGACACGGCGGCGCTCGGCCAAGAGTCCGAGGATGCCGTCGTCGATTCGATCCACCTCGCCGCGGAGGTTGTCGATCTCGTTGTCGTCGGTTTGATTGGGCTCAGGTAATGCAGAGGGATCGAGGATGCCGTACATCGGTATCTCCATTGGGGGACGCGTCGAAGCGGTCAGGACAGGACAGGAAAAGCGGGGGTGGGGTGGTACGGCGCTAAGCGCCGAAATAGCCGCGGAAGTAGAACGCGCCGAGGGACAGGTTGTCCCGAGTGGCGGCAGTGTCACGGCTCATCAGGGGGATTGTTGTCGCACCATCCCGATCCGTCAAGACCCCTAATGTCGCCTGCTCATGCAACCGGGCTCCGCGATCGTGATCGGCACCGGGCTCCTCGGTGCCTCGGTCGGCCTGGCGCTGCGCTCCCAGGGGTGGGAGGTGGCCGGTTGGGACCCCAGCCCGTGGGCACTGGACGAGGCGATGGGGCGGGGGGCCATCTCCTCGAGGCGGGATGGGCCCGAGGTCGGGGACGCCGACCTGGTGGTCCTGGCGGCGCCACCGTCCGGTGTGGTCACCACTCTGGAGCAGATGAGCACGGACCGTCTGGCGACCGATATCGCCGGGGTGAAGACCCCGGTCGTCGCCGCCGCATCCCATCTCCCCCATTTCGTCGGTGGCCATCCCATGGCGGGCGGGGAGAGCAGCGGGCCCGGCCTCGCCTCCTCCACCCTCTTTCATGGCGCCACCTGGATCCTCGTCTCGGATGGGGCCGACCCGGCCGATCTCGACTCGCTCCGAGCCTTGGTGTCGTCGTTCGGGGCCAACCCGAAGTTGATGACCGCCGTCGAGCACGATGCCGCGGTGGCCCGGGTCAGCCATCTCCCCCATCTCCTCGCAGCCGCCATGATGGGGCTGGCGCGGTCCGACCCGACGGTGTTGGAGCTGGCGGGTGGCGGTTTCAGGGACCTCACCCGCATCGCAGCCGCCGACAGTGGCTGGTGGGCAGAGGTGCTCACGGCGAACGCTTCCAACGTCGGGGCATCGATCGATGCACTCCAAACGAGCCTCGAGGAATGGCGTCGGGCGCTGTCCGGGGGTCCCGGCGGCAGCGTCGCCGAGCGGTTGGAGGCGGCAAGGGTGGCGAGGGCCGGGCTCGGCGAGCATCACACCCAGGTGCGGGTGGTGCTCCTCGATCGTCCCGGGGAGATCGCCCGGGTGGGTCATGCCCTGGAGAACAGCCGGGTCGACGTCAGAGACTTCCAGCTGAGACATGGCGAGCACGGCGGGGGCGGCATCCTCACCATCTCTGTCAAGGGCGAGGGCCGCGAGGCGCTGACGATGGCCCTCGTCGATGAGGGCTTCGAGGTCCGCGTCGACGGCTAGTGCTTGTCCGCCCGTCTTCGCTGCGACTCGCTCAGGTGTCGCTTGCGGGCCCGGATGGCGTCAGGGGTAACCTCGACCAGCTCGTCGTCCTCGATCCACTCGATCGCAGTCTCCAGCGTGAGGCGACGGGCCGGCTTGAGGCTGATGGCGTCGTCGGAACCGGCGGCCCTGATGTTGGTGAGCTGTTTGGCCTTGGCGGGGTTGGCTGTCATCTCCTGTGGACGGGAGCTCTCGCCGAAGATCATCCCCTCGTAGATAGTGTCGCCCGGCTCGATGAACAATTCGCCACGGCTCTGCAGGTTGTCGAGGGCAAACCCGGTAGCCGACCCCGCTCGGTCCGAGACCATCGCCCCACCGCTGCGGCCGGCGATGGCCCCCGTCCACGGCATCCACCCTTCGTGCTGCTGGTTGACCAGAGCCGTCCCCCGGGTGGAGGTCATCAGCTCAGACCTGAACCCGATGAGACCTCGTGCCGGGCCGATCGACGACACGATCGTCCTCCCTCGCTCCCCCGGTCTCATATCCTCGACCAGGCCGCGCCGGGCGGCCACTGCCTGGGTGATCGTTCCCACGTAGTCGTCGGGGACGTCGACGACGGCGCGTTCCCTCGGCTCGTGCCTCACCCCGCCGATCTGGCGCACGATCACCTCGGGACGGCTCACCTGGAGCTCGAAGCCCTCTCGTCGCATCGACTCGATGAGCACCGCCAGCTGCAGCTCGCCCCGACCGGCCACCTCGATCATGTCCGGGCTCGATGTGTCGGCAATCCGTATCGAGACGTTGCCCAGGACCTCGCGCTCCAACCTCGCCCTGATCTGACGCGAGGTGAGCAGACTCCCCGACTTGCCGGCCATGGGAGAGGTGTTGACCCCGAATGTCATCCGCAGCACAGGCTCGTCCACCTCGAGACGGGGAAGCGACCTGGTGTCGTCGGGCCCGGCGAGTGTGTCCCCGATCTCCACCTCGGGAAAGCCGGCAACGACGAAGAGGTCACCCGCTCGCCGCTCGGCGACCTCCACCCGCCCCAAACCGGAGAACCCGAGGAGGGAGGTCAGGCGACGCTTCAGGACCGAGCCATCGGCCCGGACCAATCCGACCTGGTCCCCTGCCCGGAGGGTCCCTTGCGCCACCCGCCCGATGGCGAGCCGGCCCATATAGTCGGAGGCGTCGAGATTGGTGACCATCGCCTGCAGCGGGGCGCCGGGGTCACCCGACGGAGCCGGGATGGTCTCGACCACTGCATCGAGGATCGCGGATAGGTCGCTGCCCTCGGGGGGGATCCCAACACCGGGCATGGCCCGCCCGAAGCGGGCGATCGAGGAGACGATGGGGAACTCGATGTGATGGTCCTCGGCCCCGAGGTCGAAGAAGAGCTGGTAGATCTCGTCGGCCACCTCGGCGAGGCGGGCGTCGGACCGGTCGACCTTGTTGATCACGACGACCGCGGGCAGCCCCCGAGCGAGAGCCTTGGAGAGCACGTACCTGGTCTGGGGCATCGGGCCCTCGGCGGCGTCGACGAGGAGAAGCACCCCATCGACCATGGCCAGGGCGCGCTCCACCTCACCTCCGAAGTCGGAGTGACCCGGGGTGTCGACCAGGTTGATGCGGGTGCCGTTCCATTCGATGGCAGCAGCCTTGGCCAGGATGGTGATTCCCCGCTCCCGCTCCTGGTCGTCGGAGTCCATCACCCGATCCACCCGTGTCTCGTGCGCCTCGAAGACACCGGCGGCGTTGAGCATGGCGTCGACGAGAGTTGTCTTGCCATGGTCTACGTGCGCGATCAAAGCCACATTGCGGATCGAAGGGGGTCCCGGCATGGGACCCTTGATTGTACCGGCGCCCGGGGGCTGAGCCGCCGGCCCCGTCTCAGGCCAGGGCGACCAGGTCGAGAAGCTCCTCGTCGAAGAACCTCATCTCGCCGTCGGGCATGAGCACCGCCCGGTCCGGCATCAGTTGGGCGACGAAGTCGGTGTCGTGGCTCACCATCACGATGGTCCCCTCGTAGATGGTGAGGGCGTCGAGCAGCGCCTCTTTGGCCTGAGGGTCGAGGTTGTTGGTGGGCTCGTCGAGCAGCAAGACGTTGGGGCGGGAAGCCACCAGCATGGCCAGGGCGAGCTTGGTCTTCTCCCCACCGGAGAGCGTGGCTGCATCCTGATCGACCTTGTCGGCCAGCAGGAAGTGGCCGAGGAGGAAGCGCAGCGTGGCGTCGGGGAGACGGGCCGCCTTGCGCATGTGGTCGAAGACGGTCACCCCGTCGAAGATCTGCTCGTGCTCCTGGGCGTAATAGCCCACGGTGGTCTCATGACCCAGCGACACCCGGCCCATGTCGGCGGTCTCCACACCGGCGAGGATGCGGAACAGGGTGGTCTTGCCCGCCCCGTTGAGCCCGATGAGGAGCATCCGCTCCCCTCGCTCGACGGCGAATTCGATGTCGACGAAGACGACGTTGTCACCGAATGACTTGGCCAGCCCGGATGCGGCCAGCGGCACCCTTCCCGACCGTTCCGGCTGGGGGAATGCCAACCTCACCCTCTTGCCGCCCTTCTGCACCTCGACGAGGTCGCGTTTCATTCGATCGACCCTGGTCTCCATGGCGCGGGCCACCTTCGACATCTTCTCGGTTGTCCCCTTGAAGCGTCGGATGTTCCCCTCGAGCCGGGCAATCGCATCGTCCTGATGCTTGCGCGCTCTCTCCTTTCGCTCCTGACGGGCTTCTCGCTCGACCAGGTAGTTGGAGTAGTTGCCCCGATACGCCTCGATCTCGCCGTGCTCGAGGGCAAGAACCGAGGTGATTGCCTCGTCGAGGAGGGGGAGGTCGTGGGAGATCACCAGCATGCCGCCCTTGTAAGTGCTCAGGTACTCGATCAGCCACGCCTTGGCATCGAGGTCGAGGTGGTTGGTGGGCTCGTCGAGCAACATGACGTCGGTCTCGGCGAAGAGCATCCGGGCCAACTCGACCCGGCGTCGCTGCCCCCCGGACATGGTTTTGACCGGCTGGATCAGCTCGTCGTTTCCGATCCCCACGTTGGCCGCGATCCGTTTCGCCTCGGCTTCTGCGAGGAACCCGCCCTTGGCCGCGAACTCGTCGTGGAGCCTGGAGAACCGGGCGATGCCCCGGTCTCTCTCCACGCCGACCAGGGACTCCAACCGTGCCCGGGAGTGCTCGATCCGCCGTTGCATGGCGCCGATCTCCCGGGCCATCAGGATGCGCTCCAGTGCGGTGGCGTCGGGATGCTCCAACTCGGGGAGAGCCGCCTCCTGGGAGAAGTAGGCGATGCTGCCCGAGCGGAGGACGGTCCCCTCGACCGGCTGAAGCTGGCCGATGAGGGTGCGCATGAGCGTCGTCTTCCCCGCCCCGTTGCGCCCGACCAGACCGATCCGGTCTCCGGACTGCACGCTGAAGGAGACATCACGGATCAGGGTCCGGATGCCGGCATCGATTCGGAGGTCGCGCGCGATCAGCATCGTTCTGGTGAGGGACAGCTCTCATCCTACGAGCGTGCGCACGGCTGGGCGAGGTGATTGTCCCTCGAGGTTGACAAGACGAGCGAGAATGCCGATGACTAAGAGATGTCGATGATGGCCAAGACATGTGCTAGATGTGGGGTCCAGGTCGGGGCGGCCTCGAAGCTCAAGAGAGGCTTGTGTCTCGAGTGTCAGAGCGCGGCAATGACCAGACGAGGCGCCAGGACCGCCGCCTTTCACATTCTGTTGCTCATCAGCGGTGCATACGTGCTCTTGACTGGAGTGACCGGTCCGTTCACCTTCCTGCTCCTCGGCTTCGCCTTCATCGATTTGCTCGCGATAGGGATGACCGCGGTCCACGAGCTGGCCCATGCCGTCACCGCACTCCTCGTCGGATTCGAGGTACGTGAGGTGTCCCTCGGCATGGGTCCCAGGATCGCAAGGAGACGATTCGGCCGCTTCAGGCTCGTGCTTCGCCTGTATCCGGTCAGTGGTCACACCTTGATCCTCGCCACCGGTCGCGGCATCCGTGCCAAGATGATCGCGCTGACCGCGGCTGGGCCGCTCTCGCACCTTCCGGTGGCGGCGTGGTTGGCGACCGTCGACGGTGGAGACGTGATCTGGGACAGCATCTTGGGCTGGGCGCCAGGATTTGTGCTGTTCTACCTCGCTCTCAACGTCATCCCGGTCTTCGACAACGACGGCCGGAACCTGTTCAAGCTGATGACGATGCCCGATGCTCGACTCGGGGCGATCAGCACTCTCAGCGCGGCGCTCAGCCAGTTGGCTCCAACCCTCGACGACCCTGCCGCGAATCCGGCCAACCGGATGCAACGTGACGCCATCGTCGCCCATCTCCAGAACCCTGGCCTGGAGCCGGCCGACCGGGCGATCACGCTCAACAATCTCGCTGCCATCGATCTACTGATGGACGACCCTGAGCTGCTCGACGAGATCGATGCTGCGTCCGCCGAGGCAATGGAATTGCTGCCCGAACTGGCGGCGATCCGCAACACACGGGGAGCCGCCCTGATACACCTCGGCCGGTACGCGGAGGGGATCGAGCTCATGGCGCCCACCCTGGGGAGTGTCGCGGAGGAGTTCGTCGGCGAGTCCCAGTGCGAGTTGGCATATGCGTACGCAAGGGAGGGGGACGTCTTCCACGCACGCCAGCACCTGGCCGCCTGCAGAGGGAGAACCGCAAGACTCGATCTCTACCGACAAGCACTGACGATCTCCGGCGGTCTCGAGGTGCCGGTGATCAGGCGATTCGCCTCAGAGAGCCCTACCCCCATGGAAGCCGCAACCCGGTACCGGAAGGAAGCGGGAGCCCTGGCACAAACCACCGGCCTTGCCCTGAGAGCACATATCGAGGCGACCGGATCTGACACGGATCTGATGCCGATCGCTCTTGCCCTCGCCCCCGAGCAGGTCTAACGGGGTCATCCCTCGAGGCCTGCCGGGATCGACGCCGGGGCGAGGATGGTGTCGACCAAGCCGTAATCGACGGCCTGATCGGCGGTGAGCCAGCGGTCACGGTCGGTGTCCTGGCGGATCTTTTCGATGTCCTGACCGGTGTGCCTGGCCAGGATGTCATTGACCTGTTCCCGTTGGCGGAGGATCTCCTGGGCATGGATCTCGATGTCAGAGGCCTGTCCCCCCAGCCCTCCGATGTGAGGCTGATGGATCATCACCCTTCCGTGAGGCAGTATCGATCGCGATCCGGCTTCGCCGCCGGCCAGGATCAGGGCGGCCGCCGATGCAGCCATCCCGATGCAGGTGGTTTGGACCTGTGGTCTGATGTGTTGCATCGAGTCATAGATGGCGAACATCGAGTCCATGGAGCCACCCGGTGAGTTGATGTACAGCGAGATCGGCTTGTCCGGGTCGTCGGACTCGAGATGGAGGAGCTGGGCGACGATCAGGTTGGCCAGGTCGTCGTCGAGCGGCCGGCCGAGGAAGATGACCCGATGCCCGAGCAGCCTCGAATAGATGTCGAAGGCGCGCTCACCTCGGGAGGTCTGTTCGATGACCGTGGGGACCAGCATGTGACTACCTTTCGCAACCGATCGGTTGCAATCAGCATAGCAGAGTCTCGCAACTGCTAAGTTGCAGGTCATGGACGAGCTGCCCCAGATCGAGAGGACCGCCGATCTCCCCGCCACGCCCGAGGAGGTCTGGGAGCGGATCGTCGACGGTGACCTCGCCGAGGAGTGGATGGGTGTCCGTGTCGAGCCACGCCGTGGTGGCGGAGTGAGCGTCCCCGACCGGGACGTGATCGGGACCGTCGAGGAGGTGGTTCCCGGCGACTCCATCACCTGGTCATGGCGTGAGGTCGACGGTGAGCCCTCCCAGGTGACCATCGTCGTGAGGCCGATCGAGGAGGGCACGAGAGTGACCATCACCGAGAGACTCCTCGAATACCGGATCACCGGCACTCCCCCGATCTTTCTCAGCCTGGCGGCATGACCGACCCCCAACAGCTGCTGGCTGCACTGGCCGATCCGACCCGGCGCGCGGTGTTCGAGCGTCTCAACTCCGAGGGGCCCGCATCCGCCTCGAAACTGGCTACCGAGCTCCCGGTCTCCCGTCAGGCCATCTCCAAGCACCTGGCCCTCCTCGACTCGGTGGGCCTGGTGCAGCGCGCCGAAGAGGGGCGCCAAGTGGTCTATTCGGCGAGGGTGGCCCCTCTGGGTGAGGTGGCGGACTGGCTGGAGACGGTCGGCGGAGACTGGGACTTGCGATTGGAGCGTCTCCGCGGCTCATTCGAGAGCTGAGGCACAGGTTTGGGGGCAGTTGGTTAGGTTGCCCCGGTGCCAGCGCAGACATTCGCCCACACCGCCACTGCAAGAGCCTCCGTCGACGAGGTATGGGCCTCGCTCGACGAGCCGGGCACCTGGGAGTCGATAGGCGGGGTGAACCGGGTGTTCGACCCGGTCGTGGACCAGCAGGGCCGGCTACAGGGGTTCTCCTTCGAGACCGTCGCCGGTGGGCGGAGCTACGTGGGCACGGCCACACCCGGGCCCCGGGAGGAGGGTCGACGCATCACCTGGCAGGTGGGCAGCTCCGAGATACGGGGGACGACCACGGTGGAGCTCGAGGCGGTCGCTGCAGGGACGGAGATCGAGGTGACTCTGGAAGTCAGGAGCGCCGGGTTCCTCTCATCGGTGTTCTTCCCGGTGATAATCGGCGCCATCGGGAGCGGGCTGGGGGACGCGGTGGATGCGTTCGCTGCCCGGTTTGAGACCTAGCCCGGCCCCCCACCGAGGCTCTGCTCCGTTTCCCCGTTCTCCTCGGTCTCGGCCGCCTCGAGTGCGGCGGCTGCCTCCCTGGCCGCGGCATGGCCCTCGGTCACCTGGGCGCGGTCGGTGATCAGAGTCACCTGGTTGTTGAGCACCTGGATGAACCCGCCGTAGACCCCGATCGTAGTCCGTTCTCCCGACTCGGACTCGATCTCCACCGGGCCGGTGGCGAGAGCGCCCATCAGCGGCTCGTGGTCGGCCATGATCCCCAACTCGCCCTCAGGGGTGCGGGCGATGACGATCGAAGCTTGCCCGCTCCACACCGTCGCCTCGGGCGACACCACGTCCACCTGGAAGAGCTTGGCCATTACGCGGCTGCACCCTCCATCTCACCGGCGCGACGCTCGACGTCCTCGCGGCCGCCAACCATGTAGAACGCCTGCTCCGGATAGCGGTCCATCTCGCCGTCGATCACCGCCTTGAACGAGGCGATCGTCTCCTCGAGAGGCGTGTAGATGCCCTCCTGGCCGGTGAACTGCTCGGCGACGAACATCGGCTGGGCGAGGAACCGCTGGATCTTGCGGGCCCGGGCCACCAGGAGCTTGTCCTCCTCGGACAACTCGTCGATGCCGAGGATTGCGATGATGTCCTGGAGGTCCTTGTACCGCTGCAGGATCCGCTGCACCTCGACCGCCACCGCATAGTGCTCCTCACCCACGATCTGGGGGTCGAGGGCCCGGCTGGTGGAGTCGAGGGGGTCGACCGCGGGATAGATGCCCAGCGCTGTCAACGGGCGCGACAGCACTGTGGTCGCGTCGAGATGGGCGAAGGCGGTGTGCGGCGCCGGGTCGGTGATGTCGTCTGCGGGCACGTAGATCGCCTGCAGAGAGGTGATCGATCGGCCCTTCAGCGAGGTGATCCGCTCCTGGAGGACCCCCATCTCGTCGGCGAGGTTCGGCTGATATCCCACCTCCGAGGGCATGCGGCCGAGAAGCGTGGACACCTCGGACCCGGCCTGGGTGAATCGGAAGATGTTGTCGATGAACAACAACACGTCCTGGCCCTGGACGTCACGGAAGTACTCGGCCATGGTCAACGCCGACAATGCCACGCGGAGACGGACCCCGGGCGGCTCGTCCATCTGGCCAAAGACGAGCGCAGCCTTGTCGATGACTCCGGTTTCGGTCATCTCGAGGAAGAGGTCGTTGCCCTCACGGGTGCGCTCACCCACCCCGGCGAACACCGAGACACCGCCATGCTGGGTGGCGACACGGTTGATCATCTCCTGGATGAGAACGGTCTTGCCGACACCCGCGCCACCGAACAGACCGATTTTCCCACCCTGTAGATAGGGGCAGACCAGGTCGAGCACCTTGATCCCCGTCTCGAACACGGTCTTCTGCGCCTCGACGTCCTCGAACTTCGGCGGGGTGCGGTGAATCGGCCACCGGGGCTCGGAGAAGTCCATGTCGGGGGCGTCGAGGGAGTCGCCCCAGACGTTGAATATGTGCCCGAGGGTCTGGTCGCCGACGGGGACCGTGATCGGCGAGCCGGTGTCATGGACCTCGGAGCCACGGGTCATCCCGTCGGTGGGAGCGAGGGCGATGGCGCGCACCTTCGAGCCTCCCAGGTGCTGTGCCACCTCGGCGATCACCATATGGTCCTCATCCCCGAGGGTGAAGAAGATCTCGATTGCGCTGAGGATTTCGGGCAACTGGTCCGGGGGGAACTCGACGTCCACCACCGGCCCGGCCACCTTGACGATCCGCCCTAGGGCTCCGCTGTAGTCACTCATGTGGTTGCTCCATGTTGGTCTAGGACTCTCACCCCGTTCTGTGACGGTCTATGGCGGCACAGTCGCGGTAGATCTTCACAGAACGGGTTAGACGGTTCATTTCCTGCTGTCCTCCAACGCCTGGGCGCCCCCGACGATCTCGGTGATCGCGGTGGTTATCTCGGCCTGTCGGGCCCGGTTCGCCCTGACGGTCAGACTCCTTATCAGCTCTTCGGCGTTGTCGGTGGCGGCCTTCATCG
>Ga0256867_10000048_pt1 | contig 40039 bp, 37 predicted proteins | sample RVTome_15_FD_185939 | JGI IMG/M metagenome (GOLD analysis project Ga0256867, IMG submission 185939) | Soil microbial communities from uranium-contaminated site in the Upper Colorado River Basin, Wyoming, United States - RVT150D86 (HiSeq) ... | reverse complement strand
CGAGAGGAAACCTCTCCTCGGACAGTTCGCTCCCCTCGATCAGCAGGAAAGGCAGGAGGAGCACGAAGAGACCGAACACGACCGCCAGACTCTGCCGAAGAGCAGCCCTAGATCCGATCTCGAGACCGGATAGCGACACCGCAACCAGCGGGACCAGGGCGAGCCAGGCGGGGGGGATAGCCCGCACCGAGCTCATCCCCAGGACCAAGAACGGGACCAGCAGCCAGAGGTGCTTGGGGCCGATCCGCTGACGGAACGCACCGATCACGATGAAGACCACACTTCCGGCCAGCGGCAGGAACACCACGTCCAGCAATTCAGGCCGGCGCCACTCTGTTATGAACTCCAACGCTGCCCGGTTCTGGGTGAACTGGGTGAGGAACGTGACCACGCCAAGGCCGTGAGCGGTCAAGAGGGTGGGGACGGCGGCCACGATGGCGGTGGGTATCGCTCTCCATTGGCGGCGCATCAGCAGTCTGAGCCCGATGTAGGCCAAACCGATCACGAAGCTGCCGTGCACCGCCGCCCAGACCCAGAACAAGAACGGCGTCGCCCAGCGATCTGCAGGGCGGTCCCACACCAGGATCACCAGGACCATCAGCAGGTACGAGAAGATGACCGGTCGGGGCACCAGGAAGCTGATGAGAGCGAGGACCCCCAGGACCAGCACGAACACCGTGGCCGGGACACTCCTCGAGTGCTTGAAGGCGATGAGCCCTATCCCCAGGAATGTCAACGTCGCAACCGCCAGGATCATGTAGGGCACGAACCCCAGCCCGGTGAGATCCTCGGCCCACCCGTAGAGAAGCTCTGCCAGCCAGCTCTGGGTCAGCCACTGCTCACCACCCCGGGTGAAGGAGAACGGGTCGGTAGTCAGCACAGAGCCGAGATCTGCTTGGAGGGTGCCGGCTCGAACATGCCACAAGAATGAGTTGTCGGTGATCGGGCCCCAGGCGTCGATGACGAGGGCAACCCACGGCACGGTGAGTGCCAGATGGGAAATCGAGAATCGACGACCTGGCGGCTTCTCGGCCGCCGACGTCATGTCGAGGCGAATGCCTCGGCGATCTGCAGCGCCGCCGGGCCGAGTAGCACGATGAAGAGAGATGGGAATATGCAGAACACCAGCGGGAAGACCAGCTTCACCGGGGCCGCAAAGGCCTTCTCCTGAGCTCGTTGCCGCCGCTTGACCCGCATCTCGTCGGCCTGGACCCGAAGAACCCGAGCGATGGTCACGCCAAAGGCCTCGGCCTGGATCATGGCGAGCAGGAACGACCGGAGCTCGTCGAGATCGGTGCGCTCCATCAGGTGCCGCATCGCATCACGACGACTCACCCCGACCCTCGTCTCCTGAAGCATCCTGAAGAACTCCTCCGAGAGAGGGCCCGGGACCGTGGCCACGACCCGGGAGAGGGCGGAGTCGAAACCGAGCCCCGCCTCCACCGAGATCACCAGGAGGTCGAGAACGTCGGGGAGGGCTCGCAACATGGCTTGACGTCTCTCGTCGACCTTCCGCTCCAGCCAGGCATCGGGCCCGAAGAAACCGAGGGCTATCGGCAGCGTGAAGAGCCCGATTCTCTGCAACGAGTCTCCGCCGAAGTCGATCAAGAAGAACGCACCGAGCAGACCCGCCGCCGTGGTCAGCAGCTTGATCACAATGAAGGCCGGAGCGTCGAGATTGCCGGGGAAACCGGCCAGCATCAGCTTTCGCTGCTTCTTCTCCAGGTATCCGACCGGCGTGAACCTCTTGAGGAAGTTCCCCAGCCCGATGACCAGCGGGCCGATCGTCCGTTGCGCGAGAGGTTTCGCCAATTCGTCTGCGCGTGCAGTGGCCACCGATTGGCGCCCATAGAGCTGGAGCCGGCTGCTCATCTCCTCGCGCGCCCTGCTGACACCTAGGCCCGCCCAGACCACGATGAACAGGACCAAGGCGAACACCGCCCCGACGGCGAGGAGGATCGGGTCAAAGGCTTCGAGCGAGCTCATATTTTGATGTCCACTATCTTCTTGAGCCAGAACACCCCGCCCGCCATGAGCAGGACGCCCACGGCGATGGCGATCCGGCCAAACGTGCTGTCCAACAACGGTTGGAGGTAGGAGCGGTTGGTGGTCCACAGGAAGAGAGCCATGGCGAACGGCAACGCTCCCAGGACGAACGCTGATATGCGACCTTCGGCGGTCAGCGCCTTGATCTCCCCCTTGAGACGGTTGCGGGCCCTCATCGTGTCCGCCACCGTCGTCAGCACTTCAGCCAGGTTTCCACCGACCTCTCGTTGGATCTCGATGGCCATCACCGCCCACTCGAAGTCGTCCGACTGCGTCCGCTCGACGATCCCCTCCAGGGCATCGGCCACGGTGCGTCCCAGACGTGCCTCGGCGATCGCTCGACCGAACTCGCGTGCTGTGGGATCGGGTGCCTCGCTGGAGACCGCTTCGGTCGCCTGGAGGAGTGAGTAGCCGGCGCGCAGCGACGTCGACATCAGGGTCAAGGTGTCGGGGAGCTGGTTCTCGAATCTGCGTTTCTCCCTGCCTCCGGCAAACCGGATGAGGAACAGGCTCAGCAACAAGAACACACCGAAGGCGATCACCCCGAACAGGGCGCCGTTGAAGATGCCGAGAAAGATCCCTCCGACGGCGGAGAGCCCAATCATCCCCATGACCGCCTCGCCCGGCGACATCGGGATATTGGCCTGCTGAAGAGCCGAGTTGACCCCGGAAAGCATCCCACGCCGCCTCACCTCTTCTTCGGCAGCCTTGGTGAACCGGCTCAGGAGCGGCACGCGCTCGAGGAAGGAGCGCTTCTCCTCGGCCGGCTGGCCCCCCTTGCGGCCATAGGCCTGGAGCCGCTTGGCGAACCGCCCCGGGTCGTCCTCGTCCTCACGGCCGAAGAGGATGATGAGGAACAAGAAGAGCGTCAAACCCAGCCCTGCGGCGCCAATGAGCATGAGGGTCTCGATGCTGAGCGGGGCGTCGCCCTCGGCGATCAAGGTCGTCAGTGGCGCCAGAATGGTAGTGGTGGTCTGGCCCTCCACGGTCGTGGTCGTAGTGGCGAAACCGGAGACTGCGAAGGTCTGCGCCGAGCTCAGACCCTGATACCCCACGACGAAGTCGACATCCCCTGGCGTGGAGATCGGTGAGCTGAACCGGGCCACCAGGGTGTTGCTGATCTCCCGGCTGATCTCGTCGTAGAGCTGGGACAACGCCTCGGGGTCCGGCGTCGACAGGAACAATCCGCCCCCGGCCGCGGCCACCTGGCCCACCGGGTCGGGGTTGAAGTCGGGTGATTCCAGGGCCACGCCGAAGGTGCGCACATCGCTGCCGGACACGGCGGCGATGGCCTCGTCGATGCTTGCCGTGGACACCGTGTCGTCCCCATCTGTGAGCACGATGAGGGTCCCGAGGAGGTCTTGCGCATTGGCCTGGTCGAACATGGCGATGCCCTGGATGACGGCGTCGTTGAAGGAGGTCTCCCCGTCGGCGACGATGGCGGCGATGGCAGCGTTCAACCCGTCCTTGTTGTTGGTGAACCCCGAGAGCACCTGGACGGTGTTGGCGAAGCTGATCACCGCGATCCTGTCTTCGGGACGTGCCTGGGCCACGAAGCTGGTGGCGGCCGCCTTGGCGGCGTCGATCGGCGCACCGGCCATCGAGCCCGAGGCGTCGATCACCAGGACGACACCGACAGGAACGGTCGAGTTGCCGATCGGCTCCACCGTCAAGTTCGACACAGGTTGGCCGTCGACGGTCACCTCGAGGGCGGTCGGGTCGGGATCCGCTGCGAAGTTGCGGAACTCGATGACCATCTGGGTCTGGCCACTCTCGGGATAGCGCGACCCGTTGATGTCGACTATCTCGATCTCCTCGGCGCCGGTCTGTGCCCAAGCGGGCACCGCCACCAAGAAGACGGCGGCGACAATCGCCAGGAGTCGCCTCAATTGGATCTCCGGGCGAACGGCTCGGGATCGAACAAGTCCGAGGGAAGGCGGATCCCCTGGTTCTCCAGGTCCTCGGAGAAGGTGGGGCGGATCCCCGTGCCCTTGAGCCGGCCCTTGTAGATGCCGTTGTCGTCGACACCCATGCCGTAGTCGAACAGGAACAGGTCCTGAAGGGTGATGATGTCGCCCTCCATGCCCTCGACCTCGGTGACATGGGTGATCCGCCTGGTGCCGTCCTTGAGACGAGACACGTGGACGATGAGGTCGACCGCAGACGCCACCTGCTCGCGGATCGCCCGGACCGGCAGGTCGAACCCTGCCATCAGCACCATCGTCTCGATACGGGAGAGGGTGTCACGAGGCGTGTTGGAGTGGACCGTGGTAAGCGACCCGTCGTGACCGGTGTTCATCGCCTGGAGCATGTCGAGTGCGGCGGCGTCTCGGACCTCACCGACGACGATGCGGTCGGGCCGCATACGCAGGGTGTTCCTGACCAGGTCCCTGATGGTCACCGAGCCCTGACCTTCGATGTTGGCGGGACGGGACTCCAGTGTCAGCACGTGCTCCTGGTGGAGTTGCAGCTCGGCCGCATCTTCGACGGTGACGATTCGCTCGTCACCGGGAATGTATGCCGAGACCACGTTCAGCGTTGTCGTCTTACCCGAACCGGTACCACCGGAGATCAAGATGTTGAGCCGACCGCGGACACATGCCCGTAGGAAGTCGGCGACACGCTGGGTGAGCGTTCCGAAGCTGATCAAGTCGGCCTCCTGGTAGGGGTCGACGGCGAACTTTCGAATAGTGAGGAACGGGCCACCGATCGCCAGCGGGGCGATGATGGCGTTGACACGGGAGCCGTCGGGAAGACGGGCATCGACCATTGGGGTGGCCTCGTCGACACGACGACCGATCTGACCGACGATCTTGTCGATGATGCGGCGGAGATGGACCTCGTCGACGAACTTCACGTCGGACTTGTGAAGTCGGCCCGCCTTCTCGAAGAAGACGTCGTAGGGGCCGTTGGCCATGACCTCGGTGATTTCGGGGTCGTTGAGCAAGGGGTCGATCGGGCCGTACCCGAGGACGTCGGATGCGATCTCATTGAGCAGGGCGCGACGGTCGGCGGAGGTGAGAGGGAGACCCTGTTCCTGGTCGACGGCCCATTCCAACATCTCCAGCACGCGGAGACGCAGCTCGGCGTCGGACATCCCCCGGTCATAGAGGGTGGGGCCCAACTCCTCGACCACCTTGAAGTGGAGACGGCCCCGCAACTCGCTCATCGCATCGGTGCGGTTGAGCGTGGTGTCGGTGGTCTCCGTCTGTCGGGCTTGTGCGACTCTCTCTGACAGTGATGGCAATTTTGGCCCCCTTACCTACTTGCGGCCGAATAGTCCGGACTTGCCGGCAGCTTCGGGGATCTTGCCGGCGATGAGCTCGGCAACGGACTCGAAGCCCTTGGATACTTTGGATTTCGGATCGGTCTCGACGACCGGACGTCCTTCGTTCACCGAGGCGGCGACGACTGCATCGGAGGGGATGGAGGCGGCGATCTCCATCTTGAGCGCCCCCTCGATCTCCTTGTTGTCGAGCTTCGCCTTGGAATTGGATCGGTTGAGCACCAGTTGCACATTGGCGGTCGAGAACTTGAGGAGTCGCAGTGTCTCGAGAGCCAGCTTGGCGTTCTTCACCGATGGCAGATCCATGTCGACCAGCATCAGGATCTCGTCGGACTTCTCGATGAGTGACAGGATCAACTCGTCGAGCATCGCCGCGGTGTCCACGATCACGTAGTCGTAGGTCTCCTTCAACACATCGAGCATCTGCATCAGCCCGGCCGTGGTGATGTCGTCGGCAAAAGCGGGCTCCAACGGGGCGGCGAGGACTTTCAGACCGCTCGGGTGCTCGGTGAGCAGCGACTCGAGGAGCTCGGGGTCGAGGTGGTGCAGCTCGTGTGCGGCGTTGACCATGGTGAAGCGCGGCTCCAGCTGGAGCACCAGGCAGACGTCGCCGAACTGCAGATCGGCATCGACCAGACAGACCTTCTTGTCGGGCAGCCGGTTGAGCAACAGCGCCAGGTTGGTGGCGAGCACCGTCTTGCCGCTCCCCCCCTTGGCCGATGTCACGGTGATGATCACGCCTTCGCCCTTGTCTTCGGGCTCGGGGATGTGTGGCGTCGCCACGTGCGACGACCGCCGCTTGAGCACGTCATTGGCGAACTGCTCGATGGCAGCCTCGATCTTCGCCTCGTCGAGCGGAGTGTCGAGCACATCGGACACCCCGGCACGCATCCCCTTGCGCAAGAGGTCGGCGGTCACCTCTTCGGCCACCAGCATCAGCACGAGCGAGGGGTCCTGGTTGTGAAGGGTCCGAATCTGCTCCATGGAACCATCATCGGCAAAGGACGGCCCGATCAGGACCATCCTCACGCCGCCCGAGGAGACCGTTTGGACGGCCTCCTCGAGGGTGCGCGCGACCGGCAGACTCCCATCGAACAGCTCTTTGGCGCTGGCGACGAAGTCGTCATCCTGGTCTACCACCAGGAGATTGTGCTCGGCCATTGACATGATTCGTGCCTCTAGTTGCTGGCGTCCGGGAAGATCGTCTCGACCAGGTCGCCACCGAACAGGTTGTCGATGGTGACACCGTCGCTCTCGATCTCGACGAAGTCACCAGGGACAAGGGTAAGCCAAATCGAGCCGTTCTCGAAGGAGTACACGATCCGCTCGGCCTGATCCGGGGTGACCTCGAGGGTGAACACCGTCGAGTTGCCCGTCTCCTCGGTGGGCTCGCCCTCGGCCGGGACGTCGGTGCCGGTCTCCGCACCCGCACTCGCATCGATCTCGCCCGTCTCATCGCCGTCCTCTTCGGGACGGACATCGCGACCGGCCGCGAGCACGTTGAGCCCCTGCAGGACGTATCTCGTGTAGGTCACCGTGACGGTCTCCTCCTCACCCTCCGCGGGCTCTTCGCCCTCCGGCGGGGGAAGGGTGGGGGCCCCTTCGATGGGGATGAGGTCGAACTCGATGTCGACGGTGATGATCATGTTGATCCGGTCTCCGGCCTCGACGAAGCCGTTGACACCCTGGATCTCGCTGGTGGAGATGGTGATGGCCTGGTTCCCTGAGGCGATCTGCTCGGAGAGTGGGATCACGTCCACCGAGATCTCGGTCCACTGCGATCGGGTGAGGACGCCCCTTTCGGAGATCGGGCCTGCCGCGACCCGTCCGCTCAACACTTGACGCAGCTCCTCATCGGACTGGATGGCATCGAGTGGGGTGTCCTCGACTTCGTCGACGCCCTGCTCGATGAGGGTACCGCCTGCGTCGTAGTCGGAGACCAGGATCGCTCCTGCGGTCCCCTCGGCGATGCCGCCGATGCCGGCGCGATAGACGGTGACCTGCTCCTGGCCTGCCTCGGCCTCACCGCGCACGTTCTGCATGAAGTTCCAGACCGCCCATGCGGCCAGTCCGGCCAGTATCAAGGCCACTAGAAGAACGATGGCTCTCCTACCCATTGAGTCCCCTTCGGTTGTCCCCTCTTTCACTCATCGCATTGGCCGCGATGAGGAGGGGAGGGCATAGTACCGGCAGGCCAAAGCCCGCCGAGCTTTTCAGGTTCAATATCTATGTGATTGTCGGACCTGCAGCTATCAGTCTTGAGTTTTTCGCCCATATTTCTATGGGCACGACGACTCAGTGAGCAGCGACCTATCGCAGGGCCCCCGGACCACCTCTCACGTCCATCGTCCATGGGCCGGCCACCGGTTTCAGCGACGGCCGATCCCCCGCTCTTTGAGCTCTTTGAGGATCGCCTCGAGCGAGGCGTCGACAGGCATAGGTGGGCGCTCTTCGGCGTCGGCTCCGAACTCACGCTCGAACTCTCGTTGACGGCGGGGCGCCTTCTTCTCCTCGGCCTCGGCCGCCTTCTCCGTGTAGTCGGGCATGGCCTGTTTGATCGAGAGCGACACCCGACGGCGCTCGTCCTCCTTCTCGGTGATCTTGACCTGGACGGTCTGGCCGATCGAAAGCTCGAGCTCGGGGGATTCCACGCGGTGCACGGCGATCTCGGAGACATGGACCAACCCCTCGACGCCGTCGGCCACCGACACGAAGGCGCCAAAGGGAACGGTCTTGGTGACGACTCCCTCGACTACGTCCCCGACCTCGTTCTCGTTGGCGAAGACATCCCATGGATCTTCGGTGGTCTGACGGATCGAGAGCGAGATGCGCTCCCGATCGCGATCGACCTCGAGAACCTTGACCTTGACCTCGTCGCCCACCTTGACCAGCTCGCTCGGGTGGTTGACGTGTTGCCAGGAGAGCTCGGACACGTGGACCAGGCCGTCCATGCCACCGAGGTCCACGAATGCACCGAAGTTGACCACCGACGAGACGGTGCCGTCACGAACCTCGCCCTCGTGGAGGTTGTCGAGGAACTCGGTCCTCTCCTCGGCGAGAGCCTCCTCGAGATGGGCCCTCCTCGAGAGCACCACGTTGTTGCGAGCACGGTCGAGCTCGATGACCTTGGCGGTGATGGTGTCCCCGATGAACGGGTCGAGGTCGCGGACACGTCGGAGGTCGACGAGTGAGGCGGGGAGAAACCCCCGCAAACCGATGTCGACGATGAGACCGCCCTTGACCACCTCGATGACCGTCCCCTCGACGGTGCCGTCCTGGTCGGCCACCTTCTGGATCTGGCCCCAGGCGCGCTCGTACATGGCCCGCTTCTTGGAGAGGATCAGCCGCCCCTCGTCGTCCTCTTTGTCGAGGACCACCGACTCGACGCGGTCGCCCACCGCCACAGTCGACTCAGGATCGATGTTGTTGCGGATTGAGAGCTCGCGGGTGGGGATGAAACCTTCGGACTTGTAGCCGATGTCGACCAGCGCACCCTCGGAGTCGACGCTGACGATGGTGCCCTCGACGATGTCACCTTCACGGAACTCGAGCACCGTCGCTTCGATCGCCTTCTCGAAATCGTCACCGATGTCGTCGGGCAGGTCGCTCAGGTCGGGGGCAACCAAGGCCTCGCGTTCCTGATACCTGGGCTTGGTCTCTGTGTCTTCGGATGCCTCGGCGGGTGCATCGTCGGGACCGGCGGGCGCCTCCCCGGCGGGGGCGGGCTCTTCGGTGGTCTCAGCAAAGGCGGGGGTCTCTGGTTGAGACTCGTCGGGGGTGGCTGCCTCTTCGGCGGCCGTCTCGGGCGCCTCCGCCGTCTCCTCGTTTTGGGGAGAGGCTACGGGCGCGTTCTCTTGGGGGTTGGGCATGTGTGGGTAGTTACCTCTTGGGAAGATCTCTGCAGACGCATGCGGTCGGCAGGCATCGAAAGTGTACGCAGATGCCGAGACTTCGCCAAGCCGTATTGCCTGATCAGGTCTTGACCGAAGCCAGATCGGGGCCCCAAGCCACGTCGACGCGCAACGGCACATCGAGCCCGGCCACCCCTTCCATGGTCTCCACCACCAACTTCTCGGCGACCACCTTCTCCTCCTCGGGAACCTCGAGGATCAGCTCATCGTGGATCTGGAGGAGGAGAGTCGAGCCCAGCCTCTCCTCCCGCAAGGCGGCGTCGAGCCCGATCATCGCCGCCTTGATGATATCGGCCGCGGTCCCCTGGACCGGGGCGTTCAAAGCCATCCGCTCCCCCATCTGGCGGATCCTGAAGTTGTCCGACTTGAGCTCGGGGAGATAGCGCCGACGGCCAAAGAGGGTGGTGGTGTAACCCTGGTTGCGGGCGGTGGTCACCACCGACGACATGTACTCCTCGACGTGCTGGAACTGGTCGAAATAAGCGTCGATGTGCTTTTTCGCCGCGTCGCGCCCGATCCCCAGCCGGTCGGCCAGACCAAACGCCTCCATCCCGTAGAGCAGCCCGAAGTTGATCATCTTGGCGGTGCGTCGCTGGTCGCCGGTGACCTCGCTGGTGTCCACCCCCCACACCCGTGCCGCGGTGGCGGTGTGGATGTCGAGCCCGGCCTGGAAAGCCTCGATCAAGAACGGGTCGCCACTCATGTGGGCCAGCACCCGCAACTCGATCTGGGAGTAATCGGCGACGAGGAACTCGTGGCCCTCCCCGGCGACGAACGCCCGTCTGATCGTCCGTCCCGACTCCGACCTGATCGGGATGTTCTGCAGGTTGGGGCTGTCGGAGGAGAGCCGGCCGGTGGTCGCCGCCATCTGGTTGAACCTGGTCCTGATCCGACCGTCCGGGTCGATGAGCGGCAGATAGCCGTCGACATACGTCGACCGGAGCTTTTCGAGCTCCCGGTACTCGAGAAGTGCAGTCACCAGCGGATGGTCCAGCTTCTTCAACACCGAGGCATCGGTGGAAGGTTTGCCGGTGGAGGTCTTCTTGAGGACCGGAAGCTGCAACTGGTCGAAGATGATGGCCCTCAGCTGGTCGGTCGAGTTCACGTTGAAAGGGCCCCCGGCGAGCTCGTGCAGTTGGGACTCGAGAGAGGAGATCTTGGAGCGAAGGTCTTCGCCCATCTCTTCGAGGTATGCCCGGTCGACTCCGATGCCGGCATGCTCCATTCGAGCGAGCACCGGCACCAGCGGGAGCTCATACTTGCCGAACAGATCGAGCTCGTCTCGGGCATCCAGCTCGCCTCGCAGCTCCTCAACCAGGCGACGCACCGCCTCGACTCGTCGACCTTCGAGCTCGACGTCGGGGCCCTCGTCGAAGGGGAGCATCCCACCGGCGGTCTCGTCGTCGGGCGACACCAGCTCGAGACCGAGGAGGCGCTCTGCGATCTCCTCGAGACCGTATGTGCGCTGGCTCGGGTTGATGATGTAGGAGGCCAGGGCGGTGTCCATCGCCGGGTTGGTCAGGTCGTAGCCGAGATCGAGCAGGGCGCGGGCGAGGTCTTTGAGATCGTGACCCGCCACCGCGATCTCCCCGGAGCCCACTCTCTCGAGGATCGCCCCCGCACTCTCGATCGGCACCACGATGGCCGTGCCGGGCCCTGTGGAGATCCCCAGCCCGTAGACATCGCCGCCCTCGCTGACCAGATCGAGCACCAGACTCTCCTCGGCGGCCACGGCCGCGATCCGCTCGGCGGTGGTGATCAGCTCCGAGTCGACCTCGAGGATCTCGGTGGCGCCCCCCGTTGAGGGGAGCGCCTCCTCGAGATCGCTCCACATCGTGTGGAACTCGAGACTGTCGAAGAGGTCCTTGACCCTCGCCCGGTCCCATTCCCTGGTGGACAGGGCGGTGGTGTCATGACCTATCTCGAGATCGGGCACCAGGGTCATCAGCTCGCGATTGAGGAACACCTGTTCTCGCCATGCCGAGAGATTCTCTCGCAGCTTCGGGGTCTGCTCGCCGACCGCGGTGTAGACACCGTCGATGGTGCCGTAGTCGGCGATGAGACGGGCGGCAGTCTTCTCCCCTACTCCCGGCACCCCTGGCAGGTTGTCGGAGTTGTCACCGCGCAACGCCGCATACTCGACGTACTGGGCAGGGGTGATCCCGTACTTCTCCTCGATCCAGTCCTCATCGGCGAGGACGGTGTCACTGATGCCCCTGCGGGTGTAGAGCACCTTGACCGGGGCAGCGACCAGCTGGAAGGCGTCCCGGTCGCCGGTGACGATCAACACCTCCCAGCCGTCGTCCACCGCCTGGTTGGTCAGCGAGGCGATGATGTCGTCGGCCTCGTATCCCTCGAACCTCAACTGGGTGATGTACAGGGCCTGCAGGACCTCGTCGATGAGCGGGAGCTGGCTCTTGAACTGATCAGGCGCCTTGTCCCGGTTGGACTTGTACTCGGGGTACGAGTCGGTTCGAAACGTCTTGCGTGACACGTCCCAGGCGACGGCGACTGCCTCGGGGTGGTGGTCCTTGATCAGACGGATGAGCATCCGGGTGAACCCGAACACGGCGTTGGTCACCTGACCCGACTTGGTGGCGAGGTCTTCGGGGAGGGCGTAGAAGGCCCGATAGGCGATCGAATTGCCGTCGATCAAAGCGAGGGTCGGCACCTCCTCGACGGTACTACGCAACCGGGACGGGCCACTAGGACGACAGGGTGGCCAGCAGGCGATCACGCTTCGCCGTCAGCCGTCCGATCTCGTCCTCCAGCCCGTCGAGGGTCTTCTCGAAGCGCCGGACGTCGGCGGCGGTGAGCCCCGCCTCCTCGCGGTCGATGTAGTTGCCGATAGCGGCGTCCCGCTGAGCGTCCTCATTGATCGATCGGTGATACCCGAGCTCTGCCTCGACCTGGCCTGCCTCGGCCCGAAGCGATGAGATCTTCTCGTTGAGCCGGAAGAGCCGGCGATGGACCCGTCTCAAGCTCGGCCCACCGGAACCCCACAGGTCGCCTAGACCCTTCATCACCCATAGAATCCCATATATCGAGCGTCTCTCGCGCGTGACCTGGCCGGAGTGACGGAATTGGCAGACGTGCAGCACTCAAAATGCTGTGTCCTCAGTGGCATGTGGGTTCGAGTCCCACCTCCGGCACGCCCCTCATAGGCTGACCGCCTCATGACCCGCCAGACCCTGGTCCCCGATCGCATCTTCGACTCCGTGACCGGATCCATGCTCACCGGCAAGGCGCTGGTGATCGATGGTGAGCACATCGCGGCGGTGCTCGACTCGACCGATGCAGACCAGGCAGTCGATCTCACCGGATTCACCGTGCTCCCCGGTCTCATCGACGTCCATACCCATCTCGCCTCCCCACTCGACAACGGGCAGGGATTCGCCGGGGTGGTTCGGAGGAGTGGGGCCGAGGACGCGTTGCTGGGTGCGCACCACGCCGGCATCACCCTGCAAGCGGGGTTCACCACGGTACGCGACGTTGGGGTGTGGAGGGCGTTCAGCGACGTCGCCCTGCGCGACGCCATCGACGCCGATTGGGTCCCCGGGCCGCGGATGATGGTGGCCGGTGCCTATGTGACCTGCCCCGGGGGCGGAGGCGACATCACCGGCCTGGCGGTCGACGTCGACGAGGTGCTGCCCCGCGAGCTCAGGTTCGGTGTGGTCAGCGGGGTCGACCAGATGCGAGCGACGGCCCGGCAGATCCTCAGATACGACGCCGACATCATCAAGGTCCTCGCCACCGGGGCGGTCCTCACCTCGGGGACCAATCCCGGCGCGCCCGAGCTAACCGAGGACGAGCTGCGGGCCGCGGTGGAGATCGCCGGTGAGTCGGGCACCCATGTCGCCGCCCACGCCCACGGCGCCGAGGGCATCAAGAGGGCCGTCAGGGCCGGGGTCCGCTCCGTCGAGCACGGTTCGATGCTCGACGCCGAGGCGATCGAGTTGATGATCGAGCGCGGCGCCTACCTGGTGGCCGATCTGTACGACGGCGACTACATCCTCGAGGTCGGCCCCTCACTGGGGTACAGCGAAGAAGTCCTTCACAAGACCGAGATGACCACCGAGGTGCAACGTTCGGGGTTTCGCAAAGCGGTCGACTCGGGAGTCAGGATCGCATACGGCACCGATGCCGGGGTCTACCCCCACGGCGACAACGCCATCCAGTTCGGACACTACGTCGCCAACGGCCTGAGCCCGGCCCGGGCGATCCAATCGGCCACCCGTTGGGCAGCCGAGCTGATGGGCTGGGAGGATAGGGTGGGGGCGCTCGACGCGGGTCTCTACGCAGACCTGGTAGTGGTGAAAGGTGACCCGACACAGGACGTCGGTCTTCTCCGGGACCTGGCCGGGGTCATGAAAGGCGGGACATGGGTGAGATCCCCCGAGATCATCTCGTCAGCCGAACGGTGATGGTCGTCCCCTTCCCGGGGGTCGACTCCGCCTCCACCGAACCACCCATCCGATCGACCAAGCCCTTGACTATGGAGAGACCGAGACCGGTGCCCTCGTTCCTCACCCGGCGCTGGCGCCCCACGAAATGACGGTCGAAGACGCGGGGCAGATCGCTCTCGGCGATGCCGGTGCCCGAATCGGCCACGGTGATCACCACTTGATCGCCGTGCTCGCCAACCGTGACCTGAACCGACCCCGTCTCCGGAGTGTGTCTCAAGGCGTTCTCAACGAGGTTCTGCGCCACCTGACCCAGTCGGTCGGCATCTGTCTCGAGAAAGACCCCCTCACCGGTCTCGACATCGAGGCGCACCCCCAACTCGTTGGCGCGGCGCCCGAACCCATCGACCACCTCGGACACGTGCGCTCCGACATCGACTCTCTCCCTACGCAGGCCGAACTCGGCCTGTTCGAGCCGGGCCAGAGTCGAGAGATCGTCGATTAGCCGGCCCAACTGCCTGGTCTGCACACCGAGCACCGCTCCGATCCTATTCAGCTCGGCGTCGTCGATCTCCCCTGCCTCCAGGGCTTCGGCATACCCGCCGATGGTGGTGAGAGGTGTTCGCAGGTCGTGGCCGACACCGAGGATGAACTCACGCTCGCGTTCCCGGGCGGCGCCCAGCTCGGTGGCCATCTCATTGAAGGCGGCGGCCACCTCGGCCAACTCGGGGTCTTCCAGATCGGGAACACGTGCCGTCATGTCGCCACTGGCCACCCGACGAGATACCTGGGCGAGCGGCTCGAGCCGACTGGCGAGCTGGGACGACAACAGACGGGCACCCAGAGCCGCCAGGGCCACGATGCCGACCACAAGGAGAACCAGTCCGGCTCCCTGATCCCTCACGCTGACGATGGGGGCTTCTCTGGCCAGGGCGACGAGCAGGGTCACCTCGGAGCCACGCACCACCACAGCGGTCTGGGTCACCACCACCAACTCGCCGCTCGTCGAGGTGGTACGGCTGGTCTCACCTGCCGTGAGCTCGAGATCGGCCAAATCGATCCGGCCGAAGATCGAGGCGTTGGTCCTGAGCGTCCCGTCGATCCCGACGGCAGCGAATCCGATCTCGGATCCGCCGGCCGTGCGCCGGATGGTGCTGAACAGGGGAGCCAGCTCATCACCCTCGAGCAGACCGAGGATCTCCAGCACTGCTCCGGGCCGTCTGCCGTCGAGCTCGAAGAAATCGTCGATGATGGCCACGGCCTCGTTTGCGGAGACCTGGAGCTCACGGTAGGTGGCGTCAACCGCGGCTCTCTGCGAGGCGTAGACGGAGGCGGCGAGGACCAGGAGGCCCGTGACCGCGGCGACACCGGCGATGGTCCAGAAGAGCCGGCGGCGCATCAGCGAGGCATCCGTGTGGGCACCACTATGCGCCGAGCCGGTAGCCGACGCCCCAGACAGTCTCGATCGGTATGCCCTCGATCTTCTTGCGGAGCTGGCGGATGTGGACGTCGACGGTCCTGGTCTCGCCGAAGTACTCGTAGCCCCACACTCCTTGAAGGATCTGATTTCGGCTCATCGCCAAGCCGGCGTTCTCCGCCAGAAACCAGAGCAGGTCGAACTCCTTCGCCGTGGGGTCGACCACCGCCCCCGACGGAGCGGAGACGCTGCGCTTGCCACTGTCGATCTCGTAGCCGGCGATCTCGATGATGCGTGGTTTCGCCGGGGGCTCCTCGGAGCGGCGGAGCACCGCCTTGACCCTGGCCAGCAACTCCCTCGGGGAGAACGGCTTGGTCACGTAGTCGTCGGCACCCATCTCCAGGCCGAGCACCTTGTCGACCTCGGAGTCACGCGCGGTGAGCATGATCACCGGGGTCTTGGCGAACTCACGGATCCGGCGACACGTCTCGACACCGTCGATCCCGGGCAGGTTGAGGTCGAGGAGTATCGCCGACACCGGTCGGATGCGGAGACGCTCCACCGCCTCCTCACCGGTGAGGGCATGAAGGAACCGATAACCGTCACGCTCGAAGAAGGTCCTGAGCATGTCGGCGATGGCGTCGTCGTCCTCGACGAGCAGCACCGATCTCGGCGTTGCGGACATGACCACAGTCTGATCTTGCAATTGTTAAGAACCGGTGAACTATCCCTGTGATTTGAGGGGAAGCTCCCTCACCTCTGCGGTGACCCGTCCCACCTCGACGGTGTCCCCGACGGCGACCACGCGTCGCAGCATGGCCAGACCGAGGGTGTCGGTGGCGGAGGTGACGACACCCACATCCTCACCACCGAAGGCGACGACGTCACCGGTGGTGATGTCGCCCGACCCCGCGAGCAAGCGCAGGTGGCGTGGGGTGTTGGCGCCCCGGCTCTCGATGCGTGCGACCAACTCCTGACCGAGGAAACATCCCTTGTCGAAGTCGACGCTCGAGGCGACCAGCCCCGACTCGTGGGGGATGGTCGCCTCATCCACATCCACGCCCCACTTGGGCACCCCGGCCGCTATTCGCAGACTCTCGTACTCATCTGGCGGCCCTTCGTCGAGGTCGGGCCGATCTCCGATCACCAGATGGCGCTCCACACCGGGCCAGGAGACGTCGAAGCCGACCCACTCGCCGACGACGACCCACACCCCTCCGGTCTCGCGGGCGATGTCGACTTCGACCCCGATTCGGTACCGGCCCAATGCCGTGGCGAGCTCATCGCCCCGCCCGGGGTCGGTGACCAGCCCGACCCGCTCCTCGTCTCGAAGGGCCCAGAGGAGGAAATGGAGCTTTCCCTGGGGCACGAGGAGGAAGGAGCGGCGTGTCTGTCCCGGCGTCATGTCGCCCAGCTCCTGGCTGACCAGGGCATTGAGGAACTCGGGGGCGTCGGGCCCGGCGAACCAGACGACCTCGGGCGTCTCCGGAGCGAGCCAGGGGGTGTCAGATCGAGGCGAGGTCACGAAGGAAGGGTATGTCGAGAAACACGTTGACGAACCAGGTGGACAGCACCCCGAGGTTTCCGGTCACCATCACCACCCCGAAGAGTGCGAGCAGCGCACCGGAGGTGATGTTGATGGGTCGCAGGTAGGGCTTGAGCCTGCCGAAGAACTTGAAGAGGCCGACGCCCGCCAGGAGAAAAGGCACCCCCAGCCCCAGCGAGTACGCGACGAGCAGCAGTATGCCGTTCCCGACGGTGTCCTGGGTGGCGGCCGTGGCCAGGATCACCGTCAACACCGGGCCGATGCAGGGCGACCAACCAAACCCGAAGGCGGCTCCCATCACCGGTGGTGCCCACTTGCCCAGTCTCGAAGGTCTGACATGGACCCGCTTCTCCTGGCTGACCGTGGCGAGGAACCCCCTGTTGGAAACTGCCATCCCCACCATGAGGAGCCCGAAGACGATGATGATCAGACCGGCTGCCCGGGTGAGAGTCCCCAGGTTGGCCCGGAGGAACTGGCCGAAGCCGGTGGCGACCGCCCCGATGCCGGCGAACACCACGGTGAATCCCAGGATGAACAGGAGGATGACCCGCAGCATCCTTCTGGTGGAGACCTGGCCCTGTTCGAGCTGGGTTGCCGAGTAGCCCGACATCATCGACAGATAACCCGGAAGCAGAGGGAGGACACAAGGGGAGACGAAGGAGATCACGCCGGCGCCGAAGGCGACCACGACTTGGACGATGAAGGCGGCCTCCCCGACGTTCTCGAACATTCACGTACCTCGATGGGGGTTGTCCTCATGATCTTCGCACGACCAGTGCTCTGTCACACGACGTTGGCGAGTTTCAGGGCCTGTCCCAAGCCGGCAAACGTCGTGGGGCGGAGCACGAGGTTTACCCTCGCCGAATGCGATCTGTCTTTCGACGGGCCATCGACCCCATCCTCCCGGTAGGTCGCTTCACCGCCTTCGATCGCCGAGTCGTCTTCATCATCTGGGTGGGAGGGCTGATACAGGGTTTCGCCCAGTCACAGGCGAGCGCCAGCCTGCCCTTCACCCGGGTCGGTCTCGGGCTGAGCGAGGGTGAGATGAGCTTGCTGCTCGGCATCGCCCGTCTCGCCGCCTTCGCCGCCTTGCCGATCGGGTGGCTCGGCGACCACCGGGGTCGGCGCAAGCCATTTCTGGTGGCGATGACTCTGGTGGTGGCCGGAGGGGCGCTCGCCGGCCTTGCCGTGGAGGCCTGGCAGTTCGGTCTGTTCCACGGCCTGTTGAGAACCGGGACCGCGGCCACCTCCGCCCTCGCGGTGGTGATCCTCGCCGAGACGGTGAGCGCCCCGATCCGGGCATATGCCATCTCGTTCTATGGAGCGGCTGTCTCGCTCGGCAGCGGCATGGCGCTGATGGCCCTCCCCCTCGCGGACGGCGGCGGGGAGGCTTGGAGGATCCCCCATCTCCTCACCGCTGCGGGGTTCTTGCTGCTCCCCTTTCTGGTCAAGAGCGTGCCCGAGGGAACGGTCTACGCCGACGATCCCAAAGGCGGTCACTGGAACGAGCTCACCTCCGGGGTCTGGGCGAGACGATTCTGGACGATCGTGGTGATCAATGTCCTTTCCGCGGCCTACGGGGCGGTGGGTGCCGCATTCTCCACCGAGCGGCTCATCGGGGACCTCGGTGTCAGCACCGGCCAGACCGTGCTGATACTCCTGTTGGGGGGGACGCTCGGAGGTGTTGGCTTCTTCGTCGGTGGTCATCTCGCCGATACGTGGGGGCGTCGCCGCACCTCCATCTTCAGCCTCCTGCTCACCATCGCCGGTGGGGTGACCCTCTACTCGGCCACGTCGTTCCCGGTGGTGGTGATCGCCGCGATGGTCTCCGCCTTCGGGACGTTCGCCTTCGTGCCCTCGGGTGGCTCGCATCGCGCCGAGCTCTTCCCCACCCACCTCCGTTCCAGCGCCAACACCGCTGCGACGAACGCGGCGCTGGCCGGGTCGGCGCTGGGTCTCATCTCCGGGATCTGGACGATCGAGACGATGGGCCTGTCCAACACGATCTATCTGTTGGCGGTGGGTGTCGCCATCGCCGCCTTGCTCACCGCAACCCTCGACGAGACCATGGGTCAGGACTTGAGAGCGGTCTCGGCCGACCGCCGGTAACCGATCAGGAACACCGCTCCCCTAACCACCAGCATCACCGCCAGCGCCGACCAGATCCCATTGACGGTGTCGCCCAGTGGCGTGGCCAGCATCAGCCCCACCGCCACCACTGCGCCGAGCCCGGTGGAGACGACCATCGTCCCCAGGGCGAGGAGGCCGAGGAAGATCCCATCGGCCACGAAGAGAACTGCGGCCACCGGCTCGATGAGGGCCACCACGCCTCCGGCACCGATGGCCAGGTCTGCGACCACCGCATCTCTGGTGATGGCCCCGAGACCGAATCTCCCCACAGCCACGCCCAACATCAAGATGAGACCGGCGACCGCGCCCCAACCCACCAGTCGGCGGTTCAGCGCATCGAGGGTCTCCATCTCGCCCCGGGCAGCCGTCTCACCGACCATGGCCTGAGCCGCGATCGCAAAGGAGTCGGCCAGCAGGGCCGTCAGGAGGAAGACCTGGGCGACCAGCTGGTGAGCAGCTATCTCCTCCGGGCCCAGACGAGTCGCCACCGCGGCGGCGATTGTGAACGAGCCGAGCAACAACCCGGTGCGCATGGTGAGGAGAGCGCCGTTTCGCCCCAGGTCGAGGAGCGAAGGCAGGGCCTCGATCAGGCCGCGAGGACGGGATGCCATCTCCCGTGCGACCATCAGGCGGATGAACCAGGCGGCTCCGAGATATTGGGCGATGACGGTGGCGATCGCCGCACCCTCCAGTCCCCACCCGAGCCCGAAGATCATCAGCGGGTCTAGAACCAGGTTGAGGAGATTGACCCCCAAGGCGACCTTGAGAGGGGTCCTGGTGTCCTTGTGCCCCCTGAACGCCCCGTGACCCGCGGTGACCACCAGGACCGCCGGCGTGGCCAGGGCGCGGATCCGTAGATAAGCGACCGCGGGGTCGGCGACATCGGGGGTTGCGCCCATCAGGTCGACGAGCAGGGGTGCGGCCAGTTCCAGGGCCACCGACACCAGCAATCCCAGGGTCAGCGCAAGGACGAGGGCGTCGCCGACCCATCTTCTCGCCTCCTCGACGCGACCCTGGCCCAGAGCGCGCGCCACGAGTGGTGTCACCACATAAGCCAGGAAGTTGAAGGCGAAGAAGGCGAACCCGAAGATCGCGGTGTCGACGCCGAGGGCGGCGAGCTCGACGGTCCCCAACGTCGCCACGAAGGCGGTGTCGGCCAGGGTGAGCAGCGGATCGATGGCGAGGGCACCCAGGGCCGGCAGGGCCAGTCCCAGTATCTCCCTGTCGGCCGGGCTCAACCGGGCGGTCACCTCGTGTTCTTCCCCGCCATCTCGAACCTGAGGGGCCACTCACAGAGTGAGAACAGCTCGCAGGCCCCGCAGTCGGGGCGCTTCGCCTGGCAGGTGTCGCGGCCGAACTGGATATACCGCATCGAGATCCCCGACCAGGCGTCCTTGGGGTAGAGGGACTTGAGATCGGTCTCGATCTTGACCGGGTCCGACTCCTTGGTCAGCCCGAGCCTGGCGGCCACCCTCCGCACATGAGTGTCTACGGCGATGGCAGGGATGTCCCAAACCTCGGCCAGCACCACCGAGGCGGTCTTGCGACCCACGCCACGCAGCTCGACGAGCATCCCGAGATCGGGCGGGACCACCCCGTCGTGGAGGTCTTCGAGGTCCTGGGAGAGACTGATGATCGACTGGGTCTTCTGGCGGTAGAAACCGGTGGAGAAGACGATTGTCTCCACCTCTTCGGGGTTGGCGTTGGCGAGGTCGGAAGGCGTCGGATAACGGGCGAACAGGTTCGGGGCGACCTTGTTGACGTTCTCGTCGGTGGTCTGTGCCGACAGGACCGTCACCACCAGCAGCTGCCATGCGTTCTCGTAGTCGAGGGCGGTGCCCAGCTCGGGATAACGTCGTCGAAGACGATTGAGCACGGCGCGGGCCCGGCCCCGCTCGCCGGTAGTGGGTGTCGAGCCGTCGGCCCGGGTTCGTGGCATTCGAGGCAGGGTATCCCACGTCCTAACCTCCCAGCCGGTGTTCGCCGCCAGAGACAACCGCGCCATCCTCGCCCTGCTCGGGGCCTCTTTCCTCTTCGGAGCCACCTTCGTGGTGGTCAAGTCGGCCCTCGACGAGATCGAGCCGCTCGGCTTCATCGCCTGGCGCTTCGCCATCGGCGCGGCGGTCCTCGCCATCCTGGCCATCCCTCGTGGGAAGGCTCTCTGGCTGCACGGTTTCCTCGCCGGGCTGGCTCTCTTCGCCGGCTACGCCCTGCAGACCAGCGGGCTGGTCTTCACCAGCGCCAGCAACTCGGCGCTGATCACCGGCCTCTATGTGGTGATGACACCGTTTCTCGCCACACTGTTCAGCCGACGCGCCCCCAGCCCCTGGGTGGTGACAGGAGCCGCCGCCGCCTTCGGCGGGGTGGCCCTGCTCACCGGGTTGGATGGTTCCAGCCTGGGGAGAGGCGACCTGCTCACCATGGGATGCGCCCTGGCGTTCGCCACCCACATCGTGGTACTCGCCCGGTATGCCCGTCAACACCCGGTGATCCCGTTCACCACCGTCCAGTTGCTGGTGACCGCAGGGCTCTCCCTGTTGGCCTCGTGGCGCTTCGAGGCCGGTCCGGGAATCCCCGACCGGTCGGTGTGGGGTGCCCTGGCGCTCACCGGCATCGGAGTCACCGTGGGAGCGTTCCTGCTCCAGGTCTGGGCCCAAACGGTGGTCGGGCCGGCGACTGCAGCCATCGTGCTGTCGGCCGAGCCCGCCTTCGGGGTGGCCACCGCCTGGGTGGTGCTCGGCGAACGGCTCTCAATGCGAGGGTGGGTCGGTGCCGCCTTGATCGTGGCCGCGATCTACGTGGTCGTCGCCAAGCAGCGTGACCAGGCCTCACGAGAGGCCGAGGCGGTGACGCCGGCTCACTGACTCACTTGATAGGTGTCGTCTTGAAGACGCCGGGCCAGCCTCATCAACAGCCGGATGCCGAGGACGGTGAAGAAGAGCCCGAGGCTGAGGATGATGATCAGCTCCGCCCCGGTCGAGTATGGCTTGTCACACACGTCGATGCCACCGGGGCACAGACCCCACCCGGAGCCACCGTCGAGCAGGTCGATGAGCACGAGGATGGGGACCAATCCGATGGCAATCGCCACGACCACCAGGATGAACACCGCCAGTCTCACCAGGAACACGGCCACAATGTTCACAAGGTAACCAGGAACAACTCTGAAACCGCACACATTGCCCGACCCGCGCCGGACGCTCGCCGTTCACACTCGGTCGTAGGTGACGAAGCTGAAGCCCGGGTGGCGGTGACGAGATGTTTCCTCCCATTGGGACCAGTCGACCGGGGGAAACCAGGTGTCGCCCTCGGGCTCGGCGTCGACCTCGGTCAGCTGGAGCCGGTCGGCCTTGCTCAGCGTCTGGCGGTAGACCTCGGCCCCACCCGCGACGAAGACGTCGTGGCCGCTCGAAGCGGCGATCGCCAGCGCATCCTCGAGTGATCCGGCCACCTCCACACCGGCGTGGGACCAGCCGGGACGACGGGTGAGCACGACGTTGGTCCGGCCCGGGAGGGGCCGGCCTATCGACTCGAACGTCGCCCGACCCATCACGACGGCGTGGCCCATGGTGAGCCGTTTGAAGCGAGCGAGGTCTTCGGGAATCCGCCAGGGGAGACGACCGTCGGCGCCGATCACGCCGTTGCGCCCGACGGCGGCCACGATCACGATCCGCATTGGATCAGTGGCGGGCCACTAAACGGCGATCGGAGCTCGGATCGCAGGGTGCGGGTCGTACCCCACGACCTCGACGTCGTCGATGTCGAACTCGTCGAGACCCCGTCGCTCCGGATTGAGCCGCAGGGTGGGAAGAGGTCGCGGCTCTCGCTCGAGTTGGAGCCGGGTCTGTTCGATGTGGTTGAGGTACAGGTGGGCGTCACCCAGCGTGTGGACGAAGTCGCCGACCTCGAGGTCGCACACCTGGGCGACCATGTGGGTGAGCAGTGCGTAGGAAGCGATATTGAACGGCACCCCGAGGAAGATGTCGGCCGAGCGCTGGTAGAGCTGACAGCTCAGCCGGCCTTCGGCGACATAGAACTGAAACAGCGTGTGGCAGGGCGGCAGGGCCATGTCCTCGACGTCCGCCACGTTCCAGGCGCTGACGATGTGCCGGCGCGATTCCGGTGTCTCCTTGATGGATGAGACCACCCGCGCGATCTGGTCGACGTGATCGCCGTCAGGCGTCGGCCATGAGCGCCACTGGTAGCCGTACACCGGGCCCAGCTCACCGTGCTCGTCGGCCCATTCGTCCCAAATGGTCACGCCTCGCTCATGCAACCAGCCGACATTGGTCGAACCGCGCAGGAACCAGAACAACTCGGCGATGACGGAGCGCAGGTGGACCTTCTTCGTCGTCACCAGAGGGAAGCCAGCTGAGAGGTCGAAGCGCATCTGGTGGCCGAACACCGACAGGGTCCCCGTCCCGGTCCGGTCGGTCCTCTCTGCTCCCTCGTCCAGGACCCGGGCGAGGAGGGCGTGATACTCCAGCACCGGGCCATCGTACCGAGGCGCCCCGCCCCAGCGGTGGCAAACCCTCGGTTCGTTTCCCGTTCCGTGCCGTGGTGAGCGGGTGACGCGCCATGGGCCCGCACACAACCGGGTTATCGTTTCACCATGGCCCAATTCGATGTCGACGCCATGATCAAACGCTATACCGAGCGTGCCACGGCGGTCCGCGACCGCCCGCTTCCCCCAGTCGCCGGAAACGAGCGACAGAAATTCATCAAGCAAGCCGAGCTCGACTACACCGACTTCGCTCTGGTGGCCAACGCGTCATGGGAGATCGACGCCGGCTACCTGTTGCTGAAGATCCCGCTCCAGGCAAGCGACTGAGCCACCGGGGCGGGATGCTCGACAAGCGTCTGGTGATCGTCTCCGGCAAGGGGGGCGTCGGGAAGTCCGCGGTGAGCTCCGCCCTGGCGCTGCTCGCCCAGAGAAACGGTTTGCGGGTCCTTGCCGTGGAGATGGAGGCGGGTGGCCTCGCAGCCCACTTCGGCACAGGTCCGCTCGCCTTCGAGCCTCGTGAGGTGAGACCGGGTCTCCATGCCATGCGGATCGTCCGCTCCGACGCCCTGCTCGAATACCTCTCACTCCAACTTCGCCTTCCCGGGATGGGTCGTTTCGGGGCGGTGGCGCGCGCCTTCGACGCCCTGGCCACCGCGGCCCCCGCGGTGAGGGAGATCGTCTCGATAGGGAAGATCCTCTGGGAGGTCAAAGAGGACCGCTGGGACCTCGTCGTCGCCGACGCCCCACCGACCGGCCAGATCGCCAGCTACCTGAGGGCGCCGGCCTCGATCTCCGAGCTGGTCGCCACCGGGAGGATCCGCTCCCAGGCGGGGTGGATGGCCGACACGTTGCGTGACCCGGCGAGGACCCGATTGGTGCTGGTGACCTTGCCCGAGGAGCTGCCCACCGCAGAGACCAGGGAGTCGATGGACTGGGTGGAGAAGACCGGCGTTGTCGGCCCACCACTGGTGATCACCAATCGTGTCCTCAGTGAGGTGACGGGGACCTCCACGCTCGAGGGCGTCGCCGGCGCGATGGTCCGTCTCCACCGTTCGCTGTGGACCGAGCAGCAGACCTGGCTCGATCGTCTTCCCCCGGATCTCACCCTTCCCTATCTCTTCGGGCTCTTCACCCCCGGAGAGGTGGCGGCCCACATCAGTGACGAGCTCGAGGCGCTCCGATGACCAAGACGCTCCTCGTCACCGGGGCGGGCGGGGTCGGTAAGACCACATTCGCCGCGGCACTCGCGGTCAAGGCGGCGCGGGCAGGGGTACGCACCCTGGTGGTCACCGTCGACCCGGCGCGACGTCTCGCCTCGACGCTGGGAGTCGAGGACCTGGGCGACGAGCCCCAACCCCACGCCGACGAGCCAGACCTCTGGGCTGCGATGCTCGACTCCAAGGCTTCGTGGCGGGCGGTGGCAATGAGACACGCCGACCCCGATGTCGCCACTCGCCTGGCCGACAACGAGTTCTTCGAGGCCGCATCTGAGCACTTCCCGGCGTCACAGTCGTACGCCGCCGCAGATCAAGCTGCCACTTTCGTCCAGGCCCGCGCCTGGGACCTGGTGATCGTGGACACCCCACCGTCGGGAGGGGGCATCGACTTCTTCGCCGCTCCGGCGCAAATGGCGGATCTCGTCGGTGGTCGTCTCCTCCGCTGGATCACCGGGGGCCCCCTGCCCGGTCGCAGGTTCTTCTACGACCGCGCCGCCCGGCCGGTGCTCCGCATCGCCGGCTCGATCCTTGGCTCCGACCTCCTCGAGCGGGTGTCGGAGTTCCTCCTCGACCTGCGGACCACCTACGACGGGGTTGCCCGCCGGGGCCGAGAGATCGAAGCGGTTCTCAAGGAGGCCGTGATCCTGGTGATCACCACCGCCGACCCGGCGCCGGTGGGAGAGGCGGTACGGTTCTACCGCCAGCTGCCCGAGCTCGCCTCCACTCCAGCCGCGGTCATCTTCAACCGTGCCCTGCCCGCCGACTGGGCCGGGGTCGCACCCGATCCCGACCTCTCCGCCGAGTTGGGGCGTCTCGTCGAGCAATGGAGCGCAGAGACGGTTCGTCAGGCCGATGCCCGCGAGGAGTTCTCGGCCCGTTACGGGGCGGTGGTGGCCGCAGTGCCCTGGCAGTCCCACCCCCCCACCGATCTGTCGGGATTGGCGGCGTTGATCGACGACTCCACCGGGATCCCCTGGGACTCTCTCCTCCCCTGACCGGCGGTTCAACCGGGCATCCCCAAAGTTCTCATCCAATTTCGGTGAAGGCGAAATAGGCTGACCCGGATGGCAAACGCCGCGGCCTTCTTCGACCTCGACCGGACCCTGATCTCGGGGGCCTCGGCGTTCCCGTTCGGGGTGGAAGCCTGGCGTCGTGGTCTGGCCACCCCAGGCGACATCGCCAAGTGGACCACAGCCGCTCTCCGCTTTCTCATCGCCGGCGACAAGGGCGACGGAGCCTCGATGGACATCCGCAGCGAGTTCCTCACCAGGATCGAGGGTGCCGCGGTGACCGAGCTCGACCTCATCGGCCAGGCCATCCTCCCCAAGCTGGTCGCCAGGGTCAGACCCGAGTCGCGCAAGCTCATCACCATGCACCACCAGGCGGGCCGGCACACGTGGATCGTCTCCGCCAGCCCGAAACGCATCGTCGAGCCGCTGGCCGCCTCCCTCGGCATGACCGGGGCCATCGGGACCGAAGGAGAGGTGGTCGATGCCAGGTTCACCGGCAGGCTGGCGGGCCCGTTCATCTACGGCGCCGGGAAGGCCCAAGCCGTGGAGAAGCTGGCTGCGGACCGGGGTTACGACCTGAACCTGAGCTATGCCTACTCCGACTCTGTCTCCGACCTGCCGATGATGGAGCTGGTTGGGCATCCCGTGGCCGTGAACCCCGACTCCGAGCTGGACACGATCGCCCACGAGCGGGGCTGGCCGATCGTCATCTTCTCCCGGAAGACGAAGCGGCGGGTCGCCCTGAGCGGGGTGGCTGTCGCTTCGGTGGCCGTTGCCGCGGTGGCCTACGGGGTGGGGAGAAGACACGGGAGGGCCTCGACGTTGGTCTCGATCGGAAGCTCCGCTCTCCCCTGATCGGGAGGGCCGTGGGTGCCGCGGTTCGGCGAACCCTGGGTTGCTGACTTCGCTCAGCGGTGGTGGGAACCCTGGGTTCGAGGCCGGCCGCCGTGCGGCGAACCCTGGGTTGCTGACTTCGCTCAGCGGTGGTGGGAACCCTGGGTTCGAGGGCCGGCCAAACCGACGCCCGGGCCGGGCCGGCCGGGCCGGCCCTCTGGCCTAGAGGATGGCCCTCGGGCCGAGCAGCTCTTTCAACTCGGCGAAGAGGGCGGAGCGCGGCTCCACCTTGTGATCGTCACCCAGACGTAGCACCTTGGTGTCTCCGTTGTCGGAGAGATTGAGGAAGACCGTGGCTGCACCCGGATGATTCTTCAGGATCGCCTTGAGACTCGACACCACCTCCGGAGTGAGACGGGCCGCAGGCACCGCGAGTCTCACCATCGAGTCGTCTCGCACCACAAGCTCGGTGAGCTCCCGGGCCACCACCTTGACGTCGTCGCCCCTGTGGTCGAGGTGCCCCGAAACGACCAGGATGGCGTCCTCGACGACCAAGTGGCCGTAGTCGTGGACCGTCTTGGGGAAGGCGATCACCTCGACCGAGCCCTGCAGATCCTCGAGCTGGAAGAACAGCATTGGATCGCCGTTCTTGGTCCAGCGCCGGGTGATGGTCCCCACGATGCCACCCACGGTCAACGATGACCGGTCGACCAGGTCCTCCAACTCGGAGATGGTGGTGGTGGTGTTCGCGGCCAATGAGGCGCCCACCGATAGGAGGGGATGGTCCGACACGTAGAGACCGAGCATCTCCTTCTCGAAGGCGAGCTTGATCTTCTGCGCCCACTCCTGGTCGGGTATCTCGAAGCTCTCCTCCTCGCCGACCGCGGCCTCACCGGCGAACAGCGAATACTGACCCATCTCCTCGTTGCGCCGCCGTTCAAGGGTGGCATCGAGCACCAGGTCGTGCATCAGGGTCAGCCCCTTTCGGGTGTGCCCGAGGGCGTCGAAGGCCCCCGCCTTGATCAGAGACTCGACGGTCCTCTTGTTCAGGGCGGTGACATCGACCCGGTTGACGAAGTCGAGGAACGACTCGTAAAGCCTGTCGGCGCGCCCCTCGACGACCTTCTCCACCACTCCCTCCCCGACATTGCGCACCGCCGACAGCCCGAACCTGATTCGACCCTCGCGGACGGTGAAGTCCGACTCCGACTCGTTGACGTCGGGGACGAGCACTTCGATTCCCATCTGTCGGCACTCGTTGAGATAGATCGCCGTTCGGTCCTTGTCCCGTTTGGTGGCCGTCAGCAGCGAGGCCAGGTACTCGGCGGGGTAATGGGCCTTCAGATATGCCGTCTGATAGGCGACCAGCCCGTAACCGGCGGCGTGACTGCGGTTGAAGCCGTAGCCAGCGAAGTGACCGATCAGCCGGAACATCTCCCGACCGGTCTCCTCGCTGTGCCCCTGATCCCGGCACCCGGCGACGAATTTCTCCTCCTCGGCCGCCATGACTGACTTGATCTTCTTGCCCATCGCCCGCCGCAGGTTGTCGGCGTCGGCCATCGAATAGCCGGCCAGCTCCTGGGCAACCATCATGACCTGCTCCTGGTACACCATGATCTGATAGGTGTCCTGGAGCTTCTCGGTGACCGCGGGGTGGAGCTCCTCCACCGGGGCGCGCCCGTTCTTGCGGTCGGCGTAGAGGTTGTGCATGTTGGCGCCCATCGGCCCCGGCCGGTACAGGGCCACCAGGGCGATCACATCGTCGAAGCTGTCGGGGCGGAGAGAGCGAATCAGGGCCCGCATCGCCGACCCCTCCATCTGGAAGACCCCGATGGTGTTCCCCGATTGGAGGAGCTCGAAGGTCCTGACATCGTCGAGAGGGATGTTGTCGATGTCGATGCGCTCCCCAACGGTCTGTTCGAGGAGCTCGAGACAACGCTCGATGATGGAGAGGTTGCGCAGGCCGAGGAAGTCCATCTTGAGCAGGCCGAGGTCCTCGACGCCATGCATCTCGAACTGGGTGACCGTCTCCGCGCCCTCTCCCTTGCGCTGGACCGGGACGATGTTGGTCAGCGGCTCGGGGGCGATGACCACCGCAGCGGCGTGGATCGAGTCCTGTCGTCGCAGCCCCTCGAGACCGCGGGCCACGTCGACCACTTCCTTGACGCCGGGGTCGGTCTCGTACATCTCACGGAGACCCTGGGCGTTGGCGTACCAATCCTTGATCTCCGAGCTGGCCCCGGGCCCGGGTGGGGTGAGGACCTGGTCGATGGTCGGGTCCTTGCCGAGGATCGAGGGGGGCATCGCCTTGGCCACCCGGTCCCCCACCGCATAGGGGTGCCCGAGGACCCGGGCGGAGTCGCGGACCGCCTGCTTTCCCTTGATCGTGGAGAACGTGATGATCTGCGCCACCCGATCATGCCCGTACTTCTCGGCCGCATAGCGGATCATCTCTCCCCGATAGCGCTCGTCGAAGTCCATGTCGATGTCGGGCATCGACTTGCGCCCCGGGTTGAGGAAGCGCTCGAAGATGAGCCCGTAGCGCAAGGGATCGATGCCGGTGATCCGCAACACATAGGACACGATCGAACCGGCCGCCGACCCCCGACCGGGACCGACCCGTATCCCGTTCTCCCGCGCATGCCGGATCAGGTCCCAGACGATGAGGAAGTAGGCGGGGAACCCCATCTCCTCGATGATCTTCAACTCGTGCTCGACACGCTCCCACACCTCGCTGCCGGAGTCGCCCCCGTACCGATCGCGGGTGCCCTGCTCGACGAGCCTGCGCAGATAGGTCACCTCGGTCTCGCCGTCGGGGACCGGGAACTGGGGCAGCAGGATCCTGCCGAAGTCGAGGCCGATGTCCGCCCGCTCGGCGATCCAGAGGGTGTTGTCACACGCCCCGGGATATCGGTTCTCAGGGAACAACCGGCGCATCTGCTCGCCGGTCTTCAGGTAGTGCTCGGACCCCTCGAAGCGGAGCCGACCCGGCTCGTTGCGCAACGATCCGGTCTGGATGCAGAGCAGCGCGTCGTGGGCGTCGTGCTCGTCCTGACGGGTGTAGTGGGCATCGTTGGTCGCCAGGAGTGGTGCGTCGATGCGCTTGGCCACCTCCAACAGATCGGTCATGATCCGGTCCTGGGCGGCCAGGCCATGGTCCTGCACCTCGACGAAGAAGTTGTCCCGCCCGAAGATGTCCTGGAAGCGGCCGGCTGCGGCCACTGCCGCCTCGAAGTCGCGGGTTGCGCCGCCCTTGTTGCCCTCCTCGGAGACCGCGTCCGGTCCCAGCATCTGGGGGACGAGACCGCCGAGACAACCGGAGGTGGCGATGATCCCCTCGGAATGGGTGGCCAACAGCTCCAAGTCCATCCGGGGCTTGTAGTAGTAGCCCTCGAGGAACGACTTCGACGAGAGCTGGAGCAGATTGCGGTACCCCACGTCGTTCTCGGCCAGCAGGATCATGTGATATCGCTTGTTCTGGTCGGAGGGGGGACGATCGAAACGCGACCCGTCGGTGAAGTAGGCCTCGATGCCGATGATCGGCTTGATGTCGTGTTGCTTGGCCGCCTTGACGAAGTCGACCACGCCGTAGAGGTTCCCATGGTCGGTGATGGCGATCGCCGGCTGACCCATGCCCGCCGCGGCGGCGACCACGTCATCGATCCGGGCCGCACCGTCTAGCAGGGAGTATTCGGTGTGGAGATGGAGATGGGAGAAAGACACGTTAAATGTGGCCGGGAGTTACAAGCTTGTAGTTCGTCGAATCTAGCACCGACCCACCCGGCATGGGCCACCTCGCGAAAACCTGTCGTGACCGTGCCGCTCAGAGGACGAGGACCGCGGCCACCGCGACCCCGGCGACCGCCACCGCCACGGCAACCCTCGCCGTCTCGTTCCTGACCCGCGACCAGAGCTCGCCGATTACGAACCCGGCGATCAGACCACCGAGATGGGCCTCCCAGGCGATTCTGGGGAGGATGAACGGGAGCGCTGCATTCAACAGGAGCAGGAATCCGATCTGACGCAGGAGCATCCGCCCATGGGCCGTGTTGCGACGACGCACCGCCCAGTTGAGCCAGATCCCGAACAGACCGAATATCGCCCCGGAGGCACCGACCGCCACGTCAGCCGGGTTCCCCATCACATAGGCGAAGGCACCACCGACACCGGCGGACGCCATGAAGACTGCGACGAAGGGCCAGGTGCCCACTCCCCGCTCGATCTGGGGGCCGAGCACCCACAGCGCCCACATGTTGAACAGGATGTGGGTTATCCCGGCGTGGAGGAGGACCGGAGTGAAAATGCGCCACCACTCCCCCTCCCCTACCAGGACGTTGTACTGGGCCAGGGCCTCGAACACGGGGCCACCCAACCCGCCGAGACCGGTGAGGACGAAGAAGGCGAGGGCGAGGGCGATGAAGGTCATGGTGGCGGGGGTGCCGGTGCGTCGCGGCCCGGTGGGGATCACCTTCTGGGTGCCCTCGGAGCGGACACACTCAGGGCATCTCTGGCCGACCGTGGCGTCGATGGAGCAGGAGGCGCAGATGGGGCGTTCACAGCGGCTGCACCGGAGCAGGGTGTGACGGTCGGGGTGCCGGTAGCAGACAGGCGCCGCCGTGGTGTGGTCCTGAGTCACTTGTCTGAAAGTACTAGGTGCCAGGGGTTAGACACTAGGACAGGGCCTCGAGAACGGCGGACAGGTCGTTGGGGAGCGGGGCCTCCACCTCGAGGCGGTCGCCCGTTGCCGGGTGGGTGAATTCGAGACGCGATGCGTGCAAGAACGTGCGCGGCGAACCGAGGTCCTTGCGGGTGGCCCCATAGGCGCGATCCCCGGCGACGGGGTGCTCGATCGCCGAGAGGTGGACCCTTATCTGATGGGTGCGACCGGTCTCCAACTTGACCACGAGCAGCGAGGCGTCCGAGGCTTCGAAGTAGCGCACCAACTCATAGTGGGTGCGGGCCGGCTTGCCCCCGTGTCTGACCGCCCGTCTGCTGGGCTGGGCCGGGTCGGGCCCGATCGGTGCCTCGATGGTCCCGGTGGGGGCCTCCATGGACCCCTCCACCAGTGCGGTGTATTTCCGGGTCACCTCACGACGGCGAAGCTGGCCGGTGAGGTCGGCGAAGGCCCGGGGGGTTCTCGCCACCAGGATCACGCCGGAGGTGTCCTTGTCGAGTCTGTGCACCAACCCCCAGCGATCGACCGCTCCCACGCCGGCGAGGTCGGGGTAGCGGTGGAGCAGACCGGCGGCGAGGGTGCCCCCAGCCCCGCCACCCCCGGGATGGACCACCACACCGGGCCGCTTGTCAACCACCACGATCTCGTCGTCCTCGAACAGGATGTCGAGTTCCATCTCCTCCGGAACCAGCCCGGCCGCCCTCTCGGGAATCTCACAGACAATGGTTTGCCCGCCACGGACACGATCGGACGGCTTCGCCTCGATGTCGTCGAGCCGCACCCCGGAGGCGACCACGAGCGATGCCCTGGCCCGGCTCAGACCGAGGAGCTCGGCAATTGCCTTGTCGACCCGGGCGCCGTCGAGTGCGGGCGGCACCTCGAGCGCTATCTGCTCCGCCACGCCTGTATGAGTAGCAGACCCACCGCCACGCTGATCGAGGCGTCGGCGAGGTTGAAGGTGGGGATGATCCACAAGTTGATCCAGTCGATCACCGCTCCGTCGAGCAGCCCCTCGCCCCGAGCGAGACGATCGACCAGATTGCCGAGCGCCCCGCCGAGGACCAAACCGAGGGCCACCACCTCCAACGTCGGCCGGGCCGCCACCAGTGACCCGATCACCACCAGAGTGACGACGAGTGCGGCCACCCCGATGACGGTGCCGCCGTCCTGAAAGAACCCGAACGCCCCCCCAGAGTTCTCCACATAGGTGAACCCGAGGAGCCCGGGGAGGATCTCGACCGGGCTGCCCTCGAAGGTGACCGAGGCGTATCTCTTGGTGAGGAGGTCGGCAGTGACCACGCCGCTGGCGACGCCAACCCCGATCAGGTAGCGACGAATCAAGACGTCCGGGAGGCGCACTCGACACAGACGGTCGAGTATGGGAGGACGTCGAGTCGCTCCACCGGGATGGCCTTGCCACAGGACTCACAGATCCCGTAGGTCCCGGCTTCGATCCGCTCCAGGGCGCGGTTGACCTTGCTCAGGAGGTCGATCGAGTTCTGCTCGATAGAGAGCTCCTTGGCGTACTCCAGCTTCATCGAGCTCGCCTCGGCGTTACCCGGGTCCGGGCTGCGGTCCGAGGAGCTCTCGGTGAGACGCGCCTCTTCGAGCTCGCGTTCGTAGTCCTCGATCTGCTCCTCGAGACGGGTCTTCTCCTCCTCGAGCCGCTTCCCGTAGCGCTGCAGGGTCGTCTTGGCGAGTTTTCTGGCCACTCCAATACCTCATAAAAGGCGGGGAACCCTACCAACGACATTCCCTATATGCCGAGTTTCCGACGAACACCGTCGAGGTCCGCCCCGGTGACCTCAAACACCTTGGCCCGCCCCCGAATTCCCGTCTTCAAGCTGACTTTCGACCCGACGACCGCACTCAGCAGCTCGGCCACCTCCTGGTTGGCCCGGCCACCTTCGGCGGGAGCCGCCACCCGGATTTTGAGGCGGTCTCCGTGGAGATCCTGGATCACCGTCCGGGAGGACCCGGGCACCACCCATACCGCGATGGCCACCCCGGTCGATGTGACGCTGAGCGCGGGGTGAGACACGACCGCCACGCTAACCCGAGGCGGGACCGACTTGGCGGTCCACGTCGTTACCCTCCCCGTCTCTATGACCTCAGCAGAGCAGACCGAATTCTTCACCCGGGTCGAACCCCGGCCCGATCACGACGGGCTGGAACGCCGCATCCTCGAGTGGTGGGAGGAACGCTCCGTCTTCGCCCGTCTCCGCGAGAAGAATGCTGGGGGCGAGCCGTTCAGCTTCGTCGACGGGCCGGTCACGGCCAACAAGACCCTCGGTATCCACACCGCATGGGGGCGCACCCTCAAGGATGTGATCCAGCGTTACAAGGCAGCACTTGGCTATGACCTGCGCTACCAGAACGGCTGGGATTGCCAGGGTCTCTGGATCGAGGTGGGAGTGGAGAAAGAGCTCGGCCTCAACTCGAAGAAAGAGATCGAGGCGTTCGGGCTGGAGGAGTTCGCCCGGAGATGTCGGGAAAAGGTTGCCTGGTCGGTTGAGGAGCTGCGTCGTGGCTCGCGGCGGCTGGGGATGTGGATGGACTGGGACAACGACTACCTCACCTTCTCCGACAACAACATCGAGTACATATGGAGGTTCCTCAAGATCCTCAATGACCGTCACTGGCTGTACCTGGGACATCGCTCCACCGAATGGTGCCCCCGGTGCGGCACCTCGATCTCCCAACACGAGCTCACCCAGTCGGGGGTGTACCAGGAGAAGGCCGACCCGTCGCTGTCGGTGCGGCTTCAGCTGATCGATCGCCCGGGTGAGGGTCTGGTCATCTGGACCACGACGCCATGGACCCTGCCGGCCAACGTGTCAGCCGCCGTCCATCCCGACTATCGATACGGGAGGAGGCCGAACGGCGATTGGGTGGCCATCGAGCGCTTCCCCGACGACGAGTTCGAGGAGACCAAGCCGGGGAGCGAGCTCGTCGGTTGGGCCTACCACGCGCCATTCGAGGATCTCGAAGCCGGGGCGGGAGTCGAGCACCGGGTCATCCCGTGGGACGAGGTCACCCTCGACCAGGGAACAGGGGTGGTCCACATCGCCCCGGGAGCCGGCTCGGAGGATTTCGAGCTGGCCGGGGCCCACGACCTCCCCGTGCTGACCCCGGTCGACGGGGCAGGCCGGTTCTACCCCGACTATGGGTGGCTCGCCGGAATGTCCACCGAGGAGGCTCGCCAGCCGATCATCGACGCCCTGGAGAACAAGGGCATCCTCGTCGAGTCCGGGGAGTACGTGCACTCCTACCCGCATTGCTGGCGGTGCGACACCCCGCTCATCTTCCGGGTGGCCGACGACTGGTACATCTCGGTCGACGAGATCAGGCAACCGCTCAGGGACGCCAACGCCTCGGTGGCCTGGACTCCGACATACATGGGCAAGCTCATGGACGACTGGCTCAACAACATGGGCGACTGGAACATCTCCCGTCGTCGCTACTACGGGCTCCCTCTGCCCATCTACATCTGCGACTGTGGAGAGGTCACGGTGATCGGCTCGAGGACGGAGCTGGCAGCGAGGGCCACTGCGGGCATGGAACAGCTCGAGGAGCTGCGTCGTCCCTGGATCGATCGGGTCACCATCAGGTGCGAACAGTGTGGCGACGAGAGCGTGACCCGGGTCGAAGAGGTCGGTGACGTGTGGCTCGACGCCGGGATCGTCCCTTTCTCGACCCTCGGCTGGCAGAACCCCGAGTGGGTCCCGGGTGGCAATGCCACGGGGGCGGCGCGTGGACTGACGGGTGCTGACCTGCCCGACCACGCCTATTGGGAGAAGTGGTTCCCCGCCCACTGGGTCAGCGAGATGCGAGAGCAGGTGCGGCTCTGGTTCTACTCCCAGCTCTTCATGTCGGTTGCACTGGTCGGGGAGGCGCCGTTCCGCACCGTGCTCGGATACGAGAAGATGCTGGCCGAGGATCGCCGGGAGATGCACGGGTCATGGGGCAACCTGATCGGCGCCGAGGAGGCCTTCGAGCGCATGGGGGCCGACGTGATGCGATGGATGTACTGCGCCCACCCCCCGGACCGCAATCTCCTCTTTGGCTATGAGGGGGCCTACGAGGTCCGGCGACGCCTGCTGACACTGTGGAACTCGGCGCGGTTTCTCATCGACTACGGCAACATCGAGGGCTTCGTCCCCAACTACGACGACCTCGACGGCGGCCCCAATGACCTCGAGCTGACCACCACGGACCGCTGGCTCCTCGCCCGAGTCGGCCAGGTGGTGTCCGAGGCGCAGGCCAGTCTCGACAGGCTCCGCACCGACGATCTGGTGACCGCATTCGAGAAGTATCTCGACGATCTGTCCAACTGGTACATCCGTCGCAGCCGTCGCCGCTTCTACCAGTACGACGAGGCCGCCTTCAGGACCCTCTGGGTGGGGGTGGTCACTTCTTTGCGGGTGATCGCCCCGGTGATGCCCTTCCTCACCGAGCATCTCTGGACGGTGCTGGTCTCGGGACCATGCGACGATGCTCCCGAGTCGGTGCACCTCGCCGGTTGGCCGTCACCGCCCGCTGAGGTCGACGATCGCCTCCTGGCGGAGATCGCCGCGGTGCGACGGGTCGTCGAAGCGGGGCGCAGGGCGCGTATGGAGGCGAACATCAAGCTCCGCCAGCCGCTGCGTGGTGTCATCGTGCGCGGAGCCGACCTCGCCGCGGCCCACGCCTCCGAGATTCGCGAAGAGCTGCGAGTCAAGGAGATAAGCTTCGACGAGGACACCACCCTCGAGGTCACCGTCAAGCCCAACTTCCCCGTCGCCGGCCCACGGCTGGGACCGAAGATCAAAGAGGTGTCTGCTGCGCTGGCCCGAGGAGAATTCGAGGACCTCGATGACGGTGGGATCTTCGCCGCCGGTGAGACCCTGAGTGCTGATGAGGTGCAACGGACCGAGAGAGTCGTCCTCGACGGCTGGGTGGTGGCCCACGATGGCAACGTCAGCGTGGCCATCGACCCGACCCTGGACGACGATTTGCTTCTCGAGGGCCGGGCCCTGGAGTTGATCCGGAGGCTCAACGAGCGACGCAAACAGGAGGGGTTGGCCCTCACCGACCGTATCCGGCTGAGCCTGCCCGCCGGCGATGCCGATCTGGTGGAGAGCCATGGCGAGTGGATCGCGGCCGAGGTCCTGGCGACGTCGATCGAAATCGACGAGAGTCTGGACATCCCCTCACTGAGCGTCGACCCCCACCACTCCTAGGGCGGTCGCCTCACCCGGTATCGGTGGCCCAGCGGGCTGATCCATTCCAACTCGTTGCGGCTGATCTTGCGATATCGCCACCCTCCGCGGTGTTTGGCCATGTGGTGTCGCCGACACAGCGGTGCCTGGTTGCGCACCGTGGTAGGACCGCCCGCGGCGCGGTCGTCGATGTGATCGAATTCGGAATCGGTGGCCGGCATACGGCAACCCGGCCAGGAGCAAGTCGGCATCGAGGCGTCATGGTCACCGCACCTCCATGCCCTTGCCCGATCCACTCAACTCGTCTTGGAGCAGGGCGAGGGCGATGTCGGCTCTGATTTGGTCGATGTTTCGGGGGTCATCGTCGCTCTTGAGCCTCTTGACAAGACGGTTGACATGGTCACGGGCCGCCAGGACGTCTTCGGGAGACGCCTGGGAGATGATGAAGGTGGCGGTGCCTTCGGCGTTCTCCTCGGCGACTACTTTCCGTTCGGTGAGTGATCGCTCGTAGCGCGACATCGCGTCGGCCAGGTCGGCCTCGACGCAGAGTTTGCGCAGTCGGGCCCTGATCTGACCCGTGGTCAGGCTCGGAGCCTCCGGGAGGATGACGTCGACCACCTCGTTGGCCGTCTGGCTGTCGAGGTGGGCAGTGTCACGGGACAGGATGCGGGCCTTTCGGGCATCGAGATCACCGGATCTCATCGCCCGGGCCACATGGGGCAGCCGACTGTCCAAGTCGAAGGCGACGCCCAGCTCGTCGTTGGACATTCGCCGGGTGAGGGTCAGGGCCGCCCCGATCTCCTCAGGGGCAAAGTCCTCGATGACAGGAGACCGCTCCGTCGTGTCGGCGGCGACGCAGTGAGCAGTCTCGACCATGGCGGCATAGAGGCCGGCTTGATCGTGGGAGATGAGCCGCTGCTGCGCCCTCATCGAGGTCACCACGTCATCGCCCGAAAGCCGTGACAGGTCGAGAGAGGACAGGATCGCGGCCAGGTACGGGCCGGGCTCCATCTCGTCTAGGTCTTCGGGGATCGACTGGCGATCCTCGATCGTCTCGGTCGAGGCGGCAAGAGTCAGTTGGTAGACAGTCTTCTCACTCTCCGCCGGGTAGGGCTCGAGGCTGAAATCTTCATCAACGAACATATGTTCGAACCGTACAGGAGGTCTCCGACAGATTTCAAGAAGTTTGCCGATCGCGATGGAAATATCCCGCGAGCGGCCCTACTCGTCCTCGCCCTCGTCCGAGTCGGTGTCATCGTCGGAGACGAGTTGGAGGTCGCTGGCCACCCCGGTCAACATGGCGTCCAGGCCCTGATCGTTCGACACCTCCTTCTCGGAGCCCTCCTCGGCGGCATCGTCCCCGCCCCCATCCTCGGTGCCGTCGGATTCGTATTGGTCGTCCCCATCGTCCGCGGGCGAGTCGTCGAATGGGTCCGGCGAGTCCCCGTCGTCCCTTGCCTCGTGATCCCCGTGTGCGGCCACCCCGGAGTCGTCGATCACCGCATCCATGTCGTCGAGCCTCTCCGACACCTCATCGGCCAGGACGGAGATCTCGGTGCGGACCGAGGCGACGCGCGCCGCGATCGCCGCGATCTCGGCCTCGGCCTCCATCCTTTTCTCATCGCGCTCCGCTTGAAAGGAGTCGGCCTCGTCCTTGGCGCCGTCGAGCAGCTTGGCCGCCTCCACTTGGGCGTCCTCCAGCAGCTTGTCGGCCGCGTTCTGCGCCGCGATGAGCGCCCGCCCGACCGCACTCTCGTCGATCTCGGCTCGTGGCTCCGGCATCGTCTCTCTCGCTGGCACCGCCTCCGGCTCCGCGGGAGCTGCCGGCTGCAGGGTGATTGGCGGGGCAGTCGCCCTGGCTTCATCGAGCTGTTCGCTCAGTTCCCTGATCGTGGCCACGATCTCGTCGAGGAAGTCGTCGACCTCATCTAGGTCGTAGCCGCGTAGCGCGGTGGAGAAGGTCTTCTTTTCGACGTCTGACGCAGTGAGCATTTGTTCACACCTCTCGAGTTCGCCGGGCAGGATAAGAAAAGGATGGCAATGCCACAAGGATCAGCCGATGATGCCCATCAGTATCCGGATGCCGATGAGAAGGATGATCGGGGAGAGGTCGAGTGCCCCGCCACCAATCCTGATCGGAGGCACCACCCGACGAATGGGAAGGATCACCGGGTAGATGATCCGGTCGAGAAACACCTGCACCCTGCCCAGTGGGTGTGTCGACGACACCCTGATCCAGGAGAGGATCACCCAGGCAAACACCGCGTAGAAGTAAATGGTGAGGAGGGTCAGAAGGAGGTCGCGCACCGTCAGTCGATATCGTCGAGCTCGTAGGCGCCGAGTGTCGACAGTCGCCGTCTCTCATCGCGACTGAGGGTCACCCGGGGGGGTAGGACGAGAACGAGCCCATCGCCGACACGCCGCATCGAGCCGTCGAGGGCGTAGATCAACCCGGAGCAGAAATCGACGACCCGGCGCACCAGGTCGGGGTCCGACTGTCTCATGTCCAGGACCACCGGCACCCGGTCCCTCACCCGATCGGCGAGCACCCGGGCATCGGCGAACTCTTCGACCACCAAGATGTCCGACTGGATCTCGATGGGTCGGACCATCGGCGATGTGGCCGGTGGCTCCACACGACGACTCGAGTCGGAGAGACTTGGCGGCTCCACGCGTCGCTGGGCACGGGTGGCGGCACGTGCGGTCGGGGGTGGCTCTACGCGTCGTCCCTCCAGCGTCTCGACTGTGCGAGGTTGGGTCATGGGGTCGGGCTGATTGTTCTTGTGGTTGGCCATGTCGGCGGCCTCAGCCTCGAGCTGGTCCTCGTCTACCAGCCCCAGGTAGACGAGAGCTTTCGAGAACAGTGAAGACATTCACGCTCCGATTTACTTGCGTGGTCCAAAGATAGCCCGTCCCACCCGTATGATCGAAGCACCTTCGGCGATCGCCACCTCGAAGTCGTCGGTCATCCCCATGGAGAGCTCGACCACTCCGGGGTGATCCGCATTCACCTCATCCCGGATCCGGCGCAGGGTCCCGAAGTAGGGCCGGCTGTCCTCGGGGTCATCCGGAATCGGCGGTATGGCCATGAGGCCCCGAACATCGAGCCCGAGGCTCACCATCCACTCGAGAGCCGCCGGCACCTCGTCGGGAGCCACACCCGACTTCTGGCCCTCCTCTCCCGGGTTGACCTGGGCCAGCACCGGAGGTGCCGGGCCCTGGCCCTTCATCCAGGCGGTTCCCAACGTAAGGCGGTCCATGGAGTGGAGGAGATGGACCACCGGGCGCACCAGTCGCGCCTTGTTGGACTGGAGCGCTCCCACGTAGTGCCAGCGGATGTCTCGGGGCAGCTCGGCGGCCTTGTCGGCGAGCTCGTCGGCCCGGTTCTCCCCGAAGTCGCGATGCCCCTGTTCGTAGACCTCCATGATCTCGGGGTGACCCATGGTCTTCGAGACGGCGACCACCGTGATCTGCTCCGGGGCGCGGCCCGAGCTTCCCGCAGCCTTTGCCACCCGCTCCATGACAGCCTGGTAGCTCACGACAACCACCCGACCGCAGCCAGACGCTGCATGGTCCCGTCGACCCGGTGGCTGAACCAGCCTCGGTCGTGATGGGTGCAGGCGCCGCTCTCCCATGTGTCCAAGCCGTGGAGCTCGGCGGAGAGCGACGCAGGCAGGTCCACCGAGGTGCTGCCCCAGGTGGTAGATGAGATGTGATCGTCGAATCTCTCGGCGACTTCCATCCCCACCTCGAAACAACACGGGGCGATCCCCGGTCCCACTGCTGCCCGCCTCGGCGGATGGCCACTCGCCGTCATCTCTTGGCGCAGTCGGCTCACCACACCTGAGGCGGCGCCACG
>Ga0256867_10000047_pt1 | contig 40177 bp, 37 predicted proteins | sample RVTome_15_FD_185939 | JGI IMG/M metagenome (GOLD analysis project Ga0256867, IMG submission 185939) | Soil microbial communities from uranium-contaminated site in the Upper Colorado River Basin, Wyoming, United States - RVT150D86 (HiSeq) ... | reverse complement strand
TGAGCCCAGGACGGGGGCGCCCACGAACCGCTGGTTGTCGTAGGCGAGCAGGTCCTCCCCGTCGAGGAAGGCGGCGACCCGAGACCCGGAGGGAAGCTCGAAGGTCTCCTCGACCACGCCACCACCCGGTATCTCGATCTCCTCGCTGAGGACCGTGATGCCGTCGACGTCGAGACGAAGCACCTGAACCGCGTCGGGGCCACCTGTGGATTCGACGGTCACCCGGGCCTGAAGCCCTCCCGGCCCCGCATTGACCGAGAGATTGGTGATCGCCCTGTTGGTGTCGGTCTGTCCCACGGGGACGAACCGGGTGCCCAGTGGAGCCAGCCTCTGGTCGATGTCGTCGAGGCGACCATCGGAGAGGAGAACGAAGCCGGTGTCGCGGTCGGGGAGCACCAGCGACTCGGCTAGGGCGAAGGTCGTCTCGAAGTCCGCCGAGCCCGCGTTGGTCCTGATGCTGTCGATGGCTCGTGAGAACTCGTCCTCGTCCGCGCTCTGGGTCACCAGGACGGTGGGCTGGGTCGAGGCCACGATGAGACTGGCGACTCCCTCGTCGGGTAGCTCGGCGCGCAGCTCCTTGGCCTGCTCGACCGCGGTCCCGAGACGATCCGGGTCACCGTCGACGGCCGCCATCGACCCGGACGCGTCGACGATGAAGACGGTGTGCTCGGCGAGCTCGGCCTCCTCCAACACGGCCGGTCTGGAGAGGGCGAAGGCGAACAAGGACACCGCCGCCAGCTGCAGGATTAGGAGGAGGCTCCATCGCAGCTTCTGCCACGGCTCCGCGGCGGTGATGGCGTGCTTGAGCCCGTCCCAATGGAGCAGCGACGAGACCGAAGTCGCCGGTCGGCGCGGTGTCAGCATGTGGAGGATGACGATGGGTGCGGCCAGCAGCAGGGCGGCGAGCCCGGCAGGCAGCAGCAGGCTCATCGGAGGACCCCCGCCTCACGCCAGGTCTGGAGGAGAAGTGTCTCGATGTCCTCGGTGGCATCGACCGCGGCGTAGCTGGCCCCGCTGCCACGGGCCGCGGTGGCCACCTGCTCCCGCCACAGCCGGACCCGGGCGCGGTATGACCGGGACACGTCATCGGTGACGCTCACGGTGAGACGGTCCCCGAGCTCGCGATCGACCAACTCGAGGTCTCCGGAGAAGTCGGGGTCGAGGTCCTCCTCACACAGGACGTGAAGGACGGTGACGTCGGAGCCCGAGGCCCGAAGCTGGATCAGGGAGCGCCACTCGGGGGTCAGCAGGTCTGAGAGGACGACGGTGAGCCCGGGCAGACCGCTCTGGCTGAGCAGATGTCCCGCCGCCTCGGCGAATGGGGTCAGACCGGTGGCCTGCAGACCTTCCACATAGTCGAGAAAGGCGGGGACCGCGGCCCGCCCGGCGAAACGGGGGGCAGGGCCCCGCGCCGGGAAGGTGTGCACCGACACCGAGTCGTGTGCGGTCAGGGCCACGAAGCCGAGGGCGGCCGCCAGCCGTTTTGCCTGCTCGATCTTGCCTCCCACCGTCATCGATGCCGAGGTGTCGATGAGCAGCCGGATGGTGATCTCGTCGTCGGCCTCGAACAGCTTGATGAGCACCTGATCGAGACGGGCCATCACGTGATAGTCGATGCGCCGGAAGTCATCGCCGGGGTGGTATTCGCGGAAGTCGGAGAAATCGATGGTGTTTCCGTAGCGCTTCGACTTGTGCTCACCCCCGAAGCGTCCCACCAGACGATGGCGGCTGGCGAGCTGGAGGCTCTCGAGCCTGGCCATCAACGCCGGGCTGAGGAGGGTCAAGGGGCTCCCCGGATCTCCGGTCTTGGCTCGGGGACCGAGTGCAGCACCTCGTCCACGATGGCGTCGGTGCCGACACCTTCAGCGGTTGCCTCGTACCCGAGCACGAGACGATGACGCAGTGCCGCAGGCGCCGCCCACCTGATGTCGTCGGCGGTCACGTGGGGTCTGCCTTCGATCATGGCCGCCGCCTTGGAGGCCAGGATGATGGCCTGGGCGCCACGAGGAGAAGCCCCCCAGCGGACGTATCTCTTGACCGGGGGAGTGGCATTGTCGCCTTCAGGGTGGGTCGCCTCGATGATCAGCGATACGTATCGGAGGAGATGCGATGCCACCGGTAGCAGCGGTGTCATCGAGATCATGGAGCCGATGGTCTCGATGTCGGCTGCAAGGGGCACCTCAGGTATCGACCCCGCCGTGGTCCGTCGCAGGATCTCCTCGAGCACCTCGGCGGTCGGGGGGTTGACCGTCGCTTTGAACATGAAACGGTCGAGCTGGGCCTCGGGCAGCGGGTAGGTCCCCTCGAGCTCGATCGGGTTCTGGGTGGCCAGCACCAGAAACGGCCTGGGCAGGGGCCGGGTCTCACCGGCGACGGTGACTTGCCGCTCCTGCATTGCCTCGAGAAGAGCCGCCTGGGTCTTGGGAGTGGCACGGTTGATCTCGTCGGCGAGCAACAGGTTGGTGAACACCGGGCCGGCCCGATATTCGAATCGTCGGTGTCCGCTCTCGTCCTCTTCGAGCACCTGGGTGCCGACGATGTCGGCGGGCATGAGGTCCGGGGTGAACTGGACCCGGGAGAACCCCACACCGATGGCCTCGGAGAATGCCTTGACCAACTCCGTCTTGCCCAGTCCCGGCACCCCTTCGAGAAGCACGTGCCCCTCGGCGAGCAGCCCCACCAGGGTCTGGCGGATCAGGCCCGGCTGACCGGCGATTCTCCTCCCCACCGCCGACTCGATCTCCTCGGCGACCCTGGCATACCCGTCGAGGTCGGTCGCTTGCAGTCCGCTCACCACTTCCTCCTATCGGGCCTCGGCCGCGAGCAGGTCGAAGTAGGACTGGACGATGTCACGCATCGACGGCGGAAGCTGGAGCTGGCCCAGGGCGTCGGCCGCCTGGTTGAAATACTCGGGAAGGACCTGTGCGTAGGGCACCACCGACTCGCCGCGCGCGGTGGGTGCCTCGGCCCGGCCCAGGATGTCCCCGTCTCCGGAACCGCCATCGATCCTTACCTGGACCAGGTCTGAGACGCTTCCCTCGTCGATCGGGTCGTAGACGTTGGCGGTCTGCACCTCGGTGCCATGGTCTTCACCGCGGTTGCCAGAGACGCTGCCCTGACCGCCCCGTCCTGCGGCATTGCCGTCACCGGGGGCGACACCGCCGATCTGGCCGCTGGCGCCACCGCTCTGCGGTTGGCCCCCGGTCCCTTGTCCCTGACCCTGCCCTTGCCCTTGCCCTTGTCCTTGTCCTTGTCCTTGTCCTTGTCCTTGTCCCTGCCCTTCACCGTCCCCCTGACCCTGACCGTCGCCCTCACCCTGGCCCTGTCCCTGGGCGGCGCCGCTCAGGCGGGCCCGCGCCCCTTCGACGGCCCGCTGTGTCTCGCCGAGGGCCTGTTGGCCCCGGGCGTCGTCGAGGCCCGACTGCTGACCCACCCCGGCCTCGGCCAGCGACTGGGCCGCGGAGCGCAGGTCACCCGACGCCAGTGACCGGGCCGCGTCGGAGAGCTGGCTGGCGAGAGCGGGGTTGCCGGATGCCTGGGACCCGGCCAGGTCGGTCAGCCGGTCTTCGAGGGCGGCGAGCTCGGGCTCGGACAGAGACTCGAGGCTCTCGGCGAGCTCATCGAACTGGGAGGCGGCGTCGAGCGGGGCGCCATCGACGAGGGGACGCAGGCTGAGATCGCGCGCCAGCCCCTGCACCGCGGCCTTCTGGGACAGAAAACCCGGGTCGATCCGGCTTCCCAGCCGCTTCTCGGAGTCTTCGAGAGACTGCAGCGCCTCTTCGAGGGCCTCGGCCTGCCGCAGCTCCTCGGCGAGACGTTCGAGCTCGGCGACTATCTCCTCAGACGTCGCCACATCGGCCTCTTCCACGGCCTCGGCGATCTTCTCGATCTGTTCGGCCTCGGCCTCGAGGGCGGACTCGAGGTCCGAGGAGAGCGCCGGGGAGGATCCGAGTGGGGGGAGCAGCCCGATCAACAGGGCAAGCGCCCCCGCCATCCCGAACTGGCGGAGCCTTCGACGGTCGGGGGCGATGGGAATGGCATGGGCTGCATCCGAGGCGGCGGCGATGCTGTCCGCTCGATGCTGGATGAGCCGGTGCACCCCTTCGTCCGGGTCGGCGAACTCCAGTGCCGTGGTGAAGACGTCCCGGGCGCCCAGACCCCGCTCTGCAGCGCGAGACGCGTCCCACTCGGTGATGCGAAATGTCGATGCCCGGACCGCCGACCCCAACACGAACACCGCCGCCAGCGCGCCAGCGAGGGCCCATCCCTGATCGAAGGGAGTCAACCAGTCGGCACCCACTGCGAGTGCCATGGCCAACCCGAGATGAGGCGCATATCGCTGCGCGGTGGCCACGAGCCAGGCGAGACGCATCCTCCCGCGTATGCGTCTGAGGAAACCTGATCGTTCCTTGGTCAAAGTGACATCTCCTCGGGAGGTAAGACGCTCAGCACTGAGCGATCGGTTCCCGGCGACTCGCCCCGGGCCAAGTTAAGCACGACCCGGGATGTGTCTGATTGGGGACGATGAACGGTACCTTTTGGTCTCGTGGGACCCGTTTCTCCGACCGGCTTGCCGAGACGACTCGCCGTCATCGGCGGCTTGAGCGCCGTGGCGTTCGTCGCGCCCCTGCTCGATATCTACGGGAAGAACCCCGAGGTGTTCGTGGCCAACCGGGCAAGCGAGGTCGAGATCGCGGCATTTGCCTTGGTCGTGGCGCTGTCGGTCCCGGCACTGTCATGGGGCGCGCTCGCCATCGCCGGGGCCGTCGGGGGCCGGGCCCCCGACCTCGTCTACACCGTCCTGGTGGGCTTTCTCGCCCTGGCGACCGGCTTCGTGGTGAGCCGTCAGTCCCTGCCCGACAACACCACGGGGGCGCTGGTCGCCGCAGTGGTCATCGGAGCGCTGGTGTTCTGGCTGATGCGGGCCATCGATCTGGTGTTCGTCTTTGCCGCCATTGCCGTGCCGGTCTTGTTGGTGATGTTCCTCGCCAGCTCGGCGAGCGCCCGGCTGATATGGGAAGAGCCCGAAGTCGTCGAAGGTGGCGTCACGGTCGAAGCACCCCACCACATCGTGATGCTCCAGCTCGATGAGATGCCACTCGCGTCGATCATGAACACCGACGGGTCGATCAACGAATCGCTGTTCCCCAATTTCGCCCGTCTCGCAGCCGAAGGGACCTGGTACCGCAACGCCCTATCCGATTCGATCGCCACGACTCAGAGCGTGCCGGCAATCCTCACCGGCCTGAGGGGGGAGGAGGGGCAAGGCCCCTCTTTCGTGGATCACCCCGACAATCTGTTCACTCTGCTCGCCGACACCTATGAGATGCATGTCATCGAATGGGTGGCGGAGTTGTGCCCCGAGGAGACCTGTCCCGATTACGCGGGCCGGGCACCGGCGCGATTCAGCAACTTGGTCAAGGACCTCGGCGTCGTTTACGGGCATCTCACCCTGCCGGGCACGGTGAGAGAGAGACTGCCGAGCATCGACAACGCCTGGAAGGGGTTCCTGGGCCAGGAGGACGCCCCGGCGGGCACCGCCGTGGAGATCGAGGGGCTGCCGGTGCCCGGGGACGGAGAGCGTGAGGACTGGATCGACTGGGTGCAGCGGCTGATCAACGGGATCGACGATGACACCGCCCCGACGCTGAGCTACGCCCACCTGAAAGCGCCACACGTCCCCTGGGTGACCAATCCCTCCGGCACCCACTACGAGCGCCCCGAGGAGTACACCGAGGTCGATGGGGTGGAGGGGGACGGACGCTGGGGCCCGAGACCCGAGCCCGCCCTGGTCGGCTTTCAACGTCACCTCTATCAGGTGGGGTTCCTCGACAGGCTGCTGGGTCGGATGCTCGACCACCTGGTCGACACCGGGACCTGGGACGAGTCGATGTTCATCGTGGTGGCGGACCACGGAGCCTCCTTCGTTCCGGGCGAGCACCGTCGCTGGCCATATGAGGACAACCGGGATGATCTCTACCGGGTGCCGTTGTTCGTGAAGTACCCGGAACAGGTCGAGGGTGAGACCGTGGACCTGCCCGCATTCGGGATCGACCTGTTGCCGACCATCGTCGATGTGCTCGGGGTCGAGACCGCCTGGTCGTTCGACGGAGTGTCACTTCTGGGCCTCGACGAGGAGCGTCCCCACGAGCCGCGTCGGTGGTGCTGCAACGGCACGGGAGTGAGCACCGATCTCGACGGCTTGCTTGCCCAGGTCGAGCGGAATCATCAGTGGGTCCCCGATCAGGGCTCGTGGGTGGGTGTGGCCGGAATCGGGCCCCGTGGCTCGCTGGTGGGCACCGTGACGACTGAGCTCGATATCGTCCCGGACGAGGAGTTCAGATGGTCACTCCATCTCGGGGCCGATCTCGACCAGGTCGACCGCGAATCCGGGATGGTCCAGACCTTGCTGACCGGACGGCTCGAGGCATCGTCGATCTCCGATTCCGACGAGATCCTCATCGTCATCAACGATGTCGTTGCGGGGGTCGCCTATCTCGCCCGCGACACCGCCACCGGAGGGACGATCACCGGCCTCGTCGCCGAGGAGCTGGTGCGTGACGGCGCCAACGACGTCGACATCCTCATCCCTGACGGGAACGGCGCCTGGCTGGCAGGGGTCAACGGTGACGTCTCCCTCGAGCTCGTCGCCGAGGATGGTCATGTCATCGAGCTCGGCGTGGAGGGCAGCATGAGGATCCAGGTCGACTCGGTGGTCCCCACCGACAACGGATGGGAGCTGAGTGGTTGGGCCGCGGATGTCAGCCAGAAACTGACACCGGACACCTTCTACGTCTTCGTCGGTGATCGGCTACTGGCATCGGGCCCTCCCAACGCCGATAACCGCAACGTGGTGCGGTGGTTCGCCAGCGAGGACCTGCTGCGATCCGGTTTCCGCTTCGAGGTGGAGGGCAATGCCGTGCCTGCCGAGGCCGATCGACTCCTGGTGGTCGCCGAGTTTGGAGACGTTGCCGTGGCCGATCCGGCGACCCTGGGCCGTTAGCGGGGGCGGAGGTTGTAGATCACCCTGGTCCCGGTGCCCAGCGTCTCAGTCTCGACCGGGTCGAAGCGCCGTCCGAGGATCGTCTCGAACTCACTCCTCGTCCGGCCATCGTGCAGCTCTGACTCGATCTTGTTGGCGGTGAGCTTGGTGATCATCTCGTCCTCCGGGGAGACGAACTCGAGAACCACCGGACAGCGCATGCCCGCCAGCCATTCGACGACGGTCGTCGGCGGGATGCTGGCGGTGTAGACGAGATGGTGGATGACCCCGTAGGCGATGACCATGTCGGGATCCGCCCGCTCGATGAGACCGGGCCGCTCCCCGCCGGCCCAACCCTGGGACGGTGAGGGGTTGGTCAGGTCGGTGAGCACGATCGACAGATGGCTGCCGCTCCGGTACAGCGAGTCGAGCACCGTCTCGTCGCCGTCGACGGCGATGGCCAGGGTCCCCGATTCGGCGGCGATTCTGGTGAAGTGGCCGTCATTGGCGCCGAGGTCGATGACCCGTCCGGGCCGGTGGGCGCCGAGGGCGCGCTCGAGGAACTTTCCCTTGATGTCACGGTCCCGACCGACGTGCCGGCACGACTGGTATTCGATCCACCCCTCCGCGCCACCGCTCCACTCCAGATCGCCCACCAGCTTCTGCAGCCGGCGCACATTGGCGAGGATCAGGTCGGCGCTGAACCCGGCATTCCTCAGCTCATCCCGGACAGACGCTCCCGACATGCGGTCCTCCATCCTCGCCTGTAGCGACACGTGCATCATCGACGACGGGCGGAGGCGCTGCCAGAGCCCAAGCACGCTGCGCATCTCGCTCGCCGTGGGCCCCTCGGGGTTGCCCCTCAGCCAGGGTTGGAAGGGGATCCCGGCGCGGGCCCGCAGCATCAGGGGGAATAGGAACTGACGGGTGAACTGGCGATAGCCGATCCAGGGCTCGCCCGGCGCGTATTGCTCGAATGAGCCCACATCGATGAACACCGGCTTGCCATCGATGAACTGGATGTTGTAGGGGGTGGCGTCCTTGATGGTGAGCCCCTCGGCGAGAGCCTCGGCGAGGAGGCCCAACTGGAGCAAGGCCGCGTCTTTGAGCATCGAAAAGGTCCACTCGAAGGGATAGGAGACGAATGGGATGCGGGGATGCTCCAGAGCAGCGACACTGTCGGGAGCGTCGTACTCGGCGACCTCGGCGCCGATGAGACGGCCGTCGCCGGTGGCTCGCGCGAAGAAGTCGGTGGAGGAGAGGGCCTTCCATCCTTCCAGCCCGCGCCGGTCGAGCAGTCTGAGGACTCGGCCATCGTCGAACACGACATGTGACGCGGGGTCGCGGAATGACCCCGGATCGACCTGATGCACGAGCGGGTCAGGACTCGGTGGTGACGGCAGGCTCTTCGGTCTCGGCCCCGGTGTCCGACTCTGCCCTCTTGCCCATGAGACGGGCCCTCCAGGCCTTGAAGGCGACCAATATCCCGGCGGCCCCACCGAGGATGGCCTGCAGGATCAGACTTCCCGATCCGGCGTCCAAGTATCCAAAAATCATCAGATAGTTCCTTCCCAGGGCTGAGCGTTCGACCGCTACGCCCCCCATATTCGTCCAAGCTCGGTCACATGCCAACCCTCAGACGCGATACAGCGCCTTTCCGTCCCGATCCTGGAGACGGATCTTCCCGGCAATTCTGAGATGCTCCAGGTGGGAGACCGTCTCCAGGAAGGCCAAACGGGCACTCACCGGGTCGAGGTTGGGACGGAACGACCTAGTCATCACCGTCCACGCCGTGGTGTCCCCCTCCCTCACCAGGTCGGCCATGTCGCGGAGACGACGGTCGTGGTGGAGCAGGATCTGGTGGGCACGCTCGTCGCCCCGGTCGATGAGAGTGCCGTGAGCCGGGTAGGTCACTCCCAGCCCCATGCCGATCAGCCTGTCGAGAGATTGGAGATAGTCGCCGAGGGGGTCACCGATGTCGAGGTCGTACATGATCACCGGTGAGATTCGGGGGAGCACGTGATCACCGGAGAAGAAGATGCCGGTTCGACTGTCCCGCAGACAGATGTGCGCCGGGTCGTGGCCGGGGGTGTGCACCACCAGCAGCGATCTGCCGCCGTCCAATGGTATCTCGTCGCCATCCGCCACCACATGGTCGGGGGGCTCGATGATCGGCATGTAGTCGGGTCGCTGGATGTTGGCCGCGGCGTCGATGACCTCGCGAGGCACCCCATGGGTGCTCGCGATCATGCGGAGCCGCTCGACGTATCCGGGGGTGTCGTTGTAGAAGCCGACATCCCGGGCTGCCCTCTCATGCATGACGAATCGGCACCCCAGGTCGCCCACCACTCGTGCTGACATCCCCACGTGATCGGGGTGGAGGTGGGACACGAGGAGGGTGTGTATGGCCGACTCCTCGAGCCCGAGGATGTCGAGCCCCTCGCTCAGTGCCTGCCGTCCGGGCTCCCAGTCGGTCCCGCAGTCGATGAGGAGCAGCCCCTCGTCGGACTCGATGGCATAGGTGTTGACCCACCCCGGTGACTTGAAAGGGAGGGGAAGGGGTATCAAGTGGATCCCGTTCCCCAGTGTCTGGGGCGCCGGAACACTCATCTCGCGGTGGTGGCGGCCGATGCGGCTCGGTTTGCCCACCAGCGGGCGAGCTGGCCAAGACCGAGGGCGACGGTCAGCACGACAGCGGACCAGACCCCAATGGCGCCATAGCCGGAGCGGGCCGGATCGAGGAATTGGTACGGGTACCAGCCGACCATCTCGCCCCTGGTCAGGCTGTAGACGAGATAGACCGCAGGGATCACCGCCCAGATGGCCACGGCGCGAGCGGGTAGAGGAGAGGAGGGAGGGTGCAAGACCCAATCGAGCGCCACTGCGAGCGGCCCAACGAGGAGGAGACACCAGTCCACCCAGGGCTCGCTGCGACCGGCGGCCATAGCATCCGGGGCAAAGGCCAGCGGATAGCTGAGCCCGGTGATAGCCATGTTGACCGTCACCGCCCCCCTGAACATGTTGAAGCCGGCCCCCCACTCTTTGGCGGGCTGCCAGGCCAGCCTCACCAGCAGAACCACCGCGGCGAGGTTGCTGAGGACCGTGAAGAGGCTGAGGAATTGCGCAACGGTCAGGTCGTGTCGGCTCATCCCGACGGCGAGCTGGGCGAGCAGGGCCACGGTGAGGAGCGAGGCCAGCGCGAGACGCAAGGCCCTGGTCGTGGTCTCGCTCATCGGGATCGGCTGCCGAACGTGGCTGACGGCCCCGGGAGGGGCCGCCAGCAAAGCCGAGCCCTTCGGGCGGTCAGGCAGTCGACTTCCTCATGCCACCATATATGAGCACGACGGCTGCGGCCACGGCGACCTGGATCAGCAGCTTTATCCAGTCGATTCCCGAGGTGTCCTGGCCACCCAGGGCGTCGTAGACGAACCCACCGACGATGGCACCGACGGCACCGAGGACGATCGTCATCACCAACGAGATGTTCTGCTTGCCGGGGAGCATCAGGCGAGCCAAGGGCCCGATCACGATGCCGGCCACCAGGCCCCATACGAGGGTGCTCAGTACTTCGCCCATTTCATCCTCCTAACGGACAGGCGTTACGCCCGGTCACACTAACCCGAGGGCCGGGGCCGATGTTGGTCCTCCTCGACTTCAGCGGGTCTGTACCTCGATGATTCGTTATTATTTCCCGTGGGACCCGAGAAATGGGTGCCACGCCTGGCTTGCTGCTCCTACCCGTCGGACGCTGCATGAGGCGACCGGTGGTCTCCGGGCCGCTGGTTGCGGAACGCTTGGTGCGAAGAATCTGGCGGGACCGCTCATGAAGGAGCATGAATGTCGACCAACCTGTTCGTGGGGAATCTCCCCTTCACAGCCAGCTCGCCAGACCTGGAGGAGCTCTTCACCCCCTACGGTGCGGTTTCCCGTGCCCAGGTGATCACCGATCGGGACACCGGTCGCTCCCGCGGGTTCGGGTTCGTGGAGATGGACTCCGCTGAGGACGCTCAGAAGGCGATCGATGCCCTCGACGGCTCCGACTTCGGAGGCCGGCAGATCAAGGTGAACGTGGCCCGGGAGAGGTCTCGCTGAAGCTAACCGTGCTCGACGGGGTCTTTGATGCCAAAGGTGATGTCGAGGGTCACCGTGAACAGCGTGGGAGCACCTGAAGAGTCGACTTCCCCACCCACTTCGACGATCTCGAAGTGATGGATGTCCGAGATGGTGCTCGTCGCCCGGGCGAGCACGGTCCGTACCGCGTCCTCGATGGAGCCTCCGGCCTTGCCCGACAATCTGATGGTCTTGGTGATCGATGACATGGCTCTGTTCGGCGAAACCGTAGCTACACCGGGCTGATCGCGGCGGCCACGGCGGAGGCCCCGTCGCCGAGCAGCAAGGTGTAGTGATTGACCCCGGGAAGGTACTCCATCGTGAAGTCCGCTCTCGCCCTGGCCGTTTCACTGGCAGCATCGAGAGGGACCATCCCCCCCGGCTGGTCGAGTGTTCCCCGCTCCACGACGATCAGATGAGCCGGGACCCCGCCCTTGACCGCCGCCTCGTTGGCAATCGGGTCGACGGCGAGCTCACGTGCGCCGACTCGGATCGCATCCCGGTTGGCCACCACCCTGAGACCGGGGCCCTCCCCGGCGCGGAGCTCGTGCCCGAGCGCGGCCCGCATCGAGTCTTCCCAATGTCTCGTCAGAGCGGGATGGCCCCGCCAGTGGTCGTAGAAGTCCTCTTCGGTGTCGAATTCGAGCTCGAGCCTGGCGAGCGCCGGCCCCACCAGGGAGTCGATGAGCTCATCTACCTCCATGGAAGGGTCGCGGGGCAAGGGGAGACCCCCATCGACCAGGACCAGTCTCTCGGCGCGCTCGGGGTGGTGCAGACCGAAGAGAGCCGCGATCCATGCACCCATCGAGTAGCCGGCGACGACTGCGGTGTCGACCTCGAAGTGATCGAGGCTCCGGCTGATGTCGTCGGCGAGTGTGGCGAGATCGTAAGGAGGTGGCGCATCGACGCTCCCGCTCCGGCCTCTCACATCGGGCACGACCAGCCCCAGCCCGGCGGGCAGGTGGTCGATGACTCTCGTCCACCACCGGGAGTTCCCCGACAACCCGTGGACCAGGACCGCCGTGGAGGCGTCATCGACCGGGGGGCGGTGCCAGACATTGGCCAGACCATGAGGAACGGGGACCGCGACATCCTGCATCTGCCCGAAGCTAGCCGGGGACAGGCCGTCACCTTTTGCTGCGCATCCTCCCACCGACAAACGTCATGATCACCTCGAATCGGTCATTCAGCAGTGCCAGGTCGGCCCGTCGACCGGTGTCGAGCGCACCCCGGTCGGTGAGACCGAGAAGCCGGGCGGGGTTCCTCGACACACAGTGCAGGGATTCGACCAGGCTCGCCGAGGTCCAGGTGGCCAGGTTCATCGCCGCCTGAGGGAGGGTGAGCACGCTTCCTGCCAGACGGTCTTCGGCGGTGCGCGGCCCTTCGTCACCGACCGTGATCGGACCGGCACCGAAGGCATAGACGCCGGGGCCAAGGCCGAGGGCGGCCATGGCATCGCTCACCAGGATGGTGCGATCCGAGCCAAGCGCCACCCATGCCACCGCGAGGGTGGCGGGGGCGACGTGGATGCCGTCCGCTACCAGCGCGGAATGCCGGTCCGAGACCAGGGCGGCGCCCACGGCCCCGGGATCCCGGTGACCGAATGGGGTCATTTGATTGAAGAGATGGGTGACCAGCGATACCGGCCCGGCGAGAGCCCTTCTCGCGGTGTCGTACCCGGCTGTGCTGTGCCCGAGCGACACTACGACGCCTCCGTCGTGCAGAATCTGTGCCACGACGTCGGCGTCAGGTAGCTCCGGGGCCAAGGTCACGATGCGCACCATGCCGCTGCCGACCCATCGGCGGGCCACGTCGGCGTCGGGGGCGACGATGTGGCCCAGGTTGTGCGCGCCGTTCATCTCCGGCGAGATCCACGGGCCCTCGAAATGCAGCCCCAGCACCGCGGCGCCCCGATAGTGATCGGGCCTTCGGTGGGCGACGACCTCGATGGCGAGATCGGTGACTTCGCCGGGGGAGGTGACCACCGTGGGGACGAAGCTGGTCACGCCCAGCTCGGGGAGACGTTCACCCACCTCCCATATCGTCGTGGGATCGTGGGTGAAGTCATGTCCGAAGGCGCCGTTGATCTGGATGTCGATGAGACCGGGGGCGACGATGAGCCCGTCAACGTCGATCACCTCGGTGTCGCCGGCGGTCTCGCTGATGAGCCCTCGCTCGAAATGGATCTCGGCGAGCTCGAGGTCGGTGTCGGCGACGAGACGGCCTCCCCTGAGTGTGGTCACCCCGGGAGTGTGGGGGCGGGAGCGGCCGGAATCAACTAGTGGCACCCCGGTCATATCGTCGGCCCATGCGACGCTGGTCTGCCCTCCTGGTTCTGCTCGCAGCTTGCTCCTCATCGGCGGCCGGGCCGACCACTTCGACCTCGGAGCCGATGAGCACCACCACCTCCACCCTGGCCGTGGTGACCACGACCCTGGCCACGACGACCACTCTCGCCACGACCACCACGACGGCCAACCCTCATGCCCGCCCCGACTGGCTGGGGACCCGGCCTCTCCCGCTCCGCCCCGACGGGCACGGCGATGCGCAACCCACCCCGCCCGAGCTGGTGGATCGCCGGCTGGAGACCATCGACCACCTGCCCCCGCCCGAGGGATCCACATTCGAGGCCTCGATCGCGCCGATCCCGCCCGATGTGCTGGCGCGCTCGAGCTGGACCGAGGAGTGCCCGGTGACGGTGGACGATCTGGCCTATGTGACCATGAGTCACCTCGGTTTCGACGGCGAGCTGCACACCGGGGAGATGATCGTCAACGCCGCGGTGTCCGAGGACGTGGTCGAGGTCTTTCGACAGTTGTTCGAGGCCCGCTTCCCCATCGAGCAGATGAGGGTCATCACCGCCGAGGAGATAGACGCCCCTCCCACAGGTGACTGGAACGACACCACTTCGTTCGTCTGCCGTCCCGCAGTGGGGTCCACGTCGTGGTCGTACCATGCCTATGGGCTAGCCATCGACCTCAACCCCTTCCACAACCCATATCTGAAAGACGGTCTCGTGCTGCCCGAGTTGGCCGGCTCCTACCTGGACAGGGATGAGGTGAGGCCGGGGATGATCGTCGATGGTGATGTGGTGACCCGGGGCTTCGCCGAGATCGGTTGGGATTGGGGCGGCAACTGGAACACGCTCAAGGACTGGATGCACTTCTCCCTGGGTGGGGGCTGAAACACTCGAACATCTGTTCGATATAGTGGACCCCGTGTCCAGGTACGCCGAGCTCCACTGTCACACCAACTTCTCTTTCCTCGACGGTGCATCCCACCCCGAAGACCTGGTCCAGCGGGCGCTCGAGCTCGGGTATGACGCCCTTGCGATAACCGACCACGACGGGTTCTACGGGACCTCCCGGCTGTGGCAGGCGGCCAGGGCAACGGGGCTTCCTGTGATCTATGGGGTCGAGATCGCCCTGGAGGTCGATCCGGGGGGAGCCGCCGACCCGGTCTCCACAGCCGAGGAATGGGACCGGAGACGCTACGCCCGGGTCAAGGCGAGCCTGGGTCGGCTGAGACGAGGACGCTCGGTCCGTGCTCATGGGGTGAAACCGACCGCCCTACCCGAGTCCGACCACCTGGTGCTGCTCGCCGGATCACCGGATGGCTATCGGACCCTGTCCCGTCTGGTCACCCAGGCCCAGTTGCGCGGGGAGAAGGACCACCCCGTCTACACCTGGGACGATCTGGCGGTGGCGGCCACCAACCACGACGTGCATGCACTGACGGGATGTCACTCGGGCGCGGTGCCCAAGGCCGCCGCGGCCCATGACCTCGGGGCGGCCATTGGGGAGGCATCACGTCTCCGTGAGATATTCGGCCCGCGTCTCCACATCGAGATGTGGCACCACGGCATGCCCGAGGACGACGCTCGCAACGACTTGATGTGGGAGGTCAGCCAGAAGCTGGCCCTGTCCCCGGTCGCCACCAACCAGGTCCACTATCACGACAGGGCCGATGCCTATCTCTCCGAGGTGCTGGCCGCCATTGGTGGACGGAGGACACTGGCCGAGGCCGACGGGTTTCGGCCCGCCTCCGACGAGCGCTACTTGAAGCACCCCAAGGAGATGGAGTGGCGTCTTGCCCGCTATCCGGGCGCAGTTGCCCGCAGCGCCGAGCTGGGGCGTCGGCTCGCATTCGACCTCGGTCTGGTCGCCCCCCGGCTTCCCGACTTTCCCATGCCGGGACATTTCCGTGACGAGATGGACTATCTGCGACATCTCACCTGGGAGGGGGCGAGGGAGGTCTATCCGGGCTCGGATGACGGTATCGAGCCGGCCGCACGTCGTCGTCTGTCCCATGAGTTGGACATCATCGAGAGACTGGGGTTTCCCGGGTACTTCCTGGTGGTCAAAGACCTGGTCGACTTTGCAAGGGAGCAAGACATCTACTGTCAGATCAGGGGGTCGGGCGCCGACTCGGCGGTGTGCCGCTGCATCGGGCTGACCCGGGTCGACCCGATCAGGCTCCATCTTCCCTTCGAGCGGTTTCTCTCCGAGGAGCGGGGCAGACCCCCCGATATCGACGTCGACTTCGAGGCCGACCGTCGTGAAGAGGTGATCCAGTACTGCTATCGCCGTTACGGGCGGGAGCGGGCCGCGATGGTGGCCAATGTGATCACCTATCGGGCCCGTTCCGTGCTCCGTGACGTGGCCAAGACCTTTGGGTTCACCCAGGCCCAGGTGGACGGTCTGTCGAAGTACGTCGACACTCACGACCCTGCGCAGCTGCGGGAGATGGACACCGCACTCCCGGAGGGGATGACCGCCGAGATGATCTACGACATCTGCTGGCGTCTCGACGGCTTCCCCCGGCATCTGGGCATCCACTCCGGTGGGATGGTGATCGCCGACCGCCCCCTCTGGCAGGTGGTGCCTCTGGAATGGGGGAGGATGGAGGGGAGGACCGTCATCCAATGGGACAAAGACGACTCGGCGGCGGTCGGTATCGTCAAATTCGATCTGCTCGGTCTCGGGATGCTCAACGCCCTCCACCTCGCCACCGACCTCATCGAGGACACCCACGGGGTGGACATCGACCTGGCGCGTATCCCACAGGAGCCGGCCATTTACGAGTCGATGACCCGCGCCGACACCGTCGGGTTGTTCCAGATCGAGTCCCGTGCCCAGATGGCGACGCTGCCCAAGATGAAGCCGAAGACCTTCTACGACCTGGCCGTGGAGGTCGCCCTGATCCGACCCGGGCCGATCCAGGGTCAGTCGGTCCACCCCTACCTGCGACGGCGCAACGGCGAGGAGCCGATCCGCTTTCCCCACCCGTCCACCGAGGAGATCCTGAAAAAGACCCTGGGTGTGCCCATCTTCCAAGAGCAACTCATGGAGCTTGCCCGCATCTGCGCCGGGTTCGACGGGTCACAGGCCGACCGGCTTCGTCAGGCCATGACCCACAAACGCTCCGAGGAGGCGATGGCCAGGCTTCGGGAGGAGGTCTATGCCGGGATGGCCTGCAACGGCATCGTCGATGCCGCCGCCGACGAGATCTGGGAGAAGCTGCAGGGTTTTGCCAGCTTCGGCTTCCCCGAGAGCCACTCGGTGAGCTTCGCCTACATCGTCTACATGTCGGCCTGGTTGCGGTTTCACTATCCCGCCGAGTACCTGGCGGGTCTCTTGAATGCCCAGCCGATGGGCTTTTACAGCCCCAACTCACTCGTCCAGGATGCGCAGCGTCACGGGGTGGTGGTGCTCGGCCCCGACGTCAACGTCTCCTGGCACGACTGCACGGTCGAGCCGATCAGTGCCGACCCCGATGACGTGGTCGCCTATCTGGGCCAGAGATGGCGGAGGGGGAGAGGCCACGTCGATGACCCGATCCGGCCCGCGGTGGGGATCCGGATGGGTCTGCGGTATGTGAGGAACCTGGGGGAGAGAGAGGTGACCCGGATCGAGGCCGCCCGCATCCTCGGCGGCGGGTTCGGCTCACCCGAGGACCTGGCGTTTCGCACCGGTCTCGATGTGGACGCGTTGGAGGGTTTGGCCGGTGCCGGCGCCCTGGAGTCGATCGGGTTGGGGCGCCGTGAGGGGATGTGGGCGGCGGGGGCATTGGCCGAGATAGACCCCGGGCGGCTGGCCCTCTCTCCGGGCGTCGAGGCCCCCGCCCTGCCGGGGATGAGCGATGAGGAGGTGCACCGTGCCGACCTGTGGGCAACGTCGGTGTCGTCGCGTCACCCGATGAGCTTCGTCCGTGACCGGTTGGAGGGGTGTCTCACCGCGGCCGAGACCCTGGAGGTGGGTCGCAACCAGGCCAGAGTCAAGGTGGCGGGGGTGATCACCCACCGTCAGCGGCCGGGAACCGCCAAGGGCGTCTACTTCCTCAACCTCGAGGACGAGACCGGTCTGTTGAACATCGTGGTGCTCCCCGACGTCTGGGCCCGGCATCGTCATGTGGTGCGAAAGAGCCCCGCCCTGATCATCCACGGCCGTCTCGAGTTCTACGACGGGGTCACCAACATCGTCGCCAGGGACTTCGAGCCGATCGGGGTGCAGACCGTCCAGTCGAGAGACTTCAGATAACCGTTCTGTGCGGATCTATGACGGGTCACGCGCCACTAACCCTCACAGAACGGTTATCGGCAGTTGAAGATCTCCCACCCGGCCCCGTTGTAGACCTCCCAACCCGCGGCGGCGGTTGAGGCCTCCGCATCGGTGGCGTCCACACCGGGGAACCCGGCGTTGGTGGCCCGCTCGTCCCAATAGCGGGGCAGATGATTGAACAGACCGACGCCTCCGGTGCGCAGATCGATCGCATTGGGGTCGAACCGGGACTCACACCAGGCGATGCGGACCGCCCGGTTGATGTCGGTCGGCTCGAAGTAGAGGCTGACCAGCGCCCTCACCTCGACTTCGGACAGCCATCCAGAAGTCGACGACGCAATGGTCCCCGATGACGCCGGTGAATCGACGGCGGCTGCGTCCTCTGGCTCGCTTTGGTCGTCGGCGGCCTGCGAGACCGGGTCCTCGGCGACGACGACGGCGGCGGTGGCCTCCTCGCCCATCAACGTGAAGGTCAGCCCGGCATAAGCCCCGGCGGTGTGTCCGATCGATGCGGCAGCGGCCTCTGCCTGAAGGTTCTCGGGGTCGGTGTCAGGTGTGCCGAACGCGGCAAAGCCGGCGATGGCGAGCAGGGCGACAGCGGCCCATCCAGCGACAAATGAGAGACGTCTCGAACGCATTCAGAATTGACTCCATGTGGGTCGTGAGCCCACACCCGAGGTACGCAACCCTAACGAACTGTGGAAAACAATGCACGGGGAACTCACAAGACGCGGTGGCCTAGATCTCGGCCAGCGCCCGGCCCATGCGCTCCACGATCGTCGTCAGGATCGTCGGGTCGGTGGCGAAGTTCAGCCGGACATGCTGTGACGCCCCTGTGCCGAAGGGGCCGCCGCCGGTGAGAGCCACCCGCGCCCGCTCGAGGAGGAATTCCGCTGGGTCTGCAACGCCGTACCCCGACATGTCGAGCCAGGCGAGATAGGTGGCTTCCGGCGGGGAGAAGACCGCCCCGGGGAGATGCTCTCGAACGAGCGAGCCCAACAGATCCCGGTTCGACTCCAGGGTCCTCAGGGTCTGTTCGAACCAGGTGACCCCGTCCGAGTAGGCGGCGGTCCCCGCCAGCAGGCCAAAGGTGCCCACCCCCACCTGGTGGGGGGCGAAGTCTCGCTCCCACGTCTCCCGGTCGCTCCCGTTGGTGAGGACCACCTGGGCGCACTTGAGACCGGGGAGGTCCCAGGCCTTGGAGGCGGCGGTGACCGTCACCGTGCGCTCGGCGTCGAGGGTGGACAGCGGGACGTGGCGGACTCCCGAGTAGGTGATCGGGGCATGGATCTCGTCGGAGATCACCCGGGCGTCGTGGCGCTCGGCCACCTCCAACAGCTCGGTCAGCTCCGACTCGGTGAGACAACGCCCCGTCGGGTTCCACGGGTTGCAGAGCACCACCGAGCCCGCACCGTCGTCGAGAGCGCGATCGATCCCGGCGAGGTTCAGGGTGTAGCGCCCCTCGTCATCGGGTTGACAGCGAACTTCGATGATGTCGCGGCCGGCCTGCTCCACCATCGAGAAGAACGGGAAGTAGACCGGTGTGTGCAGCACCACCGGTGACCTGGGACGGGTGAGATGCTCGATCGCCCGACCGATGCCGGCGATCACATCTGGAGCCGGGAAGACCCACGAAGGCTCAACCTTCCAGTCGAGCGAGTCGGCCCAGAATTCGGCCGCAGCCGCAGCCAGGGCATCTTCGGCCTCGGGGTAGGGGTAGCCGGTGAGACCCTTGTCGACCGCCTCGTGCAGGGCGCGCGTGACCGCGGGGGCAGGCCCGAAGTCCATCTCGGCGACCCAGGCGGGGAGGACGTCCTCTTCGTAGAAGGTCCACTTGAGCCCGCCGCGGCTGCGCAATCGCTCGGCGTGGGTGCTCACTCCGGAGAACCTATCCGATCGATCACCCATGCCCATTCCTTCTTGGTCGGGTCGAGCAGCGAGAAGTGGTCACAATCGGATTGGTGCAGCTCGAGACCCTGAGCGTCGCGGTAAGTCACCGAACGCTCGGCGGGGACGATCTGGTCGGCCTCGCCATGGACAAGGACCGTCTCGACATGCCCCGGCGTCATCACCGCGGGCGCACCTTGGTGGAGCATCTCCGAGCACTCTTCGGCACCGACGTCTCCGCTGTCGACCGCGGTGCGCAGGTCGAGGAGTGGCCCCAACGCCAGGTGGAGGGCCACCGGGGTGAGCGATCTTTGCGCCGCCCACATCAGCAGGTGCGCCCCTGCCGAGTGGCCCACTCCCAGCACCCGGTCGGGGTCGCGGCCCAGTTGGGGGATGAAATCGAGTGCCATGAGGACATCGTGTCCCGAGGCTGGCCAGCCGCCTCCCGCCCCTATCCGCCGATACTCCACGTTCCAGGTGTCGAAACCGCGGCGGGCCAGATCGACCGCCAGCGACTCGATGGTGTCTCGAGCGAAGCGATGACGCCAGAGCCCCCCGTGGGCCAGCACCACCAGATCCCCGCCCCCGGTTCGCAAGTCACCGACGTTGTCCACGTGTGGCCCGTAACGGACGGTCTCGAACTGCATCGCCGAACGGTTGGCGAGATGACGCAGGGCGTCGCGGTACCCGATGACCCCGCGTCCATAGATGCTGTTGACACAGGCGTCGGCGATCAGCGACTCCGCCCTCCAGGGCTGGCGGGCGCGGATGTCCGAGATGTGGACCTCGACCACCGGTGTCCCCACCGCCCTTATCGCATCCCCAATCGCCCGGGAGGTGTGGGTCAGCGCCCCGGGGTTGATCACCATGCCGTCCCCGTCGAACCCTTGGATCAGGTCGAGGATGCGCGCTTCGCTGTTGGACTGCTCGGTGTCGACCGCCCAACCCTCCGGCTCCGCCCACTCCGCGATCTGGCGTTCGAGGTCGTCGATGGTGGCATCGCCGTAGACATCGGGCTCTCTGGTGCCGAGGAGATTGAGATTCGGGCCGTTGATGACGAGGATCCGCATCACGCAACGTTGGGGAGGTGATCGTCGACGAGGGCCCCGGCGCTGTCGAGCACCGCAGGGGGAAGGGCTTGTTCGACGAGGGAGAAGGAGCGGGCGAGCTCTCGCTCGATGCTCTGGATCACCAGTGAGGTGGTGAGACCCGGCGACCGGTCGGCCAACGAGCCGGCAGTGCGCGGATCCCAGTCGAGGCCCAGAGCGCGGTACACCGGGATCAGCACCTCGCGGATGCGATCACCCTCATCGACGACGACCACGCCTCCGACATGGGCGGCGCCACGCACCAGTCGCTGGCCAACCCCGACCACTTTCACCTTGCCCGCGACGTTGACCGACCACCGACCCGGGCAGTACTCGCCGGGAATCTCGCCGATCCTGGCGTCGATTCCCAATGACTGCAACGCCCGGACCAACAGGGTGGAGACCATCTCGAATCTCTCCTGAATCCCCGTCTTTGGATCGGGCTCGGGGAGAGCGAGGGAGAAGGCAATCGTGGACTCGTGGAAGACCGCGGCCCGTCCCCCGGCGAGGCGCTCGACCGCGGTGAATCCATGGGCTTGCGCAGCCCGCACCGCCGAGCCATACCCTGGAGTGACCCGGTCGGCGCGCCCGAATGCGACCAGGGGCCCGGGGACATGCAGCCGGAGCGTGGGGCCCATCTCGCCCGAAGAGACGGCGGAGAGGATGGCGTGGCTGATGGCCACGTCGAGGGGCCCGGGACGGCTCTCACGGATCAGGGTGAGCGAATTCACCGGATTCAGCATACGGAGGAGGACAATGGGGTAGGGCAGGGGGTGGTGTGGAACGAAAGCAGCAGGTCGATCGTTTGCATGACAACAGGTGAGAGGCAACACAGCGACTGGAGAGACAAGCTCGTGAAGCCGAGCCGCGCCCTGGTGCTCGCCGTCCTCGTCCTCGGCGCCTGTGGCGAAGCACCGCTCGAGTCCATCGGCTGGCGCAGCTCGGATTGGATCAACGAGCCGACCGTGCCCACGACGGTCGCCGTGGTGACCACGACCCCGACCGTGATCTCCGCCGAGCGTCTGCTCTGGTCCAACGACGGGATCGAGAACCCGGCGGCTGCCGATGACGCTGCCGGCATCCTCGCCGAGGTGTTCAACCGGCGTCAAGGTGACCGGTTCATCCAGGCGAGCCGTTCTGAGATCGTGGCCGCCCTTCCCGACGTCACCTTCCCCGGCCGGGCCCCGGCCGGCGCCGAGTGGGTTTCCTCACAGCTCGTCTTCAACAACGACGGCACAGTGGCCGACGATCCGAGCGCGGCATTCGGGATTTGGTCGGCCGAGCCATACACCAGGTCACGCACCGTGGCTCAGATGAGCGTGCTCAGGGTCTCGATGGACCCCGAAGCAGCCGCCGAGTTGGCCTCCGGTGTCGCCCCCAGCTGTGCCCGGTTCTCCGAGCGCACCACCGAGGAGTGCGAGATCATCGCGGTGGGGGCACGTGATACCTGGCTGCTGAGGGCCGCAGGCGGCTCGACCGTCATCTGGTTCGAGGGCTCCTACCGATACGAGCTGTTCGGGCGTTCCTTCGTTCCCTGGGAGATCCTTCGTGACATGAGCGGCGACATGGGTCCCCTCGCCCTGATTGGGTCAGAGTCGTCGTAAGGTCTAGATCCCTTTCCCCGGAGTTGAGTCATCTTTCACAGCGGCGGTTGGTGGAGTTATCTCAAATACGACGAGGAGCAGGATCGCCCTGACATAGACGGCGATCTGCTGCGACGCGTCTGGAGCTACGGTCGCCCCTATCTGAGCGGGCTCGTCGGGATCCTGGCCACCATCGTCGTCATCTCCACGCTGTCGGTGGTGCCCGCGGTGCTGATCCGGGTGCTCGTCGACGAGGCGATCGAGAACGCCGACATCGGCCAGCTCACCGTCCTCGGTGTGGCCATGGTGTTGGCCCCCCTGGTGAACGCACTGGTCGGCGTGGTACAGCGCTGGCTGTCGTCGAGAGTAGGCGAGGGGATCATCTTCGACCTGCGCTGCGAGCTGTATGCGCACCTGCAGCGGATGTCGCTGCGCTTCTTCACCGCCACCAAGACCGGCGAGCTGATGAACCGCCTCAACTCCGACGTGGTCGGAGCCCAACAGGCGATCACCGGGACCTTCGTGACCATCGTGTCCAACGTGGTCTCGGTGACCGTGATCCTCATCGTCATGTTGCAGCAGAACTGGCTGCTCACCTTGCTCGCTGTAGCCGCCCTTCCCCTGTTCGTGCTGCCCGCCCGACGGGTGGCCAAGGTGCTGCGACGGATCACCCAACAGCAGATGGAGCACGAGGCCCGGATGTCGGGGATCCTCCAGGAGTCGTTCAATGTCTCCGGCGCCCAGCTGATCCGTCTCTTCGGACGCTGGGACGAGGAGAGGACCAAGTTCTCCGAGGCGGCCGGCAATGTCCGCGACTACGGGGTGCGCCGGGCCATGGTGGGCCGGGGCTTCTTCGCCGCCCTCGGCCTGGTCTCCGCGGTGGGCACGGCAGGGGTGTTCTGGGTGGGCGGGCTGATGGTGATCAGCGGGAGCCTCAGCCTGGGCGTGATCATGATGTTCGCCTCGTTGCTTCCCCAGCTCTACGGGCCGCTGTCGGCCATATCCAACTCCCGGGTGGAATTCGCCACCTCCTTGGTCTCCTTCGAGCGGGTCTTCGAGGTGCTGGACCTGCAGACGGACATCCCCGAACCGGAGGCTCCGATTGGTCTGAGCGGGAATGGCCGGGTGGAGTTCGACAACGTCTCGTTCCGCTACCAGGGAGAGGGCCCGGAGGGCCTCGAGGCGGTGAAGCGGTTCAGCTGGCACAGATCGGCGGACGCCGGGGACGTGGTGTCACAGGCCTCGACGAGGTTGTGGGCGCTCGAGGAGGTGAGCTTCGCCGCCGAGCCCGGTACCCTCACCGCGCTGGTGGGACCGTCAGGGGCCGGCAAGACCACCATCTCCTACCTCGTCCCCCGTCTCTACGACGTGACTTCGGGCCGGGTGTTGGTCGATGGGGTCGACGTCAGGGATGTCGCTCTCACCGAGCTGGCCGCCACCGTGGGGGTGGTGACCCAGGAGACCTATCTGTTCCACGACACCATCGCCGCCAACCTCCGCTACGCCCGCCCCGACGCCACCCTCGACGAGCTGGTGGCCGCGGCGACCGTGGCCAACATCCACCAGATGATCGAGGCCCTCCCCGAGGGCTACGAGACGGTTGTCGGCGAGCGTGGCTATCGGTTGTCAGGAGGCGAGAAGCAGCGGATCGCCATCGCCCGGGTCGTGCTGGAGGATCCCCGCGTGTTGATCCTCGACGAAGCGACCTCCCACCTGGACTCGAGATCCGAGGCCCTGATCCAGCAGGCACTCGAAAAGCTCATGCAGGGCCGAACCTCGATCGTCATCGCCCACCGGCTGTCGACAGTGAGGGCGGCCGACCAGATCCTGGTCATCGACGAGGGGCGCGTCGTCGAGCGGGGGGATCATGAGTCGTTGGTACGTCTCGACGGCCTGTACGCCGAGTTGAATCGCACTCAGTTCGCCGGGATGACCGCCTGATCGGCCAGGATGCGCGACGGATGGAGGAGTGCTCCGGGCGGGCAACTCGCCGCTAGGCCCCCCGGGTCAGGTTCTCGAAGAGGAGCCGCTGGGTCGTCGACAACAGGAGGACCTCACCGTCGGTCGACATCCACAGGTGCGGGCCCGCCTTGAGCCACGCCCGTTGGGGCAGGGCGTCGAGGTTGCGTCGCTTCCGGGCCGAAGGCGGGGCATAGACCAGCACCTCGGGCGACGGGGCCCCGAGGGCTGGCATCGACCCCACCAGGTCATAGCTGCCGAAGAGCGCCGCCAGCGCCTCGGAGGGGTCCACCGGGCCCTGGTCGGAGAGCCAGTCGACCCGACCACAGTCCTCGCAGGCGGCAACGGCCACCCGCCCCACCCAGACCGGTTTGTGCTCGCACCATCCGTTGATGTCCATGTTCGTCAACCTAGGAGCCGGGTGGGACAGAAAGCCATGAGGTCTAGCCTGATTGGCTGAAACGGGAGGGTTTGAGCGCAGAGGACCCTCCGAATAGGGGACTTTCGGCCATGGCCGGCAGAGGGTGCCCTGGTGAAGATGTGGAGGACAAGCACCAGGAGAGACACGTGGAACTTCGTGAGTTGATCAACGGCGAGATCGAGACGGTCTCAGCCGATACCACCGTCGCCGAGGCGGCGGAGCAGATGCAGGCGGCGGGCGTGGGCTCGCTTGCGGTGCTCGACGAAGACGTCTTCAGCGGGATCTTCACCGAGCGAGACGTGCTGCGGGTGGTAGCCACCGGCGCCGAAGCATCTGTGGAGACCGTGGCGGAGTGGATGACCCTCTATCCGGACTCGTTCCTCCCCGACATGGACGTCAGGGAGGCTGCCGACTGGATGTTGGCGGCGGGGTACCGCCACCTCCCCATGGTCGAGGACGGTCGACTGATCGGGATGGCATCGATCAAGGACATCTTGTGGGCCCTGACCGGCGAGAGGACGGCCTGACATGGAGCCGTTGAGTGTGGAAGAGGCGATGGAGGTCCTCGATAGCCAGCCGGTGGCTCATCTGGGTGTCATCCACGACGGTCTCCCGTACGTGACCCCGATGTCATACGTGGTCGCCGGGGACCGCATCCTCTTCCGCACCATGGCGGGTAAGAAGCTCGATGCCTTGAGGTCGAACCCCGAGGTGTGCATCGAAGTCTCGACCTATGACCCTGACAGTGGGGACTGGTCGAGTGTCATCGTCAGGGGCACCGCATCGGAGGTCGAAGACGACGACACCAAGACGGCCACGATCACCAGGCTGTTCGACAAGTACGACCAAGTCCTCGGCTCGCCGATCAGTGGAGGCGGTGGTTTGCGCCCCGTCCTCGGCCTTCCCCGCGTGATCGCGGTGTCGATCGACGAGATTTCCGGGGTGACCTCGGGCCGGGGGTTCAGCATCCGCACCAAGCCCGGGAGGCTCTGAGTGTTCGTGGGATACTCCGTAGAGGTCGCCGTGGACCTCGCCGGGGTGGAGAGGAGCCTCGATCGCGTCCGCTCCAACCTCGAGGAGTGGGCCGACACCGCCTATCGGGATGGTGAGCAGCTGTACGCCCGGGTCGGCCCCACCGCAAGCGTCGCCCACGAGGTCAAGCTCGACATCGGGGTCGCCGAGATACACAGCTCGGGTCTGGTCTACCCGATTCATTGGGTGGCCACCGGCGCCACCATCCTGTTCCCCGAGCTGAGGGCGGACCTTCATTTGTCCAAGCTCGGCTCGGACCGGACGATGCTGACCATGAAGGGCACCTATGACCCGCCGCTCGGCCCCCTCGGGCGTCTGGCCGACAGGGCGGTCCTGGGCCGGGTGGCCGAGGCAACCGTCCGGGACTGGATGGAACGGCTGGCGGAGGCCCTCAGCACAGACTCCGTCAACGGCTGACCGGGAACCGCACCTCGACCGTCGTCCCGTCGCCGCGTTCGCTGCTGACGTGGACCGTCCCTCCCAAACCCAGGGCGCGTGTCCGCATGTTGGAGATGCCCATGCCTCCCGCGAGCTCCCCGGGATCGAAACCGACTCCGTCGTCCATCACCCGCAACACCACCTGGTCGTCGTCCCTGGTGAGGGCGACCTCGACGTGCTCGGCCTGGGAGTGACGCAGGGCATTGGACAGCGCCTCGGTGACCAAGAAGACCACTTCGTCATCCGATTCCCCGCCCTCGACAACGTCGAGGGTCAGTTGGACGCGGGCCGGGTAGGCCGATCCCATGCGAGCGACGAGGGATTGGAGCCTCTCGTCGAGCCTCATCGCCAGCTTCCTGGTGTCTTTCAACTCGAAGACGTATCGGCGCAGACGGTTCACCACATCGTCCAGGGTGTCGATCGACTTGTCGAGGACGGTGGACACCTCGGAGTCGTCGACTCTGGTCCCCAGGCCCTGGAGCTCGAGGCCGACGGCGAAGAGGTCCTGGATGACCGAGTCGTGTAGGTCGCGGGCGATGCGCTGGCGGTCTTCGGCCACCGCCAGCCGGCGGAGACGAGTCTGCAGGCGGGCCATCTGGATGGCGGCTCCGGCGATGCGGCTCAGTGCCTCGACCGCAGCCACGTCCTCGCCGGTGAAGCCGCCCTCCTTGTCGGTCAGGTAGAGGTTGCCGAACGCTTCGTCACCGACAGAGACCGGCACGCCGAGAAACGAGCGCATAAGGGGATGGTGCTCGGGAAATCCCACCGAGTCGGGATGGTCGGAGATGGTGTCGAGGACCAAAGTCTCGTTGTCGCGAATGAGCGTGCCGAGGACCCCTTTCCCGGTGGGAGGGGCGCCGATCGCTTTGGCCTGTTTCGGGGAGATGCCGTCGTAGATGAACTCAGAGAGCACCCGATGCTCGCCGATGACACCCAAGGCGGCATAAGGGGCGTCCGTGGTCGCCTTGGCCTCGTCCAGAAGGGTGCGCAGCATCTTGCCGAGATCGGCCTCACCGGCCACCGACGCCGCCTCTTCGATGAGGGGGGTGAGCCTGGTCAGCCTGGGCGCCTCCTGCATGCGATGACGATAACGACCGCTACCGTCATGGGCCATGACGTTGCGGATATCGCTCATCGACGACCACGAGGTGGTCCGTGCCGGTCTCAAGGCCCTGATCGACTCACAGGACGACATGACCGTGGTGGGCGAGGCGGGAACGGCCGAGGAGGGGATACGACGTGTCGGTTTCGACGAGCCCGACGTGGTGGTCCTCGATGTCAGATTGCCGGACGGAAGCGGTGTCGAGGCGTGTCGCGAGATCCGGGAGCGGTTCCCCGACGTGAAGGTGCTCATGCTCACCTCGTTTGCCGACGAGGAGGCGCTGATGGCTGCGATTCTCGCCGGGGCGTCGGGATATGTCCTGAAGCGGATCAAGACCGACGAGTTGGTCGGCGGCATCCGCCGGGTCGGCGCCGGAGAGTCATTGCTCGACCCGGAGATGACCGAGCGTCTCTTCACCCGGATCCGGTCGGGAGAGACAGACGACCCTCTCCTCGGGCGGCTGACCAAACAGGAACGGGCCATCGTTGAGCACATCGCCGACGGCCTCACCAACAAACAGATCGCCGAGGAGATGTTCCTCGCCGAGAAGACCGTGAAGAACTACGTGTCCAACGTCCTCGCCAAGATGGGGATGAGCCGCCGCAGCGAGGCCGCAGCGTATGTCGCCCGTGCCCAGGCGGAGAAGGGGGAGAGGGCCCTCCCCGAGAGCTGGGACTGACCGGGCTCTAGACCGCTTCGAGGACGATCACCGGGATGTGGTCCCTGGCGGTCTTCTTCTCGTACCCGGCGAACTGTGGCCAATCGCTCTTTTGACGCTCCCAGATGGCCTCACGCTCCTCCCCTTCGGCGATACGGGCCTCGACCACCATCTCTACGGAGTCGATCTCGATGACCGTCTTCGGGTTCGCCTTGAGGTTGTGGAACCACGAGGGGTTGGTGTCGGCCCCGCCCTTGGAGGCGAAGACCGCATAGGCGCCGTCGATCTCCTGGTACATGAGCGGGCTTACTCGCTTGGTCCCGGTCCTGGCACCGGTGTGGTGTAGGAGGAGAAGCGGGGCGTCGGTGAACACCCCGCCCACCTTGCCGTCGTTGGAGCGGAATTCCTCGATGATCCCTTCGTTTCGATCACTCATGTCTGGAGCAACGAACGCGACGCGAGGTTTATTCGCTCACAGCTCGATGATCGGCATCTCCATCGTGTCCTCGATGCGAGCACCGGGGACGAGGAGCACCGGGAGGTGGGAATTGACCATGACCCGGGCCGACACGCTGCGCCAGGCCTCCTCGGTGAAGAGTCTCCTCGTGGCGCCCATCACCACCATCTCGGCATCCATCTGCTGGGCGGTTGAGATGATGGCCTCGGCCGGGTCGTCACCTTCGACGAAGCGGATGTCGCATTCGATGTCCTCTGCGGCCAGGGCGGCACAGATCGGGTCCACCGCCCTCCGCCCCCGTTCCTCCAGGTATGCCGCGGCCTTCTCCTCCTCCGAGGACTCCTGATCGGGGGCGTCGTCGAGAAAGGACCGTCGTACGTCGTCGTCGAGGGACTCGAGGAACGATCTTGGGACCCGGATCACGGTCATCACGGTGACCGACCTCTGATCACCGATGAGCTGACGACAGAATTGGGCAGTGGGGGCCGCGGGCAACACGCCTGTGGTGGCTATGAGGATCCGCACCGCCGGAACATTAGGGTTCGGAACCCGGTAACGCAGAGGTGAAGTTGGACCCAGAGCTCGTCAACAAGATCACGTGGAAGATCCCGAATGCGCTGGCCCTGGTGGGGTCGGCGTCGGGAGAGGAGTGGAACGCGATGACGACGAGCTGGATATCCCAGCTCTCCATGGATCCGGTCATCATCGGCATCGGGGTGGACAACAAGGCGGTCACCCACCGTCTCATCTCGGAGGGGGGGTCGTTCACCGTGAACCTCTGGTCGTCGGAGGACACCCGCCCCTTCGTCAAGTTCTCCAAACCCGCCGAACGAGAGGGCAACACCCTCAATGGCAGGCCGGTGAAGACCGCCACCACTGGCGCCCCGGTCTTCGAGGAGGCGATCGCGTGGATGGACTGCGAAGTCCGTCAATCGATCGACCTCGGGACCCATACTCTGTTCCTCGGCGAGCTGGTCGACGCCGGGATCAACGAGGACGAAGAAGACCAGCGGGCGGCGGCCATTTCGGACACCCGGATGAAATACGGTGGCGTCAAACGCGGCGGGCATTAGGTCCGCTGAACGTGCGGCTCGCCCCGCGAGGTCTGGTCAGCTGCTCAGAGGTGGGCCAGAGGGCCACCACCAGCGCGACATAGACGGCCGATAGCCCAGCCGAGGCCACCGCCTCCCACCACACGATCGTGTTCGTCGCGCACCGGGTCGTCTCACCGTCGTTCGAGCTGCTCGTCGACGACGAGCTCCCCTGCTCCAGGGCCCACCCCTCCCGGGCCCCCTCAGCCACGTAGGTCCTGACCATTGTTCCGTCGGGCCCGGTGACGGAGCACATCGGGTCGAGGTGGGCGAACATCACCAGGAGTGGGATCACGGTCGCTGCTGCCGACAAGGGTCGCAGCCATGTCGCTCCGGGGGGCGTGGCCGCCGCCCTCGGGCGGCGCTGCGCGGCCAGGTACCAGAGCACGGCGGGCACGAACTCGACGAGACCGACGGACGTGATGAGGAGCACGCCCTGGACGACGGCTCCCATCGCCGCCACCGGGAGCAGCGAGGGTCTGCGATCGAGAGAGATCAAAGCGAGAGACGCAGGGAGCGAGAAGCCGAGCAGAAACGCCAGCGCGGTGAGAGGTGTGCCCTCATCTGAGCTGAGATTGGCCGCGGCAACGCCCACGGCTAGGCCGTATCCGATCACGATCCCTGCCCAGACCAGCCGACGTGAGTTCTTGATATCCGAATAAGTGCTCATGCCATCACCTCCCACAAACCCCAGGCGTCCAGTTGTAGAAATCGACGGCCATCACATCGGCGGACGCTCCCGATTGCCGGGCCGAGCCCACGAACCGGGCAACGGAGGGCGTCGGGCCGGTGACCACCAAGGTCGTGACCTCGGGTCTCAGCTGAAGCTCGGCCAGGATCGCCGCGATGTCTTCGGGATTCTCGTCGAATGGTCTCACGAGGTAGTCGGCCAGCTCCCGACGGCTCTCGATGTTCCCCAATGCCCCGATAACAGAGTCGAGGGCCCTCTCCACCGAGACCGGGGAGAAGAGGGAGACGCCACCAAACCCGGCAGACGTCGCTCCGAGAAGCTCGTCGGCGAACGAGTCACCTGCCTCACAGGTGCCATAGCCGAGAGTTCCCGCGGCGGTCCAGGTGGGTGGGTCCTCACGCCCCAGTGAGACGTCGAACCCGGCCCAGACCACACGGACATCCGCTCCCTGGTCCCCGGCGATCGCCTGGGCGGCCTCGACCGACAGGGCAGGTTCGTAACGCACCGCCACAGTCGCAACGGTCCCGGCACCCAAATTCTCTAACTGGTCTAGAGCATCGCCCTGTAGTCCCTCGTCGTCCAGGTTGGGGAAGCGCGGGTCGTGTGCGCTGAGGTCGCTGATTCCGAACACCCCGATCGACATCGAGGTCTCGAGACCCGCTCTCAGCCCGGCGCCGACCGGCATCACGAACTCGAGGTCGACGTCGCGAGAGAGGAGACCGGAGTCGATTCGGCCGTCGGTCAGGACGACTCCGGGGTTCAGCATCGTGGCGAGATCGATGTTCATGCGCACTGCGTCGGCCGCTCTCCCTCCACGATTAACGACCAGAGGTTGGACCACCAGAGCCGACACGAACCAGATGACGATCCACGCAGCCAGGAGGAGGAGGGCGGCGTTGAAGGCGGTCCGGAACATAGAACGGCGCACCGTCCGCTTCATGGCGACCTCGTCGTACCTCACATCAAGCGCAGACATGTCGACGGGGGCCACTTCGTCCAGGATTGCCCGGCATTCGCCGCAGTCTCTGAGGTGGGCGTCCATCTCTCTGCGCTCTGTGCGGGTGAGTCGATCGTCTACGTAGGCCTCCAGGCGATCTTGAATCTCATCATGAGTCAAGTGACACCTCCTTTCCATACAACTTGCGGAAGTTGAGGCGGGCGCGATGGATCAGGACCTTGGCTGCTCCTGTCGACGCGTCGAGGGCCTCCGCGATCTCGACATTCGTCAGACCGGCATGGTCGGACAGCAGCAGGGCGACCCGTTGCCGCTCCGGCAAGGTCGCCAGGACACGAAGGATCGTGTCGGTCTCTGTGACGTCGGGGTCGGAGACCGGGGTCTCGACGATCTCATCGGTCGGTTCGGGCTTGCGTTTCCGGACGTCGTCGATGAACACGCTTCGCGCTATCGAGAACAGCCAGGACCTGGGATTGCCGCCGCGGTATCCGCCCAATGATCGGGTGGCCTTGGCGAAGGTGTCTTGCATCAGATCCTCCGCCCAGTGCGGGTCGCGGCACAGTGACACCAGAAAGGCGTACACGGCTCGGGCGTGCTCCCGGTAGAACTCTTCAATCGTCGGCGATCCGCCCACACGACTCCCGTCCTCCTCAGTATCGGTGTTGTCTCACGTGGAAGACGGATTTCGATGTCCGGGAGTTACAGGGAGATCTGTGAGGCCGCCGATGTTGGTCCAGGTCGGCGCCGTCGCCTTATGATCGCCCCTTCACTGCGATGAGGAGCAGGGAGCAGAGATGGACGTTTCAGTAGCGGGCAAGGTTGCTCTGGTCACCGGGGGCAGCCGGGGCATCGGTCTGGCCACCGCTCTCGAGCTGGCTCGCAGCGGCGCCGGGGGAGTAGTCATCACCTCCCGCAAGCCGGAGAACATCGAGACGGCGCGGTCCGAGCTGGTGAGAGCCGGTGTCGAGGAGGAGAGAGTCCTCGCCTTTCCGGCCAGGGCAGATGACGAGGAGGCGGCCGATCAGGCGGTGAAGGCAACCGTCGAGCGGTTCGGCGCCTGTGACATCCTGGTCAACAACGCGGGGACCAACCCCGCCGCGGGCGGGCTCATGGAGGTGGATCTCGGCGCCTTGGACAAGACCTGGGCGGTCAACCTGCGTGCCCCCCTGCTCTGGGCAAGGGCGGCGTTCAATGCCTGGATGGGTGACAACGGGGGAGTGATCGTCAACGTGGCCTCCGTCGCCGGTCTCCGCCCCAGCCCGATGATGGGCGCCTACAACATCTCCAAGGCGGGGCTCATCCACATGACCCGTCAGCTGGCCCATGAGCTCGCCCCCGGGATCAGGGTCAATGCCGTGGCCCCCGGGGTGGTGAAGACCCGTCTCGCCGGAGCCCTGCTGGTCGACGAGGACGCCACCGCTCGAATGCACCCGTTGGGGCGTGTCGGGGAGCCGGAGGACGTCGCCCGTCTGATCGTCTTCCTCGCCTCGGACGCCTCGAGTTGGATGACGGGAACCACCGTCCCGGTGGACGGGGGAGTGGTCGGCGCCGCCTCGTCGGGAATCTCGTAGATGTCACACCCCCGGCCCGATCCGGGCCTCGCCCTGGCGTATCTCGAAGGGACCGTCGACGATACGACCCTCTTCGCCCATGCCTCGGCACTCAGGGACGAGGGGAAGGGCCGGGTGGTGACCTACAGCCGCAAGGTCTTCGTCCCGCTGACCACTCTCTGTGTCGACAGATGCTCCTATTGCACCTTCGCCAAGCCACCTGGCGCCGGGGGGGCGTATATGGAGCCCGAGGAGGTGCTGGCCGTCGCCAGGGCCGGTGATGCCGCGGAGTGCACCGAGGCACTGTTCACTCTCGGTGACCGACCGGAGCAACGATGGCCCCAGGCAGCGGAGTTTCTGGCGGCCAAGGGTCTGGAGACGACCCTCGAGTACGTGGCCGAGATGTCGGCGCTGGTCCGTTCGGAGACGAGACTGTTCCCCCATGCCAACCCCGGTCTGCTCGACGATGACGGATTCAGGCTGCTCCGCCCCACCAACCCCTCGATGGGGATGATGCTGGAGAACATCTCGGCGCGGCTCACCGACCCGGGCATGCCCCACCAGGGCACGGTGACCAAGCACCCCTCGAAGCGGGTGGCCACCATCGAGGCCGCCGGACGTCAGAGAGTTCCTTTCACCACCGGGATACTGGTCGGGATCGGGGAGACCCTGCAGGAGGCCGTGGACTCGCTGTTCGCCCTGCGCGATCTGGCCGGCCGAACCGGCGCCATCCAGGAGGTGATCATCCAGAACTTCAGGGCCAAAGCCGACACCCGGATGCGGCATCACGCCGAGCCGGTACCCCGCTGGTTTGCCAGGGTGGTCGCCCTGGCCCGTTGGGTGATGGGCGCCGAGGCCAACGTGCAGGTACCCCCCAACCTGACCGATTCGTACGAGATCTACCTCGACGCCGGGATCAACGACTGGGGCGGGGTGTCCCCGCTCACCATCGACTGGGTCAACCCGGAGGCGCCCTGGCCCCACCTCGATGAGCTGGCCGGTCGCACCACCCGGGCCGGGTTCGACCTGAGGCCGCGCCTGCCCGTGTACCCCGAGTTCATCGATGAGACCTGGATCGACCCCGGGCTGTTGGATGACGTGCGTGCCGCCACCGACCATGATGGTCTCGCCACCATCGGAGCCACGCCAGGAGTGAGATGACCATCACCTTTCTGAGAATGAGGCCTGCCGACCTGCTCGCCGAGCCCACCGCGGTCAGCAGACGCCGGGAGGGCACCACTGCCATCGAGATGTCGTCACCCACCCCGGCCGACCTGGCCGCTGCCAACAAAGCCGGTCTCCTCGTCGCCGCCAACGGGGAGGGCACCGCCGAGCCGGCCGGCTGGGTGCTCGGCCCCGGGTCGGCCCTGAAGTTGGCGCCGCACAGCTGGAGGCTGACGATCCTCGATGAGGGCACCCCGGAAGAAGTGCTCGATGCCCTGGCCCGCACCCGGGCGGCCTTCTTGCGCACCGCCCGGTCCAATGTGGCAACCGCAGCCCGGCTGGCCGCCTTGCCCGGCGTCGAAACCACCGTGTCGGTCTTCGTCGACGACGTGGCACAGGCGCTCGAGGCAGTCTCCGACGGTGCCGGTGACCTGCTTCTGCGTGACTGGAGCAAGGAACGGATCGGCGAGTTGAGGGATGCGCTCGGTCAGCCATTGGTGGAGCGGTCCTTGTATCCCATCGGGCTGGAGATCGACGATGCCCGTGAGAGCCTGCCCAAGGACGTGTTCACCGCCTGGCTCTCCCAGGTGGACGCCTCCGGGGCGGTGCGCCCTCGTCATGAGTGGGCCCCGGGCAAGGACATCCCGCCCCCGGTGCCGGCCGGCCGCCTGTCGGCGCAGTGGACCGACGACGCTTGGGTGATCGGGTCGGCCCCTGAAGGTCTGGCCGGAGCGGGCGATCTGGCTCCCATCTTGGAACGGTCATTGGAAGGCGAGTCTCCATCGGTTGCCGAGATCGAATCTCTCTTCGGGGCGCGTGGCGACCAGGTCGATGCGGTGGCCCATGTCGCCGACGTCCTCCGTCGGCGTGCCGTTGGTGACACGGTCACCTATGTGGTCAATCGCAACATCAACTACACCAACCTCTGCTACTTCAAATGCGGTTTCTGCGCCTTCTCCAAAGGCCCCAAATCGCTCAACCTGCGCGGCGACCCCTATCTGATGGGGATCGAGGACATCGTGGCCCGGGCTCGGGAGGCCTGGGGCCGGGGTGCCACCGAGGTGACCCTGCAGGGCGGCATCCACCCTGACTTCACCGGCAATTTCTACCGGGAGGTGGTCGAGGCGATCAAGGCGGAGATGCCCGACATGCACATCCATGGCTTCACCCCACTCGAGGTGTGGCAGGGGGCGGAGACGCTGGGGATCTCGGTGCGCCAGTTCCTCACCGAGCTGCGCGATGCCGGTCTGGGGACCCTCCCCGGGACGGCGGCGGAGATTCTCGACGACGACGTCAGGGCCCATCTCTGCCCCGACAAGATCAGGACCTCACAGTGGGCCGAGGTGATGATCACCGCCCACGACCTGGGGCTGCGGGCCACCTCGACGATCATGTTCGGCCACATCGACCACCCGCGTTCCTGGGCCAAACACCTCGAGGTGATCCGCCAGATCCAACGTCGCACCGGTGGCTTTACCGAGATGGTCCCGCTCCCCTTCGTTCACATGGGGTCGCCTATCTTCCTCCGGGGAAGGTCCCGACCCGGGCCGACCTGGGACGAGGCGGTTCTCATCCATGCGGTGTCCCGCATCGCCTTCGACGGCTTGATCGACAACATCCAGGCCTCCTGGGTGAAGCTCGGCCTCGACGGCGGGGCCCGTCTCCTCGACGCGGGGTGTAACGACCTCGGTGGCACCTTGATGGGGGAGATCATCACCCGGTCCGCCGGCGCCGAGCATGGTCAGGAGGTGACCCCCGCCGAGTTCGTCGAGGTGATCGAGTCGGTGGGCCGGGCCCCGGCGCTGCGCAACACCACCTACGAGATCCTCGACCGGGTCTGAGGCTCAGCCTCGATAGGTCAGGCCGCGCGGCGCCACGGCGAATCCCCACTCCCGCAACGCCGCCGCCAGGGGGGAGGCCGGCGCCGGCTCCCCGTTGACGGTGACCAGGGTGAGACGACGATGCCGTCCCGCCACCTCGGCGAGCGCCCCGGATACTTGGCCGAAGCGCTCCGGCACCGGGTCGAGCAGGGTCAGGCCGCGGCGACCCTTGTCCAGGTAACCGACCAGCTCACCGTCGTAGAGCAGCACGTAGGCCCCTGCGTCGCGGGCCAGTCTGGTCCCTTCCACCTCGGGCCAGGGGAGCACCCCGCCGTAAGGGTTGGCCGGGTCGGTGGCGGCGAGCACGGCCAGTTCCGGATCGGGACGGGAGCGGAGACGGTCGACCGCGCCAGGCAGGGCGAATTGTGATCCGCCCAGCCCCTCGACGAAGTAGCCCCTCCGAATCCGCCCGGTCTCTTCGAGATGGCTGTACACCGGGTAGAGGGCGCTGAACCCGCCGGGAATGCCCTCGGCGAGGACGGTGCCCCTGGTGACCACCCCGTGGCGGTCGAGGAGCAACTCGGCCCAGGCGGCGTGACGCTCGGTGTCGGTGGGAGCCTCCTGGGCCAGCCCGGCGGTAAGGGACCATCGTCCCTGGGCGTGGGCCGGGAAGCGGCTGGACAGGGAGGGCCGGCCTCCGGTGCGTCCCTTTCTCCGGGCGACATAGGCCCGGACCGGGGCGAAGGTGTCGTTGCTGACGTGCCCCGCCCACACCAGTTCCCAAAGCGCGTCGAGGACGGTCCCGGGATCACCACCACCCGAGGCCGTGTAGATGTCGGAGAAGAAGCTGGCGCCTCGCAAGTGCAGGGTCTCGAGGATCGAACGGGCGGTCTCCTCGGGCTCGTATCCGGGATCTGGCCCGTTCCACAAGGTGGCCACCGTCTCCCTGGGGAAGAGGGCGACCCGCCCGTCGCGGCTCCCCAGCGCGCCATGACCTACCCAAACCAGATCGCCGGAGAGCATCAACTCGTCGATGCGGGTCCCGGGGTCGGCGACCCGGGTGGCGAGGACGTCCCGTTCCAGGGTGGAGGCGGGGATGGCGGCCCCGGTGAGCTTGCGCAGGGCATCGGCCATGGCGGCCCGCCCCCGGGGCGGCGCCGGCCCGACCCCCTGCCAGACGGTCTCGAAGCGGGCCAGGGCTGCCGGCTCCACCGGCTCGATCTCTGAGCGGAGCACGGCGAGTGAACGTCTCTTGAGACGTTTCAGTACCCCGTCGTCGACCCACTCCCGGCCCTCGCCGCCGGGTCGGAAGGCACCCTGAATCACCCGGCTGGCGCTCTCCAGCCTGCTCAGGGCGGTCTCGACCACGCCCACCGGCAGACCGAGAGCCGAGGCGGCGTCGGTGGTGACGAACGGACCGTGGGTGCGGGCGTACCGCCCCACCACGTCGCCCAGGGGGTCGTCGACCGGTTCGAGGAAGACATGGGGGACGCCCTGGGGCGGTTGCACCCCGAGACCGTCGCGTAGCCGGGCAGCATCTTCGATGGCGGCCCAGCGAGGTGATCCGCCGATCACCACCTCGATCACCCGACGCGCCTCGGCCAGGTCGGAGAGGGCGTTGGCCACGTCGACACCTTCACTGCGCACCTCGATGTCGTCGGTGGTCAGCGGTCCGAGGTCACGGAGGAGGTCGTGGATGGCGTCGGGGTGCCGGGCGCGGCGGTTGTCCGTCAGGTGCTGCAACTCGAGCTCGACGGCGGCCACCATTTCGGGAGCGATGAGCTCGCGCAGCTCTCCCTCCCCGAGCAATTCGCGGAGCAGATCGCGGTCGAGGGTGAGGGCGGCGGCGCGGCGCTCGGCCAGCGGGGTGTCGGCCTCGTACATGTAGGCGGCGACGAACGAGAAGAGAAGCGACGAGGCGAAGGGGCTCGGGCTGTGTGTGTCGACTGGGACGACCCGGATCTTCCGGGAGCGGATCTCGCCGAGCACCTCCTGGAGGGCGGGGAGGTCGAAGTCGTCCTGGAGGATCTCCCGGTATACCTCGAGGAGGATCGGGAATGATCCGAACTGCTTGGCCACCCCGAGCAAGTCGGCCGAGCGCCGCCGTTGCAGCCAGAGAGGGGTGCGCTCCCCGGGTCGGCGACGAGGGAGGAGTAGGGCCCGTCCCGCCGCCTCACGGAAGCGGGCGGCGAACAGGGCGGTGTCCGCGAGATGGTCGACGAGGAGGCCCTCCACCTCCTCGGGGTCGATGAGGAGATCGTCGGCTTGGGGCGGGTCGTCCGAGTCAGGGAAGCGGAAGGCCATCCCGTCGTCGGACCAGATGGCGTCGACATCGGTCCCGTAGCGGGAGCGGAAGCGGTGACGCAACGCCATGGCCCAGGGAGCGTGGACGCGGGCGCCCAGCGGGGAGAGCAGGACGACGCGCCAGTCTCCGATCTCGTCCTGGAACCGCTCGACGACCACGGTCTTGTCGGTGGGGAGGGTGCCCACGGCCTCCCGCTCGTCGGTGAGGTAGGCGACCAGGTTGCGTGCCGCGAACGAGTTGAGCCGGTAGCCCGACTCGAGACGCTCGACGGCGTCGTCGGCATCGAGGGCGGCCGTCTCCCGGATGAACCGGCCGACGGCCCGACCGGTCTCCAGGGGTCGACCCAGCATGTCGCCGTGCCAGAAGGGCATCTTGGCGGCGTTGTCACCGGGGGCGGGGACAACCTCGACCTTGTCGTGGGTGATCTGGCTGATCCGCCAGGCGCTGGAGCCGAGGAGGAAGACGTCTCCCTCCCGTGACTCGTAGACCATCTCCTCGTCGAGCTCGCCGACCCGGCTCCCGTCGGGCAAGGTCACCCGGTAGAGACCGCGGTCGGGGATGGTCCCGGCGTTGGTGACGGCCAGCTGGCGAGCGCCGGGCCGGGCGGTGACCTCACCGGTGGCCCGGTCCCAGTTGAGACGGGGCCGGAGCTCGGCGAAGAGGTCGGAGGGGTAGCGGCCGGCGAGCATGTCGAGGGTCTCGTCGAAGACAGCGCGGCTCAGGTTGGCGTAGGGGGCGGCCCGTCGGGTGATCTCGTAGAGACGGTCGGCGGTGGTGTCCCCGGCGACGGTGTGGGCGACCAACTGTTGGCAGAGGACGTCGATTGGGTTGGCAGGGACCTTGGTGATCTCCACCAGACGTTGCGCCATCTGGGAGGAGACCACCGTGGAGACGAGGAGGTCGCCCCGGTACTTTGGGAAGATCTTCGCCCGTGAGGTCCCGCCGACCTCGTGTCCGGAGCGCCCCACCCGCTGCAGGCCGGAGGCCACCGAGTTGGGGGCCTCGATCTGGAGGACGAGGTCGACCGCCCCCATGTCGATGCCCAGCTCCAGCGAGGAGGTGGCCACCACCGCCTTGAGCGTGCCCCGTTTCAGGGCTTCCTCGATCTCGAGACGCTGCTCGCGGGCCACCGACCCGTGATGGGCCCGGGCGATCTCCTCACCGGCGAGGTTGTTGACCTCTGCGCAGATGCGCTCGGCGAGCCGACGCGAGTTGGCGAAGACGATCGTCGAGTTGTGCCCGTTGATCTGGTGGAGCAGCTCGGGGTAGACGGCCGGCCAGATCGAGCGGGTGGTCACCGTGTCGGGGTCGAGCGGGTCGGGGTCGGCCGGCTCGTTCATGTCCTCGACCGGCACCACGATCTCGAGGTCGAGGCCGCGGTCCTGAGGGACGTCGATGATGGTGACCGATCTCGGCTTCCACACGTCTTCCTCGACGGTCCCCCCACCGAGGAACCCGGCGATGATCTCCAGCGGGCGTTGGGTGGCGGAGAGTCCGATTCGCTGCGGGGGAGTGTCGGTGATCTCCTCGAGACGCTCGAGGGAGAGGGCGAGGTGGGCGCCTCGTTTGCTCCCGGCGACGGCGTGGACCTCGTCGACGATGACCCAGCGCACCGTGCGGAGCACCGACCTCACCGCTGAGGTGAGCATCAGGTAGAGCGACTCGGGGGTGGTGATGAGGATGTCGGGCGGGTTGCGCTCCATGCGGCGACGGTCCTCGGCGGGGGTATCGCCGGTGCGGAGGAAGGTGCTGAGCTCGGGGAGCGGGTCGCCACCGAGACGCTCGGCGGCGTGTCTGATCCCGGCGAGCGGGGCTCGGAGGTTGCGGTCGACATCGTGGGCGAGGGCCTTCAGCGGAGAGATGTAGAGGACCCGGCATCGCTCGCTCTTATCGGGGATCGGCTCGGTGAGGAGACGGTCGAGGGTCCATAGGAATGCTGCCAGCGTCTTGCCCGAACCGGTGGGGGCGTGGATCAGGGTGTGGTCTCCCTGGGCGATGGCAGGCCAGCCCTCCTCCTGTGCGACCGTGGGCGCGGCAAACGAGGCCTGGAACCAGGTCCGCGTCGCCGGGGTGAAGGCTTCGAGCGCGTTCACATCCCGAAGGTATCAGGGGTTGGTGACAAGAACTGACCGGGTGCGTGCCGGTTGGCCGCGAAGTCCTGAACGCGGTCATTTCCGGTCAAGGGTGGTGACGAGTTGGCGGGAATCTGCGGGGTGGTGGGGGAGGTGCCACCCCTAGGTTGGTGAGCGTCGGTGTCGTTGGAGTCGTTGTTTGAGGTGTTCGATGGTGTGGTGGAACCGGCAGAAGGGCTTGGCTTTTTCCAC
>Ga0256867_10000045_pt1 | contig 41634 bp, 42 predicted proteins | sample RVTome_15_FD_185939 | JGI IMG/M metagenome (GOLD analysis project Ga0256867, IMG submission 185939) | Soil microbial communities from uranium-contaminated site in the Upper Colorado River Basin, Wyoming, United States - RVT150D86 (HiSeq) ... | reverse complement strand
CGCATGCTGGTCGGGCCGCGCCCGTGGCCGCTGCGCCCGTGGGCCGGCTACCACCACGAGATGCTGCGCTGGTACGACCACTGGCTGAAGGGGATGGATACGCGCGTGATGGAAGGCGCGCCGATCCAGCTCTACATCCATGGCGAGGATCGCTGGCGCGCGGAGCACGAGTGGCCGCTCAAGCGCACGCAATGGCGCGAGTACTACCTCGGCGGGCCGGCGGGCGGCCGGGAGGGGAAGCTGCTCGATGTGGCGGGGCCGGAGCAGACGCGGCGGCTCGAGTTCGATGGGCTCAGCACCGAGGCGACTCTAGGCGAGCCGAGGCTCGTCTACCGGACAGAGCCGCTCGTGAAAGAGATGGAGCTGACCGGCCCGCTGGCGCTTTATCTCAACGCCGCGTCCACGGCCGCGGACATCGACTGGCTGGTGTGGGTGGCAGACGAAGCGCCGGACGGGAAACATCGGGAGCTGTGCAAGGGCTGGCTCCGCGCGTCGCACCGCAAGATCGATCCCGCGCGCTCCACGCCGGCCAAGCCGTACCATCCGCATCTCGAGGCCGAGCCGATGAAGCCTGGCACGACCTGCGAGTTCCCGATCGAGATCTGGCCGGTCTGCAACCTCTTCAAGCCGGGACACCGCATTCGCCTCGAGATCGCGAATTCCGACTCGGTCATCGCGGCGAGCGGCAGGCCGCATGTGACGATCAAGGCGCGGGCGACCAACACGATTCACGAAGGCGGAAGCAGGGCGTCGCGGCTGGTCGTGCCGGTGGTTCCGCGCTGATCGACCCATCGCCACCCTGACCTTCCCCTCTGGGGCGAGACGGTGACGAGCGTCACCGGCACGAGATCGCTCAGCGGATCGTAGGGGAGCCTCCTGGACGTGGTCGGGGCGTACGCAAACTGCGTGGAGCTGAAGAGTATCGCGTGCCCGTCGGGCACGCTCTTCGCGACGTAGTCGGTGCCGACCGTCGAATTCGCCCCCGGGCGCGGCTCGATGATGACCCGCTGCTTCCAGCGTTCCGAGAGGTGCGGCACCATGACGCGCGCGGTGACATCGCTGCTCCCGCCCAGCGAGAACGGGATGACGATCCGTACCACCTTGCCCGGGAATGGCTGCGCGAAGGCGCAACCAGCGGAAACAAACAGGAATGAAGCGAGAAACGCGACCCAACGGCTGGAAAGCATCGCCCTTCTCCTCCCCTGTGCTCCCCCCGGTTTTCGTGACGCGCGGAGAAGCGAAGCGCCATACGTTAGGCCGGCATAAAGCCCGCGTCAACGCCGGCCGCGGTCAGCCGGGTCCACGTATTGAAATCGGCGTCCCGCCCGCCCCGCTCTACGGCGGGCCGCCGGAACAACGCCGGGATATGTAGTAAATTGCGCCGACCACAAACCACATCCTTCATCCCTCGAGGCCATCATGTTTGACGTCCGGTTGTCCGATGAGCAGCGGCAGTTCCAGAAACTCGCGCGCGACTTCGCGCAAAAAGAGATCAAGCCCGTCGCAATGGCCCTCGACAAGGAGCCGGAATGGGAGCGGCGGGTGCCGTGGGAGCTGCTGAAGAAAGGCTCCCAGCTCGGCTTCCGGACTTTCGTGCTCTCGGAGGAGAACGGCGGCTCCGGCATGTCGGACCACCTCACCACCTGTCTCGTCGCCGAGGAGCTGGCCGCCGGCGAAATCGGCACGGCCTACTACTTCATGCTGACGGCGCGGCGCGCGCGCGACTGGTTCGAGATCCGCATGACACCCGAGCAAAAGGCTTATTTCCTGCCGAAGTTCCTGAACGACGACCTCTTCTTCACAACGGTCTGCATCCACGAGCCGGACACCGATCTGGGCTTCGACTATTTCATGGAGACGCCCGAGGGCGTCAAGTTCAAGACGCGGGCCGTGGAGCAGCCCGACGGCTCCTGGACGATCAACGGCGCGAAGAACTTCCAGACCGTCGGCTACCTCGCGAAGCTCCTCGTCACCATGGCGCAGACCAAGGACGGGCCGCGGGCGTTCCTTGTCGAAGGCGACTCGAAGGGCCTCGTGCGCCGCCCGCTGCACAAGATGGGCCGGCGCGTCGGCGACAACGCGGAAATCTTCTTCGATGACGTGCGGGTACCGAAGGGCTTCGTCATGCCGCCACCGGCCCGGCGCCGCACCGACATGGGCACCCACATGACGATCGCCTCCCTCACGCTCGGCCTCGGGCGCGCGGCGTTCGAGGAGACGCTCAAGTACTGCCAGGAGCGCACCGCCGGCGGCAAGCTCATCATCAAGCACCAGGCGGTCGGCCTTTACCTTGCCGACATGGCCATGAATCTCGAGGCGGCGCGGCGGCTCATCTGGACCGCGGCGTGGCTCAAGGACCACCCGGAAGCGATCTCGGAAGGCGACGTCCCGGACCTGCCCTACGAGTACATGGCGATGGCGTTCACCGGGACGGCGGTGCAGCGGTTGACGGAGCAGGGCATCGAGCTCTTCGGCGGCATGGGCATCGTCCAGGGCATGCCGATCGAGAAGTACGTGCGCGACGCGATCATCCAGAAGCACATCTCGTTCCCGTTCCCCACGCGCTTCAAGCTCGTGGAAGCGCTGGCGGGGTTCAAGCGGAAGGTTCCGCCCTTCATCGGCGCAAACTGAGAAAGGCAGGTCGAAAGGCGAATGGCGAAAGGAACCGCGCGGAAAAAACGCTTCTGCTTTCGCCTTTAATGAAGCTTGGGCTTCCGGAGGAAGTCGTTGCGGTCTCCGGATTTGACCGTGATGTGAAGGACGTCTCCGCCGCGAGAGAGCGTGAGGGGCACATCGACACCGGCTTCGCCCAGCTGCCACACGGTCCGGAAAAACTCCGCCAGGCCGTGCACGCGCGAGGCGCCGACGCCCAGCACCAGATCGCCGACCTGGACGCCGGCGCGGCTTGCCGGGCCGCCCGGAGAGAGCCTCGCCACCACCAGCTGGCCGCCCGGGTCCTGCGTGGACATGCCGAGCCACGGGCGCGGCGGATGCGGGCTGCGGCCGGTGTTCAGCATGGCGTTGAGGATCGGGTCGAGCAGGTCGATCGGAACGAACATGTTGACGTGCAGCGGCTCACCGTTCAACTCACGCTGCACCAGCAGGGAGCCGATCCCGATGAGGTTTCCCTGCGCGTCGAGGAGCGCCGCACCGCCCCACTGCGGATGCGCCGGTGCCGTGAAGAGCGCCTCATCGAGCAGGTATTCCCAGTAGCCGGCGAACTCGTGCTTCGCGATGAGCCTCGTCTTGAGCGAATGGTTGCGGCCGCCGTGGCCGATCACGAATGCTGCATCGCCGACGTTGACATCGCCTGCGCGCCCGCGTTCGAGGTGGGGGGCGGCGAGCTTGGCGAGAGGCTGGACCAGGCCGAACCCGGTTGCCGGGTCATAGGCGAGCGGGTAGCCCGGCACGAGGGCGCCGCGATTGGTGGTGAGCCAGATCTGTGTCGCCTCATTGATGAGGTAGCCGATGGTGAGCACGAGGCCATCCTCACGGATCACCGCGCCGTATCCCGCCCGCTCGGTACCGAGCGTGGCCGCGGAGTGCGCATCCTCCGGGATTTCGGCGCGAACCAGCACGACGGCATCGAACGCGCGCTCGAGGTCGAACTGGGTCTCGCCGGCCTTCGGCTGAACGGACTCCGGGAACGCCCAGACTTGTTCTTCGGACATGCCGCAATTCTGACACGGCTGACGAGGAAGGCGAATGGCGAATGGCGTCCCGCCGCCGCCGGACGCAATTTAAACCCCCGGCAACGCGGGGTTATGATTCATCATGGGGTCTTCATCCACACTTTCGCGATCCGCCGTTCGCCATAAGGAGTGCCATGGCCAGACTGAAACGCATCTCCGGCAAGAACGACGTGCCTGCCGAGCATCACGCGATCGTGGACGCGATCGTCCAGAGCCGCGGCGCGGTGCAGGGACCGTTCACGATGCTTCTTCATTGTCCGCCGCTCGCAGAGCGCGTCATGCGGCTCGGCGCCTATGTGCGGTTCGAGGGCAAGCTCGACCATCGCGTGCGCGTGCTCGCCGCGATGACCGCGTCGCGGGAACTCGACGCGGTATACGTGTGGGGCGCCCAGACCGGCCAGGCGCGAAAGCAGGGCGCGCCGGAGGCAACGATCGCCGCGATTCGCGAGAAGCACTCGCGGGGCATTCCGGCGGAGGACGCCCAGATCGTGGACTTCACGCGGGACATCATCCGCAAGCACCGGGCCGATGCCGCTAGCGTCAAGGTGCTGCGCGAACGGTTGGGCGACGAGCAGTTCATCGAGCTGACGGGCACGATCGGCTACTACAGCATGCTGGCGATCACGGTAAATGCGTGCGAGCTCGAAGCCGCCCCCGGAGCGGAGGAGCTGAAGGGCTAGCAGAACGTTACCGCCGATCAGCGCCGGCGGAGGCTTTTTTTTCAGGTCCTGTTCCGGATCAGGCACCGGTGCTAGGATGATGGCGGGCTGGCACCCATGGCGGTCCAAGTACCCATAATCAGGAGGAGCAAAATGAAAACGAAAGCCTATGCGCTGGCGGCAGCTGCCGCAGCGATTGCATTGAGCGTTCCGGTTGCCTCCATTGCGGCGCAGTGGCCGGACAAGTCAGTGCGCCTGCTGGTGCCGTTTCCGCCGGGCGGCGGGACCGACATCCAGGCGCGGATCCTTTCCACCGCGTTCCAGAACAGCACCGGCCAGAGGTTCATCATCGATAACCGGACCGGGGCCTCGGGCCTCATTGCAACCCAGATAGCCGTGGACTCCCCGCCCGACGGCTACACCATCCTCTTCACCTCGGGCAGCATCGCACCCGTCACGACGCTTTTCGCCAAGCGCATCAAGTTCGACATGCACAGCGATCTTCAGCCGATCAGCCTGGTTTCCCAGACGCCGCTCGTGCTCACGGTGCATCCCAGCGTGCCGGTGAAGTCGGTGAAGGAGCTGATCGCGCTGGCGAAGCGCACGCCGAACATGAACGTCGGCGGCAATACTGCGGGCACCACCGCCCATCTCACGGCGGAAATGGCCAACCAGCGCTTCGGTCTCGATGCCACCGTGATCACCTACCGGGGCGGCGGGCCGGCCGTGATCGCGCTGATTTCGGGAGAGATCGATTACATCTTCGCCACCGCGCCCTCGATCATGCCGCACATCCGGAGCGGCCGCGCGAAGCCCCTGGCGGTGACGACGAAGACGCGGTCCTCGGCGCTGCCTGACCTGCCCACGATGGACTCGATGTACCCCGGCTTCATATCCTACAACTGGTACGCGATGTTCTACTCGAAGGGCACGCCGCGGCCGATCGTGGACAGGATGAACTCGGAGATCAGGAAAGCCCTCGGCACCGCCGAGATCAAGTCGTTCTATCCGAGGCAGGCCCTCGATCCCGTCGGCAGCAGCCCCGAGGAGCTGAGGGATTTCTTCAAGGCGGAGGTCGAGAAGTACGCCAAGGTGATCAAGGCCGCCAACATACGGCTCGAATGACCCGTCGGGCGTCGTTTTGCCCGACGCTGGCGCAGGAAACCCCGCCGCCGCGGGGTTTTTTGTGGCGCCCGGTGCGCGACGTCGAGCAGCGATGAGTCAGCAAGATTCTGCAGTTCCGTCCGGTTTCTGAGAGTACTTTCAACCTGCGCGAGGAGATTATGTTGATTGTTGATTCGCAAATCCATCTCTGGAAGAACGGGAAGATGGCCCCGCAGCACCGCCAGATTCCGAGCTACCTGGCGGAGGACGCGCTTGCCGAGATGGCCGAGGGCGGCGTCGATTGCGCGGTAATCCACCCGCCCAGCGCGCTCGGCGAGGCGGCCAACGAGCTTGCCGTGGAGGCGGTGCGCCAGTACCCGGACAAGTTCTGCATCCTCGGGCATTTCGACCTCAAGAGCCCCGATCGCGAGAAGATCGTGGCGCGCTGGCGCGAGCGCCCGGGCATGCTCGGCTTCCGCTTCACCTTCAACCAGCCGCACGAGAAGGCGTGGTGGACCGACGGCACGCTCGACTGGTTCTGGGCCGCGTGCGAGAAGGCGGGACTCACCGTGGGGCTCCTCGCTACCGGCGAGAACATCACGGTGCTGGGAAAGATCGCGGAGCGGCATCCGGGTCTCAAGCTCCACATCGATCACATCGGGCGCGGCGGCGGGCGGGCCGAGAAGAAGGACGACGCGGCCTATGCCGACTTGAAGGATATGCTCGCGCTCGCCAGGCTTCCCAATGTCGGCGTCAAGCTCTCGGGTGCGCCGAGCACCTCGACCCAGCCCTATCCGTACAGGAACATCCACGGCTACCTGAAGCAAATCGTCGATGCGTTCGGGCCCGATCGATGCTTCTGGGGCACTGACATCACGCGCATGCCGTGCTCCTACCGGCAATGCGTGACGATGTTCACCGAGGAGATGAGCTGGCTCAAGGGCCGCGACCTCGAGCGGGTGATGGGCGGAGCGTTCGTCGACTGGCTCGGCTGGAAGCGCTAGCGGGGAAGACTAATGGCGACCATTGAGAAGAACGGCGCGACGATCTACTACGAGGAGCACGGCAAGGGGTTTCCGATTCTGACCTTCGCGCCGGCCGGCGTGAAATCGACCATCGCCGTGTGGAGCACGCCGTCCGCGCCGATCAATCCCATCACCGAGTTCGCCTCGAGCTACCGCGTGATCGTGATGGACCAGCGCAACGCAGGAGGAAAATCGCGCGCGCCGATCACGGCGAAGGACGGCTGGCACTCGTTCACGGCCGACCACCTCGCGGTGCTCGACCATCTGAAAATCGAGCGCTGCCATCTCTACGGCCAGTGCATCGGAGGCTCCTTCATCATGAGCCTGCTGAAGACGCAACCGCAACGTGTCGCGGGCGCGGTGCTTGCGCAGCCCATCGGGCGGGTGGGCCCGTTGAAACCCGGCCGCGCCGCGCGCTTCGACGAATGGGCCAGGGGCCTGACGGATCACCCGGAGGCGACGGAGGCCGTGCTCGATGCGCTCTACCGGAACATGTATGCGCCCGGCTTCCTCTACAGCGTCGACCGCGCGTTCGTCTCGAGCGTCAGGACGCCATGCCTGGTGCTGGCGGGCAACGATGAGGCGCATCCGTACCCGATCTCGGAGGAGACCGCGAAGCTGCTGCCCAATGCGGAGTTCATCCCGGAGTGGAAGACGGGCACAGCGCTCGACGAGGCGAAAAAGCGCGTGAAGGAGTTTCTGGCAAAGCACACGCCGAAGGCTTGAGTCGTCTTTCGCCTTCAGAAACGTGAACCTGACGCCGTTCTCCGGCGGCGGGTCCGTTTGTGCTGCGCAAGATTGCTTGCAGTGAGGCCGCAGATGAACTGCGGCACGGAGAGAATCGCCATGGCGAAGATCGCCAGCGGCCAAAGCGACAAGGAGCCGCCGCCCAATGCAAGGGCGATTGACTGCCCGACCGCCATGCTCAACGTCCAGCGCCATGCCCGCCGCGGAAAGAGGTAGCTGATCCCGAAGATGAGCGCGCACATGACCGGGATTCCCACGATGAAATAGTAGCCCGAATCCCAGGCTTCCCTTCTTCCCGTGGCAATCGTGATCGCAAGGCACACGAAAAAGCCCGACAGGGCCGCGGCCGCGTACGGGAGGTAGTCGCTCCTCGCAATGCCCGGGCGGGCGTCAGCCGCGGTGGACGGCGGGTTGTGCTCCGGGTGCGACGATTGCGCCATCCCGCAATAGTACGGGCCTCCGAGGTACAAAGGAACACAAAAATTGCACGTGGCGACAGAGGAACGCAGCCCGACTTCTATCGAGGGGCAGGCCTCACTGCGGTACGATGCCGACGTCCTTCACCAGTTTGGCCCACTTGGTCCGTTCGGCGCGAATGAACGCCGCAAACTGCTCGACGGTCAGGGCGCCGGGCTGGATACCCTGTTCCGCAAGGCGCCTGCGCGTGTTCGGCAGGGCGAGCGCCGCGGCGAGGGCGGCGCGAAGCCGGACGAGCGGCGCTTTCGGTACCCCCGCGGGAGTGCACAGGCCCTGCCAGGAGATGACCTCGAAGCCGGGCATGCCGGATTCGGCGATGGTCGGCACGTCGGGCAGATCGGGGATGCGCTTCAGCGACGTGACACCGAGCATGCGGATCCTGCCGGCGCGGGTCGCCGAGAGGAACGAGGGCACGGTGGAAACCATCGCATCGACCTCGCCTCCCATCAGGGCTGCCAGCGCCGGCCCTGCGCCCTTGAATGCGATGTTGACGACGTCGATGCGCGCCGTCATCTTGAACAACTCCATCGTTAGCTGCGGCGAGGTCCCGATGCCGGGCGACGCGTAGTTGAGCTTGCCGGGACGGGATTTGGCGAGGGCGATGAATTCGGCGATTGTCGCCGCCGGGAGCGAGGGATGCACGACGAGTGCGTTGGGCGTGCTGCCGATGAAGCCGATCGGCGCAAACCCGGCGACGGGATCGTAGCCGAGCTTGCGGTAGCGCGCCGGGCTCACCGCGAGCGATGCGATATTGCAGGCGAAGATCGTGTAGCCGTCCGGTGTCGCGTGGGCCGCGATCTCGGCGCCGACCGTTCCGCCCGCCCCGCCCCGGTTGTCGACGACGATGGATTGACCGAGTCCCTGGGTCAGCGCCGCGGCCACGATGCGCGCCATGATGTCGGTGGAGCCGCCCGGCGGGAAGGGAACGATGTAGCGCAGCGGCCGGTTGGGGAACTCCGGTCCCGCAGCTCGCCCCGGGGCGGGTCCGACCGACGCCACGAGCAATGCCAAGGCAACAACGAAGCGCGTAATCTTCATCGCCGGCCCTCCCACGTCGGACCGCGGAGCTCGCGGTTGCGGAAAGCTTACGCCGGTGACGGCCGGCGAGGCAACGCCCGCGAAGGCGATCTGGGGACGGGGCCCGATTTTCTGCTAACCTCCCCCGACCTTGCTGCATGGCGACGGAGCCCTGGTTTCCCGTTCTCCGGTGGAAGTAAACAGGGCTCCGTCCCCGAATAGAGGTAGGCTCATGAAAACAATAGATATCCACGCCCACATCGTCCCCGATTCCCTGTGGAAGGCCATCGAAGCAAAAAGGGACTGGCACGGATTTCGCCACGAGCCGGGCGAAGGCCTGGGCACGCTGGTGGGCGGCGGCATGCGCACGGGCTTCACCACGCCCAAGGTGCGCTACACGGTCGAAGAGCGCCTGAAGGACATGGACGAGCAGAAAGTGGACGTTCAGGTGCTCTCAATTCACACGCCGTTTGTCGGCTATCACCTGGGGCCGGCGGAGGGTCTGGCGCTCGCGCGCGAAGTCAACGACGAGATCGGGGCGACGGTGCGCCAGAACGGGGGGCGCCTGGCCGGGCTCGCCACGCTGCCCGCGCAGGACGTGAAGTCCGCGATCGGCGAGCTCGAGCGCGCGGTGACCAAGCTGGGGTTGAAGGGCGCGTCGCTCGACACGCAGGTGAACGGCGAGCAGTGGGACGAGCCCGGGTTTCTTCCGTTCTTCAAGGCTGCCGAGAGCATGGGGGCGGTGCTCTTCTACCATCCGCAGCCGCAGAACAACTTCCTCATGCAGCGGATCAACCGTCACGGGCTCTTCAACAGCCTCGGCGTCATCCTGGACGATGCGATCGTCACGGCCGTCCTGATCTGCGGCGGCGTGCTGGAGAAGTGCCCGGACCTCAAGGTCTGCATCGCGCACGGCGGCGGGCCCGCCTGCTACGCGATGGGGAGGCTCGACCGCAACTGGCACGGGCGGCCGCAGACGCGCAGCACTCCGCAGCCGCCGAGCGCGTACCAGAAGAAGCTCTATTACGACACCGTGGTCGGGAGCGAAGAGGCGCTGCGCTTTCTCATCGACCGGGTGGGCGCCGACCGCGTCGTGCTGGGCAGCGACTGGCCGTTCGTGCCGTGGCACCCGTCGCCGGTGACCTGGGTACAGAACCTCAAGTCGCTGACGGTGGACGAGAAGGAGAAGATCCTCTGGAAGAACCTCGCCGCACTGCTCGACATCCGGTGAATGGCGGATGGCGGATGGCAAACGCAATCCAGCCGCCGATGAACGCCGACTGATCTATACGAAAACCATTCCGCCTTCTGACTTCTGCCTTCTGACTTCGGGACGCCCATCACCCATCACGCATCACCGACGAGCGCCGGCCGTGATCTTCCGCTCCCTGACCACCCGCCGCCATTTCACCTGCTCTTCCTTCAGATAGCTGGTGACCTGTTGCGGCGACATGGGGATGATCTCCGCGCCGCCTCTATCAAAGCGCTTCATGACCACGGGGTCTGCCAGGGTGGCCTGGATCTTCTGGTTCAGTAACGTGATGATCCTGTCCGGCGTCCCCGCAGGCGCGGCGACAATATGCCACGCGACCATCTCGAATCCGGGCATTCCGGACTCGGCGACGGTGGGTAAGTCGGGCATCGCGGAAGAGCGCTTGAGGCTGCTGACGGCGAGGGCGCGCAGCCGGCCCGCCTCGTGCAGCCGCGCGGTGTTTGTGATGTTGGAGAAGCCGACCTGCATCTCGCCGCTCACCACCGCCGCGAGCGCCGGGCCGCCGCCCTTGTATTGAATCGCCCGTATGTTGACGTTGCCCATCAGGTTGAAGAGCTCGCCGGTCAAGTGCGAGTTGGTGCCGACGCCCGAGGAGGCGTAGTTGATCTGGTCAGAGCGCGACTTCGCAAGCGCCACCAGCTCCTTCACCGACTTGGCCGGAACCGACGGGTGCACCGAGACCGCCGTCGGGATCTTGGAGATCATCGCGACCAGCTTGAAATCCTTGAGCGGATCGTAGCCGGCATTCTTGTAGACCATCGTGCTGGTGAGGAACGCGACGGTGTGGAGGACCAGCGAATAGCCGTCGGCGTTGCTGTCCTTGACGATTCTCGTGCCGATCTGGCCCGAAGCGCCGGCGCGGTTGTCGATCACGACTTGCTCCCCGAGAAGCTGTGTGAGCTTGTCCTGGATCGCGCGGGCGTTGAAGTCGGTGCTGCCACCCGCCGAGAACGGACAGACCAGGCGTATCGGCTTCGTGGGGTAACGCTCTGCGGCGAATGTGGGAACCGCGGTTGCCGCCATGAGGACGGTGGCCAGCAAACCGAACCGGATGGAGCTACGGCAGAACCCTTCCATGTTCTTCCTCCTTTATCGTTTTCGAGCGGCCTGGGGCCGCGCGGAGCGTCCAGTATCGCCCGAATTCGAGGCGGCGTCACGCCCGCCGCCCGAGCCCCATTGACCATCGCCTGCAGGGAGGATCGTCCTAGCAAAAAAGGATACGGCGCCCATTCGCAAGCACTGGCGACGGGTGGATAGTTGCACGAACAAGTCCCGGATCTTCCGGGACATCCAGGCGCGGCGCGTTTCTGAATGCTGGGCCAACGACAGGGGGAGGCGACCGTGCTGCACCGAATCGTCAAGGAGTTCCGGTTTTCCGAGGGTGTAATTGCCGCCCACGCTCCGATGGTAGCCATCACCGCGCCACGCGCCAAGGGCGAGCTGCGCGAGCAGATTTTCATGGACTGGGTCGCTGCCAATCGGAATCTTCTGAGGTGTGCCTTCGTGGCGCTGATCGCCGCAATTTGCTTGGGTTGACGAGGTAAAGCAGCAGCTTCCTGCTGGCAAGGCCCTGGTTGGCTGTGTATTGATTGGGGACCCGCTCGCCGGGGAGAGCGCCATTCCCGTCAATCCAGGTTATTCGGGAGGTCTCTGAAACGCTGAGTCAGCGTGCGTCGAAGGCCCCGTAGGGGCGGGTGATGATCTCGAGCAGGTGCCCGCTCGGATCCTCGAAATAGACGCCGCGGCCGCCGTAGTGGTGGTTGATCTTGCCCTTGCGGGCCTTGCCCGGGTCCGCCCAGTAGGGCAGGCCACGGCTGCGGATGCGGCCGAAAATCTCGTCGAACTCGGCCTCGCTCACGAGAAACGCATAGTGCTGCGCCTGGACCTCCATGTCCTCCGCGTCCAGGAAAGCGAGCGTCACCTCATTGCCGACCTCGATGTCGAGGAACGGGCCGAAGGGCACGGGCGCGGGCAGGCCGAAGAGCTCACTGTAGAATTTCGCCGCGGCGCGCGGGTTGCGCGAGTGGACGATCGTGTGGTTGAGCTTGACCGTCATGCGGCGGAAACGGTGCTTTGATCCCGGCTCAGCGGGGCCGCGGGCCTGGCGATGCCATAGAGGCGCGCGCAGTTGTCCCAAAGGATCTTGCGCCGCTGCTCGTCATTCAGCGGGAGCGAGAGGAATTGCTGGATCGCCTCGGGGAACGCGCCGTCGGAATGCGGATAGTCGCTCGACACCACGAAATACCCGGCGCCCATTTTGTTTATGACGTCCACGGCCGGTTCCTCATCGACATCGAGCGCGATGTAGCACTGGCGCCGGAAGTATTCGCTCGGCGGCATCTTCAGCTGATACTCGCAGCCGGGCCCGAATTTCTCCCACTGGTCGTCCAGGCGCCACAGCCACCAGTAGAGCCAGCCGGCCGTTCCCTCGAGGAACGCGCAGCGCAGCTTCGGGTGGCGGTCGAGGATGCCGCCGCTCGTCATGCTCGCGATCGCTCCCATCAGCTCGACCGGATTGCGGATGGCGTGCGCAATCGGGTAGAAATTGGCATGCCCGACGTAGCGCTGCCCGGCGTCGTCCTTGAGAGAGCTGTTCCCTGTCGGATGGAATCCGATCGGCACGTTGAGGCTTTCGAGCTCGCTCCACAGAGGCTCGCACGCCACGTCATGCAGATGCTGCCCGCTGACGGGGTTCGGCGTGCCGATCACCGCGACGGCGCCGAGCTCCTCGACAGAGCGGCGCGCTTCCCCGCGCGCCAGCCCGACATCATGCATCGCGATCTGCGCGGCGAACTTCAGCCGCTGCGGATCGGTCTTGCAGTAATCGGCGGCCCAGTTGTTGTAGGCGCGCGCCAGCGCCGCCGCGTAGTCGGGCGCGAGATCGTCGTGGCACAGGATCTGCCGCCCGCGCGTGCCGTACATCACCGCGACATCGATGCCCTCGATATCCATCGCCGTCAGGGTCGACGCGGGATCGAAGCCGCGCGCCCGCGCGACGTTGAAATGCGGGTGGCGCACGCGGCTGCGGCGCCTCAGCTCGCGGCTGGAGGCGGTCGCGCCCTGCGCTTTGGCGAAGGCCGGGATTGCGAGCCCCTGGACTTCCATTCCCCGGATGACATCGGCGTTGCCCTTGTCCTCGGCGCTCGCCGCCAGCGATTGCTGCTGTGCGGCGAAGAACCGCGGCGGGTTCGCCCGATAAGGCTCGTCCAGATATCGGGCCCAAAGGTCGTCCGGCTCGTTCATGTGGAGGTCGCTGTCGATGATCAGGTAGCCTTCGCGTGCCATCCTCTCCTCCTCTCGACGGACATCGCCCTTGGGGGCGTCATCACAAATCGTGCGCTCCGTGGGGGAAGCGGGTCAAGTGTCCCGTCCGCCATCACCTAATGGCTGATGCGGGAGCGCGATGATCGCCTTCCCAGGGACGTGGCCAGGTAAATACGAGTAGTAAGGGACAGCTGAGGCCATCCCCTCATCCGCGAATACGCTATCTCGCAGTCCTGGCGAACTTCGCCAAAGCCGAATAGCTGTAATGAAGCAGGTCGCCGATACGCTCGACCGTAAGGTCGGCTGCGGGATAAGCGGACAGATTTCCCGGATCGAGCGCGTAGTGTCCCTGGCGCGGAAAGACGGTCGTTAGCCGGTCCCGGAGGATCTTTTTCATCGCCGCGAGAATTCGCAGCTTGTCGTCCACCATGACGTAGTGGCGCGAAGGATAACGCTGCACGATGTCATCGAGCATGCGCTCCTTGTGTACGTAGATCAGAACCCGGCCGTCGACCGCCCGCCAGAGTCCTGAGCGCTGGACTTTGCGCGGCTGGAACACAACGTCGCCGTCCGACAGGATGACGGTCGGACCCCACGTGCCAAGATGCGCGATTACTTCGAGCGCGCCGGGATACAACCGGTCCGCAAACGGATAGTCCACGAGAAACGACGACATCAGCAGCAGCCGCGGATCGCTCATGCCTCTCTCCGCTTCTACGCTCCTGTAGCGTTGCAGCGCGCCCAGATAGTCTGCGTAACCCAGCTCGGCGCGCAGCTCCTCGAATAACTCCCAGTAACGATCCCTGCTTGCGGCGCCAAACTCGCACTCCAGGTGGCTCCGGAGATCTTCCTGCACGTGGTCGTTGTCGAGCAGCGTATTGTCCACGTCGAGCAGGAATACGACGTCATGAGGCGCATCCATATATCGCTGCATAATAGGGCACGGACCAAGGGCTTTGTCCAGGAAACCGCAAGGGACCGTGGTCTGTTCCCTTAAAGTAGCGCAAAGGAGACGATGACATGAGCTTCGTACTGGCAGTGATGATTCGCGTCAAGCCGGAGAACGTGGAGCGCTTCATGGCGGAGGCGCTCGCCAACGGGCGCGAGGCGCGCAAGGAACCCGGCTGCCGGCAGTTCGAGGTGCTGGTCGACCCCGCGGACCAAACGAAGGTGATGCTGTTCGAGATCTACGACGACGAGAAGGCGTTCCAGGCCCACCAGCAGACGCCGCACTTCAAGAAGTACGTCGCCGATGCGGTGCCGCTGCTCGAATCGCGCGAGCGGCACATGCTGAATCGGGCCCTTCCCTGACACCGTGAAGGCAAGTAACCGGTTCGCGGGTGGGGTTTGCGCGCCGATATCAGGTGAACGCGGAGCGCTTCGCTGACCTTCTGCCATCGTTCGCCCGGCTTCGACGCAGTCCGACGGTATGGGCGATCTGGTCGAGGCGGGACGAGGGCCTGCGGACAATCTGGGCTTGCTCCGACTTGACGTAGGTGCGCTCTCTCATCGTCTCCCAGGACATATCCCTCCAGAACGGATCATAGATTCCGCGCTGCAGGACTCCGCAGCGCTCGCACGTTCTGTACGGATGAAAGTGCCGAACGTTCAATATCTGGCCTGTAACCCACTTATGTGTGAATAGACACCGCATTACCATTCCCCTGTGCGAGTCGCGTTATGCCGGAATTCTAGGATTGCAGCTCGTCGCCGGGAATAAGTAATGTGTCCTAGATCTACTAGAATGAAATGCCCTCTTTCCCGGGGGCGCCTCGGGACGTTGCCGTGGTCCGACGCGCCCTAGCGGCGGTCCAGCGTGCGGGCAACCCACTCCGCGTACCGGAAAAGCACGGCGTCGCGGCCGAAAGAGGCGATCAGTTGAATCCCGAGCGGCAGGCCGGCCGGCCCGCTGCCGTGCGGAAGCGTCAGGCAAGGCAGACGCAGGAGCGTCCACATCAGCCCGAAGGTGGGCTCTCCGGTGCTGTCGATCGTCGTTGCCTCGCCGGGGGCGCTCGGCGCGAGCAGCACGTCGAATTCCCGGAACACGTCTGCGATCCGCTTTCTGCATTCCCTCGCCGCGGCAACGCCCGCCTCGTATCGCTCACGCGTGATGCTCCCGCCGGCGGCGATGCGGCGCAGGAGGTGGGGCGAGATCAACTCCGGGTGCCGCGTGCGCTCGAACGTGAGCGCGCGATAGAACTCGTACGAGCTCACCTCGACCTGGATGTCGTTCAACTCGGCGAACGGCTCATCGAGCTCCACGTCGGTGACGCGCGTGCCCGCGGCGCGGAGCGTGCGGGCCGCCTGCTCGAGATTGGCCTTGCTTGCGTCGTCCGCCTCATCCCACCACGGCGTGCGGCAGAATCCGATGCGCGGCTTGAGGCCACCAATGTCATCGAACGAAGTCGGCGGCAGCCCGGCGAGCTCCTCGACGAGCAGCGCGGCATCCGGAATGCTCCGCGTGAGGCTGCCGATGGTGTCGAGCGATTCCGAGAGGAACTTGAGACCGGCGCGATTGATCATCCCGAACGAGGGCTTATAGCCAACGACGCCGCAATAGGCCGCGGGCCGGATGACCGACGACGAAGTCTGTGTGCCGAGCGCGATCGGCACCATGAAGTCGGCCACCGCGGCGGCCGAGCCGCTCGATGAGCCGCCCGGCGAACGCTCCGGGTTCAGCGGGTGCCGGGTCTTGTTCGGGTGCCGGGTTGCGAATTCCGTGGAGACCGCTTTGCCGAGAATCAATCCGCCAAGCTCGCGGATCTGCGCGACGCAGGCCGCATCGCACCCCGGCTGGTGGCCCTCGTAGATCTTCGACCCGTACTCGGTCGGCATGTCGTGCGTGTCGATCACGTCCTTGATGCCGACCGGGATGCCGTGCAGGCGCGAGCGTCGCGGCTGCCGGTCGAGCGCCCGTGCCTGCTTGAGCGCTGCCTCCGGATCGATGAATGCCCAGGCCTGCACGGCCGCTTCGCGCTCCCGGACACGTTCGAGGCAGGCGGCGGCAAGCGCCTCGGCGGTCAACTCGCCGGCCGCGATGGCGCGCGAGGCTTCGCAGGCGGAGAGGTGGTTGTGCATCGCCTCAACGCGTGCTCTGCTCTATTCCCCCTTGATGCCGGCGCGCCGGATGACGTCCTGCCACTTCGCGGTTTCGTCGCGCATCAGCTTGGCGAATTCCGCAGGCGGCATCGTCGCGGCCTCAACGCCCTGAAGGTCGAGCTTCTTCACGATGTCCGGGGACTTCACCGTCGTGCCGACCGCTGCGTTCATGCGCGAGATGAGATCGGCCGGAGTTCCCTTGGGCGCAAAGAAGCCGTACCAGATGTAGGTCACGTAGCCGGGAACGGTCTCGCTGATCGTAGGCGAATCGGGGAGGGCGGGGTTGCGTTTCCTGCCGCCGACGGCAAGCACCTTCAACTTTCCGCCGCGGATGTGCGGCATCTCCGTCGGCAGCGAGCCCAAGTGGACCTGCGTGTGGCCGGCGACGGTATCGGCGATGGCGGGACCCCCGCCCTTGAACGGGACATGGGTCATGTTGACGCCGGTCATGAGCTTGAAGAGCTCGGTGTTCATGTGCGGGAAGCCGCCAATGCCGGATGAGGAATAAAAGATCTCGCCCGGTTTCTTCTTCGCCAATGCGATCAGGTCCTTCACCGTATTGACAGGCAGCGAGGGGTGCACCACGAGGGCGCTGTCGGCAAAGCCGACCAGCGCGGTGGGATCGAAGGTGTTCACGAGATCAACGTTCGATTTCTGAATGAGGAAGCCGTACGCCGTGGAAGTAAGGAGGAACGTGTAGCCGTTGGCCGGGGCCTGCGACGCAAGCTGCAGGCCGACGATGCTGCCCGCACCGGGCCGGTTGTCGATGACGACCTGCTGCTTGAGCCGCTTGCTCATGTCCGGGGCAATGATGCGGCCGACGATATCCGTGCTGCCGGCGGGGGCCCATGGAATGATGATGCGGATCGGCCGATCAGGCCATGCGGCCGCAGTCGCGTGGCTCGCCCACATGATCGACACTGCTGAGGCCACCAGCATCGCGGCAAAGCAAGAAAAGGTTCTCATGGTTTCCCCCGTTAACGATGTTGTCTCGCGAAACCAGAATAGCGACAATGGGCTGCCCGGGCAACAAATGAACTCAGTCTTGATCGGGTCAAGTTGATTGTCCTGGACGTTCTCTCTTGAATGCGCACGGGAGGCTCGCGTGACAGACCAAAAGGTGGACGATGCGCGGCGACTTGCCGCCGAAATCGGGCTGGAGAATCCGGCTCCCGAAGTGCTGGAGCCGCTGCCGCTCGCGGCCGCGACCGCGGCGAAGCATCGCGCAGCGTTGAAGGCATATTCCCTATCGCTGGCGGACGAGCCCGCCGTCGTCTTTAGCGTGGAGGAGGCGCGGGAGCGATGACGGATCTCGAATATCTTCGCGTTGCCGACGCGGCTCGCCTGCTGCGCGAGAGGGAGCTCTCACCGGTCGAATACGCGCGCGCGCTCATCGCCCGGATCGAGCGGCACGACGCGCGGATAAACGCGTTCCTGCGTTTCACGCCCGAAATCGCGCTCGAGGACGCGCGCCGCGCCGAGGACGAGATCGCGCGCGGCAACTGGCGCGGGCCGTTTCACGGCGTGCCCTACGGGCTCAAGGACATCGTCGATTACGCGGGGCTGCCGACGACCGCGCACTCGAAAATACTCATCGACAACATCGCGAAGAGCGATGCCTTCGTGACCGGGAAACTGCGCGCCGCCGGGGCGGTTTTCATGGGCAAGCTCTCGACGCACGAATTTGCGTTCGGCGGGCCGTGCTTTGACCTGCCCTGGCCGCCGGCGAGGAACCCGTGGAACCGGGATCATTTCTGCGGCGGTTCATCGAGCGGCTCCGGTGCGGCGACCGCGGCGGGGTTTCTCCCCGCCGCCATTGGCAGCGATACAGGGGGATCGATCCGTAATCCGGCGACGATGTGCGGCGTGGTCGGGATGAAGGCGACTTATGGCCTCGTCAGCCGGCGCGGCGTCGTGCCGCTCGCGTTCTCCCTCGATCATGTCGGGCCGCTGACACGAACCGTGCGAGACAACGCGCTGATGCTAGATGTGATCGCGGGCCATGACCCGCTCGACCCAGGCAGCGCGCGCCACGCCGGGGCCGGCTGTGCAGGGCAGATCGAAGCCGGAGTCAAAGGCCTGCGCATTGGCGTGCTGCGCCACTTCTATGACCGGGACATGGTGGCGGACCCTGAGATGGCGGCCGGTATCGAGGCAGCGGTCAAGGTGCTGCAAGACTTGGGCGCGATCGTTCGCGAAGTCAGCACGCATCCTCTGAGCGCCTATCTCGCGTGCAACCGCATCATTCTCAGCAGCGAAGCCTACGCGGTCCATGAAAAGTGGCTGCGGGAGCGGCCCGGCGACTACGGGGCGCGCACGCGACAGCGGCTTCTCCCCGGCGCGTTCGTCAAGGCGGCGGACTACGTCAATGCCAACCGCGTGCGCCGCAGGTTGAGTCATGACTTTCACGCGCTCTTCGAGGATGTGGACGTCATCGTCACGGCCAGCGCGATGGACCCGGCGTGCCGGATCGATGACGACGAGAAAATCGAGCTCACCTACGGACGGCAGGCGCGGGCGCCCTTCAACGTGACGGGCGGGCCCGCGTTGGCGGTTCCGGTGGGATTTTCAACGGCCGGGCTGCCGCTCGGGATGCAGCTCGTCGGAAAGCCCTTCAGCGAAGCGCTGCTCTACCGCACGGCATATGCGTACGAGCAGGCGAGCGATTGGGCCAAGCGGCGCCCGCGGCTCGATGTTTCGCCCGCCAGGTCGCGCGCGGGGTCGAGCCTCGAGCCTTCCGGTTTATTGGGGCCTGTGCCTCCTGCTATGCGTGATGGGTGACGGGGGCCAACGAAAAATGCGGTCGGAGTGACAAGAGCGACCCCGACCCTGTGCCGGGGAGGATGGCCATGTTCGAAGGGACGCGATGGATCGGTTTTATCGGAACAGCGCTCGTCATCATTGCCTACCTGCCGCAGATCCAGCACCTGATCGCGGAGCGCTGCTCGGGCGGCATCAGCATCAAGGCATACTCCCTCTGGTCCGCGGCAGGATTTCTGATGTTCGTGCACGCGGTGGCCATCGGGGACCCGGTGTTCATCGCGCTCCAGGCCTACCAGATCGGCGCCAGCGCCCTCATCATTTTCTACGCCCTGAAGTACAATGACTCCGTCTGCGAATTGCGCCGGCATGCAGTGGGCCAGGCCCCGATGCCCATAGACACGTGAGAAAAAACTGGAACCAGAGTCGTTTTCGTAGCGCGCAATCAGAAGTGACTCAAGCGCGCACGCGCCACGCAGACATTGCTCAGGTTACGCCCTTCTCGTTTCTGCGCACCGCGCCGATCTGGCTCACCCAGGGCAGCGCCGACCGCGTCCAGTTCTGCACCTTCGGAGTAAGCTGCTCGCGCTCGCGCAGCACCCCGACCCGCACCATGTAGGAAGCGGGCGGCGCGTCGCCCGGCGTTGTCGAATAGATTGGCGAGCCGCACCGGGGACAGAACGCTTGCGCGCGCGGATTCCCGCTGTCGGCGGTGGTCTTGATGTAGATCGAAGGCGTGCCGGAGAGCATCCTGAAATTCTCGCCCGGCACCCGGATGTTGGTCCGAAACGCCGATCCGGTGCCCGACTGGCAATCGGTGCAATGGCAGAGCGAGACCATCCCGGGATCGGCGTCGGCCTCGAAGGTGATGAATCCGCAGTGACAGCTTCCGTGGAGCTTCATGACGAGATTTCCTCTCTGTTAGTAAATGAGGTCACCGGCTCAATCCGCCGTCTTTCCAATCGGCACAACACCGAGATGTACCAGCAGCGCAATGACAGTCGCGGTTGTCGCCACTCCGCACACCGCGAGCCAGCCGAAATGCGCGAAGGTCCAGCTCATCAGGAACGCGCCCACGGCGTTGCCCGCCCATACGTGCAATCCGAAGAGAGTGTTGGCGCGCGCGCGTGAATCCGGCGCCGCCGAATTGACCAGCGTCTGGTTGGCCACCATCGCTGCGCGCAGGCCGCAGTCGAGGAGTATCGCGCCGACGATCACCGGGGCAATCCACCACGCCCCGAAACCCATTGCGATCCAGGCGGCCAGCATCGAGAAAATGCTCGCCAGCACCACCGGCATGACGCCGGCACGGTCCATCCAGCGTCCCGCCGGACGGGCGACGAGTATGCCCGCCGCGCCGGGAATGCCGATCAGGCCCGCCACTGTCGGCCCCACGCGATGGAGCGCCGCAAGCATGGGCGCGGCCACCGCCCAGAACCCGCCGTAGCAGATTCCGAACAGGAACTGTATTGCCACCGCGCGCCGTATGCCGCCATGCGCGCGCAGCAGCCGGTAGATCGACCATAGCAAATCACCATACGACGCCTGCGAGGTGGGGCGCGTGCTGGGGAGCCGCGCCCACAATACGGGGATGATCATGAGCAGCATGCCCGCCGACAGCACGTAGCTGTAGCGCCAGCCGATGTGCGTGGCGATCAACCCGCCGACAATGCGCGCGAAGAGAATGCCGCTGAACAGCGCCGTCAGCTGCGTGCCCATCGCTCGCCCGCGACGCTCCGGAGGCGCGATCTCCGCGGTAATCGCGATGAAGCTCTGCAGGAGCGACGAGCACATGCCCGTCACCAGGCTGCAGGCCGCGAGCACCGCGATCGACGGCGCCATCGCCATCGTCGCCTGCGCGAACAGAAGCACGACGATCTTGCATAGCACCAGCCGGCGCTTGTCGATGCGATCCCCCAGCGGCACGAAAAGCACGATGCCCGCCAGCATGCCGCCGAAAGAGAGCGTGGGTATCCAGCCCGTTGCCGCGGCATCCGCCCCGAATTCCGCGGCGATCGCCGCGAGCATCGGAGTCTGATAGTGAATGCCGCCCGCAACGATGAAAGCGGATACGATCAGAAGCGCGATGAGCCTGCGATGTTCGTCCATGGACGCGGGTAGATCAGGAATCGGGGTCGGAGCCGTTCTTGATTACGCCTTACAAAAATGACCCCGACCCCATTTTGACATCATCGGCTCTTGCTATCATGGGAAAAGGGGGTCGGAGTCGTTTTTGCCATGCGTGATCAAATATGACTCCGACTCCGTTTTTTATGGGCCGGCATGAACGAAAGACTGTTTGACAGACGGCGAAGCAAGCGGATCGGTGTCGCGCTGCCGGTGATCCTGGAGAACGCCACGGCCGTCACGCGTGACGCCAGCGCCTCGGGCGTGTTTTTTTGGAAACGCGGCACGTTCATGTTCGAGGATGCAATCCGCTTTTCCATCGAGCGAAATACCGAATCCGGCCGGATACTGCAGAAATGCCGGGGCGTCGTCGTCCGCACGGAGCCCGATGACGACGGCGTTGGTGTGGCGGCGAGAATCGTCGAATCGACGACGGAGCGTGTGCCCGGACAACCCCCCGGTCCTGAATTGCTCGATCCCGCTCGCGAAGAGCCGCCAACGATCGTTCCGCCCACGGACGATGCGACTGCGCCAGCCGAGAAAGCGCCCCTGCTCGAGTCCGTTCCCGAGCAGGCTCCGACAATCGCCTGGCCCACGGACGAAGCGCTTTTTTCACCCGACAGGACGATCTCGCTCGATACCGCTCGAGAGCGGCTTCCAACGATCGCCTGGCCCACGGACGAAGCGTTCTTTTCGCCCGATAAGACCGAACGGCTCGACACCGCGCGCGAGCAGCCTCCGGCGATTGGCGAGCGGACAGACGATGCTGCCACGCCAGCGAGCGAAGCCGCCTTGCGTGAGCCCGCTCAGAAGCAGCCCCGCATTGACACGCAGCCTTTCGATAGTGCACCGGCTTCGGCCGATCAGTTCGTCTCACTCGACTTTGTTCAAGAGCAGCCTCGCGCGGTCACCCGTCCCAAGGATGATCCGCTCGCTTCAGCTATCGAAACAATTAACCGCTGGTCAACCCTGCTTCGCGGCATGGCGTTGGACGCCCGCGACGAGTTTCAGGGCCAGGAATTGCTCGAATGGGATATTCCGCCGGCCGCGAACGCGATGACCGCGCGTTCCCATCGAGTGACGGTGTGTTCCGTCAACGTGGTTGGCTTGCGTCCCGGCGAGTCTCGGGTCCGGGGGAACAGCCGGGTTCTTGCCGTGAGCTACTGGGACCTGGCACGACTGCGCGCGAGGGGTGGATTCAAGGCCCGCAGGAATGCCGGCGCGGCCGGCGTTGGCGAGGACAGCCAGTTCTCGAACCGGCGGAACCCGCGTGACGGGCGCGGCGTCCGGATTGAACTCGCAATCGTAGCGAATGGGTCGCCGGGCGACCGCACGGCGGGCAAGACGCTGCTGCCAAAAATCGTCGTGCGCACGACATCGGTTCCGGACGCCCACCAGCGAGGACTCGATACGTACTGCTACGAGGAGGCGTCGTATGGCGACCCGAGGGAAGCCTTTGAGGCGTTCTTGGGGGTTGCCGGGGAGAGCGCCATCCTTATCAATCTGGACCTGCCGGACACCTGAAATTTCGCCCGTAACCAGGGTCAGGACCGGATGCAAAAGAACGGAACTTACCTCATTTATTTTGTTGACCTGGTCCGACCCGAGCTGAAAACCCGAACCAGGGAGCCCGTCTTGCTATCATCGCGCTACACAGCAAGAGCAGGCACCGTTGGCAATGAAACGCGTGGCGGTCGAGTTCGGCATGGGCACCGACATACGCGGCGCCGATTACACCAAGGCGGCGGTACGGGCGCTGCGTGACGCGCTCTGGCACAACTCGCTGAGCGTCGCCAGGGCACTGGGGATGCCGACCGACTCGATGGTCGTGGAAATCCTGATCGGCGTGCCAAGACCGGAGCGTGTCGACAAGGCCGCGGTGCTGGCGGTGCTGCCTCATGGCACGGGCACGGTCAAGGTGGTCGAAGGCGGGCTCGAAATCTCCAACGACGAGGGCACGGACTCCACGGTCATTGCCAATGCCGCGGCGATCGTGCATCTCGATATCTGAGGGGCGGACCGATGCCGCTCAAGCGCGTGATTCTGGAACTAGGCGCCGGCAATGATCTGCACGGCGGCGACTACACCAAGGCGGCGCTGCGCGCGGTGCAGGACGCTTTGCACCATTCGTCCCTGAGCCTGATCCGCTCGCTCGATCTCGATCCGAGGTCGGCACAGGTGGAAGTCACGATCGGCGTGCAGCGCCCGGAGATGGTGAACGCCGCGGCGGTGACGGCGAGCATGCCGCTTGGCCAGGTGACGGTGAAGGTCGTCAAAGGCGGTCTCGATCTTCCGGCCGAGCACGGCCACGATCTTGCGGTGATTGCGAGCGCCGCCATCGCGGTGCGCTTCGAGGCGCCGTAGCCCTCTTAGCGCGGTCTAATGGGGTCGATTCCCATTCAACTTTCCGGAGCGATCACTGAGGAACCGCGGAGCCGTGGTGGTAAACCATGAACCACCTGCCGTCCTGCTTCTCGAAGATGTTTGTTCCGAAGTGGGTGGCAGTTTCGGTCTCCCCGTCGTCGTTTTTCCATTGCGCTTTTTCGATGACGCTGACCCAGGCGGTTTCCCCATTGACCCGGATATATTCCTGCTCACACGTGATCCTGAATTCCGGGAAAGCGGCGAATAGCCCCTTCCAGTTCCTCATTGCCGCATCCAGGCCAACGTTGATCACCTTGTTGCGCGGGCTAATGTGCCGGATTTCCGTCTTGTAAGACCAAACCTTCCACATGACGCCCAGATCCCGTGCCGAGAGCGCTCGGTAAAAGGCGTCGTTCGCCGCCCTTACGTCATCCAGGTCCGACGCTTCCTGCGCAATTGCAGAGTGCGTCATGCTGCCTGCCATGATGAAGGCGGGAGCGATGAGGCCAACTGCGAATCTGATCAATTTCATCATCATACCTCGTTCCAAAGTTTTCTTGACGGGGTCTGCCCCTGTCCTGCACCTTTGCTTTTTTGTCACATTAGCGCAGAAAGCGGGTTATGGGAAAGAACGGGTGGGGCCTCATAGGCACCGGAAGAATTGCCGACGAGCGGATTCTCCCCGGGATCAAGGCTCACCCCGGCAACGATCTCATCGCGGTCGTGAGCCGGGACAGAACGCGCTCGAATGCCTTTGCGGAAAAATTCGGCGCCCGGCACGCCTACACGAGCTACGAGGAGATGCTGCGCAATCCCGACGTGACCGTCGTAGCGATCCATACGCCCAATTCGCAGCATGCGGAGCAGATCATTGCCGCCGCGCGGGCCGGCAAGCACGTCTTCTGCGACAAGCCGATGACGACGAGCACGGCCGACGCCGAACGCGCGTTGCGCGAGTGCGAGAAGGCGGGCGTCAGGCTGGGGATCAATTTCCACAACCGCTTCATGCCGCCCTTCATTGAGACGAGACGGATCATAGAAAGCGGCGAGATTGGCGAGGTGCATCTCGTCCAGATGGAGGCCAGCCCCGGAGCGCGGCCCGGTGGAAGGCTAGGGAGCTGGCGCCTGGATCCCGCCATCGCCGGCCTGGGCACGACTTACAGCATCGGCGTGCATATCTTCGACATCGTGCGCTACCTCATGGCGTCGGAAGTCGAGAGGGTATCGGCGCTCTTCGATACGCCGCGCGGCGTCATGGAGGAGACCAACGTCGCGCTGCTGCGCTTTGGCAACGGCGCTCTCGCACAATTGAGCGTGCACGAGAACTCGCCCTTTCCACACAACGATTTCGTAATCTACGGGAGCCAAGGCCGCATTACCGGGCGGGGACTGACCCGCAGCCGCGATGGCGGCGTGCTGGAAGTCATGACCGGGAACGGCGAGCCGCGCACCACGGAATTTCCCGCCATCAATGCCCATGGCGCGTGCGTTGCAGCCATGAGCGATGCGCTACTCGAGGGACGCGAATTCGCGCCGTCGGGAATCGATGGCCTGCGCAGCGCGCAACTCACCGATGCCATGGCACGCTCGGCGCACGACGGGCTGCATGTGCGGCTGGCGTATTAGCGCAGACGAAGTTTCAAATGCGGAATGGGGGTCGCCTCAACGCGACGCGACCTTAGCGCTTGAGATCAGGAGGTTGCGCTGGCCCGACTCGCATACACGGTGCCGCACCCGGACACGCCTGCGCACGGCTGGTCCGATCGTGATATACCGGCCTATACTTCCCTGACGCGCGATTCACAGGAGATGCGGTTCCCGAGAATCGCGCGCTCCTGATGCGGTTTGGCAGGTGACCCTCAGCGAACATCGGAGGAGGAAAATCGTGAAACGACATCCTATGACTCGGTTTTGCGTCACTCTCGCAACTGCGTTTCTTTGCGGTTCGGCGTTGGGGCAGGAGACCAACCTTACGTGGTGGGAGCATAGCAATCCACCGCATAACAACTACTCGAAGGAGCTGGTTTCTGAGTGGAACGCGAAAAATCCCAAGGTCCAGGTGCAGTACGAATTTTTCGCGATGACGCCGTACTTCAAGAAGCTCACGACGGCGCTGTCCACCCGCTCGGCGTCCGACCTCTTCACCGTCATCGATACCTTGCTTCCGGTCTATACGACGAAGAACACCCTGGCGCCGATTCACCCCGAGTGGCTGGGCTACAAGAACCTGGACGACATGAAGAAGCACTATCTCTCGGGTGCGCTCGACGGGTACATCCATGACGGCAAGCTTTACGCCATTCCCGTGGTTGCCTCGGTCTTCAGCCTCTACATCAATCGGAAGCATTTCCAGGAAGCGGGGCTCGACCCGGACAAAGATTATCCGCGCACGTGGGAGGATATCGGCCGCGTCGGCAAGAAGCTCGTCAAGATGCAAGGCGACAGGATGGTTCGCGAAGGCTTCGACTTCGCGATGCATTCCTCCACCTGGACGATGTGGTACTTCAATTCAATCATCCGGCAGTACGGCGGGGAGGTCCTGGACGCTTCGGGGAAGAAGTGCACGGCGAACAGCAAGGCCGGCGTCAACGCCATGAAAGTCCGGGCGATGTACGTAAAGGACTACAAGATTTCAGATCCGACCGTCAGCTTTGCCACGAATGCGCTCCCCGCCGACGATCTGCCGAAGGGGCAGGTGTCCATGTTCATCACGCACGCGGGCAGCGTGGCGCAGTTTGGCCCGGAGGTGATGAAGGATATGAAGGTGGTTCCGTATCCCCAGGTGAATCCGCAGAAGCCCGTAGCGCCGGTGTACGGTTTCGCCCTGGCGGTGAATCCCCAGATCCCCGATGCCAAGCAGAAGCTGGTGCACGATTTCATCCGGCACGTCACGAAGGATCCCAAGGGCTGGTACGAGAAAACCTCCTATCCCTATCCGGCCAAGAATTTCCTGGAACTTCCGGGAATTGAGGAGGCACGGAAAACGCGTTACCTCGACGCGTTCCTCGGCGATATCGAGCGCGGGCGCTTCGTGCAACGATCGCCCCAGATCCTCGAGATCAACGAGGCGATTCACCGGGCGATGGAGCGCGTAGTGCTGAAGGGGGAAGATCCCGCGACCTCGCTCAACCAGGCCTGCAAGGAGATCGACGCGGCATTGGCGCGGCGCTAGCCGCGATTCGTCCTTAGCGCCGTTCCTGGCTACGGCAGGGAAATCGCGACGCGGCGTTTGCGCTGCGCTCGCCGCGTTGCGTTCCCGGCGTCGTTCTTGGGTGCCGCGACGACGTTCGCAGCCGTTCAGAAACCAACAGGAGAGTGGCGGTGCGGAGCGAAACCTCAGCGAGAGTCGGTGGGGTGCGACGCTGGATTACATGGCCGGGGCGTCTTTCTTACCGAAGCCGCCTGGCGTGGGCCGGTTTTTTCTTCGTGCTCCCGGCGCTGATCCATCTCGCGATCTTCAAGTTCTACCCGCTGGTTGAAGCCCTTCTGCTGAGCTTCTACCGCTACGACCTGATCAGTCCGCCCGTGTTCAATGGGCTGGGGAACTATTACGCGCTCTGGAACAACCCGCTCTTCCACCAGTCCTTCTGGGTCTCGGTGAAGTACATGTTCGGCGTCTCGATCCCGGAGTGGTTTCTGGCGTTGGGCCTTGCGCTGCTCCTCAATCGCGCGATGCCGGGGCGACCCGTCATTCGCCTCGCCTACTTCTTCCCGATCGCCATGTCGCAGATCGTCGTGGCGATGGTGTGGAAGTTCATGTACCACCCCTATGGGCTGGTGAACACCATCCTCGATTTCCTCGGTGTCGGCCGCATCAACTGGCTCTCAACCGAGGAGACCGCGCTTCCCGCCTTGATCGCGATCGGAATCTGGCGGGGCATCCCGCTTTTCGGGGTGATCTACCTTGCGGGTCTTCAGGCCATCCCGAAGGACTACCACGAGGCGGCGATGATGGACGGCGCGGGAGCCTTCCAGCGCTTCATCCACATCACGATTCCGCTGCTGCTTCCCACGATCCTCTTCGTGATGGTGATCTCGCTGCTCTCCGCGGTAAAGGTGTTCCTGAATCCCCTGGTCATGACGGAGGGTGGCCCGAACGGGACGACCCGGGTGTTGCCGTACTTCATATACGAGACCGGATTCGCCTATTTTCGTATGGGTGAGGCGGCCGCGGCGTCCATGGTGTTATTCGTGTTCGTCTTCGGCCTCACGCTGGTCCTGCTGCGGCTCCTGCGTCGGGGAGGCGTGCAATGAACAAGAAGACGCTGATGCGCTGGGGCGGCTGGACTGTCACGGTGCTGACTGTTTTGGGGCTAGGGGTGATGCTGCTGCCCTATTTCTGGATGGTCTCCTCGTCCCTGAAAACCGGAGCCGAAGTCTTCGAGCTCCCGATCCGGTGGATTCCCGGGAAGCCCCAATGGGAGAACTATCCGGCCGCGCTTTCCCGGGGAGCGTTCGGCACCTATTTTTGGAACAGCGGCGTCGTGTCGGTTGCGGTCACCGCGGCCAACATCCTGTTCTGCAGTCTCGCGGGATATGGCCTTGCCAAGTTTCGCTTCTCCATGCGGGAGCTGTCGTTCCGGTTTATTCTGAGTACGCTGATGCTGCCGCTGGAGATCGTGCTGGTGCCGACCTTCATCGTGGTGCAGCAGCTGGGCATGGTCAACACGCTCGCCGGTCTGATTGTCCCGCTGGCGGTGGATGCCTTCGGGATTTTTCTCATGCGCCAGTTCATCAAGGACCTGCCGGACTCGCTGATCGAAGCGGCACGGCTCGACGGTTGCAGCGAATTCGGCATCTTCTGGCGCATCATCCTGCCTAACTGCAAGCCCGCGCTTGGCGCCCTGGCGCTGCTCGAGTTCCGCGACAGCTGGGATCAGTTCCTCTGGCCCTATATCGTCGCGGCGAGTGACTCCATAAAGACGTTCCCCCTCGGTCTTGCGCAAATGGAGGGCATCGACTCGGCCGCATATCACGAGATCATGGCGGTAGCTGTCGTCGGCATGATTCCGATGGCGATCCTGTTCCTGTTCTTCCAGCGCGCCTTCGTGCGCGGCATCGCGTTGAGCGGCCTGAAGGAATGACCTGGGAGAAAGCGATGGACACCAAGGACCTGTGCTATCGGAGCGCCCATGATCTGGCCGCCCTCATCCGCCGCAAGGAAATCTCTCCGGTTGAGATCGTGGACGCGTACCTCGGGCGGATCGAAGCGGTCGATTCGCGTCTGTCAGCGTTTCTCACGCTGACCGCTGATGCCGCTCGAGAAGAATCGAAGCGAGCCGAAGCCGAGATCTCCGCAGGATACTGGCGCGGGCTGCTGCACGGCATCCCCTACGGCGTGAAGGACATCATCGAAACCAAGGGTGTCCGGACTACGCACGGTTCGAGTTTTTTCCGGAACTTCGTTCCCGATCGGGACGCCGAATGCATCACGCGGCTGCGAAACGCCGGCGCCATCATGATCGGGAAGACCCTCACCCACGAATTCGCCGCCGCGACTACGACCATCAATCCGCACTATGGCACCGCGCATAACCCGTGGAACGTCGATCGCATCACCGGGGGCTCGAGCGGAGGGTCCGCCGCGGCGGTAGCGGCGGGGCTTTGCGCCTTCGCGCTCGGCTCCGACACCGGGGGTTCGATTCGAAATCCCGCGGCCCTTTGCGGCGTCGTTGGCTTGAAGCCCACCCACGGGAGGGTGAGCCTCGCGGGGGTATGCCCCAACGTGATGACATTCGATCATGTGGGCCCCTTGACTTCCACCGCGCGGGACGCGGCCGTCGTACTGCAGACGCTGTCGGGATACGACCCGCGTGATGCGGCTTCGCGCGATGTGCCGGTCCCCGACTTTACCGAAGGCTGGGAGCGCGGACTCCGCGGCGTGCGGCTGGCGCTCTGCCCGGACTTCTACATGAATGCCGAGGTCGACGGCGAGGTGGACCGCGCCTTCTCCGAGGCCATTCGAGTCTTCCGGTCGCTGGGGGCGACGGTGGAACACTTGACGTTCGCGAACGGGAAGCGCCTGACCGAGCTTTTTCCCGCAATCTCCGGACCCGAGTTCTCGGAGTTTCACCGGCCGTTCTACGAGAAAAACCCCGACGGCTACGGCGATTCCGTGCGGGAGCGCCTCGAATGGTCGCTCAAGATAACCAGCGACGAATACGTACGCGGGCTTCGCGAGCGGGAGCTTCTCCGGCGGCAAGTCGCCGAATTCTTCCAGGGCGTGGATGCGCTGCTGCTGCCATCGATGCCCTGCGCGGCTGCGCCCATTCAATCCCTCATGGCAAAGGTAAACGGCAAGGAGCATCCTTGCATGTGGATTCATCGTCCGTTTCAGAGCCCGCACAATCTGACCGGATGTCCGGCGGTTGTGCTGCGGATGGGTTTCGATGGGGACGGGATGCCGCTGTCGCTGCAGATCGTCGGACCGGAATGGCACGACGCGCAAATCCTCGGGATCGCCAGCTGTTACGAGGAAGCCACCTCTGAAATCCGCACGCGTCGTCCGCCCATTGCGGAAAGTCGCGGCAACGAGCCCTTATAGGAGCGCCACCCCGGAGCGTGCATCGAAGAGGTGTACGCGGTCCGGATCCGGATAAAGGTCGACCTCCTGACCCACGCTGATGTCCACCGTCGCCTCAACGCGCGCGGTCATCGGGGTTCCCGCGAGACTGAAATTCAAATAGACGTCGGACCCGATGGCTTCGACGATCTCGATCCGGGCGCGCAGCGGCTCACCTGCCGCAGCGGGCGGTCTGAGCAGAAGATTCTCCGGGCGAATGCCGATGACAATGTCCCCGCCAGGCGCTTGTCCCAGTCCGGCAGCCTTGTTAGCCGGGAGCGGAATCCGCAGACCCGGCCCTCTCAGCTCGAGCTGCCCGCCATCCGACATCAAGCGAGCCGTTAGGAAATTCATCGGGGGGCTCCCGATGAACCCGGCCACGAACCGATTGGCCGGTTTCTGGTAGATATCCCTCGGGGCTCCTACCTGCTGCACGGAGCCATCGAGCATGATGACGATGCGGTCTCCCATCGTCATCGCCTCGATCTGATCGTGGGTGACGTAGACCGATGTCGCCGCGAGCCTCCGGTGGAGGCTCAGCAGTTCCACGCGCGTCTGGGCACGGAGCTTGGCGTCCAGATTGGACAGCGGCTCATCGAAGAGAAACACGCGCGGATTGCGGACGATCGCGCGTCCCACTGCGACGCGCTGGCGTTGCCCGCCCGAAAGTTCCCTGGGGTAGCGCTCGAGCAGATGCGAAATCCCGAGAATCTCCGCCGCGCGGTCGACGCGGACCTTGATGTCCGCTTTGGCCGTGCCCCGCATCTTCAGGCCGAACGCCATATTCTTGTAGACCGTCATGTGCGGATAGAGCGCGTAGTTTTGAAACACCATCGCGATGTCGCGATCCGCCGGCAGGACCTCGTTCAGGAGGCGGCCGTCGAGGTAGATTTTTCCCTCTGTGATTTCCTCCAACCCGGCAATCATGCGTAGCGTCGTGGTCTTGCCGCATCCGGACGGCCCCAGAAAAACCACAAACTCCCCATCGTGAATGGTGAGGGACACATCCTTGACGGCTTCGACCTCGCCGAAACTCCGGCTCAGGTTTGACAGAACGAGCTCGCCCAATACGATTCCTCCACGCAGTTCGACAATACGCGCGCGCTTTCGGATTGCAGAGCGTGATTGTGCCATCTCCGGGCCGGGGAAGGTATGGCATGCGGATGCCTGGGGCCACCGGCTGCTGTATAAGACTGAGTTGTATTGGAACTCCTGCTCTCTCGTTCAAGGAGCTTGATCGGAGACGGAGATTAATTTCCTGACCTTGGCCGAGGCGGCCCGGTTGATCGAGTCGCGGCAACTGTCGCCAGTTGAGCTTACGCGCGCTACGCGAATGAGATCGGTTTAACTCTTTCGCGGCGCGAGCTTCGCGCTTGATGAAAATCTTACACCGACCCCGTTTATCATCGGGAATCGATGGCCTGCGCAGCGCGCAGTTGACGGACGCCATGGCGCGCTCGGCCCACGATGGAGTGCATGTGCGGCTGGCGTATTAGCGCAGACGGGATTTTGTATTTATTGCCGCCGATGAACGCCGATGCACGCCGATGAAACGCAAAACTTCACCGCCAAGGGCGCGGAGGACGCCAAGGAAAAGAAAAGCCTTACGGCGAAGCACGCAGAGGGCGCGGAGGAAATCTACTTGAAAACCTCGAGCCCAAGGACGCGAAGACAACGCCAAGGGGGAAATAGCGAAAGCCCTCGGTTTACATTGGCCCCTTCCCCCTTTCGCATTGCTTAGAGGCGCGGCTTTGCCACCAAGACTGGCCTTCTAAGCCCCAAACCGGCCCCCCCAAAAAACTTGTTATCGTATTGCATCAAAGGGTTGTGCTGGTCCGGCCGGGACTGACCATGACTGATGACCGGGTTACAAAGCGAGCCTCAAGCCTTGAGGTCGGTGACGCGCATGATGGCGACCACGTTCCCGTTATTGATCACGTGCTCTGTTTGGCCCTTGTTGCAGGTCCAGACGTAATTCTGCCTCGCCGTAATGGTCTTGCCGTCCTGCACCACCTGGAGCTCGCCTTCGGTGATATGGCAGACCATGGCGTTCCGCATCACGTTGTTCTCCTTGGTCTTCGCGCCCGGTTGAACGACGACATCGCGCAGCGAGACGGTCTTGAACCCCGGAATCATCGCGGGAGTTTCGCCGTAGGCACGTTGCACGACGCCCGGTCCTCTCGCCGTCTCCTTGTAACCCACCGTCTGCGACGTGGCGGGCCTCACCGCAGCCAGCGAAGCGGCTGCCAGTCCGATTTTCAACACTGATCGTCGGTCGAACGTCTTCATAACGGGCTCCTTGTCTGGTTGGGGCATACGCGCCGTACGCACTGCGCGGATGCTCGCAGCGGCCGGAACCGACTGCGGGATCACCATGCCACGGGATGCGCGAGCGCGCTTTCAGGGCGCCTCAACATGCGCTCCGGATTCCCTCCTTTTTTCCTTTGGGGCGCTGTGCTACTCTCGTCGCCGCACCGCGTGCGATAAGCGGGGAGGGTCCTTGCGCTACCTGTTCGCGGACTGCGCGCTCGACACGGATCGGCGCGAGCTGCGCCGAGGAAGCGCCCTTGTGGCTGTCGAGCCGCAGGTCTTCGATCTTCTTGTTCACCTCATCCGGCACCGCGACCATGTGGTCAGCAAGAATGACTTGCTGGCCTCGGTCTGGCATGGGCGCGTCGTTTCGGAGTCCGCGCTGTTCAACCGGATCAACGCTGCCCGGAGCGCGATCGGCGATACCGGCGAACGGCAAGGGCTGATCAAGACGCTGCCGCGCAAGGGCATCCGTTTCGTTGGCGTAGTCCGCGAGGGCGAAACTACGACCGTGGGCGCCATGGATCCGGGGCCGGCGGCGCATCCTGCCCGAACGGCCGATGCCGCGGCACACGGCGAGGGTCCGACCCTGCCGCTGCCCGACCGTCCCTCGATCGCGGTACTGCCGTTCGCCAATATGAGCGGCGATCCCGATCAGGAGTACTTTGCCGACGGCATTTCCGAGGATCTGATCACCGGCCTCTCGCGCATCCGCTGGCTGTTCATCATCGCCCGCAACTCCGCGTTCGTCTACAAGGGCCGCGCGGTCGATGTGAGACACGTCTCGCGCGAGCTCGGTGTCCGCTACGTGCTCAAAGGCAGCGTGCGCCGCGCCGGCAAGCAGCTGCGAATCAGCGCGCAGCTCGTCGACGCGATGACCGGCGGACATCACTGGGCCGAACGCTACGACCGCGACCTGGGCGATATCTTCGCCGTGCAGGACGAAATCACGCGCAGCGTCGCCGCGGCGATCGAGCCGCGCCTGCTGGCTGCGGAGGGCGTCCGGGCGCTTGCGCGGTCCGCGGACGATCTCGGCGCGTGGGAGATGGTGGCGCGAGCGCAAACGCATGTCTGGCGCCTGACGCGCCAGGACTACGAGACGGCGATCGCGGCTCTCGAGCGGGCGGTCGAGGCCTATCCGGATTACTTGCCGGCGCGAAGCCTGCTGGGGTTCTGCCTGGTGTTTGCCGCGCACATGGGCTGGATCGATCGCGACCGGGGGCTGCGCGATGGACGCGGGCACGCCATTTGCGCCATCGCCCTCGACGATAGCGACCCATGGGGGCACATCGCGCTCGGCTATTCGGCCTTGATGGAGCGGCGCACCGAGGAGTTGATCGCGGCATTGCGCCGGGCGGTCAAGCTCAATCCGAACTCCGCGGCGGCGCACTCTCATCTCTGCCGCGGCCTGGCTTTCGCCGGGCACGACCGCGAAGCGATCGAACATGGGGAAGAGGCAATCAGGCTCAGCCCCCTCGACCCCGAGATGGCGCTGTTCCTCGGGGGTTTCGCCGTTGCCCATTACGCTGCCGGGCGATATGCGGAAGCCGCCCACTACGCGACGGAAGCCGCGCAGTTGCGTCCGGGTTTTCAGGGCGTGCAGCGTATGCGCTGTGCGAGCCTGGCCCAGGCAGGGCGAGTCGATGAAGCACGGGCGTTTCTTCAAATCGTCCTGCGCGAGCAGCCCCAGCTATCGATCGACTGGGTGAAAGCGAACGTTCCCTACCAGACGCCCCAGTTGATGGAACGCTATCTGGAGGGCATGCGGAAGGCGGGCCTGAGGTAAGAAAACGAAAGGGGCCGGGCTCAATTTTCGCGAGGAGCTGCTGCGCAATCCCGAGGTGACCGTCGTAGCGATCCATACTCCCAATTCGCAGCATGCGGAGCAGATCGTTGCCGCCGCGCGCGCCGGAAAGCACGTCTTCTGCGACAAGCCGATGACGACGAGCACGGCAGACGCCGAACGCGCGCTGCGCGAGTGCGAGAGAGCGGGCGTAGGACTGGGAATCAACTTCCACAACCGCTTCATGCCCCCCTTTATCGAGACGAGGCGGATCGTGGAAAGCGGCGAGATTGGCGAGGTGCATCTCGTCCAGATGGAGGAGAGCTCCGGCGCGCGGCCCGGCGGAACGCTCGGGACCTGGCGCGTCGATCCCGCCATCGCCGGCCCGGGCACGACATGTCGAGAAATGGTGAGAAATGGGGTCAGGTTCACATTTCCCCTAAAGCTTTGCCCCTCAGGCTGTGAAAAGTGGACCTGACCCCATCTCTTCCACGTGGTCGAGGAATTCTAGGGGCGCTATTCTTCGGATGAAACCTGCGTGTCGTCTGCTGCGTCGGTTTCATCTTGTTCGTCGATCGCAGCCTCGTCGGTTTCGCTGATGCGCGGCTGCAGTTCGGCTGCTGCCGGTAGCTTGAGAGCAGGCGAGTCCGGATGCCAGAAATGGCGGCGCGTTACAGTCCGTAGATTCGGCGCCCCGTAAACGTATCGGAGGTCGTATTGGCGGTAAATGGTCGAGAAGAATTTTCCAAAGAACAAAGGACTATCGCCTCGTGGATATGACGAAACAACCGAACCGGCTAGCACATCCTCGGCAGTGATGAGAAGGATCGCTACAGCCTCGTAACGGCTCAAGTCATCTCTCAGGTCCTTGCGGTCGGAGAGTCGTGCCATAGCGTCGTGGTACGTCTGTATGAAACCCGTTACCTCGCCGTTGGCGCGCAATGCCGTGTCTGCGTGTCTAACTAGGCCGGTCTTTGGGTCGGGTTTCAGGATTCCGTTGGCGGTTTTGGGTATCGACCCCTCCTTGTTCGCCCGAAGCAGGCTCAGAAAGCCGTAGACCAAACCCGGGTAAGCGATATGTAGATTCGTGCAATCTCCCACTGCCTCTTCAAGGCGATTTGTAAGATTCCGAAACGCATTGAGCGTTCCCTTCATAGAAATGGCTACGCAAGGACCAATTCCATCCAGCGACACCACAACGTCGACATCCTTTGTTTTCAATCCACCAAAAACAGTCGCCTCCGAACCACTCGCTACACCCGAATCATGATGTAAGAACGATCCCGCTCCCCTATGCTCCACGCGAAAGGGCGGCCGAGGTTTCACGTACGTTGGATCAAACCCGCCTTCCACGACCAGCCGGCAGGCTACATACCAGTGCATGGGACGGATATGCAGGGCCGATTGAGTGCGGCCCTCAGGTCGAGCAAACGCTCGGCAGGCGTCGCTAAAGCTTCGCAACTCACAGACGAGTGGTTGCTTTTTCGCCACTATGGTGTCTCCACTGTCTAAGAGTAAACAATGCTTCTTCGATCAACTCCAATTCGCTGTGGCGCCATCGAGAGCGGTTGCAGAGCGCAATCCTTTGCGCTTCTCTCGGCTCGACCTTAAGCATTCCCCCACCAAGCGGGTGGCCCTCGATTTCACAGCTGAGCCGGGTGAATGGGTGTTCCCAGGCCGATTGAACAGACGATAAGGACATATTTCCCAAGAGCCGAACAGTGTGCACGGAGTTTGTGCAAGTACACTGGGCGCGGTTTGCCACAAGAGCAGGGCCTTCCCCACTCATATAGGAGATAAAGGCATCTGGTATGACTACATCGGGAACTACGTACCATGGAGAACGGTTGCTGCACTTGTAGCTTGTTCGGGCTTCTTGGCCTGCGGGTGTATCGAGATACCGCTGAACGGCTCTCGGTATGGCTGCCTCAGGGGAGAGCCGCAAAAGCAGTACCGGTTCGTCGTTGTCTAGCCATGACCGAAGCATAGATCTGGTCACAGCCTGGCCAGACAATGCTCTTCCGTTGCGAATGGTGGGCTGTAGAAACGGGGCCGGTATTCCTGCCTGCCTAGCTTGGTCAGGTCGAAGATGGAAAAAATCGTTTGCGCCCGTTACATATCCTATGCTGACCTGAGCAACATCACCCAATCGACGCGTAGTGCGGTCATTAACCAGCCGGTGGTACAGTTCACGGGCACTATCTGGCATAAGGAAGGGACGAAGTCGATGATTCCAACGTCGCCATTCACTCATCGAAACGTGCACACCGTACGTGGGTGGCCCAGGAGAAAAGGAAAACCGTTTCTCGGCCGCAAGAAGAATTTTGGCTGTTTGGCCTCCAAAACCACCGGCATAGAGAAGCCATGCGTCTTCAGATAGTTCTGGAAAAAGCTTGCTACCGACCGCCAGCAAACGCACATCCTCGAAATTTGACGTCAGATACTGCAGCAGCGGTTGTGCGTACGGAGCGTGTCCGATCTCCGCAGGCACGACGAATGCCATGCGCCCGCCGGGCTTAAGGAGCGATGCCGTGGCGACGAGGAACGGCGCCCAAGATGAAGTGAGGCCTGAGAAGGATGCCCCAAGCGATGTGCACAGTCGCAAAGCACGCTCGCGAACTTCCCCGTTGAATCGTTGATACCGGATAAACGGGGGATTTCCAGCCGTACACTCGAATCGTTCCTTCGTGCTCGACGCCCAACTAAAGAACTCCCCCTCGTGGATCAGGGCCCACGGGGCCCGCGCTCGGGACACAATCGCGGCGTTCGGATCTTGTTCAACGCCGACGGATCTTTGGTGACGCGCAAGAAATCTACCGTCGCCGGAAGAGGGGTCCAGCAGGCGATCCGTGGGTTGTCGGACTGCCCATCGGACGAGGGAATAAACCACTTCCTCTGGGGTGTAATAAGCGCCGCGTTGCTTACGTCCGTCGTTATACATTTTCTCCATATTGTGCGGCTCGTATTGCAGCGGCCCTGAGATGTTCGAAGCTACGCGATTCTACCAAAACCGGTGACCTGTGACGGACACGATGGAAGTTGGAACCCAGAAGTCAGAACGCGAAAGGGGACGGGAGGAACGAGGGCGTTCCCTGTATGCCACTCTTGGCGTTGTCTTAGCGTCCTCCGGGCTCTCCGCGGTGAGGCCTTTTCTTCTTCTTAGAGTATAAATCGTGTTGAACCCATTTATTCGGCAAGGAACGAAAGGACCAGGACCATGAAACCCGCGCGATTGCTTTCCTTGTTTCTCGCGTCAACGCTATTTGTCTCTGTGCCCGTCGAGGCCGGGCCCCGCCTGGACAAGGTCTTTGCCACGCTCAAGGACCAGCGCGCGAAGAAACGAGGGGAGCTTATCTATGTGCTCTACGGTGCCGGAGAAGCCTTGGGCACGGCAAACGCGCATTTAAGAGTGAAGCGTCGCATCCGGCCCATTTACTGTCAGCCATCAGACGGGAGACTGGACGCGCTGGATTACGCTGATATCGCGATCAAGGAATTCGAGCGCAACCGGGCCAGGTACAACAGCGTGCCGTTTTACGAGAAAGACCCGGTTTACGCTTTCATCAACGCGCTATTTGACGGGCTCGCGCGCACCTATCCGTGCAAATAGCCCTCGCAATTCAGTAATCCGTGACCAGAGCTACGCGGCTGTTAGTTTTTTTGACAAGCATTCTTGGCGTGCTTGGCGTCATGGCGGTTCAATAGTTGCTTCTCTTGGCGCGCTTGGCGTCATGGCGGTTCACGCTTTGTCCTTCCGCCATCCGCCATTCGCCATGTTCGAGCGGCGTAATCGGGGACAAACCACGTTTTCGGTCGTACGTCTTTGCGCTCCATCACGTGATGGCGGCTCACGTTTTTCAGTCGACGTTCGCCGACACCGCCGCTCTCGTTCCCGCGAGGTGTCGCGCCGCGATCCGCGGCTGCGCGTGGTGCACATCGTGGTGAAGCGTCGCCTGCACGACGACCGTGCCCAGCAGCAGAGTCAACCCGTTGACCACCCAGGCGGGAGGCGCGAGTGGATAGACGCCGTACTCGTCCCCCCGGCGGTGCAACGCATAGAAGAAGATGAAATAAGAGAGACCGAATGCCAGGCGCGCCGAAGCCAGGTACCAGAGGAATGCTATACCGCCTCCCACCGCGAGGCCGATAAAGAGCACAAGGCGCAGCGCGGTTTCCGCCATGAGCCGGTTATCGATCCCGTGCCGGGCCCGCCAGCGGAACCACATCTGCTCCGGGGCGGTGAAGGCGTTGAAGAGTCCCTGGAGCGGAGGGCCGCGAAGCTGATACATCTCGGGGTCGGCCGATGTCGCCATGTGCAGATGATGCCCGCGGTGGTCCGAGAGCAGCTCGCGGTAACCGAGGGAGAGCGGCGTGAAGAGGAAAGGAAGGAGCCGCATCAGCGGATCCACCTCGCGCTCGCTCCTCAAGTGAAAGAGCTCGTGCACCGCGATCATCCAGCGCGGCACGAGGATCGGGATCGAGAGCGCCAGCGTCCAGGCGGGCACTGCATCCAGCGCCGCCGCAGCCAGGTGAATGTAGGCGAGGGCATTGCAGAGGTGCGCCTCGTGCGTGAGGGCGCGGGCGTCCGCCTCATCGCCGTAGGCGTGAGCGAACCGCCGTGCCGGAGAGTCGGAGGGCTCCATAGTTCATTCCGTCTTTTCCGGAAAAAGACCGGGCATCCAGCGGGAGGCAAGCGCAGCGGGAAAGGCGAGCCTGAGGGGCGCCCTTGTGGAGCGCGACTCGAACACGCCCTGTTGCAGGAGCTCACTTGTCACCCGCCTGGCGGAGCGCTCGGGGATGCCGAGTACGGCCGAAACTTCGCCGCGCGGCAATTCTCCGCGATAGAGGACGGCCTCCAGGAGTTGGCCGGCACGTTGCGGCAGCTTGCCGAGCCTCGCTTCCTCTTCGGCCCACACGAGCAGGCGCGCCCGCAACCGGTCCGGTTGCATGAGTCCTTCCATGAAGCTCGCCTGGTCCAGGCAGGTTTCTAGGAAATATCGCGTGAAGTCCGCGAGCGCTTCTTCACTGAGATTGCCGCGACCGTCGAGATCATTGCGGCGCGGCAGGTCGCAGTTTGCGAGAAGCTCCCTGTATCGCGTTACGCTGCGGGCAAGACCGCGCGCCACCGACCATACGCCGCCGGTGCCGAGGAGAGACAGGAACTGCGCGTGTGACATGAGCCGCGCTACGCGACCGTTTCCGTCAAGGAACGGGTGGATCCACACCAGGCGGTGGTGCATGGCTGCCGCGGCGAGGATCGCCTCCGCCTTGCCGAGACCGGAAAACACTTCCTCGTACCGTTGCATGAAGCGGGGTACCGCACCGGGACTGACCGGGACGTGCCTTCCTACGGTCACGTCGCGATCGCGCAGCGTGCCGGGTTCTACGCGAATTCTCTGCCCGGTATCCCTGTCTTCAACCCACAGTAGTTCCTCCGGGAGAAGCTCGCAGAAGCGCCGGTGAATCTCGCAGGCCGCGTCCTTGGTGGCTTCCCTCCCGCTGATTCCGCCGCTGTCGATCCATTCCTGAACGGCGATATGGGCCTTGGCTTCCAGTTGCAGGTTGCGCCGCGTTTTATCCTTGCTGTAATCGTTCTTCAGTGCTCGCTCGATGTCGATCGGATGGGTGTCATGACCCTCGATCAAATTGCTGTAGTAGCAGTTCATCGCGCGCACGAGGTGCGCCAGCGCGGCGAGCACGCCGGACGGCAGGCTTCTTCGGAAGCCGGACGCCTTAGCGGCCAGCTCGATGGACAAATCCATTAGAGCGGGCCTGTGCCTGGAGCCCTCTGACAGCAGCAGTGGTTCCATGCTGCTCGTGTGCTCGCCCCGATCTTTGGCCGCGGGTTTGGCCGGTTTAATGGCCGGTTTAGTTGACATTTAGTCCATTGTTTTTACATATACCCTACAATTAATACGCTTGGATAGTGCCGAATATTAGGCCGGTATTGTGGCCATGCTACGGCACCCGGGCAACAACGGCAAGCTCTCCAAGAGGAGCGGCCGGGCCCGTTTGTTGGGGCACGTTGAATTTTCTACGGCGAATGGTGAAGGGAGCTGAGAAAACAAAAAAAGGCGTCGGAGAAGATAGGGTCAGGTTCACATTTCCCCGAAAGGTGGACCCGACCCCATTTTTCCGATTTTTCCGAGCTGTTCCATTCGCCATGCTCAAGTGACGCCGCCGATAAAGTATCGTAGGCTGCCCACGAGGGAGGAGCCCATGGACCAGTCAACCAGCATCAAGTATTCGGTGGTCGAAGGATGGGAGCAGCTGCCCACGGGCTACGCCCACCGCGACGTCGCGGGAGTAGCCGTTGACGGCGAGGACCGCGTCTACCTCATGTGCCGCGGCGACCACCCCGTCATGGTGTACGACCAGAAGGGGAAGTTCCTCCGCTCGTGGGGCGAGGGCGATTTCACCTACCGCACCCACGGTATTTACGTCGCCCCCAACGGCACGCTCTTCTGCACGGACGACGGCAATCACACGGTCCGCCAGTTTACGCCCGAGGGCAGGCTACTCATGACGCTGGGGGTCATGAACACGCCGTCGGACACGGGCTACGACGGCAAGGACATGATGACGATCACGCGTGGCGGCGGGCCGTTCAACCGTCCCACGAATATCGCAGTCGGTCCCAACGGTGACCTCTACGTATCCGATGGATACGGCAACTCGCGCGTACACCGGTTTTCTCCGACCGGCCAGTTGAAACACTCGTGGGGCTCGCCGGGCCGGGGCCCCGGCCAGTTCTACCTTCCCCACGGCATCGCCGTGGCCTCCGACGGGCGCGTCTTCGTCTGCGACCGGGAAAGCGACCGCATCCAGATCTTCAGCCCCGATGGCGAGTTCTTGAGCGAATGGTCGGACACGCAGCGGCCCACTCACATCGTTTTCGACCCGCAGGGTCGCGCCTACGTGACCGAGCTCGCCTGGCACGAGGGCGATACTTCCCGCAGCTTCGGCCCCGTCACGAAGGAGCGCCATGCGCGCATGAGCGTCTTCGACAAGGACGGCCGGGTGCTCGCCCGCTGGGGCACGCCCGAGGCCACGGCGCCCGGAAGCTTTGCCGCCCCTCACGGTCTCGCCCTTGACTCGCGCGGCGATCTCTACGTAAGCGAAGTCACGTGGACCTTCTCTGTCAGCCGCGGCCGGGTGCCCGCGGACTGCCACACCTTCCAGAAGTTTTCGCTCATGACCAAAGGCTGAAGTGAACGGTGACCGGTGACCAGCACCCAAAGGCAGAAGGCAGAAGGCAGAAGGCAGAAGGCAGAAGGCGGAAGGTTTTTTGATTTTCGTATAAGTACATCTGTGTTTATCTGCGGCTTAATTGAATTGGGTTTTCTCGGCGCTCTCGGCGTCTTATATGGA
>Ga0256867_10000044_pt1 | contig 42279 bp, 44 predicted proteins | sample RVTome_15_FD_185939 | JGI IMG/M metagenome (GOLD analysis project Ga0256867, IMG submission 185939) | Soil microbial communities from uranium-contaminated site in the Upper Colorado River Basin, Wyoming, United States - RVT150D86 (HiSeq) ... | reverse complement strand
CGACCTCGAGCTCTTCTTCGCTGATCCCAACATATCCCGCAAGGTGGGAGAGCCTGAGGAGGTGGGGACGTGCGGTGCGGTGATCATGACACCCCCCACCTTGACCATGAGGGCCGTCTGGGGAGTGCCCGGTGAGCATCCGTGGGAGACGTTCCAACTCTGAGCGTCGAGATCGTCAACCTCGACGCGGACATGGCGGACGATCTCGAAGACATCGAACACTTGTCGTTCCCAATGGCCAACCGAGCCGACCTCCTCTCGGCCGCGGACATCCGCGCCTACGCCGGGGTGTTCCCGGAGGGCTACTTCGTCGCCCTCGTCGAGGGTCGGCCGGTCGGCCAGGGGGCCGGGATCTACCTCGACTACGATTTCGACCACCCCCGGCACACCCTGGCGGAGATCACCGGTGAGCATCAGTGTGGCAACCACGACCCCGACGGTGCTTGGTACTACGGGACCGACATCAGCGTGCATCCCGATTTTCGCGGTGGCGGCATCGGGGGAATGCTCTACGACGCGCGAAAGGACCTGGTCCGCCGGGCCGGCAAGCGGGGGATCATCGCCGGCGCCTCCCTCCCCGGGTTCTTCGACCACAAGGCGACGATGAGCGCAGCCGCGTATGTCGACAGGGTCGTCGCCGGCGAGCTGTCCGATCCAACACTGAGCTTTCAGATCTCCCACGGCTTCGAAGCGAGGGGGGTTATAGAGAACTACCTGGAAGACGAGGCCGACGACGGCTGGGCCGCCCTGATCGTGTGGGAGAACAGATGATCGAGACTGTCGGCGTGCTGGCAGGCTCGGGCTGGGCCGCGGGGATCAACCTGTACCTGGTCACCCTCATGCTGGGGGTGGCGGGCCGGGCCGGCTGGACCGACATCCCCGATGTCCTCACCCGCCTCGACGTGATGATCGTTGCCGGGGTCTTGTTCGCGGTTGAGTTCGTCGCCGACAAGATCCCCTACCTCGACAACCTGTGGGATGTGATCCACACCTTCATCAGACCACTCGGGGCGGCCGCCATCGGGGCGGTCATCGCCGGTGACGCTGAGACCATCGGGGCGGCGGTTGGTGCCGTCGTCTCCGGAGTCCTGGCTCTCGACGCCCACTCGGCCAAGGCGAGCACGCGGGTGGTGGCCAACGCCTCACCGGAGCCGGTGAGCAACATCGCTCTCTCCCTGGTCGAAGACTTAGGGGTCGGTCTTCTCGTCGTCCTCGCGGTCACCTACCCGGTGGTAGCCATCATCGTGGTGGCGGTGCTGGTAGTGGCTGCCACTGCGCTGACCATCTGGCTGTGGAGGGCGGTGCGACGGGCTTGGCGGCGGGTCAGGGCACATCTGCCCGATCTCAGCATCCCCTAGTGGCCCACTAGAGGCCGGTCTTGCGCTCGGCCATCCCGTTGAGCATCTCGAGGACGATTCGGTTGGCCAGATAGGCGGTCTGTTCCCCGGGCCCGTCGTAGGGCGGGGAGACCTCGACGATGTCGGCTCCGAGGAGGTTCAGGTCTCTCGACAGGCGGCGCACGGTGTCGAGGATCTGACGTGAGTTGAGCCCGCCGGGCTCGGGGGTCCCGGTCCCGGGGGCGAGGCCGGGGTCGACGACGTCGATGTCGACCGAGATGAAGACACCCTTGGCGCCGCCCTCTAGAGAGTAGGCGACCGCTTCATCCACGACCTCGTCGAGACCGCGAGCGACGATCTCGCCCATCATGAACGAGCGCATCTTCTGCTCACGCATCCACTCGATGACCTCAGGCTCCGGCCAGTAGCCCCGGAGGCCGATCTGGACGAAGCGGTGGCCGGGCACCGCCCCCGACTCGATGAGTCTCCGCATCGGTGTCCCATGCCCGATCAGCCCGCCGTTCTGGGTGAATCCGGTGTCGGCGTGGGCGTCGAAATGGATCAGCCCGATCTCCCCGAAGCCGTGAGCGCGGGCGACGCCCAGCGCATCCGGCCAGGTGATCGTGTGATCGCCGCCGAGGACGATCGGCACCTTCCCTGCCCTGGCCAGGTCGGTGACCACCTCGGCGATGCGGTCGATCGAGCCTTCGAGCTGACCCGGTTGGACATATACGTCCCCGATGTCGACGACACCGAGGGTCTCGAACGGGTCGAGCCCGGTGCTGAGATGCGGCCGATATCCGTCCATGGCGCCGTAGTCGGCGTTGCGGATCGCCGCCGGCCCGAACCGGGCGCCTGGTCGATAACTGGTCCCCCAGTCGAAGGGTGCCCCGAGAATCACCACATCTCCCTCGCCGATCTCGTCCATCGTGACCGCCGGGCATCCGAGAAAAGAGTTGCGGGAGGCGAAGGAGATGTACTCGGCTGAGGCGAACGGGATCTCCGACTTGCGATCGTCGTATGGCGTGAACATCCGGCCGGTACGCTAACTGGCCTCCGCCGCGACCGACGTCGCCATCGAGATGAGCCCAAACTCCTGAGCTTGTTCCGCGCCCGTCGCCGTTGGCGTAGCGGGGATGTCACATCCGCACAGGATCTGGCATGATGTTCGATCAATGGCTGAGCATCGCGACGACGACACTCGCGGGTCTCGCATGGGCAAGGCCGTGGCGAAGGGGGTCCTCATCGGGTTCCCTGTGAGCCTGATCGGGCTGACCATCGCGGTCTGGTTGATAACCGACCTCGACCTGGCCGACTCGTTTGCCACCGCCCTCCTCCCCGGCGTCTTGCTCGGGGGTTTTGCCGGGGGCTTCGCCGGCGTCGCCGCCACCATGGACTGATTCCGAAGGGATCGGGCTATTCGTCGCGCAGGCTGAAGACGATGGTCTGCAGGTCGGTGAACTCCTCGGTGCGCTGGCGTCCCCAGCCGGTGTCGGTCCCGGCTGCCCCGCCGAAGGGCTGGAACGTCTCCCAGGTGTCGGTCGAGTCGTTGACGATGACCGTCCCCGACCTGATGCGGTCGGCGTAGTAGAAGGCCTTGGTCAGGTCGTTGGTGAACACCGCCGCCTGGAGACCGAGACGTGTCCGGTTGGCGACACCGACTGCGTCCTCATCGTCCCTGGCGGTGAGGATGGGCAGCACCGGCCCGAACGACTCCTCCTGGGAAACCAACGATTCCTCGGGTACCCGGTCGATCACGGTGAACTCGTAGTAGAGGTCGGTGGGATGACCGGACGCCCGCTTGCCCCCGACCAGGACCTCGGCGCCGCGTTCGGCGGCGTCGGCCAGGTGACGGTCCATCTTCTGTGCGGTCGCCTCGTTGTTCAACGGCCCCATGTTGGTGTCGTCGTCGAATGGGTCGCCGAGACGAACCACCTCGGCCGCCTTGATCGTCGCCTCGACGAACTCGTCGTGGACCTCGTCGAGGACGATCAGCCGTTCCGTGGCCACGCACACCTGGCCGGCGTTGTAGTAGGCGCCGTACACCGCGGCCTCGGCGGCCTTGTTGATGTCAGCGTCGGCAGTGACCACCGTGGGACCGTTCCCCGACATCTCCATGATCGATCGCTTCAGCCCCATCCGAGAGACGATGCGCGCCCCGGTCGCCGAGGAGCCGGTGAACCCGATGGCGTCGATGCCGTCATGGGTCACCAGCGCCTCCCCGATCTCTCCGGCCCCGGGGATGACGGAGATCGCACCCTTGGGGACACCGGCCTCCTCGAACACCTTCGCCATCTCCAGAAGCGCCCACGAGGTGAACTCGGGTGGCTTGACGATGATCGAGTTCCCGGTGGCTAAACCCGGCCCGACGTACTCCATCGGGATCATCACCGGGAAATTCCACGGTGTGATCGCCGCCCATACCCCCACTGGCCGGTGCACGGTGAACATCCTCCGGTTGCGCTCGGTGGTGGGGATGAACTCGCCGGAGAGACGTTTCACATCCTCGGCGGCGATCTGGAAGTAGTCACCCGACTCGGCGATGTCGTCGATCGACTCCGCCGCGTACGGCTTGCCTTGCTCCAGCGTGAGGATGCGCGCAACCGCCTCGACTTGGTCCTGCCACAGGGCGTAGATGCGGAGACAGAGCTCGGCTCGCTCGAAGGCGGTCCAATGACGCATCTCCTCGGTGGCCTCCCGTGCGGCGACGACGGCACGATCGATGTCGGTCTTCGAGGCCACGGGGACGTTGTAGATGTGCTCGCCGGTGACAGGCGAGATGATCTCGTGGTGATCGACGCCGGTCCCCTCGGTCCACTCTCCGGCGATGAACAGTCTCAGATCCTCGGCCATGGGGCGAAAGCTACCGAACTCGACGGCGTAGAGCCCGGATCGGGCCATGGAGCCTCAGTGCACACTCAGGGTGCGATCGCTCGGTAGTCTTGCCCGCCCGGGTGTTGAAGGAGTGAGATGGGTCTGCAAGGCAAGAAGGGTGCCCAGTGGTTCGAGCGGGCCTCTGCGACGCTGATCAAAGGTGTCTCCAGCCAGTTCCGGTATTGGGGCGACGAGGACACCCTGGTCATCGATCATGGCGAGGGGGGCCACGTCTACGACATGGACGGCAACCGCTATATCGACTTCCAGCTCGGATTCGGGCCGGTGATCCTGGGCCACGGAAACGAGGCGGTGGTGGCCGCGGTGGCCGAGGCCGCGGCCGACGGTACCACCTTCGCCATGACCCACAGACGGGAGGTCGAGGCCGCCGAGAAGGTGATGGAAGCCGTCGCCTGGGCCGATGCGATGCGTTTCACCAACACCGGGACCGAGGCGACGATGCACGCCATCAGACTCGCCCGCGGGTATACGGGACGTGACCTCGTGGTCAAATTCGAAGGTCAGTACCACGGGGTCCACGACTACGTGATGTTCTCCACCGCAGGCGCCCCGCCCGATGGTCTCGGCTCCAGGTTCCAACCCGTCCCCTGGCAATCGAGCTCGGGCATCCCCGAATCGATCAGGACCTACATCCGCACCCTGCCTTTCAACGACCTCGACATACTGGGTCGGGTGTTCGCCGACGAGGGCAACCGCATCGCCGCGGTCATCGTCGAGCCGATGTTGGGCAATTCGTTCGGCTTCATGCCCGACGACGGGTTCTTGGAGGGGCTGCGGCGGCTCTGCGACGACCACGGGTCGGTCCTCATCTTCGACGAGGTGAAGACCGGCTTCCGGATCGCCGTCGGTGGCGCCGGCGAGTTCTTCGGCGTCACCCCCGATGTCGGGACGTTCGCAAAGGCGATGGGCAATGGGTTCCCGGTGGCTGCCATCGCCACCAGAGGCGATCTGGCCGAGGGTTGGCGCAAGGGCGGCATCTCCCAGGCCGGCACCTACTCGGGCAACGGCGTCGCCGCGGCCGCGGCGTTGGCCACGGTCACTCAGATCCTCCAGGGCGATCCCCTGGCCCGGGTGGAGAAGGCCGGGCGAGCGCTCATGGAGGGCCTCGAGGGGATCCTTGCCGACAAAGGGGTGACCTCGAAGATCACCGGGCATCCCTCGATGTTCTCGATCTACCTCGGCAAGGGGGAGCCCAAGGAGTTCCGCGACACCGCAGGCCACGACCACGGCCTCTACGAAGACATCGCCTTCCGGATGATCAGCAAAGGGGTGATGCCGTGCCCCGACGCCCTGGAGCCATGGTTCGTCTGCGCGGCCCACACCGACGAGGACGTGGCCACCACCCTGCAGGTGTTCGAGGAGTCGTTGACGGGGGCCCTGGCCGGGAAGTGACCCGAACGGACCGGACGGTCGAGGACTCCATCTGGTCGCCCGCGGGCATAGGCTCATCATCATGACTCGTGTCGCCGTCTCCGGCGCCGGCGGCAAGCTCGCCGGGCCGATCATCGCCGCCATCGTCGCCGCCGACGACCTCGAGCTGGAGGCCTTGTACAACCCCAACCGGGGAGGTGGGGAGGTGGCGGGGGTGGTCATCGTCGCCGACCCAGGAGAGGTCAGCGCCGATGTCGTCGTCGAGACCGCGCACGCCGATGACGTCTTCGACAACCTGGAGGCATGGCGGGATTCCGGGATGGCCGCGGTGGTGGGGACCTCGGGATTCACTCCATACCGGCTCGAGCTGCTCGAGTCGATGTGGGGGATCGCCACGCCTTGCCTGGTCGTCCCCAACTTCTCCATCGGAGCCGTCCTCATGATGCGATTCGCCACCGAGGCTGCGGGGCATTTCGAGGCTGTCGAGATCGTCGAGCGTCACCACGCCACCAAGCCCGACGCCCCCAGCGGCACCTCGCTGGCTTCGGCGATGGGGGTCAGCCAGGGGGGAGGCAGGTCGACAGACCTGTCCGAGGAGTTGGTGGCGGGCGCTCGTGGAGCGGACGTCGAGGGTGTTCGTATCCACTCACTGCGTCTCCCCGGTCTGATCGCACAGCAGGAGGTGGCCCTGTCCAATGCCGGGGAGGTGCTGTCCATCGAGCACCTCTCGACCAGCTATGAGAGTTTTGCCGCCGGAGCCCTGCTCGCGGTGCGTGGGGTGCAGCACCTCGATGGCGGAGTCCACTTGGGCTTGGACTCCGTTCTCCAATAGGTTCGAGACATGGCAAAGATCCATGGTGGCCAGATCATCGCCCGGGCACTGAGGAACGAAGGCGTCGACACCCTGTTCACTCTGACTGGTGGCCACATCGTCCCCATCCTCGACGGTTGTCTTCAGGAGGGGATGAAGATCGTCGATGTCCGCCACGAGCAGGCCGCGGCCCATGCGGCGGAGGCCTACACCCGTCTCACCGGCAGGCTCGGTGTGGCTGCGGTCACCGCGGGGCCGGGGGTCACCGACACAATCACCGCGGTGGCCACGGCGTACTACGGGAGCACTCCGATGCTGGTCATCGGGGGCCGCCATCTCATCCGCCAGGAGCTCAAGGGTGGGCTTCAAGAGATGGACCACACCCGGCTCTTCCATTCGATCACGAGGTGGGCGGCCACCGCCTGGCAGGTCGACCGTCTCGCCGACTACGTGGCCACCGCGGCGCGTCACGCCTTCGCCGGCCGCGGCGGACCGGTGTTCCTAGACGTGCCCATGGACGTTCAGTTCGACATGGTGGAGGAGAGCGCGGTCCGGTTCCCCAACGCATATCGGCAGTCGGCGGGTTTCGGCGTCGACCAGGCCACGCTGGCCGAGATCATCTCGACCATCAAGGGGGCCGATCGAGTGATGGTGTTTGCCGGTGCCGGCGCCCGAGCCGGGGAGGAGAACCGGCTCGCCGAGCTCGCCGAGGTGCTCCAGGCGCCCACCTATGTCAACAGCCGCGCTCGGGGCTCGCTGCCACATGGCCACGAGCTGTTGGGGAACCACCAACGATCGAGGGCCATGGCCGAAGCGCATGTGGTCCTGGCACTGGGAGTCGACTGGGACTTTCGCACCTCGTACGGCGAGAAGATCTCGACCGCAGTCACTGTCATCCAGATCGATGGCGATGCGGCGAAGGTGGGCTGGAACCGCCCGGCCCATATCGCGGTGGTAGCCGACCCGATGACGGTGGTCTCCCAACTGGTCGACCGGGCCGACGAGATCCGCCGGGTCGACACCCCGGTGTGGACCAAGGAGATCATGGAAGCCGAGACCGAGAAGGCAGAGGCTGCCCTCCGCGAGGCCGCCGACGACTCATCGCCGGTGATGCCACAGCGTTTCGCCAAGGAAGTGGCCGATTTCTTCGGGCCCGACTCGATCATCTCGGTGGACGGGGGCGACATCGTCTCCACCACGGCCCGGTGGCTGCAGACATCCGCCCCCGGCTGGGTTCTCGACCCGGGGCCGTTCGGGACTCTGGGGACCGGGGCGCCCTACGCCATTGCCGCCCAAACGGTGTTCCCCGACAAGACAGTGGGCATCGTCTTCGGCGACGGCGGTTTCGGGTTCAACGGCATGGAGTACGACACCATGGTCCGCCTCGGCCTGCCCATCATCGGCGTGGTCGGGAACGACGGGGTGTGGTCGAACATCAAGACGTTCCACCGCATGGCCTATCCGGACCGGCTGATCGCCACCGATCTCGGTGTCCGCCCCTATCACGAGATGGTCAGGGGCCTGGGCGGATACGGCGAGTTCGTTGAGGACCCCGGCGAGATCCGCCCGGCATTGGAGCGGGCCAAGGACTCGGGTCTGCCCTCGCTCATCAACGTCCACATCGCCGAGACGATGCGGATGTCCTCCAACTACAGCCAGTAGTCGCCTCGTCGCCCTCTGCGGTGCCCGGTGCTCACTCCAGCCCGCCCAGGTCGTCGGGGACGTCCACCGCGTACTCCTCCAGGATCTCGAGAGGGACGATCTCGAGCACCTCCTCATGGGTGGCGGCGAGCACGACCGGGGCGGCCATTCCGTCACGGTGGGCCCGCAACCAGTTGCGGGCGGTGACACACCAGCGATCTCCCGGCTGCAGCCCGGGAAACTGGAAGGCCGGCGTCGGGGTGGTGAGATCGTTGCCGATACCGAGCTGATGGTCGAGGAACTCACGGGTCATCACCGCACAGATGGTGTGACTCCCCACGTCCTCGAGGGCGGTCTGACATGTCCCGTCCCGGAACCAACCGGTCACCGGGTCGATCGAGCAGACCTCCAGCTCGCTCCCGACGACGTTGGTTGCGGCCATCAGAGGAAGGCCACGGTCAGGCCACCCACCAAGAAGCAGTAGATGGCGAAGGGGACTAGCCCGATTCGGCGCAGCGCGGCGATGAGGACGGCGATGGCCGCATAGCCGGACACCGCCGCCACCGCGAGACCGACCACCAGCTCAAGGTCGAGCGTCCGGGCTTCGATCAGGTCGGGCAGGGAGATGAGCCCCGCCCCGGCAATAGCGGGGATGCCGAGGAGAAACGAGAACCGCGCTGCCTGGGAGGGCTCGAAGTCACGGGCGTTGCCGGCGGTGATGGTGACGCCCGATCGGGAGATACCGGGAATGAGGGCGATTGCTTGGGCGATGCCCACCACAATGGCGTCGGGGACCCGCCCGTCGAGCAACTGACGCATCCCTCGGGCCACCCATTGGCCGATGGCCAGGATCACCCCGGTGGCGAGGAGCGCGATCCCGACATAGGTGATGTTCTGCTGAAACCCCTCGATTCGGTCCTCCAGGGGGAGCCCGATCAGGGCCGGGATCGTCCCGACTCCCACCAGGAGCGCGATCTTGCGCCCTTCCGGTCGATGCCGCATCCTGAGCACTGACATCACGTCCTCGCGAAAGTAGACGAGAACGGCGACGAGTGTGCCCAGGTGCAGCACCGCGGACACTGCCAGGCTCGGGGCGGGGATGTCCATGCCGACGGCATCGAGGAATGCGGGCACTATCACCAAATGGCCGGATGACGAGATGGGGAGAAACTCGGTCAGACCCTGGATCAGACCCCAGATGATGGCGGCGAGCACGGCGGCACGGTAGCGGTCAGCCCGTCGAGACCAGCACCGCGAGACGACCGTTGGCGGCGGCCAGGGCCACGTCAGCGGATCGGTCGGGGGGCACCGCGACGCCACCATCGGCTGCGGCGAAGGGATCGTCCGAGCCGGGATGGGCGATGACACCGTCGACCTCGGTCCCCGAATCGAGGAGGACCAACCTGACCGCATCTCCGGCGCTGGCTCCCTCGGGAAGGGTGACTCCGACGACCCACCAGCCCGAGGGCGCGGCTCGGGCTTCCTCGGCCACCGCCGCGGCCAGCACCGGAGAGCCGGCGAGGATCGAGGTGGTGGCGACGTCGCCTATCTGGGCTGTGTCGAACAGTCCGGCCGGGACCCTGCGCAACTCGGTGTTGGTCTCGTCGATGATCTCGCCGGGTGCGATGGGTGCGGTGGCGAAGGGCTGTTCCACCGTGGGGTCGGGACGGAACTCGACATACGCGGCGAAGGCAGCGACCAGCAAGACCAGCGACCACCGCCCCCACGGCATCGGCTGAAACCACAGCATGAGATCGAAGGTACGGGCCGGGTCGGCCGGATAGAAGGGAGTCGTCCCAGTGGGTCAGTCCGACGCCGCAGCGCCGGTGCCCGCTTTCGCCGAGGTCTTGTCCGGACTCTTCTTCTCCGGTGTCGAGCCCTTGTCGGCCCCTGATTCGGAGGCTTTGCCAGCAGGGGCGGGCTTGCTGTCGGTGGTATAGAAACCACCGCCCTTGAAGACGATCCCGCGGGCGTGAAACACCTTCTGCAACTTGCCACCGCACGCCTTGTGCTTCTTCAGCGGCTTGTCGGAGAAGGACTGAAAGACCTCGAGGGTCTGCCCGCAGTTCTTGCAGACGTATTCGTAGGTAGGCATTGAGTGAGGCTGACCGCGCTATTCGTGGTGGATGACTTGACTCTAGAACCCGAGCCTGGTGCCTTCCATTCCTTCGGTAGTCAATAAGATCGAGCGACGATGACTTTCACCCTGGCTCTGGCGATCGTGGCTGGCTATGTGATCGGCTCGATCGACTTCGCCGTCATCGTCGCTCGGATGCATGGTGTCGACATCCACGAGGTGGGAAGCGGCAACCCCGGGGCGTCCAACGTCCTTCGCTCCATCGGCAAGGTCCCCGCCGCCATGGTGTTGCTGGGCGACACGTTGAAAGGTGTGATCGGCGCGGCCATGGGGATGATTGCCTCAGGGGCGGCCGACCCACAGATCCATTGGGCCTTCCTGGCGGGTCTGGCCGCGGTGATCGGGCACTGCTACCCGGTCTTTCATCGGTTCAAGGGGGGCAAGGGAGTGGCCACCGGGTTGGGGGTCCTCTTCTTCACGGTCCCCCTGACCGCGGTCATCGTGGTCTCGGGGTGGCTGTTGTTCCTCAGAGTGACGAAGACGGCATCGATCTCGTCGCTGATCGTGATCGCCCTCTCGATACCACTGGCCATCTGGCAAGGTGTGAGCGGGTTGAGCCTGGTATGGCTGCTGGCGACCGTCGTCTTGGTCGTGTGGCGGCACAAGGCCAACATCGAGCGAGTCCTCAAAGGAAGCGAACAGAGAGTCCCCACGTGAGTATCGATGTTGCAGTGATCCCCGCAGCCGGTCGCGGGACCAGGATGAGACCGGCGACCCGAGTGGTTCCCAAGGCCCTGATAACCGTGATCGATCGACCGGCGATCCAGTACGCAGTCGAAGAGGCGGCCCGTGCCGGAGCCGAGGAGGCGATCGTGGTTGTCGACCTCGACGCAGGCCATCTCATCGCACAGCACTTCAAGCTCGACGGCCCCCTTCCCGGTCTCGAGGACATCCGGGTGCGGCCGGTGGTCCAAGAGGAGCCGCTTGGCCTCGGTCACGCAGTGTTCGAAGCGGTCGAGATGGTCGGGGACCGGCCGTTTTTCTGCCTCCTCTCCGACAACATCGTCCGTCCCGGCCACGACGTCCTCGCCGAGATGGCACAGGGCAGTCGTGACGGCGAGGTGTCGGTGATGTGCCTGCGGCACTACCCCGACGAGTTCCTCTCCAAGTACGGTTTTGTCATTCCCACCTCGGAGGTGGTCGACAACTATCTCGATCTGGGCGGCGCCGTCGAGAAGCCCGGTGCCGAGAACGCGCCATCGAACCTCGGTCTGGTCGGTCGTTACCTGTTCACCCCCGAAGTCTTCTCCATCCTCGAGAAGACCGCTCCCGGTGTCGGCGGTGAGATCCAGCTGACCGACGCCATCCACGAGCTTGGCGTCCGTGGGCAACTGCGCGGCTTCGTCGCCGAGCAGGATCTGCTCGATGTGGGCACCCCCCAAGGCCTGCTTCAGGCGTCGGGGGTCTTGGGCAGACACATCTACGGACCCGACGTCTTCGAGTCGTGAGACCGATCACCGAGGTCCGCTCCCAGATCCTGTCGAAGGTGCGGCCGCTTCCCTCCGAGCCGATCCCCCTCGGAACGGCAGTCGGCAGGATCCTCGCCGAGGAGGTTGTGGCCCCTCATGATGTCCCCAGCTTTCCCAACTCGGCCATGGACGGCTTCGCGGTGCGCGCGGTCGACGTCTCCACTGCCGGGGCGGTACTCGAGGTCGTCGAGGACGTGGCGGCAGGTCAGGTGGCCACGGTCACGGTGGGACCGGGCCAGGCGATCAAGATCATGACCGGCGCGCCCATGCCCGGGGGTGCGGACACCGTGGTCCGTGTCGAGGACACGGCGGAGGAGGACGGCAAGGTACGGATCAGCACCGCGCCGGAGATGGGGACGTCGGTGCGACCGCCTGGTGGCGACGTCGCCGCCGGCACGACGGTCTTTGCCCCCGGGACCAGGCTCACCACCGCACATGTCGGGGTTCTGGCCACGATCGGCGTGGTCGAGCCGGTGGTATCACGCCGACCCCGGGTGGCGATCATGTCCACCGGTGACGAGTTGGTGCCGCCGGATACCGAAGAGCTCGCGCCCGGTCTCATCCGGGACTCGAACCGGCCGATGCTGGCCGCTCTGGTCGAGGAGGCCGGGGGGCGGTTCATCGATGTCGGCCGGATCCCCGATAACGCCGATGTCCTCAGGGCCGCGCTGGGGCGGGCGGCGGCCGAGGCCGATGTCGTCGTCACCACGGGCGGGGTGTCGATGGGGGAGTTCGACGTGACCAAGATGGTGCTGGGCGACGAGGCGGATGTCGAGTTCTTCCCCGTTGCGATGAAGCCGGGCAAGCCACAGGGTTTCGGGACGTTGGGCGGCACTCCGTTCTTCGGCCTTCCCGGCAACCCGGTGTCGGTGCTGGTCTCCTTCGAGCAGTTCGTGCGTCCGGCACTGCTCGCCATGCAGGGGGCCAGCGCGGTCCTTCGCCCTCGGTTGCTGGGTGTGGCCGGTGAGGAGTTCCGCTCCGACCCGGCCAAGGAGGAGTTCGTCAGGGTCCGATACGCCGATCATGGCCCACCACCGACAGTGGTGGAGACGGGTGGTCGCGGGTCACATGTCATCTCTGGTGTCGCCAACGCCGACGCATTCGCCGTGCTGCCCCGGGGCGTCGAGCTGGTATCCCCGGGAGAGCCAGTCGTGCTCGAGTTGTTCAAAGCGGTCGAGACTAGGCCGGTGGGCGATGAGTGACCGGGAGTTGACACACCTCAACGAGTCGGGAGAGGTTCACATGGTGGACGTGGGGGACAAGCCCTCGACGCGGCGGAGGGCCGTCGCCGAGGGATTCGTGGCCATGTCACCGGACTTGGTCGAGAAGTTCTTCCAGGGAGAGCTGGCCAAGGGGGATGCCGCCGCGGTGGCGAGGATCGCCGGGATAACCGGTGCCAAGAAGACCTCCGACCTGATCCCGCTCTGTCATCCGATCACCTTGAGCTCGGTGGAGGTTTCCCTGGAGCCGGGTGGGCATGGTGTCGTGATCATCGCTACGGTTTCGACCACAGGCCAGACCGGTGTGGAGATGGAGGCCATGACGGCGGTCTCAACGGCGGCGCTCGCCATCTACGACATGGTCAAGGGTATCGAGCGAGGTGTGACAATCGAGTCGGTTCGCCTTCGTGAGAAGGAGGGGGGACGGACCGGTACGTGGAAGCGGCCCGAGGTCGTTGATTGAGCGCATGCTCGACAACTACGCTTCGAAGAGCGGACGGAGTGATTGGTACATATGGATACGCCCCTCATAATCGCAGCGCTGGTGATCGTTGCAATCTGGGCCGTGTATCTCCTCCCCAGCGTCTTTGGGGAGCGGGGTAGCGCGTCGATCAGCTCCACCGAGGAGTTCGATCGGTGGACCCACTCGATGGCACATGTGCAGAAGCACACGGCCGCCGACCTGGCCGCGAGTCGCAAGGATCGCATTCGCCTTCGCAGACGTCGCACTCTCCTTGTCCTCAGTGGTCTCGCCGTCTTCGGTCTCGGTGCTGCCTGGTACATGGGCTCGGTCGCCTGGCTGCTCACGGGTCTCTTCTTCGGCTCCCTCGTCGCCCTCTATGTCGCCGCCCTCGCCCAGATGAAACAGCGTCGCCTCCAGCGGCTCAAGGTGACCCATGTGGCCGAACGACCCACCGAGTGGGAAGAGCCACAGGTCAAAGTCATCGCCAATTGACCCCCGACCTCTCCGAAGAGGTCCGCAACGTCCTCGAGTCCCGGTTCGCCGCCCGGGAGAAGGCCATAACCGAGTCCCGGAAGGTGATCCGCGCCGCCGCCAACGGGATCCGCGCCCTCCACCGCTCCGAGTGGGACGAGGCCGCAATCCGGATCGCAGAGTCCGGGTCGGGGCTCGCGGAGATCAGCGCCACCCTGTCTTCGCATCCGGAGCTGGTGAGCCACGCCGTCTTCGTCGACGCCGCCAAGGAGTATTCCGAGGCACGCATCACCCAGGCGGTGTTCACCTGCGCCGACATACCGTCGTTCCGCGATCTCGACGTCGACCCCGTTCCCTATCTCCACGGGTTGGGCGAGGCGGTCGGGGAGATGCGGAGACGGATGCTCGATCTGCTCCGTTCGGAGAAGCTGACCGAGGCGGAGGCGTTGCTCGACCAGATGGACCAGATCGTCGACCAGTTGGCCGAGATCGACTATCCGGACGGGATGACCAACGGTCTTCGCCGCACCACCGATGTCTCGCGCTCGCTGGTGGAACGCTCTCGCTCCGACCTCACCGCTACGGTCGTCCAGGAGCGGCTTCGCCAGGATCTCCGCGACCGAACCTGACTGTGGGGGCGCGATGCTGTCCCTACGTCCCTTCGCCCGATCTGGCCTGATCCGGGGCCACCGGTACAATTCAGCCCTCCCCCCAAAAGGGGCTGTAGCTCAGCCTGGCAGAGCACCTCGTTCGCAACGAGGGGGTCGCGGGTTCAAATCCCGCCAGCTCCACCAAACACCCTGGTCAAGGGGCTTGCTGGCCGCCCGTGCGCTCGCTAGATCGACGATCCTGAGGTCTCGCGCTCCACAGATGGCCCACGGGATGCTGCGGTTCGAAGCACCTCACTTTGTGCGAGGGGGTCAGCGCCTCTGAACGGCTGAGCTTGTGCTGACTCACAACGGGCAGCCGCATTCGCTCATGTCTGTGAGAGGCGGGAAAGATTCTCCCGGATCAGGCGGTCGCGGTCAGACTGGTCTCTTGGTCGACAGGTCTCCTGATTAAAGCGACCCCCTGCCGGCAGGATGAACACATACATCATGAGCGGTACGACGTCGCCGGTAATCACGTATTGAACCAGGTGGAGGGCTGCTCCTAGGATCAGAGTCCACGCCGCCCATCTCACGTGTCTGATCCGCAGGAGGCAAAGAGCGACTCCAGACATTGCAAGAACCATTGAGAAGAGGTAGCGGGCGGTGGACTGGTCGACGCCAATATGGGCAGCCCGAACCTGGGCCCTTGACATACCTATCGCGTTGCGATATATCTGGTTCCGATATGTGTTCTCTGTTTGAGTTTGGTGGAGCCCACCTTGGGACGTGACAGCCGGTTGTCTGGTTCTCAGCTCCACATTCTTCTAGCCCTGGCTGATGGCGACAAGCATGGCTATGGCGTCATGAAGGAGGTGGAGCACATGACCGGCGGTGAGGTCACGATGGGTCCTGGGACCGTCTACGGAACGATCAAACGACTCTTGGAACTCGGCCTGGTTGTGGAGATAGAAGACAAGGAAGGCCCTTCCGACGAGATCCAGCGGCGGTACTACCGCGCGACTCCCGATGGCCTGGCTGTTTTGGAGTCAGAAACGGAGCGCCTGGCCCGGTTGGTCAACACCGCGTCGCAGAAGCGTTCACAGTCGTTCAGGCCAAATTTAGGGGAGACATGACATGCGTAGGCAGGTAGCGTTCTACCGCAAGCTCCTCCTCGTCTACCCGCCGAGTTTTCGGTCCGACTTCGAAGAGCCGATGACACGGATGGTGATCGACCGAATCGACTCTGAGGGTTCCACTCCTCTCTTCTGGGCGCACCTCGTGGGTGACACTTTCAGGTCGGCGCTGCATCAGCACGCGCGGAATCTGGCGGACTCGCTGCGCTCCAAGCCGACGCCATACTGGGCGCTGCTGCTGACTGTTAGTGCCGCATTGGGATGCGCCGTGGCAGCGGTCGGTGCGTTCAATGGTGGGTTCGACCGGACAGCCGCTGGTCCCGTCGAGTCGAGCGTATGGCTCGTGGTTTCCTACGCCATCATCCTATTGGCGTTCACGGCAAGTGTTGTCCGGGTAGGGCTGAAAGGATCTCCGCTCCTCGGAGTCGGGACGATCCTGGTGGCCATCGGTCAGTTATCGGTGATCAGCCATGAAACGCAGGTCATAAACGCAGACCTGTCGATGCCAACTCTGGGGCCGGCGTCAGCGTTTCCCGTGGTGCTGGGTGCTGGCTTGCTCGCTGCCGGAATGTCGGAATCGACCAAGTGGGCCAGCAGCCACATGTGGTCGACGGCTCTCGTCGCCGTCTACCCGCTGGTCTTGGTCTTCGGCGCCTACCCGTTCGCCGTACAGGCGACCGGATCAGAGGTGGCGGCGGATCTTGTCTTCAAGGCCGGATTCATGATCGCCTGGGTGGTCGTCGGTGGCGCGTTTCTACTCGCCAACCCGCCAAACCCACACGCCCAACAAGAGGAATAACCATGACCACGACTACGCAGCCAACCCGAAGCCAAACCTCAACGAGACTGAGTCGGATAAGTGCCTGGACAGCCTTTGCAGTCGCCGCCCTCGTCGCCTTCCAAGGCGCCTTTCTTCTCTTCCTCGGCTTCGACGAGGCCAACTTCGCCGATGCCGCAGGCATCGAATGGGATCAGTTTGCTGTCAACAACCCCGCTGCCGCCGATTACCTAGGCCAAGGATTTGCAGACCGAATATTCGCCGTCACAGCTCTCGGCCTCGGACTACAGACCGCCATCCTCATCTACCTGGCCATAAGACAAAGGCGCCCGGCATCAAGAACACTTCTGTTCATACTCCCCGCAGTACTCATCGGCTGGACACTCATCCTCATACCCGCCAACCAAAACTCAATTGCCATCCCATCACTCGCCATTGGACTCCTCATGGCCCTAGCAATCACCCTCGCCGGGAAGACAGTCGACTCAGCCACTGCATAACCGGCCAATATGCGCTATTTGATAAGCCAGATGTCGCTTCGATCAGTCGTGTATTGCGGTAGGAGTGGGCGAGAGGGTGTCGTCTCACCATGACTCACGTCGCCTCACGTCGCTCCCTCCACAGCCGCCCCACAACTCGGCCAACCAGAGACGTTGCTCCTGCTCTCAGCGTTTTGACCGCATCTTTCGCAACGATGGGGGTCACGGGTTCAAATCCCGTCAGCTCCACCATTTGGCCTGGTCAGAGGCTGTCGCATGGTTGCCTGGACCAGGGGTTTCGCCGGTGGATTTCTTGACCTGGGTCACTCCTTCGGGTTGCAGATAGTGGCTAGCTGGTGTCGGTGGAGTTTGAGCATGTTGTGGATGGTGCAGATGAGCCGTACGGGTTGAACGGAGTGAGACGGGTGCGAAGGGTGGCTTTCCACGTCGTTGTTGGGCTACTTGTTCTGGGGCTCGCCGTTCAGTGGTGGGTCGTGGCGACCCCGCTGCTGGTCTGGTTCCCGGATGATTTCGTCAACGACTTCTTTGCCTCGCGTGTCGACGACTTTGCGATCCATCGCATCCACCGTCTCGCCTTGGCGTTGAGCCATGTGATCGTCTTGGTCGGTCTCGCTGTCCAGTTCCGTCGGCCACATGCCAGGGAGGCGGCCATGTGGCAGGTGTCCGCATTCTTCGTCATGGCGGTTGTTCTCAACCTCATCATCGGGCCCACCTCGGAGCAGGTGCCCCCGCCGGTGTGGATCATCTTCGGTCTCGGCGTACTTGCCGGAGTTCTCCATCCAACCTCTCCGATCTTGAGGCTTCCGAAGCTGGCCAGTACACGGCTTCTGGCTCTCACCGTGGCATTGGCCGGCCCCATGATGTTCTACGTCTTCGACCATGTCGGCCTTCAGGCCAATGGTGTCGCCACCGACCCACATTGGGAGGATTCTCATTATCAGCTCGTCGCCGAGTTGGGTCTCCATCTCATCCTCTTGGGCATAGTCACCGCCAGCTTGTTCAGCGGTCGACGAATCACGGCGTGGATGACCGGGCTGGGTGCGGCGGTGATGGGCTCGGCTTCTCTGGTATTCCCGGATCAGACCTCGGGCCTTGGGATCGGCTGGGGTCTCGCTCTTGCCTGCTGGGGTCTCGTCTTCATCGTCGTGAGCGAATCCGAGATCCGGGGTAACGGATCGTCCGATCCATCAGGAGAGGACTCACTACCTGCCGGACAGTCGGTTACATGATCGAGCGGAAGCTTCGGCTGGTCGCCGGATGGTCGCTGCTCGTGGGAGCGTTCGGGGTCGGGGTCGGGGTCGATGCGTCGCTGTCTTGGGGCAACAATCAGGGATCCCCCTGATGGGGGCAGCGCTAGCGGTCACCGGCGTCTTCATCCTGTTCGGCCTGAGCCAGGCGGATGAGTCGACAAGTTCAAGGACCAGCCGCCCCTCCCGGACCGAAGCTCCAGACGAGGAATGGGTCGAAGGCAACGCGTGAGCGGCGTTATCACATCCCCTCGTCCGAGATCTGCGCAGGGGGTGGTCATGGCGGCAGCCACCGGCGCGGCAGTGACACTCAAAGGTTTTCTACGAACCGACCTTCCTCTGCCCTACCTGAGACGCGGGTTCTGGCTGCTCGCCGGACCACAGATGCTCATCACCGCAACCCAGGCCGGCTGGGACATCGAAACTACGCACACTGGGTGAAGGACACCGTCACCGGCCTCCTCATCGGCCCGGATTGTCAGAAGAACAAAGACAGGTAGAACCGGACAAGCCCTCGACGAAAAGACCAAACGGATACTAAAACTTGTCGAAAGGGCGGGTCGCAGAGACGCGCCGTCGATTCCCGGTCTTGCCTCGGAGCTACCCACGTTGTGGGCAATTGCGGCCGCCTTATGGGGCGTGAGCTACTCGGTCGCGCTGCTTCAGCGCCCGGCCGCCCAGCAGACATGCGGCCGAAAGATGGTTTCCGAAACCTCTGGTGCGGACCGTGGCTGATCAGGAGGAATTCCGGGACGCATCCTGGAGAGTCGTAGCCGACGTACCGCGTATGTGCGGATCAGCGTCTCAGGTCGGAACCACTCACGTAGCCTCACACTGCCTCACGTCGCTCGCTCCACAGCCGCCCCACAGACCCGCCATAGAGTGCCGTTTCCCCTGGTCAGAGCGTTTTGACCGCATCTTTCGCAACGAGGGGGTCGGGGGTTCAAATCCCCCCAGCTCCACTAAACGTCCTGGTCAGGGCGATATCGCTTCGCCCTCCGGCTCGCTCGATTCCCTATCCTGAAGCCTCGCGCTCCACAGATGGCCCACAACACCCGGCTTCGAAGCACCTCATTGGGTTGTGAGGTGCTTTCTCACGGCATCTCACACGAGCTCACCGGGTTAGTGTGCGGATCGCCGGCGTTGGCATGCGGAACTCAGTGGCTCAGGAATAGCCCATCCCATACCACTTAGCTAGCGCAGAATAATGCCGGCTATCGGGTGGGTGAGGTCGTGGATATCGGGCCTTCGCTAGCGTTGTCATGCGCTCCCGCGACTGAGATCGGTGATGGGGATCTCCGAACTGTGGGGGCAGGGAGGAGAACATGCTCGACCTCGAAGTTGATCTGCCCGATGGTCGGATGGTCGAGGTAGGCACCTTCGGCGACGAGGACGGAATTCCCATGTTCGCTTTCCACGGGTCGCCGACCTCGAACGCTTACTGGGCCATAATCGATGAGTCAGCCCGCATAAGAGGGGTTCGAGTATTGGCCCCGAACCGTCCTGGCATTGGAGGATCTGATCCTCATCCGTTGCCGTTCGTGGCGAGCTACACCGACGATGTGGCGGACCTCGCGGATCGCCTCGACATGGGCCGGTTTGCGATCATGGGCCATTCGGGTGGTGGGCCGTTTGCGCTGGCCTGCGGAGCGATCTTGCCTGATCGAGTCACGGCTGTGGCGACCGTGGCTGGCGTAGGTCCTCTCGATAATCCAGACGTCAAGGGGGAGATGGCATCGGGCGATCGGCGCATTCTTCGCCTCATCGATGAAGGAAACGAAGCCGCAGCCGGCCGAATGTTCAAGGTCATGGGTGCAGCGGCACGTTATGCCCCACGGCTAACGCAATACTTCATGAGCCGCCAGGTATCGGCACAGGAACGAGATTTGTTTGATGTATTCGGTCCATTGTTCATCAGATCAATCGCTGAGGCCCTCAAACAGGGTCCCGGGGCCGGCGTGAATGAGTATCGGATGTTCAGCAAGAGGGAGAATTGGGGTTTCGAACTGGGCCAGATCTCCGTCCCAGTGCACATCTGGCAGGGTGAAGAAGATCGCAACACCTTCCCCGTCCACGCCCATGCCATGGCCCACTTGATGCCGCAAGCAGAGCTTCATCTGCTGCCGGCTATCGGCCACCCGGTAATGGCCACCCACTTCAATGAGATCCTCGACTCACTCGGAATCCCGAGAAACGCCGATCAGGCTTGAGCTAGATCACTCTGATCCCAAGCGGTAACACGCACATCCGGAACGCGAGCAGAACGGCATCACGTCTGTGCGGTCGTTCCGGGGCTGTGACTGAGCCCCGCTCATGAGTGGATACTTTGGTTTAGGTCAGCGGGACTCGGTCGTAGGTCAGGATTTCGAGGATGTGGCCGTTGGGATCCTTGAAGTAGATTGAATCGGTAGACCCGTGGACCCCAGAGGACGGACCGGGCCCTTTCATGTTCTCGGTCTGGCTCGGACCGTCACCGTACGCGATGCCGGCGTTGCGAACACGCTCGAAGGTGGCTTCGAAGGTGGCTCGGTCCATCGCGAAGGCGAGATGACGCGGCCCCCCTACGGGCCACTCGTCATACAGCTCGAGTGCAAGGTCCGGAGTGACGAGCAACCCCTCGAACGGTCCATCCTTACCTTTGTACTCGAGGCCGACGACGTCCCGATAGAAGCTGAGTGACTCGGTGAGATCGTGAACTTCAAGGATGGTGTGGTCGAGACCGATCGGCATTGGATCGAGACTACGCGCGGAGTTCTTCACCCGTGGGTGGTGACCTTTCTAACCCCGTGCGGAACCAAGAGGGCCGACCCAGCCCCTGTCGACGTAAGCGTGTCGGAGAACCTTTGATCGAAACGGGGATCAATCTTGGCGGCTCGGGCTATGGCGCGCCTCCACCCATCTAGGCGAGCGATATTGCCGATTCTCGCGCTGGGAGTTCAGGCACAGCGACGTGCGAGGTAGACCATGTGTCCTGCCCCTAGCCCATCATGTAGGGCCGACAGAAATCCGGTGCTTCCATCTAGCGTGAGCTCGACTCGGTCGAGTGGTTGACGCCCAACGTGCTCGGCTGGGACCGAGGTCGTTTATCGAGCGGGGGTTGGCGAGAGCCGCTGTTCGTCTGTTGATCGTATATGGGCTGTGTGCGACTGGCACTGTGAGAGCCTTCTGGAGGAGGTTTTGACCTCGGCGGAATATTGGGAATCCAGCCGAGTCCGTGAATGAGCATGTTCCAGGTTCGTGGTGATTTGAGCGTGAGCGCGTAGATGAGGTCGGCCGCGGTTTCGATTGTCACCGATTCGGGGCGATCCCTTCTCCTTGCGCGATCCGCTCGGTTATGGCACGACTGACGTGCTATTTGACAGACCAGGATGCACACCTTTGTGGCGGGTTCGGCGCGTTTGACGCTGGATTCGCAGGTTGGTCTTCTGCCCTGGACCTCGTCCCGTGGCTTACCGGCCTGACACGGCCTCCTTCGGTGCTTCCCGGTTAGCCTCCCCTTTCGTGGCCCAGCTACCTGAGGGAACCGTCACGTTCCTCTTCACGGACGTGGAAGGCAGCACCCGGCTCTGGGAGGACGCTCCGGAGGTGATGATGGAGGCGCTGCGCCTCCATGACGACGTCATCGACGCGACCGTCGAGGCTCGAGACGGGGTGTCGGTCAAGCCGCGCGGCGAGGGGGACAGCCGGTTTATCGTTTTTCGGTCGGCGCGGGACGCAGTGCACGCCGTCGCCGAGATGCAGCGCGGTCTGACAGATGTCGAATGGCCGACCCCGCGGCCGGTCCGGGTGCGGGCGTCGCTTCACACCGGGCAGGCCGAACTCGAGCTCGGCGACTACTACGGCTCGGCGGTGAACCGGGCAGCCCGGCTGCGGGCGATCGCGCACGGTGGGCAGACGGTGATGTCGGCGGCGACCTACGACCTGGTTCAGGACCACCTCGGCGCTGGCCTGGCAGTTACCGACATGGGGTGGCTCCGCCTCCAGGATCTCACCCGCCCGGAGCATGTCTACCAGCTCGACGTCGATGGTCTCGAAAGTGTCTTCCCTCCGCTCAACTCGCTCGACGCCGTGCCTAACAACCTTCCGGAGCAGGTCACCGAGCTGATCGGCCGTGAGGCCGAGATAGCCCACATCGAGAGACTCCTGCACGACAACCGGCTGGTGACGGTCCTCGCTCCTGGCGGCGCCGGAAAGACCCACCTCGCCATCCAAACCGCGGCCAACCTCACCACCGATTATCCCGACGGAGTCTACTTCATTGCCCTTGCTGATATCTCGGCGAGTGAGGACATCGTGCAAACGGTGGCCGAGACGGTCGGCGTCGCCCTCTCCTCGCAGGAGGATCCCCGCACCCAGCTCCTCGATTACCTGGCACCACGCACCCAGCTCTTGGTCTTCGACAACTTCGAGCACGTGGCAGAAGGCGCCGAGATCGTCTCCGCCATACTCGAGGCGGCACCGGACATAGACGTGATCGCCACCTCCCGGTCGAGATTGGAGCTCTCCTCCGAAGCCATCCTCCCCCTGGCGGGTCTCGACACGGCATGGGGAACCTCCGATGACCCTGCCAAGGCGAGTGGAGTCCAGCTCTTCCTCTACTCGGCGCGGCGTGTCGATCCGGGCATGACTCTCGGCGACGAGGATCTGGAATCCCTTAGAGAGATCCTGCGTCTCACCGACGGGATGCCGCTCGGAATACTCCTCGCCGCTGCCTGGGTCGACATGCTGTCGATCCCGAACATCGCCGCCGAGATCGCCAAGAACCTCGACTTCCTGGAGTCCACCGCCGTGGACATGCCGGACCGGCATCGCAGCGTCCGAGCCGTGTTCCAGTACAGCTGGGATCTGCTGTCGACGGCCGAGCGGACCACCTTCGCTGCCCTGTCGATCTTTCGTGGCGGCTTCACCAGAGAGGCCGCCGAAGCCGTGGCCACAGCATCGCTGCGCGACCTCGCCGGTCTGGCGCGCAAGTCGCTGCTGCGGGCGGATCCGGAATCGGGGCGTTACTCGGTGCACGAACTGCTGCGTCAGTTCGCCGAACGAGAGCTGACGAGCGACATGGCACGCCACTCCGAAGTGCTCCAGCTCCACAGCGGTTTCTACGCCAACCTGGCGAGGAACTCCTTCGACAAAGTCCACTCACCCCACCAGATTCGGATGATGGAGATCCTGGAGCCAGATCTCGACAATGTCCGACTCGCCTGGCGTCACCACATCGACGTCAGCGACCCGGCACGGCTCTGTCAGATGGTCGGGGCGCTTTGGTGGGCCCACGAACTGCGCGGGTGGTATCACGCCGGGCTGGCGTTGCTGAACCCGGCCCTGGAAAAGGTCCCGGCCGACGACAAGAACCGCGAGAGTCTGGCGTTTCGTGCCGATGCGTTGGCGGTCCACGCTGCGTTCGCCGGGGTTCTCGGTCACCACGACATCGCCGACGGCGAATCCGAAGAAGCCTTGTCGATGGCACGGGTCTCCGGCGATCCGGAGAGCCTGCTCCTCGCTTCCCATCTGAGAGCGCAGACGTTGTTGTATCTGGGTCGCATCCCCGAGATTCCGCCGATCGTCGAACACGCGACCGCCCTCGCCGAGGGACCGGCCGGGAGCGACTGGGAGACGGGTCGCTTCTGGGCCGCCGGACTCAAGACGCTGGAGGCTTTCGCCTTACTGGCAACCGGCGACGTCGAGCACGCCAGACGGCTGTTGGACGAGAGCCGGGAGCGGCTGGAACCGTCCGGTGAGCTCTTCTACATGTCCTGGAACTACGGCCATCGAGCCCGGCTCGCGATGAGAGAAGATCGACCCGACGACGCCGTGGAGCTGTTCTCCCAATCGGCGGATCGGGCGCAGAGACTCAGTTCTCTCCGCACCCTGCAGGTAGCTCTGTTCGGTTTGGGCGATGCCAGGCTGGCGACCGGCGACCCGGTCGGCGCCAAGCGCGCCTTCGTCGAGAGCCTCGGTGCCGCCGAGCGAACCGGCATGGTCCCTGAAATGCTCGCCACCATCGTGAGGATCGCCACAGCGATGGCGGCCAACGGTGAGACGGGTGAGGCAGTGGAGCTCCTGGCCATGATCGAGGCCGAACCCGACAGCGCCGGTCAGCTCTTCACCGAAGGCGAGTCGGTCGAGGCCACCGCTATTGCTGCGCTGGCCGGGCTCGAGCCTGCCTTCGACGAGGCGGAGTTCGCCAAACTCCGCGCCACAGGAGCACAGCGCCACTACCGAAGCCTCGTCAAACAGCTAATCGAGACGGTGGGCAGCAGCCAGGACCCCGCATGAGAGGACCCGAACGGGTCTCCACCCTCGTCTCAACCGGCGCCGATGCGAAAGACCATGGCGAACTCGGCGAAGATCAACAGCGCGACCATGAGCAGCCCTCCGACAGAGACCCTCTTCATGGCGGCCCCTACGGCTGGCATCTCTTTCGTTTCCAGGGCTGCTAGCGCTAGGCGCATGTTCGGGGCGTTCCAGAGGACCCCGATTCCCAAGACAACGAGGAAGATTGCCAGTCCGATCCAGACGAAAGCGTCTGCCCAATCCCACTCTTCTTCAACCAAGACGAGTACGACGCCTGACAGTACGGTGAGAATTGCCGCCGGCGAGATGAAACGGGGGATGGCTGAAAGGGCGACCTGGATCCACGCCACGACAGCCGGGCCTCCAATTCCCCGGAATCTCGGTCCGGCATACATGAAGAACACCCCTGTCCCGATCCAGACAGCGGCTGACAGAATGTGAATGGCCAGAAGCGTCTCGTCCATGAGCCACCTTTCCAGTGAGGTCCCGGAAGCTAGCCCGTCGGCCCTCGCAGGGAAGCCCTCGTCTCGACGCGATCTTCGAGCGTTGGCCACTCGAGTTCCCTCAAGGGTGGGAACACCAATCCTTGCTGTGGCATCGCTTGCGGCCATCGTCGTGTACGTGAGGTCGCTCGGACCCGGACGACTGTCCGAGAACACTGTCGGCGTTGCCGGTCGCATGTGAAGGCAGGTCGCGCTCTCTGGAGTGTCTCACGGTGTCTCACCTCACGAGATCTCACTATGTCTCACGTCGCTCGCCCCACAGCTGCCCCACAGACCCGTGAATGCGTATTGTTTCGCCTGGTCAGAAGGTCTTGACCACATCTTTCGCAACGAGGGGGTCACGGGTTCAAATCCCGTCAGCTCCACAATTTCACCCTGTACTAGCTGGGAAACGCCCCGCTCATCCTTCGGCAGAGCCGGAGTTTTGGGTTCGCGCTTGACGTCGCTCCCCACAGGCGCACCACAGGCTTTCCGCCCCGAGCACCTTTCAGAAGGAGAGGTTCTCCAAACCCATCGCCAAACTTGATACATAGCCATGACTGAGTCCAAGCGGATTCATCCGATCACGAGGACTCATCAGACTCGGTCGCCCAACCACCGTGACGGAGAGTTCCGCGTCCTCACGAGACCTGGTGAACGTCGCCCTGACGATGGAGCCTGATAGCCGCGTCTGAAAGTCCGATCGAACCAAGCGCATTCGTGCCGATCGAGTGCGGTTTCGATGTCGGATCGTTATCGCCCAATATCTGGCGATCGGTGCGGCCTGGACGCCAGTTAGGGAGCGACGCGTGGCACCGTCGCAACGTCCTGGTCGAAGTCACCTAGGAAGTCGATCGCCCCGGACGTGTTGATGCGGATCGGGCCCGCCATAGGTCTGGTCGCATACGAGAGTCTCTTCAACCCATTCTGCTGTGAAACAGAACCCGCCTTCGATTGAACGTTGTCGGCGGGTTGGAGGGTGATGGCTGTCGTGCCGAGGTTCGATTCGTCCTCGAGCCCCGCGCGGTCCTCAAGGCGATCGGCTACGAATTTTTCGTGTCGGGGGAAGGCCAACCGCGAGCGGTGACGCTTCCCCCGACACGTACAGAGCTGACCGCGCCTACGGGTCAGGGGGTCGGATCGTTGTAGACGCCGGCGAAGTGCGACGTGTTCCCGAAAGTTTCGAGGCAATCCACCTGGGGCGCCGGGCGGGTGATCGGGGTGCCATCGACTATTGACTGCCGGAAAGCGTCGATCGCAGGGCAGTCGGACGCCTCTCGGGAGTCATTCCAGATGACCGCCCCGAAGTCCCTTGTCGCCACCGCGTAGTTGTAGTCGCCGAGGAACTCCGACGTCAGTCCATTTGCGCTCGACCCCCTCGCGTCGCCCGAGGCGCCGCGATGAAGGGTGGTCCAGGCTTCCAGGTCGGCGGCGTCGGCATGACGTACCACACCCAGCATGGGGCGCGGCTCAGCGGTTGTCGCCTGCCATGGCTCGAGGTAGGCGTTGTAGACGAGGTAGACGTCGTCGCCGTCCGGTGAGATGGCCAGAGCAGGCTGGTTGGCGCGGTCCCCAGACTCGGAGACGGCGACCTTGTCGGTGTAGTTGTCGCCGCTGTCGGTCGACGTGATCACCCACGCCGTCTCCAGGTTCTCGCCCATGATGTCGTCGGACCAGGTCAAGACGATCCGGTCGGTGGCGTCTTCGCCGGTGGGTGCACCGTTGGCGATGCTCACGCTCGGGAACGTGTTGGTCCGGGAGCCGGCCACACCATCGATGGTGAATCGCCCCTGTACCGGGTCGAACTGGCCGATTCCGCCTTGGGTGACGATTGGACGAGGCCGCTCGAACGTCGCCCCGCCGTTGAACGACCGAGCCTGGAAGATCACATCGTTGCGAGTCACGATGTCGGTGCCGACCCACAAGACGTACACGTTGCCCTCGCTGTCGGTCTGGATCTGACAACCCTGCCGGCCGCCGGTCTGAGCGTTATTGGTGGCGGATGTGAGCTGGCGGACCGTCCAGGTGTCGCCACCGTCGGTCGAACGCGACAGGAGCACCGGCTCGGACCCGGCTGCACCGCGGAAACCGACATAGCACACATAGACGTTGCCGAAGTGCGGGCTGGACTCGGCATTGTCGGCCCATAACTGTTCCTTGTCACTGAACAGTGACATGTTCTGGCGGCTGACGATTACCGGGTCCATCCAGGCATCGTTGTCGCCGGCCGCCGCGGCCTGGACGTCGTCAGTGCGGGACACTCCGATCGCGCCAGCGCCCAGGAACCCCGGATTCCCAGGAAAGTTGGTGGCGATGTTGGAGTAGTACAGCCGCGAGCCGTTGGACCAGGAGAAGTCGCCGGCCTCGTCGGGCCGGGGCCCGAACGCCACGATCGGATCGCCGTTCGACACCAGCCCGTTCTCGAAGTAGCCGGGCAGAGTACCGATCGGGCCCTCCGGGTCGGGGACACACTCGTCGGGGCCGAGGCACGCACGTGCCGAGAACCCCGTATAGGTTGGCTGCTCCCAGGTGGTGCCGCCGTCGAGCGAGAACTGGACCCCCGACAAGCCGACACCAGCGGTAAACGGACATGTGGTCGGGTCGCCGGCGTTGCACGCCTCGAGGTCGATGTTGTCGTTGGCGCCGGCCACCAACACATCCGGGTTGGTCGGGTCGACCGCCAAACCCGGTTCGTTCTGTTTGTTCTGACTGAAAATCGTGTCGTCGCTACCGACCGTCACCTCGGTCTCGGCTATCGCCGCCTGAGCTACTCCCGAGCCGATCAACAGGCCGAAGATCGCTACAGTAATAAGGGTGCGCCTACTCATATCCGTTCGTCTCCTCCAGTTCCGGGACTCCGCGGCACAGCGCAGCGAAATAACCCCGATCCATACCCGAGGCGGGCGTCGAGCAAACCTTCAGCTTTTCGCAGGCGAGCACCGACACTCCGATGGCGCCGGCTAGGGCGTACCCGAACACACCGGTATCAGAACTCGAAAGTGCAGTTGCCGGCGCCTCGGCACTCAGTCGGGTCGACGAGTTCATCTCCGAGATAGGCATCGGCGAGGGTGCTCTCGACTACTACGAGGCTGAGCGCTCCGCCGAAGGGGAGGACGACTGTGCTGAACTCCTGATTGCCGACCTGGTACCGCCACACTGCGGTGCGGGTTTCGCCGTACGAGTAAGAGGTAGCGAAGAGCTGGTCACCGTCGGGAGCCCAGGCAAGGTGCTCGGTGTGGGTCTCGGAGTCTGATACAAGGAATGTGTCTTTGCTGTCGCGGTCGAGGAGCCAGATCGCCTCGCCTCCATAGTCTCCCCTTGCCGGCCGACCGGTGCGGCGAGCATGCGTCCGTCGGGAGAAACCTTCGAAGTCAAGAACATGTCGTAGTCGGTCGGGGTAACGAATTTCTTCTCTTCCATATTGGAAGTGTCGGTCACGACCAGTTGTGTGCATTGGTCTCTGCACCAGATCAGATCGTCACCGTGCACATCGTGCGGGGAGCCGAAACCCTTCGATGCCAGTCGTGTGAAGCTCCCGGTCTCGCTATCCCACGAGGAGACCCCGCTCTCATGTTGAACGGCTAGGCCCCCGGGAATTCCGATGGCGGGGTAGAGGTCCATTGGGAGCGAGGTCGGCTCACTCACTGGCTCGCCCGAGACGACATCAACCTGCCACACCAGAGGATCCCCTTGGCCGATGCGTCCACCCGGATAGTCGATCATCCACACTCGGTTTGGTTCTGCCCCGGACCACGCATAGGGAAAGAATCGTGTGAGTTCATGAACGACTGCGCGGCTGCCGGACAGGTCTTCACATCATGATTGATGCGGTTCTTCTTGAGTTTTGGGTCGAGACGAATCGCCAAATTCGCGAACGGTCACCAGATGTCGTGTCGCCGGGTGCCGTAGTTCAGCCAGCTTCGGCCTCGGTGATCACGTCTGCGATGAACTCCTGTGAGTGTTCTATATCGACGCGGTAGTAGAAGCCCATCGAGACACAGGGCACATCACCCCATGAGGTCACGCCGACGACTACCTCCGTACCCTGGACATCGCGCAGGATCGGACCTCCGGAATCGCCGTAACAAGTTCCTTCGTCACCTTTCGACTGATTCTGGGATACCCGGAGCCAGGCATTCTGCAGGTTTTGGAATGCGCTCTGCGCGATCGCCCGATGGTCGAGATATTCGATCCCCCAGGGGGGCGGCTCGTCGACAAAGCTCCCTCCATAGCCGACAACGGTGAACCGTTCTCGAGATTCACCGTTGCGAGGATCAGTTGACCCTCGGAGGTCTTCGAGGTTTCCTAGCTGGGCGTAAGGCATCGGCGTGATGCTCAACGGCTCGGCCAGGATGATGGCTGCGATGTCGTGGGGATCAGATGATGGACCCCATCGATACAGGGGGCTGTTCACCACCCGGACGATGTCGAGACATGTCTCACATCGTGTCTTGGTCTCCGGTGGGTCGAAGTCCGACGGGTCGGCATCGAAGCTGACCCAAATGTCGGCCTCGTGGTCCTCGCCGGGGAGGGGGAATCCGTTCGAATCGATGATGCCGTCGGCGACCAGACCGTCAGCACAGTGACCTGCGGTCAAGAACACCTGCGGATGAATGAGAGTTCCGCTGCAGTAGATGCCCAGGCCAAACTCGGGCACACCGATCACACGCCAGTCGATCATGATGGCGCCGACAGCAGGGTAGGCATCTGTGGTATCCGGCTCGCCCCAGGTGATGCCACCCGCAGGCAACGCACTGGCCATCAGCAGCGCTATTGCGCTGATTGCACCGGCAAGTCGCTTCGTTCGAATCTCCATGGTGGCTCCCAATCTACGTCTGATCGAAGATTACGCTTCTGGAGCGGCGGCAGACTCCTAGGAGAGTCCCGACCGATTTCGGGGTATTCGGCGCGCCAAATCTCTATCTCGGGCATCAGCCATCTTCGCGGCTCGACGCATGTTCCACCCATCCGGGGCATTTCGGCGATTCGATACAATCCGGTCGCTGGCACGACCGAGACCGTGGCACAGACACGTGGCACAAAAGGGCCAAAATACGTCTTGAAAGCCCGATACGAAGTCTGGATTCAGACGCTCAAGAACCATCCCATCGGGCTCGACGAAGGCGTCTACTGTCAACTTTCCAGGAAGGCGCGCAACACATAACAGCTCTCAACACTGGGCAAGCCCGAGTACTGGGAACCGACTTATCGCACTGGCAGACGAAATCGAAACAGAAGTCGGAGTGATCCATACACCCGGCGGACAACCGAGTGGTCGACACCGCCGTAGGCATTGCCGAACCAGAGGTCCAATCCCCCGACGAGTGTCGCTCGTGCCGAGGCGGGCTCGCCCTTCAACAGCTCGGTTCCGGTCTTGACACTCTCCTCGAAGGCGAGCACGTCGAAGGTTCCGGCGTCGACCTCGATGAGGTAGCCATCGCCGCGTCGAAGGATCGCATCGGGACCGAGAGCGCGGCGGAGGTTGTAGATATAGCTCTGAACCGTGGCCCGGGCCGCCTCTGGCGGTTCCCCGGCCCAAACGGAATCGATCAGGGAGTCTTGGGAAACGACCCGGTTGGCCGAACGAAGCAGTACCGCGAGCACCATTTGTTGGTGGAGACCACCCAATTTCGCGATATGACCGTCGAGCTCGACCGTGATCGGGCCGAGCGCCCGGTATCTCACGGCGTGAATCTTAACTCTCCTCAGCGCCCCTCTGTGCGCTGAAATTGTCTCGCGCTTCTCTGGGAAATCACTGGGAAAGCCGCGATGCGTTCGCACCAGTGGCTTACCAGAGCAGTCCTGCACGATGCCGGCATGTCGACGGGGCAAAGACCTCTCGAACGGACCGCTGCCGAGTTGGTGGCGGAAGCGCTTCGGCGCTTGGTGAGCCTTTCACCACGAGAGGTGAGCGAAGAGCTCTCCGGGGGGACGCTTGTCGTCGACTTGCGTGAGGAGGACGAGCTTCATGTGGGGGGTTGGGTCCGGGACTCGGTGTGGGCCCCGAGGGGGATGCTCGAGTTCTGGGCGGATCCCTCCGATCGACGCCATCGCATCGAGTTCGACCCTGAGCGGCGCCTGATTCTCTACTGCTCGACGGGTGAACGATCCGCCATTGCCGCCGCCACTTTGCGGTCGATGGGTTATCGGGACGTCATTGTGCTCGACGGTGGGATCGAGGCATGGAAACGGGAAGGACTACCGGTGGAGATGCCATGAGCGGCTCCGCCAGCGGAGGCCCACGATGAGACCGAGTGTGTGGCGGTTTCAGGGTGTGGGAGGAAAGCGGCCGATCGGTCGAAGCATCCGATTGACCCACAACGAAAGGACGATGATCGAGATGCGACGACATGTGAGCATGTTGCTGGCGGTGATGGCAGTGCTTTTCGCGGTGGTGGCACCCGCCGCAGCCAGCGAAGCAGAACGCCAGACCGCCGGAGTGAATTGGCATGCCCAGCAAGCCGGCCTGGGCAAGTCAGGCCCGGTGGCTGGTGCCAGCGCCCAGGTGGTGCGAAACGACAACGGGATTGTTTACAAGCTGAGCACATCTGGCCTCGGGGAGGGCAACGCCTACACCCTTTGGCTGGTCGTGATCAACAACCCGGCGGCCTGTGTGTCGACTCCGTGCTCAGCGGCGGACATAATCAACAATTCCGACACCGATTCCCAGGTCCGTTTTGCCGCCGGTCATGTGGCCGGAGCCTCTGGTAATGGCACGTTCGCCGGGCATGTCTCGGAGGGCCCCTTGAGCGGATGGCTGGCGAATCGGAGTCTGGAAGACGCCCGGGCAGCCGAGGTCCATCTAGTGGTCAACGATCACGGACCTGCGTTACCCGAGTTCATGCCTGACATGATCCACACCTATCGGGGTGGCTGTTCGGACGCGAGTCCCTTCCCGCCGGTTTTCCCGGCGACGGCACTCGCCGACGGTGAGCCGGGCCCGAACATCTGTCGCCTGTACCAGGCCGCCGTGTTCTTGCCCTGATCCACATTGCGGCCGGGGGCAGTGGAGCCACTGCTGCCCCCGGTCTGCCCCACTATGCGAGAGGTGTTCACGTGTCGCCATATCCAACGATGTCGCAACCCAGAGACCTGTCACGGAGGGAATTCCTGACCCAGGCGTCTCTCGCCATGGCCTGGCTCATGGTCCCGTCCCGGATGGAGACCGGCCAACGACTCGATCCGCGACCGGCATCCGAGCACGACGCCGATGTGGCCCTGGCCTGGTTCGACCTCAGTCTCGATCTAGTGCAGACCACCGGGGGCTACTCACCACCGGTGGCGGCCAGGGCATTCGCCTACCTGGGGCTCACCCTGTACGAGTCGGTGGTAAGCGGTATGCCGGGATTTCGAAGCCTGAGCGGTCAGATCCCGAAGCTAATTTCCCCGAACGCGACCGGGGAGGGACGTCGGCTTCATTGGCCGACGGCCGCCAACGCCGCCCTCGCCGCAACGACTAGAAACCTCTTCGCCACCACATCCGCATCGAATCACGGCGCGATCGACAGCCTGGAGGCGTCTCTCCGTCCTGTGGGTGGCCCTCCCGGGCTAGTGAGCGACTCGATCTTGTGGGGGAAGGAAGTAGCTGCAGCAGTGCTCTCTCTTGCGAGGACAGATGGTGGCCACGACGGGCACCTCCGCAACTTCCCGACCGATTACGTGCCACCGGCCGGACCAGGCCTTTGGGTCCCAACCCCGCCTGGTTTTCTCAGTGCCCTTCAGCCTCGTTGGGGAGAGAACCGGACCCTGGCAGTGCCGTCCGGTGCACATTGCGAGTCGGGCGACCATCCCGATTTCTCGGTTGCCGCCGGCTCACAGTTCCACCGGGACGCCATCGAGGTCTACGACGCTTCCAACGCATTGACCGCCGAGCAGATTGAGATCGCCCAGTTCTGGTCAGACGACCCGGGATCGACGCCGACGCCACCCGGGCACTCCATCTCCATTCTCAATCAGACGATCGAGGCCGATGGGCTCGACCTGGCCCGGGCCGCCGAGGCCTACCTGAAGGTTGGAATCGCTGTCTCCGACGCCTTCGTCACCTGCTGGAACACCAAGTATCGCTACAACCTGGTTCGACCTGTGACCTACATCTGGGAGCTGATCGACTCCGAGTGGAGCCCGCTTCTGACCACACCGCCATTCCCGGAGTACACCTCGGGGCACTCCGTTCAGAGTGGAGCCGCTTTCGGGGTGATGGCCGATCTCTTCGGAGACCAGCACTTACTCGTCGATCACACTCATGAGGCCCGGGGGCATGACACCCCGGACCTTCACGTCGTTCAGCCAATGCGCGAATGAAGCAGCGATTTCCCGGCTATACGGAGGCATCCACTTCAGACCGGCCATCGACCTCGGGCTGGAGCAAGGCCGATGTGTTGCCGACGCAGTTGGGAGTCTCCGGCTACGAGTCGGAAAAGGGGCCTGAGCGGTCCCCTTTTCACGAGTCAAGGGGACCGAAGAGAGGGCATGGCATGGGGTCCAAGGCCTGCCGTGGTTGGGGAAGATGGCCTAAGAGTTTGGGGGATTCGAACAACCGGCTAGCGCATATTGCCGGTTCTCGCGCTGTCAAATCGGTGGATTTCGTCGCAGGCTGCGCGCGTTATGCGCTGTGAGGGTCTGCTCGTTCTCTGCCCAAGACTGTAGCGGTGGATCTCTGTCTGAGCCGCTCGTTTCCTACACGTGATCGGCCAGTTCCATGGTTCCGGGTCGGCCGTGTTCCGATTGTTGGATCTCGACCACGGCTTAGCCTGCCCACGCGGGCAGGGATTGCGGTGAGAAGGGCTATCACGTCAACTGCCACTTCTGCGACGGGGGCAAACTGCCAGAAGGAGGGAGGGGTGGGGACATTGTCGTCGAGCGCGAAGACGAGGGTGATGCCTACCGGACCCGCCCAGAATTGCGTCGACCAGCGCCGGAAGGATTGCCATAGGGAGCCCGACGCTCGCCTGCTAGTGGTTGCCTCCGGAGCACGCGAGACCTTCAGCAGAGAGCACTGATCGGCGTCGCGTCGGCGCTCCCTTCTCAGATGCACGATCGTGTGGGCTGAGAGTCGACGCTGCATGGCAGGCGGTTGCGGAGTTGACTTGGTGCCGGTAACCGATAGTTCTGTCGAGATGTTGTTAGAGAGAGCGCCGCAGCTTCAGTTACTTGCAGACGTTCTGGCCGATGTCGGCTCGTCGAACGGGCGAGTGGTGCTGATCCGCGGCGAAGCGGGCATAGGGAAGACCGCTCTGGTGAACGAGTTCCTCGCAGTCCGTCGTGATCAGGCTCATGTGCTGGCCGGGTCTTGCGACGATTTGACGACGCCTCAGCCGCTGGGTCCGTTCCGGGATCTAGCCCGTCTAGGGGAGAGGTCGCTGTTGGGGCTGCTGGACAGCGGCGACACACCAAGTGTTTTGCTGGCGATCATGGATCTCCTGGCACGTTCGCTTCGCCCCACGATCCTCTTCATCGATGACACACAGTGGGCTGACGAAGCCACCCTGGACGCCATCCAGTATCTGGGTCGTCGCATCGACGAGACCCATGGACTGCTCATACTCACCTACCGGGACAGCGAAGTGGATGTCGACCATCCACTGCGAGCTGTCATCGGCGTGCTTCAACCGTCCACAGTGATCCGAATACAGCTAGCCGGTCTCTCTGCTGATGCCATAGCTCAACTGGCCGATGGGAGCGGAGCGGATGTCGATCAGCTCATGCTGCTCACCAACGGCAACCCGTTGTTCGTAACAGAGGTTCTACGCGCGGGATCCGGAGTTCCTCCGTCGATTCAGGACTCGGTCCTGGGTCGGGCCGCCAAACTCTCCTCGCAAGCCCGTGAAGCCATCGAACTGATCTCGGTGATCCCCGACGAGGGCGAGAAAGAGCTCGTCGACGTCATTCTCGAGGGTGCTGGAGCCCTGTTGAAAGAGGCCCAGAGGCAGGGTCTGGTCGTAGTAGGAGAGACGACGGTCGGCTTTAGACATGAGCTGACCCGTCGTGCCGTGGAATCTTCGCTGACACCCCCGCACAGAAGGCGTTTCAACATGCGGGTACTGGAAGGGCTATCGGCTTTTCCCGAAATGGCGAGCCCGGCTCGACTTGCCCACCACGCCCGTGAAGCCGGTGATATCGAGGCGATCGTCACTCATTCGCCGCCGGCAGCGAGGGAAGCCAGGGCGGTCGAGGGTCACCGGGAGGCGGTTTCCCACTTCAGGACCCTGGCACCATATCTGGACCTGATTCCACCCGAGGATCGAGGCGCCCTGTTGGAGGAGTGGGCCGACAGTGAGCACTACGTGGACAACTACCACGACGCTCTCGGAATCCTCGAACGCGCAATTGAGGGGTACCGGGCGATTGGAGACGATGAAGCGCTGGTCAGGACGCTCCTGAGCGCTGTGGAAGTTGCCCAGCCCGTCTCACCAGCCAGTGAGCCGGAACGTTTTCTCGAGGAAGCGATGACCATCCTGGAGCCTCTGCCGGTGGGACCGTCTCTGGCGCAGGCAGTGAACCTGAAGGCCTGGCTCGCGATGATGAGTGGACACCTGACGGAGGCGTCAAACACGGCAGATGGCGCTGTCGAACTCGCTCGCAACACGGGAGCTGATCTGACCCTGATCCACGCCAAGAGCATCAAGGGACTGTCCCTGTACAGGATGGGAGACGAAAAGGGCAAGGGTCTTCTCCTAGAAGCCCGAGCACTTGCCGAAGCCGGCGGTCACCAGTTCCAAGAAGCGCGGGCAACCTACAACCTCGCCGGTTCGGCCTTACACCAGGGTGAGTTGGGGCTAGCAGAGGAAGGCTTCAGACATCTGACGGACATAGCAACGAGGTCCAAGATTCCTATATTCGAGATACCCCTGCGAGCCTTCAGCGCCGAGCTGGCCTTGGCCAAAGGCGAATTCGACCTGGCCGAGAGCGAGGCGACCGAGGGGACTCTGGCCACCGCATACGCCTCGTCCATCTGGGCGTCCGAGCTCGATTGGGTGATGGGGACCTTGCAGACCCGTCGAGGTCGCCCGGAGGCTTTGGGCACACTGGAACGTGTCTGGGCATCGGTGGCCGAGGTGGATGACCCTCACTACAAGTCGCTGGCCGCCGCCGCGCTCGCAGAAAACATGTGGCTGACCGGAGCGTTCGAGCCTGATCGACTGAGAAACTTCAAAGAGATCCTCGATGAGACCGTTCGACTAGAACACGTCTGGAACGCCGGGCGGCTGGCGCTCTGGCTTCGGGAGCTGGGGGAGCTTTCCGAGGTGCCCGACGGCATCGCCGAGCCCTATCGGCTCATCATGGTCGGCGACCCATTGAAGGCCGCCCGACTATGGAAGCAGCTCGGATACCCCTACGAACACGCGATCGCCCTCTCTCACGGCGAAACGGGTAATCGCCTCGAAGCCCTCGAGATCTTGGAGACTCTTGGAGCGACCGCTGTGGCGGCCAAGTTGCGACGCCAGTTGCGTGTCGAAGGTGTGTTCATTCCCCGAGGTAGGGCCGACACCACCAGACGTCACCCTATGGGCCTTACCGCACGACAGGACGAAGTCCTTTCCCTGCTGGCTGAGGGACTCTCCAACGTCGAAATCGCCAACCGGCTGTTTCTCTCACCTCGGACGGTGGAGCACCACGTCGCCGCGGTAATGAGCAGGTTCGACGTACACACCCGTGAAGAAGCCGTTGCCGAAGCAGTCGAAGGAGGCCTCCTGGCGTCACCCGATTCGGTCCAGTCATAAGTAGGTAGTCGATCACCGAAAATCGCGTAGCCCCGGGTGGAGACACCTCGCCCATTCCTCCTTAGGTTCAGCCATAACGCTCGACTGAAGGGCCGCCATGTCACAGGTATCGACCGTAACCAAGCACAGCCAAGGGGAGAGACTCTGGCTAGTCGCAGTCCTGTCGTTGCTTCTGGTCTTTGCGACGACACCGGCGAGTGCGATCGAGAACGGCCGGCCCGACGGGCCCCGTCATCGCAATGTCGGCCTGATGGGGATCGATCTCGACGGCCCGGATGGACCGCTTCCGGCATTTGCCTTCTGCACCGGCTTTGTCATCTCCGACTCTGCCTTCGCCACCGCTGCTCATTGCATCGACGTCTTTGGGCCCGATGCCGCTTGGGCGGTGACCCTTGAGCCTGGCTCGCCTGACGATCCGGTAATCGAACCGGGGTTCTTCGACTTCTCCCTGTTCAACTTCACGGACTTCCCCATACAAGCTGACGTCACCTTTGCAGATGCCGTATGCATGCATCCCAGCTACAACGGACTCGTCGGGTTCGAGCATGATCTCGCCGTCCTCAGCTTCGACCCGGGAACATTCGATGTCCCACCGGTGCAGCTGCCGGAGCAGGGATGGCTGGACCATCTCGCCGCCACCGGCTCTCTTATCAAGATGCCACTCCAACTGGTGGGGTATGGGACCGAAGGACGTCAGGAGGGAACCGCCTTCTTCGTCCCCGGATACCGCAAGACCGCGCTCACCGGCATCACCGGTCTCGATCCCAATTCGCTCTACTACCGCCCGAGCGATGTGTGGACGGGCGACAGTGGTTTCGCCGACTCCGGCTCCCCACAGTTCCTGACCGGACGCGCCGTGTCACTGCAGACTTTCAATCTCGCGGAGGGGCAGGCACAGCGTCTGGACACCGTCTCTGAGCTGAGCTTCTTAAACGGATTACTCGCCGGCGACGACTGCCCCAGCTAGGCCGATACAACAGATCTCTCGACGGGATGCGTCATATCGATTCGCCCCAGCTGAGCGACTATCAGAAGACTGACCATCGCCTTATCCGGTCATCGAGTCCGGCGAGCCTGGGAGGAGTGGCGCATATCGAACCGTCGCCAGGATCCTCACTCCCATACGACGTCCATTCACAGAATAGGGTTCCAGAGTCCTCCCGCACCCGCCCGTATCAACCGTTCGGTTTGCGATAACGCCCACATCGGAGACCGAGCGATATCAGGCACATCCGCGGTCGGTACTGAACGCCAGTTCTCGAGCCAGGTGTCTCCGACCGCGATAATCGTTTCGTGAACCTCGAGTACCCCGACCCCGAACTCAGATCAGACAAGGTTCATTTCAGGAGTGGTCATTCGGAGATCTTGGCTGCGTAGAGGCAGCGTCCGCCGATCCTGAGATCCCACGAGGGACCACGGTTCCGGCTCTGTACTCCGAAAAGGAAGGTCGGGCGTGGATTGAGCGGTCATGGTCACGGCAGACCAGTGGCCACGGTCTCTCCATGGCTATAACTGACCCACAAACGGACGAAGCACGGGGGCTTGTCTACCTTGGCCTAAGACGCATAGAAGGCCACTGCGAACTCGGATACTGGCTCGTCCCCGACGCACGCGGGCACGGTCTCGGAACCGCTGCTATCCGTCTTGTGAGCCGATGGGTACTCCTCGACACCGAGGTCTATCGGCTCGTCGCCTATGCCGAGCCGCATAACTCGGCCTCGCGCGCCTTGTTGCGCAAATGCGGTTTCACAGAGGAGGGGCTTCTGCGGTCCTACCTACGATTCGACGACGGAGTGTTCGATGCTCTGTCCTTCTCGCTGCTCACGGCAGACCTGGTTTGAAACATCCGATATCAACAGTTCTAGAGCACAAATGCCCATATCGGAGACCGCTACAGATCGGCACCTCTGGCGCTCCCGTGGCGAACCGACTCGTGCTAACTAGGGAGTGGGGACTCCTTCGTCGGTGGCTGTTGCGACGACGTTGACGGTTGACGACAATTCTTCCGGCCGTCGATCGCCATTGGAGCTCGACCTGAGACGAATCCGAAGAGCGAGCTCCCCCAATAGTGAGTCCATCGGGCCGTACTGGCCAGCAGAGTCCGGCGCCGCAGTCATCTCGTCTATTGACGCCGCTGAGGTGTCGAGGATCAAGCGACCCAACTGTGATGACATCATGGAGACCACCGGGCTTTCGTCAACGATCGGCAGCCCTGACCCGATTTCGATGGGTCATACGACCCGATTCGGCCGGTAGCAGATTCGTTCTGTGTCAGTTAAGAACCCCCATACCTCAGCTCGCGCTGGCCGGGCCAGCTCCAATCGAGATCAATCAGCCCGCAGAGCGCACGACTCGAGTTGGGCCGCATTTGGGCCGCAACAGACGTCAGAACCCACCCACGGAAGTAAGACGGAGAAAGAGAATACTCCCTGGTCAGCAGAGGTTTTTTAGCCATCGACCCTGGTAGCCAAAAGACACTGAATCGGGCTTTTGACCCAAAGGTTGTGGGTTGGATTCCCACGGGGTCCGCCACCGCGACGTTCACCGGGTGGCCATAAGGCATCAGGGAACATCCCGATGTGCAGATCGTCCCAAAGCGTCGATGCTTGGAGGTATCAGCAGCCGCATCGACGGGAATGTCTATCCATGAGTCAACCGAAGGAGTCCCGGTGCCCGGATCTGATCTGATCAACGCCCTCGAATCCTGGGTGGCCGCCGGTCTGATCACCGACGATCAGGCCCAGGCGATTCAGGAGCACGAATCCAGGGCACGCGAGCGCGAGCTCCCCGGTTGGGTGGAGCCGGTCGCATACCTTGGTGCGGCCCTGATCGCGGTCGCGCTCTTCCTGTTCGGTGTTCAGGTGTGGGACCAATTGGCGACCTGGGGACAAGTCGCCCTGAGCGCCCTCATCACCCTCGTTCTCATTGTCACCGGAATGACTCTTCGTCGCTTCGATTCCGCGCCCGCCTACCGAGCCGCCTCGTTCGCCTGGTTTCTCGCAGTTGCGGGAGTCGCCGCAACCTCGGCGCTGATCTTCTCCGATGTTCTCGAGCTGGACTTCGACTGGGCCAGCCTTCTCACGGCCGTCGTTTCGCTCGTCTCGGGCGTGGGCCTCTATCTGGTGGCTCGGACAACCCTCCAGCAGGTGGCCATCGCGGGAGCCACAGCATTCCTGTTGGCCACCCTGCCCGGCGTTCTACCCCTCGGCGAGGAGGCCTGGATGTTCGGTCTGGTATTCCTCGCAGTTGGTGTCATCTGGTTGTTGTTTACATGGGCCGGTTACTTCACCCCGCAGGCCACGGGATGGGTACTCGGCTCTTTGTTCACAATCGCGGTCGGTTTCGGATCCGTCGATGACAACGCCATCTGGTCGAGTATCGGCATCGCGATGGGTCTGGCACTTGTCTGGCTGTCCACCCGTCTCGATCGTCGCGCGTTACTCGGTCTCGGCGTGTTGGCCCTAGTGATCTGGATCCCGACCACCGTCATCATTCTCTTCGAGGAGTCGATCGCCGTTCCGGTGGCCATCCTCATAACAGGTGTCGTCACTCTCACTGTGGTCGTGGCCGCGGTCCATCTCGGCCAACGCCGAACCTCGGAGGAGTCCAAGCCAACCACTTCAGGAGGCGTTTGATGGCGAGTCTCGACCGTCGGCTACTGGCGGTTGTCGTGGCAGGCGTCATCGTGGTGGCTACGACATTGATCATCGTGTTCATCGCCATAGTGCCAACACCGGAGTTCCCCCCGCTTCAGGCTGGTCAACAGACCGGGTTCGTGGCCTATTCAGTCGACGGCGACGGTGAGGCCGGCCCGGTGAGAATCGTCGATCTGGCCACCACCGAGGTGGTTGTCCTCGACGCCAGACGTGAAATGGAACTCGTGGGCTGGGACTCCGATGGCAATCTGGTGGTTGTCAACTGGGTAACTGGAGGGCAGTTTGCCCTGTTTGATCCCGCAACCGGTGAGGAGGTCGGGACCATGGACTCCGACGACGGTGAGAAGCTGTTCCAGGAAGGGCAGGTGTTCATCAATCGAGACGATGGAAATGTCACCCTTGAGCAACTCGATGGTGCCGGGACGGCGAGTTTCACTGCCCCCGAGGCATATGACATTGGTTATGCGGTCTCGATGGGAGACGACCGCATCGTCTTCGTGGATGAGCTCGGTCGGGTGGCGGTCACCTACACGGGAAAAGATGTGGTGCCAGTCTTGGTTGCCTCCGACGCCGTGGAATGGTCGAGGGTCGTGGCCAGACCCTGATCAGGGCGAACATCTGTACGGGCCGGTCACCATCTGTCGGAAAAGGCATCCAAGTCGACATCCCCCAAGTGATCATCAAACAACGATCGCCTCCCTCATCTCCAGATATCTGTTGCACACGTCGTCAAAGCCACTTACACCTTTCCGCATCTCTTTGGGCCGTCTCGGACGAGGCTCGTGATGTGGTGATGAAGCCGTTACCGATTGCCGGATACTGAGTGGGTGGTCAGGTCGATTTCCGCGTTTGGCGGCGCGTTATGCGCTGCGAGGCTTTCGTCTGGCTCAAACGACAACTTGGGTCCGACCAGGTGACTCAGTCGTAGTCGATGCATCGGTCCCGTGTTCGCGCTGGTCTTGGTTCCCGTCGGGGCCACCTCTAAGAACAGAGCAAGGACGACAACCTTGGCCGCACCAGGAAGCTCTCTTGGTTGACGATTCATACTTCCGGGAACTATTTGGCGGCCTTCGTCTGACGACCTGATCTATCCCTCGCCGAGGATCGCCTGAGCAGACGGGCCGACGATGATGATTGACCGGAGGCAAACGCGATAGGGGATGACGATTCGCTGGTGGTAGGGATCGCCGCCGCCCACCCATGACCTTCAAACAAAGTTGGTTGCCAGCACCACTCGCACTGCGTACGGTGATCGCATGGAGCTCGTCGAGCGGGAGGAGCTGCTCGGTCAACTGAGCGACCTCTTCGAGACGACTCGGAAAGGGCATGGACGGCTCGCGCTCGTCGGCGGTGAGGCAGGATCCGGTAAGACCGCCCTGATGCGAGTCTTCGTCGACCATCTCGACAGGAATGTGCGCGTGCTCTGGGGTACTTGCGATCCACTGTCGACTCCCAGGCCTCTGGCTCCTTTTCTCGATATGCAGCGCCTGGCGACGCTCATTCCCCCCAAGCGCAAACGTCACGACGTGCTGAGGACGATTCTGGAAGAGCTATCGCCGCGGACCGTCATGGTCGTCGAGGATGCACACTGGGCCGACGGGGCGACGCTCGACGCACTGCGGTTCGTCGGCCGACGGGTCGAATCGACTAAGGGGCTTCTGCTCGTCACGTACCGCGACGATGAGATCGAAGCGGATCATCCGTTTCGAACGATTCTCGGAGACCTGGCGACGGCGACCGGCTGTGAGCGGTTACAGGTGCCTCCGCTCACCGAGGGGGGCGTGGCCCGGCTGTTGGGCCAAAAGGCTCTCGAACCAGGTCAGCTGCATCGGATCACGGGCGGCAATCCCTTCTTCGTCACCGAGGTCTTGGCCACTCCGGGGGCGACCCTTCCCGATACCGTGTCCGACGCCGTGCTGGCTCGGGCCGCAAGGCTCTCCCCTCAGGCGCGGGATCTGTTGGAACTCGTCTCAGTGGCGCCAGGCGGACTCGAGACCGATGTCATACTGGACCTCATCCCCCAAGGCGGATCGGCGCTGGATGAGTCGGCGGAGCGGGGTGTCC